>ERZ507039.357-NODE-357-length-18000-cov-6.122318_pt1 | contig 18000 bp, 20 predicted proteins | sample MGYA00512872_ERZ507039 | MGnify/ENA metagenome assembly ERZ507039
TTAAAGACGTCGTTCCCCGCGAACGGCTCGTCCATCAGGATATAGTCCGCCCCCTGCGACAGGGCCATGATGACCTCAAACTGGTTTTTCTGCCCCGTCGAGAAGCTGCGGATGGGCTTGTCCATCGGCAGACCGAAAAACTCCATCAGCCCCTCAAAGCGGCGGGAGAGGAACGTCTCAAAATGCTCCTCATAAAATTCCCGGTGCGCCTGGGCCGAAAGGGCGGGGAAGAAGCTGTGCTCGCAGGTGGCGAAGGAGAACCGGCCGATATTCGCGCGCGTGATGGCCGCGCCGTCCAGCGTGACCGAGCCGCTGTCATAGCGGATGAGCGACAGGATGCACTTCATGAGCGTCGTCTTGCCCGCGCCGTTCTCGCCGAACAGGCCGACGATCTCGCCGGGCCCGACCGTCAGGCTCACGTGATCGAGCGCCTGCTTGTCCGCATAGCGCTTGCAAAGATCCTTGATTTCCAGCATCAGAAATACGCCTCCCAGATCTGTAAAGTTTCCGCCGGCGGCATGCAGCGCGCCGGGACGCCGTGGTGATAGACCGCCGCGAAGATCGCGAGCAGTATGAGACTTACAAGAAAACCGACTGCGCAGGCGACCGCCGGGATCGTCAGGCAGCGCACGTGCAGCTCCTTTGCGCTCGGCAGCCGCTTCATGACGTAAATGCTCTTCGACTGCCGGGAAAACGACGCGTAGTTCGCCGCGGCGTTGAACCCGCAGACGAGCAGATACACCCAGAACCCCGAGAGCCGGTGCCGGATGAGGCTGTTGAGGCTCGCCATGACCGCGCCATTGCGCAAGACCTGCGCCCCGTAGCGGAACTCATACAGTTCGCGCAGCGCCTGCCGATAGCCGCTGAAGAATCCGAGCCCCCAGAACACGACAAACACCAGCAGCGCCAGCACGTAGGCGATGAACGCCGTCCGCAGATCGTCGCCCGGCGGGGCGAAGCGGGCGAGCTTCTTAGTCCAGTTCATCCTCGGGCCCCTCCTTTCCGTTGTGCGCCTGCAGGAATCCAAGATATCCGCATATGCCCGCGGCGAACAGCGCCGCCACGCTTTGCAGGATCCCCGCGGTCCGGCCGGAGCCGAACCCGACCGGCAGCACCAGCAGCATCAGTCCGGTCAGCACGACCAGCGCCAGCCGCCGCCCGCCGTTCTTCCGCCGCAGCCCCAGCTGCATGTATGCGGTCAATACCCCGAGCGCCAACACGAACACCACGTTCCGCACCCACAGATACCCGTCCGCCAGCGGCAGCAGCCCGTGCAGGAATTCGCTGCGGTAAAAATCCACAAAGATGCCCTGCGCGCCCTCCGCATACCGCGCGTCCGCCGCGTGCAGCGCCGCCGTGCCGACCGAAGCCATCAGCTGCACGCCCCACACGCACGCAAAGCAGAGCGCATTGCACACGCCGCTCCAGAGCAGCACCCGCGTCTCCGGGATCTGCAGCCGCCGCAGCGTGTAGCCGTACCGGCTGCCCGCGCCGAAGCAGCTGGCGAGCAGCAGCTGGCAGGCGACCAGCCCCAGCGAAAAGATCACCCGCAGCGCCGTGACCAGCTCGCTGCCCGTGAGTGAAGCCCGGAACCCACGCAGGCCGAACAGGACGTAGGCCGCCGCGTCCAGCGCCAGCATTCCCAGCAGCACCAATGCCAGCCGCCCGATCGCGGCCCGCGCGTGCAGCGCAAATACCGAAAGCTGCTTTTTCATGTCTCTTCCTCCTCCCACGCCTGCGCGAGCAGGCGCAGCGCGTCTTCCTTCGTGATGCCCATCTGCCGCAGCGTCCGCGCCGCGTTGCGCAGCTCCTCGGACAAAAGCTCCTGCCGCAGCGCCGCGAGCGTTTTTTCCGGCAGCGTCATGCAGCTTTTCGCGCCCGTGCGCGATTCGATCAGCTGTTCTTCCTCCAGCAGATGGAAGGCCTTCTGTACCGTATTCGGGTTGATCCCCAGCAGCGCCGAGAGCACGCGCCGCGACGGCAGCTCATCGCCGTCCCGGATCGTCCCGGCGACCGCGCCGCGCTTGATATACCGGATGATCTGCAGATACACCGGCGTCCCATCCACGGCCCGGAACGCGTCAAATGAAACCATATCCTCACCACCGTATTACTTGACTCATACACTTGATAACTGTATTATACAGATAACACACTTCTCTGTCAACCCCGCCCTTGACATTTCCCCCGAAACCGGATACTCTGAAAAAGAAAAGGCTCCCCTTTCAGGGGAGCTGGCAGCCGCAGACTGACTGAGAGGTCGTCTCCTGCCTCTGAATTTAAGCAAGCGCCAATGTTTCAGGCGTCGTTCCACACGATAGTCACCTTACGGGCGTCATACTACGCGCCGCCTGATACGGGGGTTCCAAATTTGCAGCTAGTTGCCTTAGAATATTTGCTAAAAATAGAAGGTGCAGACCAGATTTGCTGGTCTGCACCTTTTTGCGGGGAAGTTTTCTTTCATTGCTTTGCACTTTGTAGGGGCGGGGCTCTGCTCCGCCCGCGGGTGCTGATCTCATCGGAGCAACGGGCGGAGCAGAGTCCCGCCCCTACAGAACGCACCGTCCAGGGCTTCCCCTGTGAGGGGAAGCCCTGGCGGCAGATGTCGTTACATCGCCGACGAGATGGCGTCGACGGCTTTTTCGGCTTCGGACTGGATGGCCTTGGCGGCCTGCTTGGTCATGCGGTAGGCGTCGCTGTTTTTCGGCAGCATCATCGCCCCGAGCGCGCCGACGGCGACGCCCGCGCCCATGGTCAGGAAAAAGCTTTTTACGGTCATGGTATGCCTCCGTCAGCGCGCGGCGGAGCCGGTGGTGCTGCTAGTGGCGGTACGGCCTGCAGCAGACGTGCCCATGCCGGTCTGGCCGTTGGCGTAGTTATTATAGCCATTGGAACCGGTGTAGCCGTTATAGCCGGTATAACCGTTGTAGCCGGGGGCGTAGGTGCCGTTGTACATGCCGCTGTAGCCGTTCGTGCCGTTGACATAGCCGTTGCGGGTGGTCGAGACATTGGAATAGCCGTCATACGGCTGCGTCGCCGCGCAGGCGGTCAGCATCACGGCGAGCATCAGCGCTGCAAGCAGCAAAAGTAAGCCTTTTTTCATGAAAAATTCCTCCTTATCTGCGAATCTGTTCGCTGCCGCTAGTATCTGCACGCGAAGCGGGCGGTATGCTGTGAGTTTTTTACAGCGCAGGAAAGCACACAAAACGGCAAAAATCGATAAAAACGTATTGAAAGTTTTCATTTATATTGTATAATGAAAAAAGATCAAAATGAGAAGGAGAACGCTCATGAAAAAGCTGTCCATCAAAAAAGGCGTGCAGTGCATGGCCTGTCTGGAGTGCGTCCGCGCCTGCTCCAACGCTTACTATAAGGAATTCCACCCCGACAAGGCTGCGCTGAAGATCGTCCAGCGGAACGACACGGTCAAGCCCATGGTCTGCGTCCAGTGCGGCAAGTGCGCCGCAGCCTGTCCCTCCGGCGCCATCACCCAGAACCCGAAGGGCGTCTGGATGATCAGCCGCAAGCTCTGCACCGGCTGCGGCAAGTGCGTCGAGGCCTGTCCCTTTGGCCTGATCGTCAAGGACGAAAACACCCCATATTCCAGCAAGTGCACCGCCTGCGGCATCTGCGTCAAGGCATGTCCCATGGAGCTGCTGGAGATCGTGGAGAAATAAGCAGCAGAAACATAAGCCCCTCTGCCGTCCGGCAGAGGGGCTTTTCGTATGAAATGGGGACTCAGGCGGCCTTTTTCCGCTCGATCGCGCGGATCAGGAACAGCGCGCCGAGCAGCAGCACGATGCCGACCGCCCACGTGACGAACACGTTCTGCACGAAGCCCGCGACAATGAAGCCGACGAAGCTGACGATGGCGACCGTGACGGCGTACGGCAGCTGGGTCGTGACGTGGTTCAGATGCTCGCACTGCGCACCGGCCGAGGCCATGATGGTCGTGTCGGAGATGGGGGAGCAGTGGTCGCCGCAGACCGCGCCCGCGCAGCACGCGGAGATGCCGATGATGAGCAGATTGCTGTCGGCAGGGAAGACGGCGGTGACGATCGGGATCAGGATGCCGAACGTGCCCCAGCTCGTGCCGGAGGCGAAGGCCAGAATGCAGGCCACGACGAAGATGACCGCGGGCAGCATGCTGTAGAGGCTCATGGAGGCGGCGAACATCAGGTCGTGGACGTACACGTCCGCGCCGAGGGAGTTGATCATGGTCTTCAGCGAGACGGCGAGCGTCAGGATGATGATCGGCGGGACCATGGCGATGAAGCCCTTGGGTACGCATTCCATCGCTTCCTTGAAGGACAGGACCTTGCGCGCGACGAGGTAGATGACCGTCAGCACGAGCGCGATCAGACCGCCCCAGGGCAGGCCGATGAACGCGTCGGTGTTGCCGAAGGCACTGATGAAATCGCCCGCGCAGTCCGTGCCGCCCCAGGCGTCGACGCCGAAGAAGCCGCCGACATAGATCATGCCGACCGTGCAGGTGATGATCAGCACGAGGACCGGCAGGATCAGGTCGATCACACGGCCGTTGGGGTTCGCCTTTTCGCCATCTTCGCTGGCCAGCGCGGCCAGATCGCCCTTGGCAGCCCGGTCTTCAAACTGACGCATGGGGCCGTAGTCGAACTTCATGGCGACGAGCGCGAGGATGAAGACGAAGGTCAGGATGGAATAGAGGTTGTAGGGGATGGCCTTGACGAACAGCTCGATGCCGCTCATGCCGGTATCGAGGTCCGCCGCCGTGGTGGAGACCGCCGCCGCCCAGGACGAGATCGGCGCGATCATGCACACGGGCGCGGCCGTGGCGTCGATGAGGTAGGCCAGCTTCGGGCGGGAGATCTTGTGGTTGTCGGTGACCGGGCGCATGACGGAGCCGACGGTCAGGCAGTTGAAATAGTCGTCGATGAAGATGAGCACACCGAGCACGAACGTGGCCAGCTGCGCGCCGACGCGCGTTTTGATGTGCGTCTCGGCCCAGCGGCCGAAGGCGGCGGAGCCGCCCGCCGCGTTGACCAGCGCGACGATGATGCCCAGCAGCACGAGGAACAGGAAGATGCCCGCGTTGCCGGAGATGGCGGCGATGAGGCCGTCATTGACAATGGTGTCGAGCGTCGCCACGGGCGCGAAGCCGCAGGTGAACAGACCGCCCACCAGCACGCCGATGAACAGCGCGCTGTACGCTTCCTTGGTGATGAGCGCGAGAATGATCGCAATGACCGGCGGCAGCAGCGACCAGGCCGTGTTGGCCAGCGACGCGCCGTTCGCGCATTCGACGGCGGCCACGACCAGCGCCGCCGCAAGGGCGAGCAGGACGACGACCGTCAGAACGGTTTTCCAGGTGTTCTTTTTCATGGATGTCACTCCCAAATAAAAATGCGTCATGACCCCATCATGACGCAAACAAAACATCCCTGTTTGTGCATGACAGCTCTCCACGGAGGCAAGCCTCCTGTGACAGTCCGTAGGATCTTCTCCTGCGTCCCAGGTACCGGCGCTGCGGGAACGGCGCTGGCCCTTCGGCGGCTTCCCCTTTCAGACGCCCGGTCCCCGCCGGGTACGCGCCCTACTGATGTCAGCCGCAGCCTCTCTCATAACGTGTTTTATTATACCGGCGCGTGCGGAAATGTCAAGAATAAATATGAACTTTTTTTGAATAAATATAATTTTGACGAATCGTGGCAGATCCTGCGGGCGGCGCATACGATGAAGCGGGAGGAGATGACCATGTTTTCCTATCTCTTTACGTTCCGCAGCCAGACGGCGGCGCAGTCCGGCCGGCGGATCCTGTATGAATCGGGCCTGCGGGCCCAGCTGCGCCGCGCGCCGCCGGAGATCTCCGGCCTCGGCTGCACGTGGGCGCTGTATGTGGGCGGCGAAGACGGCGTCCACGCCGCGCAGCTGCTGCGCGCGTGGAACAGCCCGGTTTCCGGCGCGTACCGGATGCACCCGAACGGGTATCTGGAGGAGGCGGTGCTGTGATCTATCTTGACGCCGGAGCCACTACGCTCCAGAAGCCGCCGATGGTGGCCTACCACATGCAAAGCGCCCTGCGCCGCATGGCCACGCCCGGCCGCGGGGCCTACGCGCCCGCCATGCGGGCCGCGGACGCCGTCTATGACTGCCGCGTGCTCGCGGCAGAGCTGTTTGGAGCCCAGCCGGAGCAGGTCGTGTTCACCATGAACGCTACACACGCGCTCAATCTTGCGATCAAGACGCTGGTGCGGCCCGGCGGCCGCGCCGTGATCTCCGGCTTTGAGCACAACGCGGTCGTCCGCCCCCTGCACCACATCGGGGCGGAGATGATCGTCGCCGGACGCAGGCTGTTTGACCCAGCGGATACCCTCACCGCCTTTGAAGCCGCCGTCACGCCCGATACGCAGGCCGTCGTCTGCACGCATGTGTCGAATGTCTTCGGCTATATCCTGCCGCTGGAGGAAATCGCGGCGCTCTGCCGCGCGCGGCGGGTGCCGCTGATCGTCGACGCGTCGCAGTCGGCGGGGCTGCTGCCGGTCAGTCTGGAAGCACTTGGCGCGGCCTTCGTCTGTATGCCGGGACATAAGGCGCTCTACGGCCCGCAGGGGACCGGCCTCCTGCTCTGCGGCCGGACGCCCGACACGCTTCTGGAGGGCGGCAGCGGCAGCGCCTCGCGCCTGCCGGATATGCCGCAGGAGCTGCCGGACCACGCCGAGGCCGGGACGCAGAACGTCTGCGGCATCTGCGGTCTTGCCGCGGGTCTGCGCTTCGTGCGCCAGCAGGGGCCGGAGCGGCTGCTTGCCCATGAGGCCGGGCTGCGCGCGCAGCTCGCGGCCGGGCTGCAGGGGCTTGACGGCGTGCATGTTTATACGGGGGAGGGGCAGAGCGGCACGCTCTCGGTCCGCGCGGAGACGATGGACTGCGAGACGCTGGCGGCCCGGCTCGCGGAGCACGGCGTCTGCACCCGCGCCGGCCTCCACTGCGCCCCCCTGGCCCACGAATCTGCCGGTACCCTCACCACCGGCACCCTCCGCCTCACCCCCTCCGCCTTCAACACGACACGCGAGATCGACCAGACCATCCGGATCCTGCGGAAGATCCTGACAACGAAAGGCTCCCTCTGACGAGGGAGCCTTTGGGCTTGCGCCCGCCCATGGCTTCCCATGGGGGATGTGCACCATCCAAGGCTCCCCTTCCAGGGGAGCTGTCAGCCGCAGGCTGACTGAGAGGTTGTCGCAAATTTGCAGCAACCTCTCCGTCTCGGCTTCGCCGAGCCACCTCCCCTGGAAGGGGAGGCTTTGGGTGTGCGCCGCTAAAGCAAAAAGCCTTCCCCATCCGGGGAAGGCTTTTGTCTATTAAAATGTCACGCCTGCAGCAGCGACGCGAGGTCGGTCTCGCCCGCGGTGAAGGTGACCGTTTCGCCGTCGTGGGTCAGGACGAACGGGGCTTCGTCCTTGTAGGCGGTGAGGTCGGCGGGGCGGAAGGCGGAGGTGGCGCCGGTCGTCACGAACACGACCTTCTCCACGCCCTGCGCCGTCAGCGCCTGCGCTTCTGCCGCCGTGAGCGTCAGCCGCGCGTAGGCCGCATCCACCTGGATGGTCAGCACGCCGCCCTCCCGGGCCGCGGTATAAGAGACTGCGTTCCCATCCTTGTCCGTCACATGGTAGACGGGCGCGGGCTGCGCAGCTTCCGCGGGCGGCTCGGGGACGATGAGTGTGCCGATCTGGAATGTGATCGTCTCGCTGCCCAGCCGTACCACGCAGGTGACGGGATACGTGCCCGGCGCGGTGGGGACGGTCTCGCTGCCGCCGTAGAGGATCTTTTCTACCTTGCCTTCACCGGATGCGTCTACAGTAAATTTGCCGTTTTCGCTGCGGATGTCCAGCCTGGTCAGGTTTTCCGGCTCGCCGTTGCTGTTCAGACGCATGTTGACGTACTGCTTCAGCGCTTCAATATTGCTGCCGCTGATGCCGTTGATCGTCACATCCGGCCCAATCACGTAATGACCTTTTTCGCTCGTGTGATTGCTCTCCTGCCCATCGCCGATGTAGCCGATGGAATTCTTATCTAGCTTGTATTTGATTTCTTTCGTATCGTAATCAAAGTAGACCTCGTCATCGTCGAGAATACCCGTATTAACACGCGCATTCCCGAGGATGAAAATGGTTCCGGTCATTTCGGTTGGGTCATCGCTGCCGATGGCAGCGGCACTATCACCCGCAATGGCAGTGACCTGAGCGTTGTCCTGGATGATGATCAGTCCTGCCATGAGCGCATCCTCACCAGCACCGATGCCAGCGCCATCATCGTCGCCGATCGCCGTCACGTTTGCGCTGTCGCGGATGATGATTTTGCCGGTGGAGGTGATGGAACCGTCACTTCCAGCGCCAATGCCTGCACTTTCGTCATCGCTTCCGGCAGTCACCTGCGCGCTGCCGCCGATGGTGATGGTGCCGGATACATCGCTACCCTCACCGGAGCCGATACCGGCACCACCGACATCACTCCATGCGGTCACCTGCGCGCTGTCACCGATGGTGATATTGCCGGACATCTCGCCGTCATCACCAGCGCCGATACCAGCGCCGTCCCAGGAGCTTCTGGCCGTTACCTGTGCGCTGCCGCCAATGGTGATGTCGCCGGACATGTTGCCATTGTAGCCGGAGCCGATGCCAGCCCCGTCCTCATTACTGGAAGCATTGACAACTGCGTTTTGGTCAATGGTAATGCTGCCGGACATGTCGCCGCCATCACCAGAGCCGATACCGGCACCGCCGATATGATCATCCGCCCATGCATTATCATCCTGTGTGGTAACAGTCGCGTTGCCTGTAATGTGGATGATGCCAGACATTTTCTCGTTCTCATGGCTGCCGATTTGAGCATTTTTGCTGTTACTATCGGTTGCAGCCTCTAGCGAGCCGTCGCCGTCGATGGTCACGTCGCCGCTGGAGACATGGAGGGCGGAGCCGGATTCGGAGAAAATCTTATTGCCGCCCTTCAGCGTGATGTTTGCGCTGGAGCTGCCGACGTCGATGGCGTCGCCGCTGCTCTTGATGTTCACCTTCTCGATGGTCACATCCGCCGTCGCGTCGCCGGTGGTCTCGATTTTGATCGTGCTGCCTGTTTCTTTACTGCTGTCTTTCTGCGTAATGGTAGGATCGTCGTCTCTTACATTATTTCCGCCCTGCGATACGTACTGACCGTTTTCCGTGGCACTGACAGTGATATCGCCGTCCTCCAGATACCAGGTCGCGGCCAGCGCCGAGACCGGCAGGGAGACTGCCAGCAGCAGGGCGAGGGCGAGCGCGAAGAGTCGTCTTTTCATGCGGTTTCCTCCTGCGTCTGTATCCCGTACCCGGCGGGCAGACGGACGGGGATCGCACCGGGAGGGGAGCCCCCGGTACAATGGGGTACCCCATTGCAGATAAGCTTGCATGCCAATTGCTTGGCTCTTGTGCCAAGCATATCAGATATCCGGCCAAATAGCAAGCCTTTTCTGAAAAATCGTGGGATTATTTTTTCACGCCGGCCCGCCGCCAAACTTCCCCAAAACTTTCTTCCGTCCCGGGCTTGCGCCGGGGGAGAAGATGGAGTATAATTTAGACTATCTATAAGTATCAGTGGGAGAATGACCCTATGGCTACGATCCGAGAATTCTTCCAGAATCTTCTGTATCAGGTCCCGGCGATCGGGATCACAGATATTGTCGATATCCTGGTCGTTTCTATCATCTTCTATTCGCTCCTGCGTCTGATCCGCTCGACCAGCGCGGCCCGCGTGGCCCGCGCGATCCTGCTTCTGCTCGCCATCACGCTGCTGACAGACGTTCTGAATCTCTATACATTAAACTGGCTGCTCAACAAGATCCTTGAGGTCGGCGCGATCGCCCTCATCATCGTCTTCCAGCCCGAGCTGCGCCGCGCGCTCGAGCGGGTCGGCGCGCAGCTGCATTTCCACCTGCTTTCCACCGAATCCGCCGCCTCGATCGAGCAGAGCGCCGTCAACGCCACCGTGCAGGCCTGCGAGATCATGTCGCGCGAGCGCGTCGGCGTGCTGCTCGTGTTTGAACGCGAGACGCCGCTCGACGAATACTTTAAAACCGGCACCATCGTCGACGCGCAGCTGTCCGAGCAGCTGCTGCGCAACCTGTTTTTCAAAAATTCCCCCCTGCATGACGGCGCGGTCATCGTCCGCGGCGGGCGCGTCGCGGCCGCGGGCTGCGTGATGCCCCTGAGCGACAATCCGCACCTGCCCGGAGACCTCGGCACGCGCCACCGCGCGGGCGTCGGCACCAGCGAGGTCTCTGACGCCGTGGTCGTCATCGTGTCGGAGGAAAACGGCACGATCTCCGTCGCCATCGGCGGCATGCTCAAGCGCCATCTGGCCCCCCAGACGCTGCAGAAGCTGCTGTCCAACGAGCTGATCGCGGATGAGACCGAGAAGAAGTCTCTCTTCAAAAAGCTCGCAGCAAGCCTCACAAGGAAGGACGGTCCCAAATGAAAAGCAAACTCTTCTCCCTGATCGTCTCCGTCCTTGCGGCCATGTGCCTGTGGGTCTACGTCATGACCGTCGTCAATCCGGACGTCGATCTTGTCATCGGCAACATCCCCGTGACGTTCTCCGGCGCGGAGGTTTTGCAGGAGGACCACGGGCTGGTCATCACGGGGGATTATCAGGAGTTCGTCTCCGTGCATTTCTACGGCAAAAACGCCGATCTCAAGACGCTCGACCAGCATAAGGACGAGATCAAGGCCGTCGTCGACGTGTCCAAGGTGCGCAGCACCAAGGAATACACCATGACCTACGACATTACGCTCCCCAGCGCCGTCTCCGCCTCCTCCATCACCCGGGCGGACAAGACTCCCACCAGCATCACCTTCACCGTCGAGCGGCAGATCCGCAAATCGGTCGAGGTCAAGGGCGATTTCTCCAACGTCCGCATCGCCGAGGGCTTCATGCTCGACAGCACGAGCTTCGACTATGACTCCATCACCGTCGAGGGCCCGGAATCCATCGTGGGTACCATCGACTGCGCGCAGGTCACGCTCGACCGCAGCAACGTCGATAAGACCATCACCGAGACCGTCTCCTACGTCCTGCTCGACAAGGACGGCAATCAGGTCGACACCTCCGATCTGACGCTCAGCGCCGACGCGGTCGAGGTGACGATGAAGATCGTCAAGTACAAGGTCGTGCCGCTCGAGGTGGAGTTCATCGACGGCGGCGGCGCAAAGGCCGAGACCGACGTGACCTACACGGCGGACATCCAGGCTGTCACGCTCTCCGGCGACGTGACCGTGCTCGACGGGCTCAACTCCATCCAGCTCGAACCCATCGACCTTTCCACCCTCTCGAGCAACGACGAGACCATCACGCGCACCATCCTCATCCCCAACGACGTGAAGAACGTCTCCGGGCAGGAGGAGGTCTCCATCCACGTCATCATCCACGGCAAGCAGATCAAGACGCTGCGGACGACCAACATCGTCTTCATCGGCGTCAACGAAGAAAAATTCAAGGCCACGAGCCTTTCCCAGCAGGTGCAGGTCACCATCCGTGCCGACGCGTCGGACGCGCAGAAGATCCTCGCGGGCAATATCCGCATCGTCGCGGATATGAGCGGCTACACGCAGGAGGGCACCTATCAGGTGCCGGTCAGCGTGTATGTCGACGGCTATGACTCCGCGGGCGCCATCGGCCAGTATTCCATCGCCGCCAACCTCGCACCGGCCACAGCGGAAGAATAGAAAGGAAGGAACGCAACGTGATCAGAAGTATGACCGGCTACGGCCGCGCGGAAAAAACCATCGACGGCCGGGAGATCACCGTCGAGATGCGGGCGGTCAACAACCGCTATCTGGATCTGAACGTCAAGCTCCCGCGCGTCTACGGCTTTGCCGAGGACGCGGTCAAGTCCCTCATCAAGGCAAACGTGAACCGCGGCAAGCTGGATCTGTTCATCACCGTCAACGTGACGGCCGACACCAGCCTGCAGATCTCGCTCAATAAGCCCGTGCTCGAAGGGTATCTCGCCGCACTCAAGTCCATCGCCGCCGATTACGGCGTGCGCGATGATATTTCCGTCACCGCCCTGTCCCGCATGCCCGACGTCTTCGTCGTGGAGAAGCAGGAGGAGGACGAGCAGAAGCTGACGGACGATATCCTGTCCGTCGTCAAAGAGGCGCTGGCGAAGTTCAACGCCATGCGCGAAAAAGAGGGCGCGGCCATGGAGGCAGACCTCCGCAGCCGCGCGAAGACCGTTTTGTCCCTCGTCGAGAAGGTCGAGGCCAGAAGCCCCGTCACGCTCGCAGAGTACCGCGCGCGGCTGACGGAGAAGATGCAGGAGGTCCTCGGCCAGACGAATATCGACGAAGGCCGCATCCTGCAGGAGGCCGCCATCTACGCCGACAAGATCGCCGTGGATGAGGAGACCGTCCGCCTGCGCAGCCATCTCGATCAGCTCGAGCAGATGCTGACATCCGGCGGCCCCATCGGCCGCAAGCTCGATTTCCTGCTGCAGGAATTCAACCGCGAATCGAACACCATCGGCTCCAAGGGCAACGATCTCGAGCAGGCCCGGACCGTCGTCGAGCTCAAGGCGGAGCTGGAAAAGATCCGCGAGCAGACGCAGAACATCGAGTAAGCGGAGGAAGCTATGAAACTGATCTCGATTGGCTTCGGCAACGCCGTCGCGGCGGGGCGGATTTTGGCTGTCGTCAGCCCGGACTCGGCCCCCATCAAGCGCGTCGTGCAGGAGGCGCGCGAGCGCGGGATGCTGCTCGACGCGTCGTTCGGCCGCAGGACGAAATCCGTTCTGCTGATGGACACGGATCATGTCATCCTCTCGTCCGTTACGCCGGAGACCATTGCCGCGCGCATGGAAGAAAAGAATGCAGAGGAGACGAGCGTACAGCCATGAAGGGAAAACTGTTTGCGGTGTCCGGCCCCTCGGGCGTCGGAAAAAATACCGTCCTGAACAGCGTCGTGCAGCAGCGCGAGCGGGTGCAGTATTCCATATCCGCGACCTCCCGGCCCATGCGCCCGGGCGAGGTCGACGGCAAGAGCTATTACTTCGTGACCCGCGCCCAGTTTGAGACCATGATCGAAAACGGCGAGCTGCTCGAGCACGCGGAGTACGTCGGCAACTACTACGGCACCCCGCTGGCCCCCATCCGCGAGGCGCTCGAGGCCGGGACCGACGTCGTCATGGACGTCGATGTCGTCGGCGCGCTGAACATCAAAAAGCGCCTGCCCGAGGCCGTGCTCGTTTTCCTGACGGCTCCCTCACTCGCCGAGATCCGCCGCAGGCTCGAAAAACGCGGCGACGTGAGCCCCGAAGCGATGGAAAAGCGCATGGAACGGGCAAAATGGGAATACAGCCAGGCATACCAGTACGACTATCTCGTCGTCAACGATACGGTCGGCCACGCCGCAGCGGAGCTGCTGGCGATCATGACCGCAGAAAAGTGTAAAATGATGGATCGCATCCATTGCATAAAGGAGGAACTCTAATGCTTTACCCCGCAATGTCGGAACTTCTCAAGAATGTGGACAGCCGTTATCTGCTCGTCAACGTCGTGGCGCACCGCGCCCGGCAGCTGTCGATCGAATCCGAGCTCACGCATGAGCCGCTCGAGGAAAAGCCCGTGACGCTCGCCATCCGCGAGGTCGCCGCCGGCTCGCTCAAGGCCACGCTCGACGACAAATACAGACATTGATCGAAAGGCGCAGGCCCGCCCCCTGCGCCTTCATTCGTTGCAAAAGAAAGGCTCCCCTCCTAGGGAGCTGTCAGCCGCAGGCTGACTGAGAGGTTGCCGCAGATTTGATACGACCTCTCCGTCTCGGCTGCGCCGAGCCACCTCCCCTGCAAGGGGAGGCTTTGGAGTGCGCACCGCCCAAGGCTTCCCCTTATAGGAAAAGCCATGACGATCAGCTCACCGGAAAGGAGAATGGCCATGATCGCACAACTCGCGGTCGCAGCGGCGGTCTATGCCATCGATAAGCCCTATTCCTACCGCGTGCCGGAGGGCATGCAGGTGCAGCCGGGGCTGCGGGTGCTCGTGCCGTTCGGGCGCGGCAACCGCCGGTCGGAGGCCGTCGTGCTCGCGCTGCAGGATACCGCGCAGCGGGACCTCAAGGTCATCGAGCGCGCGCTGGACGACGCGCCCATCCTCTCGCAGGCACAGCTGCAGCTGGCCGCGTTCATGAAGGAGCGCTATTTCTGCACGTTTTATGAGGCCGTCAAGGCCATCCTGCCCGCAGGCTTCTGGTTTGCGGAAAAGAAGACTCTGACGCTCGCGCCCGGCGCGCAGGACAAGCTGCCGCCCGGCATGGCCAATTCCGACGCTGCCCGGCTCGTGCAGCTGCTGCAGGAATTCGGCGGCAGCGCGCCGGAGCGCACGCTCCGCCAGCAGTTTTCGTCCCCGCAGGTCTTTGACACGGCGGTGCAGCAGCTGCTCAGGCGGAAGCTCCTGCGCTCGGACGCTGAGCTGACGCAGAAGACCGGCGGCAAGACCGTCAAGATCGCCGCCCTCGCCGTCAGCGCGGAGGAGGCGGAGCAGTTCGCCGCCAAAAAGCAGACCTCCGCGCCGCTGCAGGCGGCCGTGCTGCGGCTGCTGTGCGCCATCGGCGCGGGCCCCTGCCGCGAGATCTGCGCCCTGACCGGCGCGAGCATGCAGACTGTCACCCGGCTCTGCAAGCTTGGCCTTCTCGAGCAGCAGGAGCGCGAGGTGCTGCGCAGCCCGAAGCAGGAGCTGCCGCCCCCCGCGGAGCCCATCACGCTCACGGACGAGCAGCAGACCGCCTTTGACGGCTTATCTGCCCAGATGGAGCGCGAAAAGCCCGGCGCGGCCCTGCTCTACGGCGTGACCGGCAGCGGCAAGACCGCCGTCTACGTCGCGCTCATCCAGAAAGCGCTGGACGAGGGCCGCTCCGCCATGCTCCTGGTGCCTGAGATCGCCCTGACCCCGCAGCTGCTCGGCCGCATGACCGCGCACTTCGGCAAGACCGTCGCCGTGCTCCACTCGAGCCTGCGCGTCGGCGAACGCTACGACGAGTGGCGGCGCATCGCCCGGGGCGAGGCCAGAGTCGTGGTCGGCACGCGCTCGGCGGTCTTTGCGCCCCTGCAGTCGCCCGGGCTTCTCATCCTCGATGAGGAGCAGGAGCACACCTATAAATCCGAAAACGCCCCGCGCTATCACGCGCGGGAGATCGCCCTTTACCGCGGGGCCAAGGCGGGCGCGCTCGTCCTGTTCGGCTCCGCCACGCCGTCGATCGAGACCATGTATCTCGCGAAGACCGGCGTCTATACCCTCTACACGCTGAAAACCCGCTATAATGGCCGCGCCCTTCCGGCTGCGCGCCTCATCGATATGAAGCAGGAGCTGCGCGCCGGGAACGATCTGGATCTCAGCCGTGAGCTCGAAGAGGGTGTCCGCGACGCCATCCTGGACGGCAAGCAGTCCATCCTCTTCCTCAACCGCCGCGGCAACAGCCGCTTCCTCGTCTGCATGGACTGCGGCGACGTGCCGCAGTGCCCGCGCTGCAGCGTCCACCTGACCTACCATTCGGCGGGCCGCCGCCTGATGTGCCACTACTGCGGCTACTCCGAGCCCGCGCACGCGCGCTGCGCCAAATGCGGCGGCGCGATGAAGGCTGTCGGCAGCGGCACGCAGAAGGTCGAGCAGGAGCTGAAGGCCCTGTTCCCGGATACGGCAGTTCTGCGCATGGACGCGGATACCGTCGCCGCCTCCGGCGGCCACGAAGCGATGCTGCGCCGCTTCCGCGACGAGCAGATCCCGATCCTGCTTGGCACGCAGATGGTCGCCAAGGGCCTCGATTTTCCGTCCGTCACGCTCGTCGGCGTGCTGGACGCGGATATGAGCCTCTACGTCGACAACTTCCGCGCGGCGGAGACCACGTTCTCCCTTATCACGCAGGTCGTCGGCCGCTCCGGCCGCGGTGCGGATACCGGCTGCGCCATGATCCAGACCATGACGCCGGAGCATCCCGTGCTGCAGCTGGCCGCCCGGCAGGACTACGACGCGTTCTACGACATGGAGCTGCAGATGCGAAAGCTCCGCAGCTGCCCGCCGTTCTCGGACCTGTTCACCATCACCGTCGCCGGACTGGAGGAGCGCGGCCTCATCCAGGCCAGCGTCCGTCTGCGCGACGCGCTGGCGGCAAATCTGCAGCGCGAGCCCTACTGCCGGGAACCGGCGCAGCTGCTCGGCCCGGCCCCCGCGCCGGTCGCCCGCGTCAACTATTCCTACCGCTATCAGCTGACGCTCGTGTGCAGAAATACCGCGCCCATCCGCCGTCTGCTCGCCTTTGTGCTCGCGGAGTTCTCCAAAGACCGGCAAAACAGGGGCCTGACCGCCCTGATCGATATCAATTCGTATAACTAAGGAGTTTTTACCATGGCACTCAGAAAGATCGTTACCGTCGGCGACCCGATCCTGACCAAGGTCTGCCGCCCTGTCACAAAATTTGACCAGAAGCTGGCCATCCTGATCGAGGATATGATCGAGACCATGCACGATGCCAACGGCGTCGGTCTGGCCGGGCCGCAGGTCGGCATCCTGCGCCGCGTGGTCGTCGTCGACGCGGGCGACGAGGATATCGAGCTCGTGAACCCCGAGGTCGTCGAGGTCAGCGAGGAGACACAGACCGGGCTGGAGGGCTGTCTGAGCCTGCCCGGCAAATACGGCATCGTCACCCGGCCGGAGCATGTCGTCGTCCGCGCACAGGACCGCAACGGCGACTGGTACGAGTACGAGGGCGACGAGATCCTTGCCCGCTGCTTCCTGCACGAGATCGACCATCTCGACGGCCATATGTACACCGAGATCGCCGAAAAGATGCTCACGCCCGAGGAGCTTGCGGCGCTGGAACAGCAGGAAGCGGACAATGAGGAGGACGAAGGCTGATGAGACTCGTCTTCATGGGCACGCCCGACTTTGCCCAGGCCTGTCTGGAAACCCTGCACACCGAGGGCTTTGACATCGTGGGCGTCTACACCAAGGTCGATACGCCCAAAAACCGCGGCATGAAGCTGCTGCCGTCCCCGGTCAAGGCGTATGCCGAGGCTGTGGGCCTGCCGGTCTATCAGCCGCAGTCGTTCCGGGAGGAGCAGACGGTGCAGCAGCTGCGGGAGCTGAAGCCCGACCTGCTGGTCGTCGTCGCCTACGGCAAGATCCTGCCGCAGGCCGTGCTCGATATCCCGACCCACGGCGCGATCAACATGCACGGCAGCATCCTGCCGGAGCTGCGCGGCTCCGCCCCGGTGCAGCGCTCGATCCTGAACCACTGCGACGAGGCGGGCGTCACCGCCATGTATCTGTCCGCGGGGATGGACGAGGGCGATATCATCGAGATCCGGAAGACCGTCATCCAGCCGCTGGAGACCTCGGAGGAGCTCATGGCCCGCCTGGCCAGGATCGCTGCGCCGCTCTGCGCCGATACCGTCCGCGCCATCGAAAACGGGACCGCAAAGCGCATCCCGCAGGATCCTTCCCGCGCGACCTACGCTCCCATGCTCCGTAAGGACGAGAGCCCCATCGACTGGGACCAGCCCGCAAGATATATCGTCGATCAGGTGCGCGGCCTCGTGCCCTGGCCCGTGGCCACGGCCACGCTCGGCGGAACGGCGTTCAAGATCTACCGCGTGGAATATACCGATCAGAAGACCGAAAAAGCCCCTGGCGCGCTCGTCGCGCTGACAAAAAAGGGTCTGCTCGTCGCCTGCCGCGGCGGCGACGTGGTGCTCGTCCGCGAGCTCCAGGCCCAGGGCGGCAAACGCATGCCCGCCCCCGACTACTTCCGCGGCCACCCGATCACGATCTGACTACCTCAAAGCCTTCCCCTACGAGGGGAAGGCGGCACGGCGTCAGCCGTGACAGATGAGGTGGGTGCAGTTGCGTCTACGCAGCGCTGTCCACCTCATCAGTCAGCCTCCGGCTGACAGCTTCCCCTCATAGGGGAAGCCTCTGGAGTTTCGGGAAAACTGCATAAAGG
>ERZ507039.360-NODE-360-length-17944-cov-3.559170_pt1 | contig 17944 bp, 9 predicted proteins | sample MGYA00512872_ERZ507039 | MGnify/ENA metagenome assembly ERZ507039
GGAAAATTTGACTTGGGAAAAATCAATATCTAAAAACGTAGCATTGGAAATGGCTTTTCTGAATAATAAAATTTCTTTTACAGCTGAATATTTTTGGAAAGATAATAATGACTTACTTGCTCCATTACTTCCATTAGCATCGTCAGGGCAAACCATTATGACTAATGGGGGGGATTTGCCAGTCTTTAATTCTGCATCTGTTGAAAATAAAGGTTTTGAATTTACGGTAGGTTATCGTAATAATTGGAAGGATTGGAGTTTGGATGTTACTGCCAATATTTCGGCATTAAGAAATAAAGTAAAGAGTTTGGGTGAGGGAGTACAACCCATTAAGGCAGAGGTGATGATGAGTGGTTCTTTTAATGACCGTCCTACTATTACTAAACCGGGCTTGCCTATTGGTACCTTTTGGGGATATGTGGTGGAAGGTTTTGATAATGATGGTAATTTTATTTTTCAGGATAATAATGGTAGTGTGAATGGTGTATTGACAGGAAAACCGGATGGGAAGATTGATGAGAATGATAAAACGGATATTGGTAATCCTCATCCGGATTTTACTTATGGTTTAAATATAAATGTAGGTTATAAGAATTGGGATTTGACTGCTTTTTTCCAAGGAACGCAAGGTAACGATATTTTTGCTTTAATGAAATATGATTGGTATTTTGGAGGAGCTAATAGTGCTACCCTAAAGGATGCTTTCTATAATTCATGGACTCCGCAAAATCCTAATGCAGAAGCTCCTAAACTGAATAGTAAAAACAGTTCTGGCATAAACTCGCTTCCAAGTACATTCTATGTGGAGGATGGTTCTTATTTCAGATGCAAGAATCTACAAATCGGTTATTCCTTTAATAAGAAATTATTGCAAAAATTCCATATAGAATCATTTAGAATATATGCGGGGGTACAAAATTTATTCACTATCACAAAATATCCCTTGTATGATCCCGAAGTTAGTTCAAACGTGTTGTTTGACAGAGGTGTGGATGGTTTCTGGCAAGCACAGGAAAGTCCTCATGAAGCAACAATGAATTCTAGAGTATATAATCTTGGTGTCAATTTAACTTTCTAAAAACAGAATAAGTATGAAAATAATGTTGCGTAAAATTATAGTTATCATCATCAGTTTTGTAACTATTGGAATGATGGGCTCATGTGAAGATATTTTTAATGATTTGGCGGTGAATCCTAATCAATCAGACGTTAATTCATTTTATACTACACTAGAAAATTGTAATAAGGGAATTCTTGGTATCTATGGGTATATTTCGACTCCTCGTAATTTGGGAGCTTGTGGATTTGGTTTGATGTTGACTCGTAGTGATGAGGGGTGTTCGGTAGCTGATTATGGAGTACCAGGTGCTTATAATGAAGAGTTTACCCCTTCCTATTATTCATTGGTTCAACCTTTTCAGTTAATGTATACAGCTGCTTCCCAAGCTAACCAAATGATTGAAAGTCTTACTGAAATAGAATTCAGCAATAAAGAATTACAGGATGCATATTTGGGGGAGGCTTATTTTCTTCGTGCATTTACACATTTCTTTTTATTCATCAATTATAGGAATATTCCTTTGATTAAAGAATTGCCTAAGGCTCCTAATGAATATAAGCCTCAGGCAACACCTGAAGAGGCTTGGGATTTTATTATAGATGATCTGATCAAAGCTAAAGATTTACTTCCTGACAAGAATTTTTGGGATGCTAAAAATAAAGGACGTGTGACGAAAGCTTCTGCTTATGCACTTTTGGGTAAGTCATATCTTTATAGATCCGGTATTGAACCCAAATATGGAACTTCACAAACAACTTATTATAATGAGGCTGCTGCGGCTTTTGCAGAAATCATTAATGGTAATTGTGGAAACTACAGATTGGTAGATGACTATTCATGGAACTTTGATGTGGCACATGAAAATAATGATGAATCTATTTTTGAAGTACAATTTGTCGGAGTGTTGAATACAGGATTTAACCCAGGATTTGTGGACAGTGGGTTGTTCAATGATGTCCGGTGTAAAATGTGTATAATGAATAGAAGTAGAAATTCGAATAGTTCTGCACAGGTTCTGCACAATTGGTTATATGATAAATTTGTAGCGTCAAAAACAGTGACAGGAGAAACTGATCCACGTATGTTTGGTTCGTTTGTTTTTAATGATAATGTATCGGAGATTATACGTCCGAAAGGTATGAAGGTTACTTTTCTTGAAGGGAAGGACTGGGAAGCAGAAATGGGTTCAAAGGAAGGAACATTTGGTGAACAATATGAGTTGGCAATGGGATATAAAATGTGTAGTAGGAAATGGTTGGATTGGACCTTACCTCCGACAGATGATGCTGGTGGGCATTTTTTTAATGGACGTGCACAAGGAGTAAACTGGAGAATGATTCGTTATTCGGATGTTTTGCTGATGTATGCTGAAGCTGTAGTAATGGGAGGGAAAGCCACTGCAAACATAACCCCGTTAGAAGCAATAAACAAAGTACGCGATAGGGTAGGAGTACCTCATGTAACAGAAGCTAATATGAGAACTATTGAAGATGAACGTATTCTAGAACTTACCTATGAAGGCTCCCGATTCTTTGACTTGCTTCGTTGGGGTAAAGTAGTAGAGCGTTTTCGCGAATTGGAAAATACTGATCCTTTGTTTAAAAGGTTTAGCAGGGCTCAATATATGGGGTTTAAGGAAAATAAGAATGAATGGGTTCCATTGCCAATTGATGAAGTAGAGGGTAATCCATATATCACTAAAAATAATCCAGGATGGTAATTAAAAATAGAATAATTATGAAAGTATTTTATTATATTATATGTGCAGCTTGCTTTGCCGGCTGTGTGTCATCTTCCAATGATAAAACGGTGAAAGAGAATGGTCGAACATTGCATAATGGCATTGTGCTGCCCGAGCAATGGCCTCCTAGTATGATTGATGATGGAGTACGTCGCGAAATGTCTTTACCTTATATTTCAAACAAACCGACTGTTATTTCTGTAAATCTAGGACGCCAATTATTCGTTGATGATTTTTTAATTGCAGAAACAGATATGGAGCGTGTTTCCCATAAGGCTATGTTCTATGAGAATAATCCGGTACTTGCTCCGGATAAGGAGTGGGAATACACTTTTGAACGTGCTCCTTATGCTGCTCCTTTCAGTGATGGAATATGGTATGATGAAAGCGAACAAAAATTTAAAATGTGGTATTTGGCTGGTGCCGGATCTATGCACAAACATCGTCAAAGCTTTTATACTTGTTATGCAGAGTCAAAAGATGGGAAGCATTGGGAAAAAGTGAATATGGATATAGTGCCGGGTACGAATATTGTAGATACTTGTGATCGGGATGCGGCTACAGTTTGGCTCGATAAAATGTGTCCAGAACCAGAAAAACGTTTCAAACTCTTCAATGTGGAAAAACATAGTGGAGGATGGAAAATAATTTTAAAATATTCAAAAGATGGTATTCATTGGTCGGAAGGAGTTGCGCAATCAGGACCGGTGGGGGATCGTACCACTGCTTTCTATAATCCGTTTACTCAAAAATGGGCTATTAGTCTACGGCAGGGGAGTAAAGCAGACGGACGCTCTAGAGGCTATTTGGAAAATGAAGATCCAGAGATGGCAGTTAGCGTGGCGCATTCATTGGCTAAAGGAATAAAGGATAAAAATATAGTTTTGTGGTTTACTCCTTCCGATAAGGAACTGCCACATCCTGAATTTCCTGATGTGCGTCCAGCCATTTATAATTTTGATGCTATGCCTTATGAAAGTGTTATGCTAGGGTTCTATGCTATGTGGAAAGGACCAGAGAATGATCTCTGTGGTAAGTTAGGTATTCAGAAAAGAAATGAAATAGGGATGGGATATAGTCGGGATGGTTTTCATTTTTATCGTCCCAGTTATGAACCTGTTATGGGAGTAAATGAAACGGAAGGGGCATGGAATTGGGGAAATATGCAGTCTGTTATTGGCGTACCTCTCATTGTTGGTGATTCTTTGTATTTGTATTCTAGTGGAAGAATGAAGAATAAAGTGATGTGGGATGGATTTACTTCTACTGGGTTGGCAACTTTACGTCGTGATGGGTTCGTTTCCATGCATACAGACACAGAAGGGGTACTTGTTACCGAGAAAATAAAGTTTGATGGTAATCATTTTTTTGTGAATGCACAAGCAAAGGATTTGCAGGTGGAGATAATGGATGAAAATGGTAATGTGATTACGGGATTTTCCAGAGAGGATTGTAAGGAAATGAATGATTTGAACAGTACTAAACAATTGGTAACTTGGAAATCAGGTAAAAAACTTGCTGCTCTTTCAGGCAAGATAGTTAAAGTGAAGTTTTATGTTACTTGTGGCGATTTATATGCTTTTTGGATTTCTCCATGGGACACAGGAGAAAGTAGGGGATATACAGGTGGTGGTGGTCCGGGACTCAATCCTTGTGGAATCGATATTAAATAACTGATATGTGTAAAACATAGTTGTGTTACATCGTGTATTTTGTTGGTGGCTGCTTCATGAGAATGAAGCAGTCATTTTTTGTATTACAGATAAATTTTGCTTGGTTGAGCTAAGTCAATATTTAAGTATGAGGAAAATGTAGACATAAAAAAAGGAGCAACGCCTTGCTCCAACCTTTGTTAACCTTAAATCTAATACTATGAAAAACACGTTGCAAAGGTACGTGTTTTAGTGGATTTTGCAAATAAAACAACTAAAAAAATATGTTTTCTAACACGTTTTAATACTTTTGTCCTATTTGTTAAGGATGAGGACTTTTTTTATTTACTTGTATTTTGTCTTTTTTACATATAAAACCGTATATTTGTTGCCACTTTTGCAAAAGGATAAAAACGAATGGTTTCAGTAGATAATTTGAAAGTAGAGTTTGGAGTAACGCCTCTGTTTGAGGATGTGTCATACGTTATCAATAAGAGAGATCGTATTGCGCTGGTCGGGAAGAATGGGGCCGGTAAGTCTACTATGCTTAAGATATTGGCAGGAATACAGGCGCCTACTTCAGGTAGTGTTTCTGTTCCGCGTGATGTGACGATAGGCTATCTGCCTCAAGTCATGATTCTGAGTGATAAACATACTGTGATGGAAGAGGCGGAGATGGCTTTTGAACATATCTTTGAGTTGCAGGCTAGTATTGAGAGAATGAATCAGGAGTTGGCGGATAGAACAGATTATGATTCAGAAAACTATCATAAACTGATTGAGAAATTCACCCATGACAATGAACGCTTTTTGATGATGGGAGGTACCAATTATACAGCTGAGATAGAACGTACATTGATGGGGTTGGGATTTAGCCGGGAGGATTTTAACCGTCCTACATCTGAGTTCAGTGGTGGATGGCGTATGCGTATAGAGTTGGCCAAGTTGCTGTTGCGACGGCCCGATGTGTTGCTGTTGGACGAGCCTACCAATCATCTGGATATAGAAAGCATTCAATGGTTGGAAAACTTTTTGAAGACAAGTGCGGGAGCCGTTGTATTGGTGAGCCACGACCGTGCATTTATTAATAATGTGACCAATCGTACGATTGAAATATCTTGCGGGCATATCTATGATTATAAAGTGGCTTACGATGAGTTTGTGGTATTGCGCAAAGAACGTCGTGAGCAGCAATTGCGTGCATACGAGAACCAGCAGAAGCAAATTCAGGATACGGAAGATTTCATAGAGCGTTTCCGTTATAAGGCTACCAAGGCTGTACAGGTGCAGAGCCGCATCAAGCAATTGGAAAAAATAGTTCCTATTGAAATTGATGATGAAGATAATTCAGCCTTGCGGTTGAAGTTTCCGCCTGCCATGCGTTCCGGCAATTATCCGGTCATTTGTGACGGGGTGAAGAAAGCATATGGCAGTCATATCGTTTTTCACGATGTGACTTTGACTATTAATAGAGGTGAGAAGGTGGCTTTTGTCGGAAAGAACGGGGAAGGTAAGTCCACTTTGGTGAAATGTATAATGGACGAAATCCCATACGAAGGTAAACTGACCATCGGGCACAACGTACAGATTGGTTATTTTGCTCAGAATCAGGCTCAGATGTTGGATGAAAATCTGAGTGTCTTTGATACGATTGATTATGTGGCAAAAGGGGATATTCGTTTGAAGATTCGTGATATTCTGGGAGCATTCATGTTTGGAGGTGAGGCTTCTGATAAAAAAGTAAAGGTACTGTCGGGTGGGGAGCGGAGTCGTCTTGCCATGATAAAACTTTTGTTAGAACCGGTGAATTTCCTTATTTTGGACGAACCTACCAACCATCTGGATATGCGCTCAAAGGATGTATTGAAAGAAGCTATCAAGGAATTTGATGGAACGGTGATTGTTGTTTCTCATGACCGTGAGTTCTTGGATGGACTGGTGACCAAAGTTTATGAATTCGGAGGTGGAGTAGTAAAAGAACACATTGGCGGCATTTATGATTTTTTACAGAAAAAGAAAATAGAGAGTCTGAATGAGTTGCATCTTTCGGCTTCTCCTACTATGTCTGCCACTAAAAAGGAAGAACCCGAAACGGTTAGTGAGAACAAATTATCTTATGAGGCGCAAAAGGAATTGAATAAGAAAATTCGCAAATTGGAGAAACGAATTGCGGATTGTGAACAGAAAATAGAAAAGCTGGAAACTGAGATTGGCGAGGTGGAAGCTGATATGGCTACTCCCGAAGGTGCATCGGATATGGCTTTGTATGAAAAGCATCAGAAACTGAAAAAGGACTTGGATCAGACGGTAGAAGAATGGGAGACCGTTTCTATGGAATTAGAAGAGATGCAGGGAAGTTAAAGTATGTATCATATATATAGAACAAATGAAAGCAAAACATTATTTACCAATGGCTGTATTGGCTCTGGCAGTAGCTGCCGGATGCGACAGTAAAAAGGAAGCCGTCATGACTTCGGGTATAGACTTGACAAATTTGGACACTACGGCTGTTCAAGGAGCTGATTTTTATCAGTATGCTTGTGGCGGATGGATGAAGAAACACCCTCTGACCAATGAATATTCCCGTTTTGGCTCATTCGATATGCTTGCTGAAAATAATCGGGAACAACTGAAAGGATTGATTGTGGAAATTGCTTCCGGGCAGAATGCGCAAGGTACAATAGGTCAGAAAATAGGGGATATCTATAATTTGGCTATGGATAGTGTGAAACTGAATGCGGATGGAGTAACTCCTATTCAAGCTGATTTGGAAAAGATTGCTTCAGTGAAGGATAAATCGGAAATAGTTCCTTTGATGGCGGAACTGGCTCATAGCGGTGTATTCCCTTATTTCAGTTTCTATGTGGGTGCCGATATCATGGACAGCAAGAGCAATTTGTTTCAATTGTATCAAGGGGGTATCAGTCTGGGTGAAAAAGAATATTATCTGGACAATGATGATGTGACTGTCAATATCCGTAATAAGTATAAGGAACATATTGTAAAGATGTTCCAATTGGCTGGTTTTGATGAGGCTGCCGCTAAAAAGAAAATGGAGGCTGTAATGGATATCGAAACCCGTATTGCAAAAGCTTCTTTCAGTGCGGTGGAACAGCGTAACCCTGCGGCCAATTATCATAAAATGTCTTTGGATGAATTAAAGAAAGAGATTCCGGGCATTGACTGGGATGCTTTCTTGAATGGTATAGGCGTGAAAGGGGTGACTGAACTGAGTGTTTCTCAAGTGGAGCCGATTAAAGAGGTTGAGAAAATTATCAATAGCTTGCCGGTTGAAAATCAGATCGCTTATATGCAATGGAGTCTGATAGACAGGGCTGCCGGTTACTTGAGTGATGATTTGGTGGCACAAAATTTTGATTTTTATGGAAAAACACTATCCGGCAAACAGGCTAACCAACCTCGTTGGAAGCGTGCTGTAAGTACTGTAAATGGAGTACTGGGTGAAGCGGTAGGTCAGATGTATGTGGAGAAATATTTTCCGGCAGCCGCAAAAGAACGTATGGTGCAGTTGGTAAAGAATCTGCAGACCGCATTGGGAGAACGTATTCGGAATTTGGAATGGATGGGTGACAGCACAAAGATTAAAGCTATTGAGAAGTTGAATTCTTTTTATGTAAAGGTAGGCTATCCTGATAAGTGGAGGGATTATACCGGTTTGAATATTGAAAAAGATTCTTATTGGGCCAATGTGAAGCGTGCTACAGAATTCGAACTGGATTATATGTTATCCAAGGCAGGAAAGCCGGTTGACAGAGATGAATGGGGAATGACTCCGCAGACTGTCAATGCATATTATAATCCGACCACGAATGAGATTTGTTTTCCGGCGGGTATTCTTCAATATCCGTTTTTTGATATGAATGCTGATGATGCATTTAATTATGGAGCTATTGGCGTGGTTATCGGTCATGAAATGACTCATGGATTCGATGATCAGGGACGTCAGTTTGATAAGGATGGTAATTTGAAAGATTGGTGGACAGCCGAAGATGCCAAACGTTTTGAAGAACGTGCTCAGGTAATGGTGAATTTCTTTGATAGCATCCAGGTTTTGCCGGGACTCAATGCCAACGGTTCTTTGACTTTAGGTGAGAATATAGCCGATCATGGTGGTTTGCAGGTTTCTTTCCAAGCGTTCAAGAATGCGACAAAAGATGCTCCCCTGCCGGTAAAAGACGGATTTACTCCGGAACAGCGCTTCTTCTTGTCATACGCCGGAGTGTGGGCTGGCAATATCCGCGACGAGCAGATTCGTTTGCAAACCAAGTCTGATCCACATTCATTGGGCAGATGGCGTGTGAACGGAGCACTCCCTCAAATAGGTGCATGGTATGATGCTTTTGGCATTAAAGAGGGGGATCCTATGTATTTGGCTCCTGAAAAACGTGTCTCTATTTGGTAAGCTTTGTATGTAAAAGATAATAAGAAAGCATGGTAATTGCTGAGAATTCGGCATTTACCATGCTTTCTTTTTGGAATTTACATGATAAACACCTATTTTTGTGCCCGATGAAACGGAGACGATACATAGCATGGGTATTGATGTTGGTCAGCATTATCATGTTGACAGCATCTGTTCTGCCTCATCATCATCACCGGGAAATTCTTTGTTTGCAGCATGATATGACTTTGTGCGGCTGTCAATGTTCCGTGCAGCATCAGCAGCATAATAATAGTTCTGATGAGAATCATACATGTAATGCCGGATGTGTGACCAAGTTTAAAAGTGTAACTCCGGATCGGGCCCAAGACAGTGTTTCTCCTGATTATTCGTTTTGTTTGCTGTTATATACGGTGACGGATGTATTGGCGCTTTCATTGCGGTTGACAGAACACAACACATTACCTTATAATTACTATTTAGAAAAACTGCATTCTACGTGTCTTCCCCACGTAAAGGGGTTGCGTGCTCCTCCTTGCGATGTTCTTGCTTAACAGATAGAAAGTTTATCTTTTTATCCGCAACTTTGTTGCATTTTCTTTACACTAATTTTGCATTTAATAAAAAGTAAGAACAAATAATATCATCATGAAGAAACTTATCTTTATGGGAGTCTTAGGCTTGTTCCTCTTAGGCTCTTGCAACAGTAAATCGGGTCATGATCACGAAGGACACGATCATGGAACGGAGGAAGCACATAATCACGACCACGAAGGGCATGACCATAATCACGAAGGGCATGACCATGAAAAAGAAAACCACGACCATGAGAATGAAGGTCACGAAGGGCATAATCATGAAGCGGAAGCTTCTGCAGCCGGACATTCCGATGAGATAATTCTGGCTCCAGAAAAAGCGAAAGCAGCCGGGGTAGAATCGGAAATAATCCGGCCTGAATCATTCCGTCAGGTGATAACGACCAGCGGTCAGGTGCAGGCAGCACAAGGCGATGAAAGCGTAGTAGTCGCCAATGTAGCCGGTGTGGTTTCTTTCCGCCATCCGGTAACGGACGGTATGAGTGTGAGCAAGGGGGCTCCCATTCTGAATATCTCTGCTGAGAATATGCCGGACGGAGACCCTGTAAAACGTACCCGTATCGCATATGAAACCGCCAAAAAAGAATATGAACGTGCCGCCAAGTTGGTAAAAAGTCAGATAATATCGCAGAAAGATTTCAATGCCATTAAGGAGAGTTATGAAAATGCATTATTGGCATACGAGGCTATTTCAAAGAACCAGACCAAAACAGGTGTGTCCGTTACAGCTCCTTTAGGTGGCTATATCAAGAATTGTCTGGTGCAGGAAGGTGACTATGTGTCGGTAGGCCAGCCTTTGGTGAGTATCACTCAGAACCGTCGTCTGTTCCTTCGTGCAGATGTTTCCGAGAAATATTATGGTTATCTGCATAGCATCCAGTCGGCAAACTTCAAGACTCCATACGATAATAAGGTATATGAGCTGGGTGAGTTGAAAGGGCGTCTGCTTTCTTATGGTAAAGCATCCGGTGGTACTTCTTTTTATGTGCCTGTAACTTTCGAATTTGATAATCGGGGAGATGTGATTCCCGGTTCGTATGTGGAGGTGTATCTGCTCTCGTCGGAAATGCCCGATGTGCTGGCCTTGCCTGTTACGGCACTGACCGAAGAACAAGGTTTGTACTTTGTTTATCTGCAACTGGATGAGGAAGGATATAAGAAACAGGAGGTAACTTTGGGAGCGAGCAACGGAAAGAAAGTGCAGATTCTGACCGGTTTGAAAGCCGGTGACCGTGTGGTAACAAAGGGAGCTTATCAGGTGAAATTAGCGTCGGCCAGCAATGCGATTCCGGCTCATAGTCATGAACATTAATCAGCCGTCCTATGCTAAATAAGATTATACATTTTTCCCTTCAGAACCGTATATTGGTTCTGGTGGCGTCGGTTTTGCTGCTTATCGGCGGTACTTACACGGCTTTTCATACGGAAGTCGATGTGTTCCCCGATTTGAATGCACCGACTGTAGTGATTATGACCGAAGCGAATGGTATGGCAGCCGAAGAGGTGGAACAATTGGTAACCTTTCCTGTAGAAACTGCCGTGAACGGTGCGACCCATGTGCGCCGGGTGCGTTCATCTTCCACCAATGGCTTTTCCGTTGTGTGGGTGGAATTTGAATGGGATACCGATATCTATCTGGCCCGTCAGATTGTCAGTGAGAAATTGTCCTTGGTCAGCGAGGAGCTGCCCGAGAATGTAGGTAAACCTACCATGGGACCTCAGTCTTCTATTTTAGGTGAGTTGCTGATTATCGGTCTGACTTCGGATACTACTTCCATGCTCGATCTCCGTACACTGGCAGACTGGACTATCCGTCCGCGCCTGCTCTCTACGGGAGGTGTGGCACAGGTTGCCGTGCTGGGAGGTGATATCAAGGAATATCAGGTGTTGCTTGACCCTGCCCGCATGAAACATTACAATGTTACGTTGGCAGAGGTGATGAACGTTACCCGTAACATGAATCAGAATGCCAATGGCGGAGTGATTTATGAATATGGAAACGAATATATTGTTCGCGGGGTGCTTTCCAGTCATGATGTGGATCAGTTGTCACGTTCCGTCATCAAGACGGTGGAAGGGGTGCCCGTTACATTGGAGGATATTGCCGATGTGAAGATTGGTTCGCAGGAACCCAAACTGGGTACTGCTTCGGAAAGAGGAAAACCTGCCGTACTGCTGACCGTTACCAAACAACCCAAGACCGGGACTATTGAACTGACAGAGCAGTTGGAAGCCGCATTGAAGGATTTGCAGAAGAATCTTCCGGCTGATGTACACGTTTCTACAGATATTTTCCGTCAGAGCCGTTTTATTGAAAGCTCTATCGGTAATGTGAAGGATTCGTTGTATGAAGGTGCTGTTTTTGTGGTGATTGTTCTCTTCCTGTTCCTTGCCAATGTACGTACCACGGTTATTTCATTGGTAACCCTTCCGTTGTCATTGATTGTTTCTATATTGACTCTTCACTATATGGGACTCACCATCAATACCATGAGTTTGGGTGGTATGGCCATTGCCATTGGTTCGTTGGTGGATGATGCCATTGTGGATGTGGAAAATGTATGGAAGCACTTGCGTGAGAATCGCTTGTTGCCCGAAGAGGAACGTAAGAGCGTGATTGAAGTCGTGTTCAATGCTTCGAAGGAAGTGCGTATGCCTATCTTGAACTCTACCTTGATTATTGTAGTCAGCTTTGTTCCTTTGTTTTTCCTGACAGGAATGGAAGGGCGTATGCTGGTTCCGTTGGGCATTGCCTTTATTGTGGCGTTGTTTGCTTCTACGGTAGTGGCTTTGACACTGACTCCGGTACTGTGCAGCTATCTGTTAGGTAATAATAAAGGCAAAGGATTGCCCAAAGAGGCATTTGTGGCCGTATGGATGAAAAAGCATTACCGCAATGCCTTGTTATGGTCCTTGAATCATAAATCCGCAGTATTGGGTTTTACGGGTGGACTGTTTGCGGTGGCATTGGTTATGTTTTTTACATTAGGACGCAGTTTCCTGCCATCTTTCAATGAAGGTTCGTTCACCATTAATATCAGTTCATTGCCGGGAATTTCTTTGGCAGAATCGGATAAAATGGGACACCGTGCAGAAGAGTTGCTGATGTCTATTCCCGAAATACAGACTGTAGCCCGTAAAACGGGACGTGCCGAACTGGATGAGCATGCATTAGGGGTTAACGTGAGTGAAATTGAGGCCCCGTTTGAATTGAAAGACCGTTCCCGCCAGGAACTGGTAGCCGATGTGCGTGCCAAGTTATCTACCATTACCGGTGCGAATATCGAAATAGGCCAACCTATCAGCCACCGTATCGATGCCATGCTTTCGGGTACCAAGGCCAACATTGCCATCAAACTGTTTGGTAATGATTTGAACAAGATATTTGCCATCGGTAATCAGATAAAGGATGCCATCAGCAGTGTGGAGGGTATTGCCGACTTGAATGTGGAACAACAAATCGAACGTCCGCAGCTCAAGATTGTTCCCAAACGCGAGATGCTTGCCAAATTCGGTATTTCTTTACCGGAGTTTGCCGAGTTTGTATCAGTGAACATGGCGGGTGAAGTCGTTTCACAGGTATATGAAGAAGGCAAAGCGTTTAATCTTATTGTCCGTACCAAGGACGAGGTGCGTGATGAGATGGAGAAAGTGCGTAACCTGATGATTGATACCGGTGACGGTCAGAAAATCCCTGTCAACTATGTAGCCGATGTGGTTTCTGCCATGGGACCGAATACCATCAGCCGTGAGAACGTGAAGCGTAAGATTGTGATTTCGGCCAATACCAGCGGTCGTGATTTGCGCAGCGTGGTGAATGATATACAGGAACGGATTGATGCGCAAATCAAGCTTCCCGAAGGATATCATGTGGAATATGGCGGTCAGTTTGAAAGCGAGCAGGCGGCCAGCCGTACGCTGATGCTCACTTCGTTTATGAGTATCGTGGTTATCTTCCTGTTGCTTTATACCCAGTTTAAGAATGCAGCCCAAAGTGGAGTCATTTTGTTGAATTTGCCTTTGGCGTTGATTGGTGGGGTATTTGCATTGATGATAACAACGGGTGAGATAAGCATTCCGGCTATTATCGGCTTTATCTCGTTGTTTGGCATTGCTACCCGTAATGGTATGTTGTTGATAAGTCATTACAATATGTTGCGCGAAGAAGGTATGGATTTGAAAGAAAGCATTCTTCACGGTTCGTTAGACCGTTTGAACCCTATCCTGATGACTGCGTTGTCTTCCGCGCTGGCTTTGATACCTTTGGCATTCCGTGGCGATTTGCCGGGTAATGAAATACAAAGCCCGATGGCGAAAGTTATTCTTGGAGGTCTTTTGACATCGACTTTCCTGAACGCTTTCATTATTCCGATTGTTTATGAACTGATGAACCGAAAGAAGAAATAATAGAAATAATATGAAACGAATCTTAGTTATAATAGCCCTCTGCTCTCCCTTGCTGATGCAGGCCCAGAGTATTGAGCACATTTTGAAAAGCATCGAGCAGAACAATAAAGAGCTCAAGGCACAGAAACATGCCGCCGATGCGACCAAGATGGAAAACCGGACAAACAACAACTTGCCTGATCCTACGGTGAGCTACAGCTCTTTTTACAGTAATGGTGTCGAAGGTGGTCACGGTACGGAATTCGTTGCTTCGCAAGGTTTTGATTTTCCTACTCAGTATATTGCCCGCAACCGGCAGGCTACTTTGCAGAACGAAGCGGTGGACAAGCAACAACAGGCTGCCCGCCGGGATATTCTGCTGAATGCGAAGAATCTCTGTCTGGACCTTATTCTGTTGAATCAGGAAAAGACATTGATGGATATCCGTATGAAAAATGCAGATGAATTACAGGCACTTTATGAAAAACGTCTGACGACCGGTGATGCGAATATACTGGAAGTCAACAAAATCAAGATGGAGCGTATGAATGTGCAGACGGAAGTTGCCCAAAACAGCGCAGCTCACCGCACTGCCTTGCAGTCTCTGCTTGCCATGAACGGTAACATGCCTTTGGAGTTTGCTGAAACCACGTATCCTGCCATACAGGAAATCAATGATTACAATGTCATGCGGGATGAAGTGATGGCATCAGACCTTGACTTGCAGGCCGCCGTCGCCACTGCCCGTGCCGCCGAGAAGCAGGTTTCGGTAGACCGCCAAGGATGGTTGCCGAAGCTGGAAGCCGGCTTTCGCCGTAACACGGATGATGCGGTTTCGATGAATGGTTTTGTGGTAGGGGGCTCCTTGCCTTTGTTTCAGAATCGTAAAAAGGTAAAGATAGCCAAGGCACAGGCTATCAGCGCTCAGCTTATGCAAGAAAGTGCTAAAGACCGGGTCGAGGCTTCCCTGATGTCTCTTTTCAATGAGATGCAGCAGTTGAAGGATGCCATGAATGCGTATGATGTCCCTTTGATGTACCGTTCGCTGGATTTATTGAAGCAGGCATTGACCGAAGGACAAATTTCATTGATTGAATATTTTGTGGAAACGGAAAGTATTTATAAGAATCTTCAGGCGTATATGCAGATTGAGAATCAATACCAGAAGGTGATGGCGAATATCTATAAGAACAACCTGTAGGATGTTAATATCCGCTGAGATATAGTAGTGTAGGGGGGATGTTATAGTTGACATCGCCCCTAAAACTTATCTTGTCGGTTCAGTAAGTAAAATATAAAAAAATGAATAGGAAATGAATTTAGAAGAGGTATTGAACTTCCGCCGGTCTGTGCGGAGGTATGATAAAAATAAACCGATAGACTCGGAAAAGGTGAAACATTGTCTTGGACTGGCTACGCTGGCTCCCAATAGTTCCAATATGCAATTGTGGGAATTTTATCAAATAACGAATCCCGGACTGATGGCGAAAGTTTCAGAAGCTTGTTTAGGGCAGTCGGCTGCTTCTACGGCTTCGGAAATTGTTGTTTTTGTTACTCGTCAGGATTTGTATAAAAAGCGTGCTAAATTTGTGCTTGACTTTGAAGAAGGAAATATCAGGCGCAATAGTCCGAAAGAGCGTCAGGAAAAACGTATTAGGGACAGGAAGCTGTATTATGGTAAACTGATGCCTTTCATTTATGCAAGGTTTTTCGGGCTTCTAGGGCTTTTCAGGGTGATATTGGCGAGAACCATCAGCCTGTTCCGCCCTATGATGCTGGAAGTTTCGGAATGCGATATGCGTGTGACGGTAAATAAATCCTGTGCCCTTGCTGCCCAAACCTTTATGATTGCCATGGCAAACGAAGGCTATGACACTTGTCCGCTGGAAGGTTTTGACAGCAGGCGGATGAAGAAACTATTGAAGCTGCCCCATGGGGCAGGCATCAATATGGTTATACCTTGCGGCATACGGGATGGGAACAAAGGCATTTGGGGAGAACGGGGCAGGGTTCCTTTCGATGAAATCTATCATAGGATATAAGAGAACAGGGTATTCCTGGCGGGTGATGAAGGTGTATTCCCTTAGATATTCCATCAGCATGCCGAATCGCTCTTCCTGAGTGTGCTTGGAAGAAGACGTCTTGAAACCGTATGTGGGGTCTGCGTGTTCCAGTTCCTTTTCACCCTTTCTGTATACTTCTTTGACAAAATGGCGTGTCGGATTGAATTTGACACTGTCGAAGTGCTTTGGCCGGAAATTATAAGAATGCCGGTTACGTCCTTTTTTTGATTCTCGATAAAATCCGGAAACGGTTGTTGTTCGGACGGCATAAAAAAATGTGCCTGAAGAATTGGGCTGCCTTTTATGACAGAGTGACTTCCGGCACATTTTTTCTTGTTTATTCCTGTTTATTTCTTTTTCTTCTTAGCTTCTTTCGCCCATTCTTTAGCTCCCTGCTCTTTCAGTTTCGCGGTGAAAGCCTTTGCTTTTTCCATGCTTGCGTTTTCGTCTTCGGGTGAAGCGTATGCATGTTTGTAACCTTTGGTCACGTTCCATTCACCTCGTGTGAAGTCCGGGAAGGCTACTGCCGCACAGCCGTTATCCATAGAGATAGCTCCCAGTTCGGCCAAACAGCACCATTCGGCCAGGTCATATACATCCATGTCCAAAGGCAGTCCGTTTTGCAGGCAATATACCAGACGGCTGTCCATGATGAAGTCCATACCGCCATGGCCGCCGACTTCTTTTGCCATTTCACCATATTTCTTTAAAATAGGATGCTGGTATTTCTCAACAAGTGCTTCCATTTCTGCCTGGGGTAAGAATCCGTGAGAGTTCAAATCGTCTACTTTGGGTTGCACACCCGATGCGGTCAGTTGTGCTGCATCCAAAGCATATCCTTCAACGGGATATTTATTGGCAAACCCTTTGCTTCCTGTCAGTTGGTACAGGCGGTTGTAAGGTTGGGGAGTCATTACATTATGTTGGATTTCAATAACTTTTCCATTTGCTGTGCGAAGCAGGGTGGTGGTATGGTCTCCGTTACGGAATTCTTTACATTCTTCGCCGGTTCTCTTCTCCACTAAATCTTTACCAACAACAGATTTGGTGTCCATAGCTACTAAAGTGGTTATACGGTCACCACGATGGATATCCAATGCTTGTGCTACAGGACCCAGGCCGTGAGTGGCATATACATCACCCCGGTGTTTCATGTTATAATCCAAACGCCATCCCAGTTTGTCTTCTTTGCCGTTTTTCCAATAATGATCCCAGAACGGGCTTAAATTGTGAATGTAGGCTCCTTGGGCACGGATTACTTCGCCAAATACACCTTGTTGTGCCATATTCAGTGTATTCATTTCAAACCAGTCATAGCAACAGTTCTCAAGAATCATGCAATGCTTGCGGGTTTTTTCACTCAGGTTGATTAAGTCCCAGCATTCTTGCAGGTTCATGGCCGAGGGAACTTCAATAGCTACATTTTTACCGTTTTCCAATGCGCATTTTGCTACCGGGAAATGATGCAACCAGTCTGCGGCGATATAAACTAAATCTATGTCTGTACGTTTACATAATTCTTCATATCCCTTTTCTCCGGAATAAATGGCAGCTTTCGGCATAGATGCTTTCTTTAGGATATCCTGACATTTTTCTGCACGGGATGCTTCATAATCACAAAGGGCCACAATTTGTGTACCGGGAATATAAGTGAAGCGCTCTACGGCTCCGGGGCCTCGCATTCCCAATCCGACAAATCCTACGCGGACTACCTCCATTTTAGGGGTGGTTAAGCCTAATACGCTTTTCTGGCCGGCCGGACGTTCAGGAGTATCAATCACAATGGTTCCTTTGTCCCATGTCCAGGAATCTCCTGAACTTACGGTTTGTGCTGTCGTGGTTTGTGGTAAGCACATGCATAGGGTTGTACCCATACATAAGCTTATCATCAATGATTTAAAGGTTCTCATACTTTTTGAATTTAAAGATTAAAATTTAAAAATATAGGTTGTTTCTTGAGTCAACCACTTGAAACTTAATTATATTTCATGTTAATAATAAGAATATTTTTTATTTTTGCGCTCAAAGATAATTAATCTTTTTT
>ERZ507039.393-NODE-393-length-17198-cov-11.564779_pt1 | contig 17198 bp, 18 predicted proteins | sample MGYA00512872_ERZ507039 | MGnify/ENA metagenome assembly ERZ507039
AACGACATGAAATCCATATCGGCGGAGCGATGAAAATTCGTTCCGCCACTTTCTTTCTTTTACCTTTGCACCCAGGAATCAAGTTAGGATATTTGGTTAATGGGTGTTAAGGTGAACTATCTTTCTTTCAAGGTATGCCCTTTCTCATGTCATAGTCCTTATATAATCCAGCCAACTTTCTTGATTCCATTTAACTATTAAATGTCAAAATTATGGATAAAGAACTTTACATAGGCGTGGATGTCTCAAAGCAGACTCTCAACCTTGCTTATTATGACGGAGAAAGCATTGATTGGAAGAAAGCCCATATAAAGGTGAGCAACAACAATGCAGGTTTCAAGAAAATTGGTTCATGGGTGGCAAAGGTAAGCAAGGGGTTTGATATAGTCTTGTTCTGTATGGAATATACAGGACTTTACACCCAAGACTTTAGACTGTGGTTGGAAGAGAAACATTATATTTATAGGATGGTGGAACCTCGCAAGATGCATCGCTTTGAGCCAGACTTGGATGATGGACTGCGTTCGCTCGACCGCATCAAGACTGACGAGCTTGATTCTTTCCGCATAGCCATTTACTGTGAGCAGAACCACAGAAAGATTCTTCGCAACCCATCAAAACTTCCTCCTCCTGTATATTTTAAGTTGAAGAGGCTTTTGGCGGAACGCAAGCAGACAGTCAAGCAGTCTGTCCTTTACAAGCAGCAGCTTCATGATATATGTGCGTATGACACAGATTTGTCTGTGGAACGTAAGAATGGGCAACTTAAAACGCTCAATGATGCACTTAAAGGCATAGACAATGAAATTGACATGTACATAAAAGAAGATGCGGACATCAGCAAGAACTTTTCCCTGCTGACATCAATACCTGGTATTGGGCGTGTTGTCGCACTTGAAACCATTGTCTTGACCGAAAACTTCATGGCAATAGATAACCCACGTAAATACGCTTGCTATATTGGTGTCGCTCCTTTCAAGAAAGAATCTGGTACATCTGTGAGAAAAGGCTCGTCAGTCTCTAAGAAAGGTTTTAAACAGGCAAAGGCAGATTTGTCCATTGCCTGTTTGGTTTGCATGCAGCACATTCCGAACATTAGAGATTACTGGGAACGCAAGAGAAAGGAGAAATGCAGTGGAATAGTGTTTAATGCAATCAAGTTTAAGATGATACTCCGTATGTTTGCCGTTATAAAACGAGGTACTCCGTATGTGGAGACGGACAATTATCGAAATGGGAAAAACAAGCAACCAGGAGTGAACTAACAGTGTTTTAAGACCATCACTATACCATGATAGAGTCTCTTGGTTGCTTTTGGCACTACCTTTGCGAGGAATCCTCAAAAGGAAGGAACTCCAGACAGAGGTAGTGAACTTTTTAATCTTAGGCAAAGCCCTTTCCCTTGATATAGTCTCCTCTGCCCGAAATGTCAGACTCAGTGCCTTTTAGGGAATTAGCTGTCCGTCCCAGCTTTTAAAAGATTTGGCTTATCCTGACATAGAGAGTTCCTTTCGTAAAGCGGTGCAAAGATATGAAAAATAAATCATTTGTAGGCATTGACATCTCTAAAAATGTCATAGATGTATCTATATTTCGTGAGGACACCAACATCAAAATGTTCCCTCATGAGGTGTTCAACAACACTCGCAAGGGATTTGGCGATATGTGCTCATGGCTCAAAAAGAGCCGTGTGGTACTTTCCCAAGCCCTGTTTGGCATGGAATTTACAGGTTGCTACTCCTTGGACTTGGAAAAATTCCTCACGTCCAAGAATTACTCTTTCTGTATGCTTAGTACACGTATAGTAAAACATCATCCTATGGGGACAATAGATAAGCGAGACAAGAATGACTCTGCAAAGATAGCTGACTTCCTCTATCGTTATGATGGCACGGAATGTGCCAAGCCATACAAGTTGCCAAGCAAGGCTATGCAACAATTGAAGCAACTTGTCAATGAGCGTAAGTTCCTTGTGGAGCAACGGACAAACTTTATGAACCGAATGCAGATGTTTGAAACGAAAGAGGATTCTGCCATGTATGAGAGCTACATTAAAAAGCTCAATCATGACATTGAGAAGATAGATCAGGAAGAGTGTGAATTAATGTCCAAGGAGGAAGATGTCTTTGACACTTTTCAGAATCTGTTGACGATACCAGGAATTGGTTTTGTCAATGCAACAAACATAATTGCCATCACACGAAACTTTACCGCTTTTGACACAGCTCGGCAATATGCGAGATATGTTGGCGTAGCTCCATGCAGTCACACTTCTGGTACCAGTGTGAAATGGCGTGCCCGACCTTCCGCACACTGTAACGGTCAAGTGAAAGCTGACCTGTCTATGGCGGCATTGAGAGCTGTTGAGTACGATGTGGAAATGCAAATGTTTTATAATCGAAAGTTAGGAGGCAGAAAAGATTCTGATACTAAGCGTAAGGCATTGAATGCCGTCAAGTTTAAGCTCATTCGCAGAATGTTTGCCATAGGCAAACAAAAGAGAAAATGGGAAGTGTTGAACACCTCTGACGACAGAAAGAACTTACATATTGAAAAGTCCAAAGCAAGTGAACTATAACAATGTACCATTGTCTCTTATAGTCTTGTGAGGACAGATACGGATAACTAATTAGGAATCGAGCAAAAAGCTATTAAAAGAAAGAGTTCCGTATCGTTTTTTGTAACAGAAAAGTCAAAAATTGTCTTCTTCTGCTACAGGGGTAGGTATGCCTATATGCTTTCTGGGGGCTATTTTGCTTATTTTAACACAAAAAAGCTCTCAAAAATTTGGTGATGTCTTAGGAATCATGAGCCGAGGAGCGGAAAAGAAAGTGGCAAAGAAACCGTCTTTTCCTTATCTGCGATGCTTGCAAAGAACAAAGGACAGCCCCCAATCAAAAGGACTGTCCTATTTTATAAAACCTTATTCTATGGAGTAAACAAGAGCAGATACTCCATTTTTCTTCTTCGCTCGATGGAAGGCACTATCTTTCCGTTCCACCTTTTGAAGTCCACATAGTCACGATAGATGTTTCTGTTGCCACTTCGCATCTTGGCATACATCCGGCTTTTCATCACCTTTCCACATCCCACATTGTAGGCAAGTGCAGCCAATAGCAGGGAGTCACGACCGAAACCACGGAACATGGCGCAGAGCTTTCTGAGGTCAGAGCGCAGCAAGGCATCGGCTTGCCGCTCCGTCATTCTTGGAGAAAACTTCTCGCCAGGCAACAGCTTGTGTCCATATCCGACATAAGGATGGTGCTTCGGTCCATGCAGACCCTCGTACTTCTTGATGCAGGCGACAGCCAACTCAAAACGTGACACATGACAAACTCGCTTTATCGCCCCTTGCGTCTGGGCAGACAAGCTGCCCGACACAAGAAGCAAGGCTAACAATATCATCAACCTCATACGCTACCGAGTTTGTTGGCACTTCTCGCAAACTCTTCCTCCTCATCAGTATCGTTGAAACTGAACTCCATTTCGTATGACTTGCCGAAGTTGTCCTCTACCACCACTGTCAGCGTCTGTGTCTCCGTGCTTGCCGAGGTATAGTAAAGACGGAACTTCTCGTTCTCCAACAGATAGCGGTCGTTTGGTTGGAACACCGTTCCGTTCTCCATTCTCAACGAGCCTTTTCCGTCATGCTGAAAATAGCGGATGGTATAGATGGTGCCGTCAAACTTTCCCTCCGCCTTCAACTCGCAGCGGATTTCAACAGTCTGTCCACGCACAATGTCCTTTGGCACAGGCATCGTCTCCACCTTGAAAGGATACGACTGCTGAATGTCCAGCTCATCGCTGCACGATGAAAGGAGTACCGACACGGCACACACGAAAAGGAATGCCAACATGCTCACTGATTTCTTGATTTTATTGTTCTTCTTCATTGTCTTGATGTTTTTGAATGATTGTTACTTTCTTGTCTTATGGCTCATCAGGTACTCGTTCAAGTCCTTGTAGCCAGTGTATAGATGCGAATGGTCTATGACCTTATCTCCATATCGCTTTTGCAGTTCGACACAGGCATTCTCGCCAGCTTCGTCATTGTCCAAGTGACAATACACTTGTGCATAGCCATCCAAAAGATGATGCACCTTTTGCATATTAGCCACAGAGTTGAGGACAATATGATCCTCACCACGACCAATACCGAGAATTACGGCAGAGAGGAAATCCATAAAACCCTCGTACAGATGGCAGACGTTGCTGTTCCTGCCAATGAGAGTGATGTCCTTTGGCGACACGCAACCTTTGAAGAAGCGGTTTCGTATCTCGTAGCCACCGCTGTTGTTCTTGAAACCGACAGCAAAGAACTGTTTGCCATTATATCGGTATTCCACCTGACAGCAGAAACGGCTCGCCACGTCAGCCGATATGCCACGTTCACGCAAGTACTGTCTGAGAGCAGGATGACTCAAAGGCTTTTCCACAATATCACTAAAGGGATTGCCTTTCGCCTTCACAGCCTTTTCCGCTATCCTTTGATAATGCGGAAACGATGTCGGGAAGCTGCCACCAAGCGTTTCAGATATGAACTTGGCTTGTGCCACAAACTCATTGCTGTTGATGAACTCCCCTGCGAGGTTGAAGATGTCACCACCTCTGGCGATGCCATAGTCATACCAGACATTCTTGTCCGTTGATACCCGAAGCGAAGGATTGCGGTCGTTGCGGTATGGCGCATGATACCAAAGTCCCGAAGCCTTGTGCTTGACAGGCTCAATGCCGAGAATATAGAGAAAGTCCACGATAGGCACTTGTTTGATTTCATTGATGTCCATAGGCTCACTGTTTTAGTTGATGATGAACTTCATGCCGATGCCAAACTGCGTGTGGAAATGTCCCGTGCTGTTGCCCCAAACAAGCCTTTCTTTAACGGAAGCGGTCAAAGCTATTGCATCCGACAGGTATATTTCCGTTTCCAATGCCACGGCACCGCCATAGATAAACGCTCCCTTGTTCTGCAAGGTCGCTCCGTCCGACATGGTTCTCTTGCCCCAGTTTACGGACTCATAGCCAGCCAGTGCCGTACCTCCGATATAGGACAGCACCGTCTTGCTGTTGTCGGAAAGGAAGTTGTAGGAATAACCGAACTCGCCCGTCATTTGTGCTATTGGAACGGAAGTGTTACGGTAAGGCTGATTCACTTGCAGGTATTCCGCCCCATACGTCCACTTGTCACCACCCTTGGTATAGCTCGAAAGTCCGAGACCTGCATAATAGCCAGCCTTGCAGGACTTCTTGCCGTTATATACTCCGTCAGCCATGCCGACCTTCACCTCAATGCCTTTCATCTGAGGCAGGCATCTTTGGGCGAATGCCTGCCCTGCGGTGAGGGCAAGCATCGCCATGATTGCAATGTTTCTTCTTTTCATCCGTTACTTCACGCTAAGTTCGTTGATTGTCAAAGCTCGCACCAAGTCGCTGTTCTCCACGACAAACGACTGATGGCGACCGCCTTCCTTCTCGTTCATCTCCACGACAAGCTCCTTGTCGTCTGGAATGGTAAATTTCGGCAAGCAGAACACCGTCTGCTCCGTTTTCTTGCCAGCCACACGCACCACATAGTTGTAGGCACGGACAGGAAGAAGCACCTGCTCCTGAATGGCGGTTCGCTTCGCCACCTTCTTGTCCACCACCTTGAACGTGATATAGTCCACGTCAAACGGCACGTTGCTCTGGTTCTTGATTTCTGTGTGGAAATACAGCAAGTCGCTGTGTACATAGATGCCCTTCAAAAGGTACTGGATTCCGAAACGCTTGCTGCCGATGTGCTTCACCTTGCGCTTGTTCTCCTTATGGATTGACTTCATGATGAGGTGTACCAGCATGGGACTTTCCTTGCCCAACTCCTTGAGATAAATCTCCTGCGCATTGTTCGGGCGGTTCACCGCCTCACCGTCATGGATGAAGTCAGCCATCTCGATATTGAGCATGAGCGGTTCCTTGGCATACTTCACATTGAATGTGTAGAATGAGCCATCCTCCGTGATGACGCTCATATTGGTCTCTTTCTTGAAGTTCTTCACGGCTGCTTTTACACGGATAACATTCTCCGCACCGTCCGCCTTGCCAGCTATCAAATCCTCTGAACCCAAGTCAACGTACTTGACAGAGGCAGGAAAGAGAATATGAACCGTCTTGTCATAAGTCACTTCCAAACCATGAGGTGGAATCATGCGGTCGAAGGTCAGCTTCTTGGTCAAGCCATGATAGAGGTTGCTGTTCTCTTCCTTCTGTGGATACACCTCCTTGGTCAAGGTCAGTTTCTCTTTCTGGTCGGAAGAAACATTGCTTACTTGCTCAGTCTTTACAGACTTCTGCGTTTTCTTCTTGCCTGTCTTCTGCGCTGATGCAGTGCAGGCTACGCCCAGTATAAGGGCGAACATGATTGTTGTCTTTTTCATTTTGGTTTGCTTTTAATTAAACTTTTGGATTAAGTGGTATAAATGTTGTTGCCTTTCGGCTAATCTTCCTCTTGGTAGAGCATGACCCTGTAGCCAGCTTTCAGGTGTATCTTGACGGTACGCATCTTCTTGGAGATATACTGCGACACGCCTTGTATGACACCTTTTCCCAAGTCGGAGGCAAGTTGTGCCCCGGCATTGGAGGAAATGTTGATGCTGCTGTTCAGCGAGCTTCCCATGTTGGCACCGACTTCCTTGGCTGCGTCAACCTCCATCGACTTCGGGATGAAGATGCCCTCCTGACCGTCATTGTCATAGACGGCAAGCTCAATCGGGATAATCATGCCGTTGTGCTCAATGGACTTCAAGGCTATGGAAAGCCTTTCACCTTGCAATCGTGCTGCCCCCACAACAACAGAGTTTCTCGGAATCTCTCTTTCACCAATTCTCATGGCTTCCAGCAGTCGCAGCCTTACTGCCTGTCCGTCCGTGACGGTCTGGTTGCCGTGGATGCAGGCAGAAATCGTGTTTTTGTCGGAAATACCACCTCTTCCGATGGCGGTATTGAATCTTGCCGAAGCCTTTTCCGAGTAAGACGCTACAAACTCCCCGTTACTCATGGGGCGGTTCAAGGACGAAACTACACGCCTTTGCACTTGCCTTACAGGGGAAACCTTGGCTTTTTTTCCCTTGGTGACAGTTTTCTTGTTTTCCTCTGTTGCTGTTTCTGCTGATGAAGGACTTGCCGCATTGACATTTCCACCAGGCATGTACTTTGCCGCAAGTTGATAGGACTTCTCCATAAGGGCAACTTGCTCGTCCATATTGGAACGCTTGTTTTCCTGTTGCATCATGCTTGCCTCCAGCTCGTCAAGACGTTTCCTCAACTCAGCATCTTCGCTGCTTCCCACTTGCTGTGGCTGTTCATAGAAACCGCCCAAGGTCGTGTTCAAGGTTTGGTATGCCTCGGCAGACGAGCGGATGGCATCCGCCTCCTGTCTTTCCGCTTTTGTTGGCTGCTGCCCAGACTGCATCAGGTCAAAGTCCTTTTCTTGCCGTGTAGCAGTCGAATCAATGCCTGGCATGTACTCACCAAGAGAGTTCATTGCTCTGCTTTTTTCCTTTTGCTTGTTGGCAAGATCCTCCTTGGAGTATGCCTTGCGCTTGTCCGCCTCCACATCTGTCTTCTCCGCATCGGGCATTTCCATGTTGAATCCCTTGCTGCCTTTCTCACCCTCTGATGCCGACGGCTTGAAGATGAGCCATAACACCAATACGCAGACGAGACACATGCACGGTATGGCAATCATCTTGTTGCGCTTGATACGCTGTTCCTCTGTCAAAGGCTTCTTTTCCTTTGGAGCCTTATCCGGCTCCACCTTGTCATTCTTCTCCTTCTCCATGTATCAATTCATTTTGGTTGGTCACTTGCTGCCCCTTGTCGGTAGGCAACTTTACACTCTCAATATGCTCAACCTCTATATTTGAGGTCTTGCCGCTTCCGAAGTTGATGATGGCTGAACCTATCATGTAAAGGCTACAGAGGGCAAACAAGCCGAACATGACGAGCACGACTTTCAGTCTCACCCTTGGCGGAAGGGAATCCAGCCTGTCACGCAGTCTTCCCTTCATACCATTCACCTTTTCTTGGATTGTCTTAATCGGATTTTCCATTCTTGCTATTTTTATCGTTCTACTGTACTGATGTCCCTGTTCTCCACAATGGTGAAACCTTCAATGGTAAAACCATTCGGGTTATCATCGGAGCGTGTGGCATTCACCAACCTGCATACGGTGACAAGACTTCTCTCCGTCACATTGCTCTCTCGGAGTATCACCTGCCGTGCGTAGGTCTTGGCTTGATAAGGGTAGTTATCAAAATTACAGACCACGCTGTCCACTTGCAGCGACTGGTTGATGTTTCCCGCGATGAGTCTGTTGTAAAAACCTTTCTCCGCAAAGTCCTGGTAATAGTTGTATGCGCTCTTGTCTGCCAGCAGCAAGGCTCGTTTCACGTTGTGCTCGATGGCGCTCTTTTCGGGAGATAGCGTAAAGAACAGCTCATGAAAGCGTCTCACGTGTTCCCTTGCCTCGGCAGGTCTGTTCTGTGAGAGGTCTTGCGAGAGGGCGAGCATCAACGACTTGCCTCCGTCAAGGACGTATATCTTCTCGCGTTGCTTCTCCGCAAATCTGAATGCGAACACCACCGAGCATATTGCGACAACAGCGCAACCGATGACGAGGACGATGCAGAACAGGCGTATCTGCCTGAACGAGGTCTCGATATTCTTCAATGACTTGAATTCCATTTTTCTTTTCGTTGTATTGTTCATGAATGACTATATTTTCTTAAATCCGCTCTTGATGAGCCTTCCGGCACGTCCTGCCACATTTCCAGCCGTTGCTCCTGCGATGCTTCCGCCCAGTGAGCCTGCCGTGTTCACGTTCCGGTTGTAGTTGCCGATGCCGCCACCAGCCTGTATGATCCATCCCGCCACGGTCGGTATGGTGAAGTAACCGATGATTCCGATGATGAGGAAAACGATGTAAACACCGTTGCTTGCCTCAATGGAAAAGTTCGGGTCGTTCTGCAATGCCTCGATGTCGTTTTGCAGCATCAGCACCTGTATCTTGGCAAGGATGGTACTGAACAAGTCCGAAACGGGTAGCCAGAGATAAATCTGTATGTACCTGCAGAACCATTGCGTCAGCGTGGACTGGAATCCGTCCCATACCGATATGGCGAAACAAAGCGGTCCGAGGATGGACAGGACGATGAGGAAGAATGTCCTCAGCACGTCTATAACCAGTGCAGCGGCTTGGAACAGCAGCTCCAGCAGTTCACGGAAGAAATCACGGATGCTCTTCTTCATGCTGTACATGCCACGCTCCACATACATTCCTGCCATTGTCACCACGTCGCCGGGTGACCAGCCGAGTTCGTCAAGCTGCTTGTCAAACTCCTCGTTGCTTACAAGGTATGCAGTTTCCGGATTGCGTTTCATCGCCTCATACTCCAGTTTGTCTTTCTGCGCCCGGTATTCATTCATGTCGAAGGTCTGTGTCTCCAGCATGGAATGTGTACCTTGCACAATGGGACTCATCACGCTGTTGAGCGTACCGAGCACGATGGTCGGGAAGAACATGATGGCAAGTCCGATGGCAAACGGACGGAACAGCGGAAACACGTCTATCGGCTCTGCCCTTGACAGTGACTGCCAAACCCTCAGGGCGACATAGAACAGCGCCCCAAGTCCTGCAAGTCCCTTGGCGATGTCCGTCATGTCGGAGCACAGCGGCATCATTTCGTCATACAGGGAGCGCAGTATCTGGTGAAGATTCTCGAAATCCATAGGCTACCAGTATTTCTCGTTCGACTTGCCGTAGAGTCCCATGATGCGGTCGAGGTCGTTTTTCTTCTTGGCACGCAGATAACTCACGGAAATGTTCTTGTTGGTATAATAGCTCACGAGATTGCGGTAACGCTTCATCTTCGAGTAGCAGCGTTCCACCACGTCCATTCGCTCCTTGTCCGTCATGGAAAGGGTCGTGATGTTCACCACGTTCTTCAGTTCTGTCAGCACATCGTTGCTTTCCTCCAGCAGTTTTGTGTAGCCGAAGCCGATGGCGGAGAGTTCCTCCACGGAGAAATTGTCATCGTGCATCATCTTCTGGTAGTTGTTGATGTAGATGTCCGTGATGTCACCCACCATGAGGATGGTCTGCTGCACCTTGCGTGCGTCCTTGACGAGGTTGTTCACCGACTTCAGTGCATCGTAGTACTTCTTGCCCTGCTCGTAAATCTTCACGGTCTCTTTGAGTAGGCTAAGTACCCAACGCCTTATCATATTACTATGGTAGGTTTTCAGATACTCGCCCCCAAACCGGACGTACACGTCTCCGCGTATCCGGCTCTCCACTAACATTATCAGTCTAATTTGTTCCATAATGAATCATTTTATGACAGTTTTCGCAAAGAGCAAGGGTTTTCCGTCTTCTTGCAATCATCAATTTTTCCCAGTTCTCTTTCCCCGAAAGGTCTCCGAGTTTATTGATATGGTGCATTTGGATAGCTCCCGTTGCTCCGCACAATTCACATTTTCCTGCTTTTAATCGGTCTATAAGACTTGTTCGGCAGGCATACATCATAAGGTTGGGCTGCTTGTCTATTTCCGATTGTTTAGTCGGGACTTTGCGGCTGAACCCATCATGGTATAGTGTTCGTTCCTTTTCTTTGCCGTTTTTGAGCTTGAATCTGACTGTAAACAGTCCATTCTTTTTGTATTTCCTTAAAATCACAGGTACTCGTGAGCGGTACTTGTGGGCAAAGGTTTTATACATACTGTATTCGAGTATGTATTTGAACGATTGCAGCTCATAGCAGTTATTCGCAAGTGAATAGTAGTTTACAAAACCTCTTATCATGCTATTATAGCGGTCGAGGATTTCAAGGTCGTCATTGAAGACCAATACGGATTTTGATTTGGGTTTCCACTGCTCTCTGCCGTTGTGGATTTTAATCTCAATCATACGTTCTTCAAGTAACTTATTCTTGATAGTGTTTTTACCAATCATAAGTCTTACTCTCTTGTTGAAAGCCCTACGCATTACTCCGTTTATACTCCTGCGAGTGGTGTTGGATGATGTTACATCTATCTCATATCCGAGAAATTTGGCTGCCTTTGAAGTATGGGTTATGAGGGTTTTCTCCTCTGACAGTTCAAGAGCAAGTTTATCAGCAAGGAAAGTTTTGACATCCTCTTTAATATGTCTTGCATCTTCTTTACTGCCGATTATCCCAATCAGAAAATCATCGGCGTATCTCACATATTTGAGACGTTTGTAACCTGCATCCATCTCGTCACTGCTTGGAATAAGCATGCTTTGGGCTTTGTTCTCTTTGTAACTCTTAATCAATTCGGCACGTTCAGCTTCATTGACCGTCTTTTTAAGCTTGTGAACAATCCAGCGTCTTTTGTACCCAAGAGAACAAGAGGCTTGATTTCGTTTTCTGTTCTTTCCCTTGTCGAAGTCTTGGATGTATTCTTTCATATACTTATCCAATTTGTCGAGGTATATGTTTGCCAACAATGGGCTTACTATTCCCCCTTGTGGAGTACCGCTATAAGTTCTATGAAATTTCCAATCTTCGATATAACCTGCTTTCAACAGTTTGCGGATTAAGCGGATAAAACGGTCATCGGCAATACGCTCTTTCAGAATGTTAATCAATACATCATGGTTGATGTTATCGAAAAATCCTTTGATGTCGCCTTCAACAAACCATTTAGCTCCGCAAAATGTCTTTTGAATTTGAGCCAATGCAGTATGACAACTCCGATTAGGTCTGAATCCATGAGAGGTATATTCAAATTGCCCCTCATAAATTGCTTCCAAAATCATCCTCACCACTTCTTGCACTAACTTGTCATTCGCTGACGATATTCCCAATGGACGTTTCTTTCCATTCTTTTTAGGGATATATACCCTGCGTGCAGGTTGGGGCTGATAACTTTCATCTTTCAATGAATCTATCAGCTTTTCAATACGAGGCAGGCTCATTGCATCGGTAGTCGTACCGTCAACGCCCGCTGTCATACCGCCTTTATTAGCGCTAATGCGTTGATAGGCGATATAAAACATCTCCTCGTTGAACAGAATACGGTAAAGTCTTTCAAACTGGTAGTTTGACGCTTTGCTATGTTCTGCCAGACTGCTTAATACTCTTTCAGGATTTCTCATAATGTCTCTCACATTTTCCGTTTATTGTATTAAAAATGTTAGCTGCCACCCTTTGCCATGTACAAGGCTTTCCCTTGCTCGGACTACTGCGGTGGCTCCGTTGCCATGTCGGATATTCAGAGGTCTGCACCTCATAGCCTTTTGTGAGGCATTCCGATTTAGGCAATCCCCGTTTACTCAATAAGTAACTTTGCATTGATAGATTGTCGGATATGACTTCCGTCCTTTTTCGCTTACTGCGATTGTGCCGTAACAAGTTCTTGCTTCTGCTACACAACTTCCATATCAGAAGTGCTACGGTGCAACGAGTTCAGTTACCTTACGTTGCAGTTTGGTCACTTACCACTTGGACTATCATTCAAACAATTCGGTTTTTATCCTCATATTTATCATTTTCATCACGCCATTCAGTCGCAGTTTGGTAACTAACTGACTTATGACTTATCCCGACATGCTACACTCCCTGTCCAGTTTCCCTTTCAGATAAGTCGGGTGATGATAGGTTTCTCAAAGAACACTTACCTAATAGCTTGCAATAGCTACATTTACTTATTCAGCCTATACGGGCGCACAGTTGTTGATCATGTTCTGAGCCGTCGAAGATGTGTGGACGATGTTGTTGGACGAGTTGATGATACTCTGCGCAATGTTGGTAGGATCTATGACAGACCACTGTGCGCTTGCCTTTCCCACCATCAGCAGGAACAGGCAGATTGTCATGATTACTTTTGTTCTCATTTTACTTTTGGATTAAGTGGATAATGAATTTCATTTGTTCTCTTGTTTGTCCTCTGCAAGCTGTCGGATGGCGGCTTCCATGTCGCCACCGAGTTTCTCCGCCAATGCCCTTACCTCCAGTTTCTCACTTTCCTCTGTCGTATAGGCGAGATATTCCTGCGTGGACACCTCTGTGGCATATACTGCCGACTGTGTTCCTCCGAGTCCTATCCATACTTCCTTGTAGAGACGTGATGGGTCGTTGGACTGGTTGATGGAGAGAATCTGCGACTTCTCCTTTTCCGTCAATCCGAGCAATGACTGTATCTGCTCGAACTTGTTCATGAACTTCCTCTGGTCAAGGAGTATCTTGCAGTCTGAGTTGTTGATGATACTGTCCTTCACGATAGCGGAGGATATGATGTCCTCTACTTCCTGCGTCACCACAACCGCCTCACCGAAGAACTTTCTGACCGTCTTATAGAGATACTTGATATAGGAAGCCATGTTTGCCGAAGCTATCGCTTTCCATGCTTCTTCTATCACTATCATCTTGCGGATGCCTTTCAGGCGGCGCATCTTGTTGATGAACAGCTCCATGATGATGATGGTCGTGACCGGGAACAGGATTGGATGGTCCTTGATGGAATCTATCTCGAAAACGATGAACCGCTTGTGCAGCAGGTCAAGCTCCTTGTCGGAGTTAAGCAGATAGTCGTACTCACCACCTTTGTAGTAAGGTTCCAGCACGTTGAGGAATCCGTCAATATCAAAATCTTTCTCACGGACTTTCTTTTCTTCCAGTACCTTGCGGTATTCCGTTCCCACAAACTCATAGAAGGTATTGAAGCACGGCACGATGTCGCTTTCCTCTTTCAGTTTACCGATATAGAGCGACACGGCATTTGACAAGGCGACCTCTTCCGCTCGTGTGGCAGGCTCGTTGTCCTTCTTCCAAAGCGTCAGGAGCAATGTCTTGATGCTCTCTCGCTTCTCGATGTCAAAGACCTTATCCTCGGTGAAGAACGGATTGAATGAGATGGGACTCTCATCCGTATAGGTATAGTAGATACCGTCCTTTCCGCCTGTCTTTCTGTTGATCATCTCGCAGAGTCCCTGGTAGGAGTTTCCCGTATCGACCAAGACCACATGCGTGCCTTGCTCGTAATACTGTCTGACGAGGTGGTTCATGAAGAACGACTTCCCACTTCCCGATGGTCCGAGAACGAACTTGTTGCGGTTGGTTGTCACGCCTTTTCTCATCGGCAGGTCAGAGATGTCAATGTGCAGCGGCTTGCCACTGATGCGGTCTGCCATCTTGATTCCGAACGGTGAGGGAGAATCCATATAGTTGGTTTCCTCCGTGAAGAGGCAGGTTGCCTGTTCGATGAAGGTATGGAAACTCTCCTCTGACGGAAAATCACCCTCGTTGCCGGGTATCGCTGCCCAGAATAATGTCGGACAATCCACCGTATTGTGGCGTGGCACACATTCCATGCTTGCCAACTGACTGCCCACATCATTGCGAAGATGCTTCAACTCTTCCATATCCTCGCCCCATGCCAGGACATTGAAATGGGCACGGACAGACTGCAAGCCTTGTGAGTGAGCCTCGTTCAGATACTCGTCAATCCATTCCTTGTTGATGGCGTTCTGTCGGCTGTACCTTGACAGCGAGTGCATGTTACGTGCGGTCTTCTCGAACTTCTGCAAGGTCTCGTCACTGTTGTCTATGAAGACATACTGGTTATAGATATGGTTGCAGGACAACAGCAAGCCAACTGGAGCGGCAAAGGACAGACGGCAGTCACTTCGGTCAGTTGACAATCGCTCAAAGCGGTTGTCCGTAGATACTTCCGTAGGAAGGTCTTCCGTTTGCGACAAGGTATGAAGGCATAGGTGTTTGTTTCCGATACGCATACCACTTGCAGACAATTCTATATCCTCCAAACATTGCACGTTCTCCGTGGAGAGCGAGAGGTACTTGCCTACAAGTCCGGTTATTCGTTCCGTGCCTGTGATTTCCTCATCCGTCAGTCTGCGTAAGGAGATATAGCCGGAGTCGTTGATGATTCTTGCGAACTGCTCCACGGCATCGAGGAATCTTGCGACCATTTCCTTGTCCTTGATTTCCTTGGGAATGATATGCCCACGGCACAAAGTGGAAAAATTGCTTTGGTGTGCCATGCGCTCCTTGGTGGTCTTGGTGAGGAACAGGTAACACTGGTGATGCAGGTAAGGACGCTCATTGAAATGTCGCTCGTAGCTTCTTGACAGAAAGCTCATATCGCTATTCTGCAAGTCCGGCGCATAATTCTCTTTCACGAACCAGTCCTGCTTGTGGACAATGCTGTAGTCGGGCAGCACCTTGATAGCCTTGCACCATGCGGCATGTACCGACTCATACTCCTGCGATGTTACCGTGAAGATTTCGGGGAGCGTTACCTCGTAGGCGACCGTGATGTCGCCATCCTTGGAGATGATGCAGCCTTGCTCCACGGCAAGCAGCGGAAACTTGCTCTCAAGGGTGCTTGATTTTCTGATATTTCTCATTCTTCTTTCTTTTTATGTTTGAACATTCGGTTTGTTTTCCTTCGGTTGAGGATATAGCGTGGATGGCTCTTGGCGGCAAGGAGCTTCATCAGTCCATGCTCACCGTACTTGTTGTTCAGATGGAATGTTCCCCATACAAGCAATGATCCGAGCGTGAGACCCAAGCCGATGCAGACCAGTTGGTCCGCACCTGCCATATAGAGGACGACCACAAGGAAGAAGACGGCAAGCATTCCACCTGCGAAGATGAAGAGGTACTGTGCCTTCAGTCCCTTGAACTCAACCGAATGACCGATGCCCTTGTTGATTGGGTAGTCAGCCATAAGTCTTATACCTTATTATATTATAGGAAGAACGAGCGGAGGATGGTTGCGCTCACGATGAGGAAGATGCAGGCTCCGAACCAGCTTGCGGCAGTCTTGCTCGTGTCGGGGTCGCCAGATGAGAACTTGCCATACACCTTGATGCCTCCGATGAGACCTACCACGGCACCGATGGCGTAGATGAGTTTCGTTCCTGGATCGAAATAGGAGGTCACCATACTTGTTGCCTCGTTGATACCTGCAAGTCCGTTGCCTTGCGCGAATGTCTGTGATACGGCTGCGAAAATTATCGCAGCGAGAAGAATGATTCTATTTTTCTTGTTCATAAATCGTTTTTTGTCTATGCCTTGGGGATTGGATGGTCCCGACTGGCGGTTGATACTTTTGTTTACTCATGCGGCATGATGCCGACTTGTGGATTCAGTGGCGAGCTGAGATTTTAGCCGTAGTCTTTCTTTTTCATTGGTGTACTTTAAAATTATTGTTAGAGGCGATATGCCTTGAGCCCCTCATCAAATGCGGCCTTGATTTCGGCAGCATGGATAGCAAAATGCTCGTTGATGATGTTGTCTATGAAACTTGCTACAGTAGCCTGTCCTTTACCAACCACACTCACAAACTTCATAATTCTCTCGTGTGTCTCTTCTTTGATGCAGACTTGCTTACCGTTTCTTGCAGTAAAGTCGGCTTTGGACATAAACTTGTCTATATACCCAACTCTTTTTTCTGCTTGGGACGACACGGTTACATTCACTGTGGACTGAATACTGATGTATTCCTTTGTCACACCATTCTTTCTTTTTCTGTTTCTTTCCATTGTTCTCTAAATTTTATTGTTATACAAAATCAAGGATATTGAAGTCCTCTATGCTATCTGGCACTTTAAACTCCTTCTTTGGCTTGGACGTTTGTTCTATCTTATGTCCTTGCAGGTAAAAGGTGACGAAATCATGGATGTTCTTCTTGCACTCCTTGCTGTTCTCCATGAATTTCTCATAGAATTGGTTGCCATCCATCTCATGGAAGACTTTTCCTGCATGTCGTTTTTCCTTGTCCGTAGCTTTTGAAGCCTTGACCGTTTTTACGGCTGTGTCAATGTCTTCAAAACTTGACCCTTTGGCTTGCGGCACATCGGCATCACCCTCATCGTCAGAATATTTCACATCAACGTCCTCTATGCGAACATTCGTAAACACATCGTCAAGCTGTTCGTCAGGAATCCTTGCTGTGTTCTTTGGAGAATCCTCGAATGTCACATCATTCTCTAATACTGGCTCAGACTCAGTTTGTTTCTGTTCCGTTTCTTCTTTCTTTCGCAGTTGGGACACCTTGAAAAGGCTTTTGCCAACGAGTGCCATAGGGTCGATGGAGGGCTTTTCCTCTTCTTCCTTATTATTCGCAACTTCAAGGAGCAACTTGTTGTAAAAATAGATAGTCCAGACATTGAATG
>ERZ507039.425-NODE-425-length-16326-cov-3.417983_pt1 | contig 16326 bp, 12 predicted proteins | sample MGYA00512872_ERZ507039 | MGnify/ENA metagenome assembly ERZ507039
CGTCCTTCTCGCGCAGCGAACGCTTGCGGAAGTTATCATATTCCGCAGCGAGGCGCAGGAAGTTGTCGGCACTCTCCTTGACTGACTGCTGAGCTTTTTCGAGCTCCTTTTCGAGCTCGGCTATGCGGTCGGCCTGTGCGTTTTTCTTCGAGGACTTCGAGGCTTTCTTTTCAGCCTTCTTCGTATCCTCCGCCGGAGCGGTTTCAGCTTTGTTCTCCTCCGCCTGCTCGGGCTTTTTCGTGCTCTCGCTCATTGGTGTTACATTCCTTTCGTTACTCTTCAAGTGCCTTTTCCATTGTTTTGCTTATGCACTGAGAAATATATTTAAGACCGGGAACCAGTCTGCGGTAGTCCATTCTTGTCGGCCCGATAATGCCTATCGAACCGGCGCTATCCTCGCCGACGGTGTATCTCGCAAGGATGACGCTCGAATTGTCGAGCTGAACGAAACCGTTCTCTCTGCCAATCCTTATTTCGAGCTCGCCCTTCATGCTGTCCGCAAGGGTTCTCAGCGGAGCTCCGCGGCTCAAAAACTCGAGCAGCTCGTATGCTCTGCCTGCATACTCTCTGTGGTGCAGCAGATTCGACTGACCGGAGAGAAAGACGTGCGGCTGAGCGGCGTTCTGCGAAAGCTCGGCGACTGCCGAGAGCATCGGGAACATCGCAAGCGACTCCATTCCGAGCCGCGCCGCTATCGATTGGAGATAAGCGGGAGTGAGCGCGCTGACGGGTACTCCTATGAGCATAGCCTGCGCGACATTGTAGAAGGTCTCGCAGACCGTTGTGTCTATCGGGGAATCGAGCCTGAAGAGCTTGCTTCTTAAAATTCCGTTGCTCGCCAAAAGCACTATCATCGCGGTGTGCGGCGATATGGGAACAAGCTCGACGCGCTTTATCTTCGTGTTCTCGCCCGAGGGGGTCGTCATGACGGCGGCGCACTCGGTGAGATAGGCAAGCGCCTCGCCCGCGTGCCTCAAGAGGCTTTCGGGGTCACCGTTTGCATTTCCGATACCCGCGTCTATGAGCCTGCGCGATTCGTCGCTGAGCTCGCTCTCGGGGACGAGGTTATCGACATAGTAGCGGTAGCCCTCGCCTGTGGGGACGCGCCCCGCCGAGGTGTGCGGCTGATCGAGCAACCCGAGATAGCCGAGATCCGCCATCTCGTTTCGCACGGTGGCGGAGGAAACGGACATATCGAGAGAATCGAGCAGAGTCTTTGAGCCGACGGGCTCGCCGGTCTTTATATACTGCTCGACAACTGCTGCAAGAATTTTCTCTTTTCTCTCGCTCAGTTCCATCTGTCTCTGCCTTTCGTTTTGTTCATTAGCACTCTCAACGTTCGAGTGCTAACTTACAATTCATACTATACAACTCCTTGCAGATTTTGTCAACAATTTATTTGTAAACACTTTGTGAACTCCGCATTGACATAGAAAAAATCTGCGATATAATAAGTATATGCACGAAAAAAGCAAAATCCGAGGAGCATACGCATGAAATACAATTATATTATATTCGACCTCGACGGCACTCTGCTGAACACGCTCGACGACCTGCGGGACAGCACCAACTACGCCCTGCGCCGCTTCGGCTTTCCCGAGCGCACGACGGACGAGGTCAGACGCTTTGTCGGCAACGGCGTTGCAAGGCTCATACACTTAGCCGTTCCCGAGGGCACGGACGAAAAAACGGAGGCCGACTGCCTTGCAGTGTTCAAGGCGCACTACAAAGATAATATGACCAACAAAACAGCCCCTTACCCGGGGATAATCGAGCTGCTCAAAAAGCTGCGCGAGCGCGGGGTCAAAATCGCCGTTGTGTCGAACAAGTTCGAGCCGGCGGTAATCGGGCTGTGCGAGGATTATTTCAAAAGCTTAATTGATGCCGCAGTCGGTCAGACGGAGGACAGGCAGAAAAAGCCCGCTCCCGACGGCGTTTTATACGCGATGAAGCTGCTCGGCGCGAATCCTGCCGAGACAGTCTATTCCGGCGATTCCGAGGTCGATGTTGTGACGGCGAGAAACTCAGGATTGCCGTGCATCGGCGTGTCATGGGGCTTCCGCGACAGAAAGGTGCTCGTTGACGGCGGCGCGGATTACATCGCCGACAGTGCGGAAGATATATTGAGTATTATGGAATAACGGCTTTTGGGGAGGGGAAACAATGTCCGAATCTATTTACGAATTTTTATGGTATGTCAACAACATAATGCTCGCTCTGCTTCAGGGAGGCTTTCTTTGGTATAACCTAACACCGAAATTTAATAAACACCTTGTCTTTTTGATAACCACCGTTCCGTTTGTATTTTTGGTTGTCTCGCAGAAATTCGTGACCTTTGTTGCCCCGTCGTTTCTGGTTCTGCTTCCGCTCGCGTATTATTTCATTTGCGCGGCGGTGCTCTACAAGGACAAGTTCCGAACGAAGGCATTTGTGTCGATAGCAATTTTTGCATTGGAATCCAGCTTCACCGCCGTTGTGGCTTCGATGTTAAATCTGTTTGGAATAGGCAGCAACGACCCTGAGGCCAATCTGGTTCTCACGCCGTTTCTGCTCGTGTACACAGTGATTTTCCTTGTGTTTACATATTTCAGAAAGCGAAAGCTTGAGGGCGGGGCGATAAAACCGACCTCAATGCTCGCATTTATCATCTTTCCGCTGAGTCAAATGTTGCTGCTTGACACCTGCATGATTCTGTTAAATCACTTCGATTGGGCGGGCGAAAACAGCCCTCTCTCCCTTTTTAAAGACCGTGATCGCACAACAATAATAATTTTTGCCGTCGTCGCAATTTTCAGTATCGCCGCAGACGTCATACTTTTCTATGTTATGAACCGCTCTTCGCAGAACGAAAAGTTGCGCGAGGCGCTGAAGATGCAAGAATATCAGAACAGCGTCAATCTCGAATACTACAAGAATGTCGAGCAAAACAGCGTTGAGGCGAGAAAGATACGTCACGACCTCGCCAACATGGTGCAGACCGCCTGCGAGATAATGGAGAACGGTACGGACAGCGATAAGGAGTCCGCAAAGAAGATGCTCTCTCAGCTCAAAGCAGAGGTTGCGGACATAAAAATAGAGCGCTTCTGCCAAAACACACTCGTAAATGCGATAGCCTCGAACAAGGCCGCGGAATGCAGAAAAAACGAAATCGATTTCGACTTTGACCTGCGCGTTCCGGAGACTCTCGACATAGAAGAAATAGATATATGCAAGGCTTACGTCAACATTTTCGACAACGCGATAAACGCGGCGAAGGCAATCGACGGGAAAAGATATGTAAAGATAAAGAGCTTTACAGACGAGAGCGACGGGATGCTCTACATAACCGGCGAAAACAATGTGGCTCCGGACTATGAGGACAAGAAAAAGAGCCGCACGGGCGAGCACGGCTACGGATTGAGGATTCTCAGAGACACCGCCGAAAAATACGGCGGACGGCTTGTGACCGACGACAAGGGGAACACCTTTACAGTCGTCATGACGATGCGCGCGGCCGCGGGCAGCCCGAAAAACTGATTTCGGCGCGGAAAACAAATAAAAAAAAAGAAGGTCATAATCGCAGCAACCGCTCGAATTATGACCTTCGAATTTTTCTTCAGCTCTGCATTAAAATGCAGTCCCTCTTATTTCGGAATGAACCAGAAAAGGTGCTCAAGAATAAATCTTACATACTCAAAGTACGCTTCTAAAATTCTCTGGATGATCTCCATTACTTTTCCCTCCTCGTTAAATTTAAGCGATTCCGAAAATCAGCTTTATAAGCTCTATTATCGGGCCTATAGTAACCCAATAAAGCGCCTTGCCCGACCACTCGAGTGCCTTAAGCAACAGTTCCAATGCCGCTTCCATTTTGTCTCCTCCCTTCGCATTGTAAGATTGACTTATAACTGCATTTATAGTATAATCTCTACGCTTTGTTGCGTCAATCAACAAAAATTTACGATTTGTGCGCAGCTGAACAAATCGGGGCTTTTTTGTTCAGTTGACAACCTACGGAGGCAAAGATTTCATGGAAAACCGCCGCATTTTAATAACAAAGCAGCTGCTTTGCGAGAGCTTCATTTCACTGCTCAAGCAAAAGCCCATAGACAAAATTTCGGTAACGGAACTCTGCCAAGCAGCCAACGTCAACAGAGGTTCTTTCTATGCCCACTATGCCGATGTTTACGACCTTTTGGGTCAAATAGAAGGCATTGTCTACGAGCGCCTCTGCGATGCCGTAAGAAACTGCAACTACACAAAAAGCGACTTCCCCCGAATAAACAAAATAATAGAGACCGTGGAGGCTGAGCGTTCATTTTGCGACGCACTGTTCGGCAAATACGGCAGCAAGCAGTTTTTGGACGAATGCTGCGAAATAAACCGCCGCGACATAACAGACGAATGGCGGCAAAAATATCCCGACTTGGACGACTTGACTTTAGACACGACATACACCTTTATGGTCAAAGGCTCCCTGGGCATAATCGAGGAATGGGTCAACAACGATTTTTCGCAGCCCGCCGACTTCATCTCGCTTTCAATATGCGATATGTACGCCGCCGTTCTTGCTAAGCTTGACGGTATGCAGAAAAGCGTTGCCGCCAAAAAATAAATCACATACAGGTCAAAAAGCAAAAGCTGTAAATTACCGATCGCCGCAGGGCAGGTAATTTACAGCTTTGTTTGTTTTGTCTGTCAATCGTCGTCGAGCTTGAGAACCGCCATAAACGCCTCCTGCGGCACTTCGACCGTGCCGAACTGGCGCATACGCTTCTTGCCCTCCTTCTGCTTTTCGAGCAGCTTCTTCTTTCGGGTTATGTCGCCGCCGTAGCACTTGGCAAGAACGTCTTTTCTCATCGCCTTGACAGTCTCGCGGGCGATGACCTTGCCGCCGATGGCTATCTGAATCGGAATCTCAAACAGCTGGCGCGGGATGTTGTCCTTGAGCTTTTCGGCTATCTTTCTTGCGCGCCCGTACGCCTTGTCGGAGTGGATAATAAACGAGAGCGCGTCGATTATCTCGCCGTTTAAGAGAACGTCGAGCTTTACGAGGTTCGAGCGGCGGTAATCGGTTATCTCATAGTCAAACGACGCATAGCCGCGGGTGCGCGACTTGAGAGAATCAAAGAAATCGTAGATTATCTCGTTGAGCGGCAGCTCATAGAGGATGTCCACGCGGTCAGAGGCGATATAGGTCATGTTCTTGAACACGCCGCGGCGCTCCTGGCACAAGTCCATTATCGCGCCGACATATTCGGGCGGCGAATAGATATGCGCGTTGGTGAACGGCTCCTCGCTGTAATCGATATTGACGGGGTCGGGATAGTGAGTCGGGTTATCGATTTCGATAACGCTACCGTCGGTCAGGTGTATCTTATATATGACGCTCGGAACGGTGGTCACGAGGTCGAGGTCGTATTCGCGCTCAAGGCGCTCCTGGATTATCTCGAGGTGGAGCAGACCCAAAAAGCCGCAGCGGAAGCCGAAGCCGAGCGCGCCGGAGGTCTCCGGCTCATACGAAAGCGAGGCGTCGTTGAGCTGGAGCTTTTCGAGCGCATCGCGCAGGTTCTCGTAGTCCGCGCCGTCGGCGGGATATACGCCGCAGAAAACCATCGGGTTCACCTTGCGGTAGCCTGCAAGCGGCTCTTTTGCGGGGTTCTCCGCGGTAGTCACGGTGTCGCCGACGCGGGCGTCGCTGACGGTCTTTATCGAGGCGGTAATATATCCGACCTCGCCCGAGGTCAGCTCTTCGGCAGGCTCCATGCTCGTAGCGCGCATATAGCCGACCTCGACAACGGTAAACTGTGCGCCGGTCGCCATCATGCGCATGGTGTCGCCCGCCTTAATCCTGCCCTCTTTTATTCGCACGTAGACGATAACGCCCTTGTAGCTGTCATAGACAGAGTCGAAGATAAGCGCTCTGAGCGGCAAAGTATCGTCGGTCTCGGGCGCGGGGATATCCAGAACTATGCGTTCGAGCACCGCCTCGACATTTTCACCCGTCTTTGCCGAGACGCGCGGGGCATTCGAGCAGTCGAGTCCGATTATCTCCTCAACCTCCTCGGCAACTCTGTCGGGGTCGGCTGCGGGCAGGTCAATTTTATTGATAACGGGGACTATCTCGAGGTCGTGGTCGAGCGCCAAATAGGTGTTTGCCAGCGTCTGCGCCTCGATGCCCTGCGACGCGTCGATTATGAGCACCGCGCCCTCGCACGCGGCAAGGGAGCGCGAGACCTCATAGTTGAAATCGACGTGGCCGGGAGTGTCGATGAGATTGAGCTCATAGACCTCGCCGTTGCTCGCGGTGTAGTCCATCTTGACCGCGTGCGCCTTTATTGTTATTCCGCGCTCGCGCTCAAGATCCATATTGTCGAGAATCTGGGCGGTCATATCGCGCTTCGCCACGGAGTCGGTCAGCTCGAGGAGTCTGTCCGCAAGGGTCGATTTGCCGTGGTCGATGTGCGCTATAATGCTGAAATTTCTGATGTTTTCTTTCTTCGTAGACAATTCTTTGATCCTTTCGTGGGTCTTTAGTCAAGCTCGGCGAAAAGAGTATCCGCAGACGGTCTGCCTATCCACATATCGCCGAAGCTCTGACCCGCTATTTCCTCGCAGCGCTTTATCTGCTCGGGAGTCAGAGTGCATCTGCCCGTCTCCTTCTTCTCTTTTATCGCCTCGATTATCATCTTGTGATCCTCTCTGGTCATCTTATAGGTGAATACGCAGACATAGACGAGGGCGACAAAGATGAGCGGCAGTATGCAGTAAGTCAGTCTCAGGCCGAATATGCCCTTGGCGGTCTGCTCGAGGGCGTTCGCATTCTCCGCGCCGGTGCGCAGGCCGAAGCCGTTGAGAATGAAGCCGGTGAACGCGCTCATAAGTCCGTTTATGGTCTTTTTGATGAGCGTATTAAACGTCGAGATAACGCCCTCGCGGCGGCGGCCCGTTATCATCTCGTCAACATCCGTAACATCGGGCTGGATATTGGTGGCGGTGAAGCCGGGGCCGGAGAAGCCGAAATTATAGAGGAATATAGCAATAATAATGACCCAAAGCGGGGTGTTCTTGTTGATGAAAAGGTTCATTATAAGTCCGGCGGCCATAATCGGAGTTAAAATCTTTCCGCACAGCTGCTTGCCCTTTTTCATCGTCATAAGATAGTTTATCGGGAAACCCGATGCCTCGGATGCGCCCGCAATCGATTGCAGGGTATTGAAATAGCCGAAGCGCTGGGCGATATATCTGATGAAATACTGGTTGGAGTTCGCATAGAAGCCCTTTGCCATGGTATACATCGAGTTCAGTGCAAAATAGCGTCTGAACGCCTTGTTGCGGAACACCTGCTTATACTCCTCGATAAGCATTGTCGCGTTAAAGGGCGGCAGCTTCATATCGAGCGAGCTCGGCTCCTTCGTGCATTTGAAGGTCACGAGCAGGGGCAGCGAGAACCACAGGCACAAAATCGCGCCGAAGAACATAAACTTCGGTCTTGAAGCGGCGGACATCTCCATGTTCGTAAAGCCGAGCGACAGCGACACGAGCAGGAAGGAAGTAACCATGCCCACGGAGTTCATTATATACTGCACCGAGTTATACTGCGTGCGCAGCGAATACTCGGGCGCGACAACGGGCAGCATGGCAACATGGGGCACGGTGACGAGAGTCAGCGCCGTGTTATAGAGCATATAGGCGAGCATATAGTAGAGCATTGTCGCAGTCGTGTTGCCGGTGGCCGAGATGCCGAACGAGGTCCACAGGCAGAAATACGAAACCGCTATCGGAACAAAGCCCCAGAGCAGGTATCTTCTGTGTCTGCCGTATTTCGAGCGGGTGCGGTCGGTTATGATGCCCATGACGGGGTCTGTGACCGCGTCCCAGATATGAGCCATGGCAATGACCATTCCGGCCTGGTCGGGTCTGAGCTTTTCGACCTCGGTCAAAAATGACAGAAAATAGAGCGAGATAATGTACGAGCCGCCGCCGAAAAGTATGCTTGCGAAATTATAACCCACCATGGGGCCTATCTTCCCGAAGAACGACGATATCTTTGAGTCCTTTTTACTCACTGTTTTCCCCTCTTTGCTTTGTTTTATATAATATAGCCGCTATTATAACAATATAATTTTACAGTAAAACCCGGATTTGTCAATACGATGTTGAAAAAGCGTCGGTTGGATAAAAAAATATTTTTTATCAAAGACCCGGCGAAAAATTTTATTGTTCTTTTTATATCGATATTCCGTTGCTGTTTATGTTTTTCGGCGCTTTGTCCGCACTATTTTCGGCAAAATGCACAGACAAAATCCGCCTTGCGGAATAACGCACAAAAAGGCGGGCGGACAAGCGGTCAAAATCTCTTTTACGCGCCTTGACTTTTGGCGTTTTTTAGATTATCATATGCTGGAATGAATAATAGGGGAGAAAGCACTTATGCTAAACAATACCGAAAAAACAATGGAAAAAATCGTCGCCCTGTGCAAGAACAGAGGCTTTATTTTTGCCGGAAGCGACATCTACGGCGGTCTTGCGAACACCTGGGACTACGGTCCGCTGGGCGCGAGAATGAAAAACAACGTCAAGGACACCTGGCGCAAGAGATTCATTCAGGAGCGCAGAAACAGCTACGAGGTTGACGCGGACATTCTCATGCACCCGAGAGTCTGGGAGGCGAGCGGACACATCGCCAGCTTCTCCGACCCGCTGCTCGACTGCAAGGAATGCAAAATGCGCCACAGAGCCGATACTCTCATCGAGAATTTCGACCCCAACGCCCACCCCGACAAGATGACGAAAGAGGAGATGTTTGAGTTCATCAAGGCTCACTCCATCCCCTGCCCCCACTGCGGCAAGCACAACTTCACGGACATAAGGGAGTTCAACCTCATGTTCCAGACCTACCGCGGAGTCACCAACGACGCCAAGAGCATAATCTATCTGCGCCCCGAAAACGCGCAGGGCGAATATGTAAACTTCCTCAACGTCCAGCGCTCGATGAGAGCGAAGCTGCCCTTCAGCATCGGTCAGATAGGCAAGGCGTTCAGAAACGAGATAACCCCCGGCAACTTCACCTTCAGAACCATCGAGTTCGAGCAGATGGAGTTCCAGACTTTCTGCAAGAAGGGCTCCGACAACGAGCTCTATGACTACTTCAAGCAGTTCGGCAAGAAGTATTTTGAGGATCTCGGCATAGCTCCCGAGCATCTGCGCTTCCACGACCATGAGAAGCTCGCTCACTACGCCAAGGCCGCGTGCGACATAGAGTTTCTCTTCCCGTTCGGCTGGGGCGAGATAAATGGTACCCACAACAGAACGGACTTCGACCTGACGAGACATCAGGAATACAGCGGTCAGAAAATGGACTACCTCGATCCCGAGACGAACGAGAAGTTCATTCCCTATATAATAGAATCCACCTACGGACTCGACAGAACCGTGCTCGCGCTGCTGTGCGAAGCGTATGACGAAGAAGTTATCGACGCAGAGAAGAACGACACCCGCGTGGTGCTTCACTTCCACCCGGCCATTGCGCCCTTTAAGGCTGCTGTGCTGCCCCTGAGCAAGAAGCTCAGCGATCAGGCGGGCGAAGTATTTGACACCCTGTCCAAGAAGTTCAATGTGGACTTTGACGACGCCGGTTCCATTGGTAAGCGCTATCGCCGCCAGGACGAGATCGGCACCCCCTATTGCATTACCTATGACTTTGATTCCGTAGAGGACGGTTGTGTCACTGTGCGTGACCGCGACACCATGGAGCAGGTGCGCCTGCCCATTAGCGAGTTGACCGCCTTTATTGAGAGCAAGCTGGAATTCTAAGTAAAAGCGAAAGGCATTTCTTATGGAATTAAACCGCAAGCAAATTAAATCCCAGGCGCGCATACTGGTGCAGAACAAATGGGGCTCCCTGTTTGTGATCACCTTTGTGGTGATGGTGCTCACCGGTATGGGCATGTTTAATAACTCCCAGATTGATCTGGTCAAGCAGATCTCCCATTATAATCATGCCAGCGACTATGGCAGCTGGGATAATCGTGAGGATAACCCGCTGGAGGAGTTTGATTTCGACGATCAGGACGAGGACGACAACCCGCTGGAGGATTTTGACGGCACCGGCGCCATTACCCCGGTAGCGACCAGTAATAATACGGCAGAGACCATGTCCGTTGCGGCGCTGGCCGGGTTCGGTGCGCTGTTCAGCTTGGCAGCTTTGGTGCTGTCGCCCTTGAATGTGACCTTGGACGGCTACTATGTGTACTTTGTGCGCACGGCGCCGCCGGTACGCCTGGGTGCGGACCTGGGCCAGGTGTTTAAGAACACCTTTAACAAGCACTATTCCGGGCGATTGCTGTTGGTGATCTTAGGTGATTTGTTCACTTTCCTGTGGTCGCTGCTGTTGATTATCCCCGGCATTGTGTACAGTTACGGCATTTATTTTGCCAACGAGTTGATGGTGGATAACCCCAACCTGTCACCGATGGAAGCGCTGAAGCTGAGCCGTCGTATGGTAGACGGTCACCGTGGCGAGCTGTTCCGTCTGGATCTGAGCTTTATTCTGTGGTGGCTGCTGATGGCTTGCACCGCCGGGATTGCCGGCATTTATGTGCTGCCCTACTACAAGACCACCCGGGCGCTGTATTATCAGAATTTCCGTATGCGCGCCCTGGCCACCGGTCAGCTGACGGAGGATGACTTCCTCAGCGAGGCGGAGCGTATGGCCAAGTATGGCGCTTATGGCGCCTATACAGCGCCCCGCCGGGAGCAGCAGCCCATGAACGGCCAGTATAATCCGTATACCCCGCCTATGGCAGACGATTTTCGGTCTTATGAGCAGTGCGGCTACGGCGGCACCCAGCAGGGAACGAATCCACCGGAGCAGCCCCAGGCACCCGGTGCCCCCACTGCCGATGGGCAGCAGCCCACCCAGCAGCCGCCGGTGTGGAACCAGACCCCGCCTGCGGAACCTACCGATGGTACGGACGAATAAGTATAATTATATAAAACAAAAGAGCACCCACCGGGTGCTCTTTTTTGATAGAGTTGCATAACCGTATTTTGTTGGCCTCGTAGGGACGGCGGGTTGCTCCCTACGAAAAAATGAAATAACCGTATTGTCGTCCTCACTTCACCCGCTTGCCGTTTTTGAAGGCGTAGCTGATGGTGCCGTCCGGGGTTACCAGGCCGGTGACCTTGCCGCTCCAGCATTTGGGCAGGGCACCGCCAATGAGCATTTCTGCAATGCCGGCGGTCACGCCAAAGTTGCCGTCGATCTGGAACGGCGGGTGAGCGTCCAGCAAATTGGGATAGGAGCCGCCGCCCCGCACCCGGATCAGCGCCTTGGGGTTAATGGGGCGCAGCTGATTTTCGATCAGCCGCAGAGCGTTCTCGCCGTCGCCCAGCCGTGCCCACAGGCACACCTTCCACCCCAGGGACCAGCCGGTGCCGCCAAAGCCCCGCTTTAGCAGGGACTGCTTGGCTGCCGCTTGCAGCGCGTCGCTTTGCACCCGGTGAGAGGGGTAAATGCAGTACAGGTGGCTCACATGGCGGTGCTCCACCTCGGTCTCTTGGTAATTTTCCGCCCATTCCGGTACCCGGCCGTCCGGAGCGGGGGCTACCTGGTCAATGACCGGTGCGTCCAGCCCCAGCGCTCGGCAGTTCTCCATAAAATCGTGGAGAATTTCCCGATCCATGGAGGGCATATAGGTTACGGCGCTGCGCTGCCCGTTGTCCGTGAATGTATTTTCCGGGCTGATGGAGGGGCAGGTGACCGGTTGACCGTTGTGCGCCGTCATACTGGAATGAAAGAATGCCAGCGCGCCGGCGAACATGCCTTTCAGCTTTTCGTCAAAGGCCGGATCCTTTTGGTACAGGCTGTGGGTGTATAGTTGGTTCAGAATCCAGGCGCCGCTCATAAACCAAACGGCGTAGCAGCTGGAGTCGCCGTCGCCGTCCGGGAACCCGGCCGGGTAGGTGGCGCCCCAAATATCGCTGTTGTGGCAGGCGCACCAGCCATCGGCGTCAAAGTACGCTTTGGCGGTGGAGGAGCCGTTTGCCGCCAGCTTTTCCGCAAAGTCCACCAGCGGCGTGAAACATTCGCCCAGCCCCACTGCGTCTGTGGGCCAGTAGTTCATCTCGGTGTTAATATTGGTGGTGTAGCTGGAGGACCAGGGCGCGCGCACCTGCTCGTTCCAGATCCCTTGCAGGGTCATGGCGTTGGTGCCCGGCCGGGAGCCGGAGACCGTCAGGTACCGCCCGTACTGGAACAGCAGGGCGATTAGGCTTTGGTCGCTTTTGTCCTTTTGCATGCGTTTTAGCCGCACATCGGTGGGCAGGCTGTCGTCGCCCCCCTCCAACTCCAGAGTCACCCGATCCATCAGAGCGGAGAAGTCCGCAATGTGGGCGGCCAGCAGCGTGGGGTAGTCTGCCGCACCGTCAAAGTAAGCCAGCATACGAGCCTTTTCGTCTGCGGTGGGCATGGAGCGGAAGTCCACATAAGAGGTGGCCATGGACAGCAGCAGCGTCACTTCCTTGCGGTTCTCAATCCGCAGGCTGTCGCCGGTGCAGGCCACTTGGCCGTCTGCCCGCAGCCCGGCGCAAAAGCGCATACCCCGGCTGCCCTGTACCACCGTCTCTCCCTTATTGTAGTAGGGGGGCATACACACCTCCGGCGCTTGGCCGGTGAGCAGCAGGGTGCCGTCCTGCGCGGTAACAGTGCTTTGCAGCAGGCTGTCCAGTCGGCATGTGGCGCTAAAGGGCCGATCGCTCTCTATATGTATCACCACCAGCTGGGCGGGGTGGGAGACAAACACCGTCTGGGTCAAGCCGTCCGCTCGGGTCACCGCCACGCCGGTGCGCAGGTCCAGGGTGCGGCTGTAATTCTTTTTGTACGCCCGGTCGTAGTCAATGCGCAGATTGCCCAGAGGCAGGTACGCCTCGCTCCAGTGGCCGTGCATATCCCGGTTAAGAATGTCCTTGGCCTTGGCGTAGTCCTTGGCAAAGATGGCCTCTCGGCAAGCAGCCAGGTACTTGTGGGCGTCTGCCTTGTTTTGATCCTTGGGGTAACCGGACCACAGGCTGTCCTCGTTTAGCGACAGGCGCTCCCGGCGCAGGTTGCCGTAGGTCATTATCCCCAGCCGTCCGTTGCCCAAGGGCAGCGCCTGCTCAAAGCACTTGGCCGGCTTGGTATAGTACAGTTGGTTTTTCAAATCAACACCTCCGTTGTCTTTCTCTATTGTACTGGATATAAAAGGGGATTGCAACAGGATTTGTTATTTGGTGATACTTATGCGGCCCGATGTGAGCATCGGGCCCTACGATCATTCTTAATAAACGCAAGCCCCACATTGCACTGTTATATATCGTAGGGGCGGCAATCTGCCGCCCGCCATCTTACTTATCTAAATACAAAAAAGCATTGCAATTCAAAAACAAAAGGACTACAATAGGGTGCGAAATAGATGAAAAGGAGCGAGCAGAATGAAAAGAAGACCGGTGCCTATTCACGAAACAGGCTATATCTGTGCCTCTCTGGCTATGGTCAGCGGCTTTTTGGAGACCTATACTTATTTATTAAAGGGTGGCGTGTTTGCCAATGCCCAAACCGGCAACTTTGCCCTGCTGGGTATGGCCATCGCCCACGGCGATGTGAAGAAGGTGTTTACCTACCTGATCCCCATGTGCTTTTATGTGGTCGGCATTGCCATGACTGTGACGATGCCCCGCCTGCTGGATGAGAACAAGCTGCTGCGGTGGGATACAGTGTTCGTGGCGCTGGAGATCGGCCTGCTGTTTGTGGTGGGCTGCCTGCCAAAATCGGTGCCCTTTACCGTGTCCACCGTAACGGTGGCCTTTATCTGCGCCATGCAGTACAATACGTTTAAGCGCACCAACAATATGGCGTTTTCCTCCACCTTTTGTACCAACAATCTGCGCCAGCTGGCGCTGCATTTTCTGGATTATCTGCGCACCAAGGAGCGCCAGAGCCTAAAGAACAGCCTTACCTATATGATGATCAACGGATCCTTTTTGCTGGGGGCAGTGATCGGTACCCTGTGCGCCCGTTGGCTGGGCGATCGGGCAGTGTGGGTGTGCTGCGGCGTTCTGGTGCCGGTGTTGCTGTCACTGATCTTTGGCAAGCGGGAGGTAGAGAGCGAACTGCTGGCCGAGGAGAGACAGGAGCTGGCCGTGGAAGAACGCGCTTTGGAAGAAGAGCAGCGGGAATTGCAGGACGAGGATAAGTGATCGTAAGCAGACGGAGGGTATCCGCTCCTACGGTTATATACATTAGGACAACTTAAAAAGAGCACCCAACCGGGTGCTCTTTTTTTATATATAATAGGTATGCTTGTCCCGCATTTGGCGGGTCGAAGGGTGTCGGCGGGGGCGGCAAGGCCAAAATGCCGGTGTCGGGCAGCAAAATAACGGATTTTTGGCTTAAAATCGAGCAAAATGCGGGGTACGAGATATTGTGGATCGTGGACAAAATATGACAGAATTTTACCATATTTTGGGAAAAATATGAAATTTGGCAACAAAAAGGTTACAAATTGCAATCTTTGGAAGCCGGATTTCTACCAAACCTACAAAATTTTGCTTTCACGCGGTAAAGCGTGTAAACGAAAGACCACAAGATATTGATTAGCGCGGTGGCATTTTTGTTTTACATCAAACGGGATTTGTGCAACTTCAACAAAAACATTCGGTTTGAAAAGTTGACTTCTTAGTGATTTGTGATATAATCGTCTGCGTCTTAGGGAAATACTAACGGAAAAGGCAGAATAAATTGCTTCTGCTCTTGTGGTGGCTCCCCTCAAAAGAGCCCCTCAATAAAAAACGGCAAGCCTGTTTTCTATTTTCCAAAACAAAAGGAGATTCAGATGATTTATCGATCCAAATCCGGTGGCGTAAAACGCTGGGCAAAGATGCTCACCACAGCCGTGCTGGCCTTTGTGCTGGCCATCGTTGTGTTCGCCTCCACTGCATTCGCTGGCCTGCTCAACGAATATAATGTGGATATTGTGGTAGATGGCGTGACCACCACCGTGACCACCAGAGAAGAGAAACCAACCGAGATCCTGACCAATGCAAACATTACGCTGGAGAGCACCGACAAGCTGGACCTTTCAGGCTTTGAAGCCGGCAAGGGCGGTAAGATCGTGCTGGACCGGCAGCATACTGTCAATGTGGAAGTGAACCGCACCATCACCGCCTATGCCGTGTATGCGGATACCGTAGGCGACGCCCTTACAGAGGCGGGTCTGGCGCTGCACAGCGCAGACAAGGTGAATTACGCCCTGTCCGATCTGGTAACGGACGGCATGGTCATCCGGGTAAATACTGCCTTTACCGTTACCCTGACGGCAGACGGCAAGACCCAAAGCTTTGCCATGGTGGAGGGCACCGTGGGCGACCTGCTGGACCTGGCTAAGGTACAGCTGGGTACGAATGATTATGCAGAACCTTCAGCCGCAACATCCCTTAAGGCAGGCATGAAGATTCATGTGTACCGGGTCAGCTACAAGACCGTCACCGAGACGGAGACCCTGTCCTATAAGACGGAGACCAAGACCGACAGAAAGCTCACCGTAGGCAAGACCAAAGTGGAGCAGCAAGGCCAGAACGGCTCCGCCGATGTGACCTATAAAGTGAAGCTGGTTAACGGCAAAGAAAAGACCCGCACGGAAGAGAAGCGGGTGGTTACCAAAAAGCCGGTGAAGAAGATTGTGCGCACCGGTACCAAAGCCGCCGGCGTAAAGGCAAACGGCGTAAAGTCCAGAGGCGGTTATTCCGTGGGCCAGAGCATCCGCGGTCGGTACACCCATTACTGCGCCTGCGCGGTATGCAACGGCAACTCCCGCGGCATCACCACCAGCGGCCGCCGCATTTATAACGGTATGTCCGATCCCCATTATGTGGCCTGCAACTGGCTGCCCCTGGGCTCCGTTATCTCCGTGAACGGCACCAACTACACCGTAGTGGACCGTGGCGGCAGCGGGCTGTCCAGCCAGGGCAGAATTGATATTTTCACCCCGGAGGGGCACGCAGCCTGCTATCGCTACGGCACCGGCAGCTGCTCCATTAAGATCGTTCGTCTGGGTTGGTAAGTTGGTAAAAAAGAACCCCATCGGTATTGCACCGGTGGGGTTTTTGCTTTGTAGCGAGTGCATGATTGTACCGTTGCATTTTGTAGGGGCGGAAACCTGCCACCTGCCAATTCCGGAGGTGCTCTAAATGTATCACGGGCGGATACTATCCGCCCCTACGGCGTTTCTGTTGCCATAACGCCATAAAAAGCCGTAGGGCGGGGGCTTGCTCCCGAGTGAATTGCACGCAGTGCAAGAGACACGAGGC
>ERZ507039.436-NODE-436-length-16051-cov-4.700925_pt1 | contig 16051 bp, 10 predicted proteins | sample MGYA00512872_ERZ507039 | MGnify/ENA metagenome assembly ERZ507039
GAAGATCGACATCTCCCTTGAGAAACTTCCGAACATCAGAAACGTCAGTGGTAAAATTCGTGTGAACGACGGCATTGACAAAGCCCTTCACATTTTGCAGTATACCGCGGACTTTTCTTACAAGAAAAATTCGGAAACAAACGTAGTGACGATCTATTGATGTGAAAGCCTGATTGTTTAACGCCTAAAATGATTGCCTATGAAAACGTAACCAACATCGTTCATAGCTTGTTCAATGAAAAAGCCTGCGGAGGTAGAGATCCGCAGGCCGGATAATAGATTGAATCGAGCTTTTTTGAGACACTAATTAACCTATTATCTAAAACTTCGCAAAGATATGAATAAAACAGTATTCTTCAACAAGTTTCGAAGACTGTTTGGGTTCGTACTCACAATCTCTTTGCTTGGGAACGTATTCGCTGCATCTGCACAGAATGCCCGAATTTCCATTAAGATGGAAAACGTCCCTATTTCGCAGGTTATAAAAGAGATTGAAAATCAAACCCGTTACTTGTTTATCAACAAAGGCGTCGATACCAAAAACAAGGTCAGTATCAACGCTGTCCAAAAAACGATCCAGGATGTGTTGGCACAACTGTTCGCCGGCACGGAAATCGCTTACCGGATCGATGAATCCTACATTATCCTGACCAAAAAGAACGATGCGGGGAATCCGGTTTCCGTGACCGGAAAAATCAGGGATGCAAAAGGTAATCCGATCGTCGGAGCCAGTATCCTTGTTCAAGGAACTACAATAGGCGTCAGCTCCGACGCCGATGGTGCGTTTGCGCTTCAGGTACCCCCCCCCGCAGCAGACAGACAGCTGGAAATCAGTTTTATTGGTTATACTCCTGTGTCTATTGTCGTGGGCAGCCGGACTTCTTTCGAAATCACGCTCGAAGAGGCTGCGTCCGAGATCGAGCAGGTCGTGGTCACTGCTCTTGGTATTAAGCGTTCGGAAAAGGCCGTAGCCTACAATGTTCAGCAGATCAAGGCCGAAGACATCACGACCGTCAAGGATGCCAACTTCATCAACTCGCTGACGGGTAAAGTGGCCGGTGTCACGATCAACGCCTCATCGTCGGGTGTCGGCGGTGCCTCGAAGGTCGTACTGCGCGGCAACAAGTCTATTTCGCAGTCTTCGAACGCCCTTTACGTTATCGACGGCATTCCGATGTACAACTTCGGTGGTGGTGGCGGTACGGAGTTCGATTCGCGCGGTGCGACGGAGTCCATCGCCGACATCAACCCCGAGGATATCGAGTCGATGTCGGTGCTGACGGGTGCTGCCGCGGCCGCGCTCTACGGTTCGGAAGCCGCGAACGGCGCTGTGATGATTACGACGAAAAAAGGCCAAGCCGGGACTCTGAAAGCTACGTTTTCGAGTAATATCGAATTTCTCGCACCTTTCATCCAGCCGGAATTTCAGAATCGCTACGGTACGGGTTTGAACGGCCAGCGCAGCGGCTCGAGCATTTACAGTTGGGGCGAGAAATTACGCCCTGAAGCCCGTTACGGTTATACTCCGGACGATTATTTCGAGACGGGACACGTTTATACGAATGCAGTTACGGTTTCTGGCGGTACGGACAAGAACCAGACCTATTTTTCGGCTGCTTCGGTCAATTCGGACGGCATTATCCCCAATAACGAATACGACCGTTACAACTTCACGTTCCGCAATACTTCGTACTTTCTGAAAGACCGGCTCAAGCTCGATGCGAGCGCCAGCTACATCTATCAGAAAGACCAGAACATGACCAACCAGGGCGTTTATTCGAACCCGCTGGTTCCGGCCTACCTGTTCCCGCGGGGTGAGAATTTCGACCTTTACCGTCGCTTCGAGCGTTACAACGAAGGGACGAAACTCATGGAGCAATTCTGGAGTGCGGATATGGAAGGCGGTGATTTGCGCATGCAGAATCCCTACTGGATCAACTACCGCAACCTGCGCAATACGGACAAGAAGCGTTATATGCTGTCGTTCTCGGCCAGCTACGACATTCTTCCGTGGCTTAATGTTGCCGGACGTGTCCGCATTGATAATTCGAATTCGCTCTACACGCAAAAACTCTATGCCTCGTCGAACACCACGATTACGGAAGGCGGCAAAAACGGCCACTATACCGAAGCCCGTGCTTACGACACGCAGACCTACGCCGATCTGATGGTAAACATTAACAAGACTTTCGGCGAGGATTGGTCTCTGAACGCGAATATCGGCGCCTCGATCAACAATATCAAGACCGATGAGTTGTCATACCGTGGGCCGATTCAGGAGAACGGACTTCCCAACATATTCAATGTTTTCGATCTGGATGACACGAAAAAACGTGCCGAAAAGGTCGGCTGGCACGACCAGACGCAGTCGATTTTCGCCTCGGTCGAAGTAGGTTGGAAACAGATGCTTTACCTCACGGTGACGGGGCGTAACGACTGGGCTTCGCAACTGGCCAATTCGCCCGAGTCGTCGTTCTTCTATCCGTCAGTAGGCCTGTCTTGGGTGCCTTCTTCGACATGGGATCTGGGCAAGGCGTTCAGCTATCTGAAGATCCGTGGTTCGATCGCCTCGGTAGGTATGCCATTCCCGCGTCACCTGACGGTTCCGACCTACGAATACGACGCTACGAACAAAGTGTGGAAAGACAAGACGCACTATCCGATCGGCGACCTGAAGCCGGAGCGTACCATTACCTATGAGGTCGGTCTGGATGCCCGTCTGTGGCAGCATATCAACCTTTCGGCTTCGTGGTACCGGGCCGATACGAAAAACCAGACCTTCGACCCGTCGCTGCCGCCCTCGTCGTCCTATACGACCATCTACCTGCAAACCGGCCATGTCCGCAATACGGGCGTCGAGCTCTCCGTCGGGTACGACAACCAATGGCGTGACTTCCGCTGGACAACGAACTTCACTTATTCGTGGAACAAGAACGAAATCCGCGAACTTGCGGCTAATGCCGTAAACCCCGTGACGGGCGAATCGCTGAATCTTACCAAACTCGACATCAAGGGACTGGGCAAGGCTAAATATATCCTTAAAGAAGGCGGTACGTTGGGAGACCTTTATACGACATCCAATCTGCGGTATAATGAAAACGGCTATGTCGAGGTGGACAACGCTGGTAACTTACAGGTTACCGATGAGGGTGAGGATATCTATTTAGGTTCGGTGTTCCCGGATGCCAACCTCGCATGGCGCAATGACTTCAGCTATAAGGGTATTAACCTCGGCGTGCTGTTTACGGCCCGTCTGGGCGGTGTCTGCTATTCGGCGACGCAGGCCAACCTCGACCTGTACGGCGTCTCGGAGGCTTCGGCCGCGGCGCGCGATGCGGGCGGTGTTTTGATCAACGGCCGTGAGATGGTCGATGCCCAGAAATGGTATCAGGCGATCGGCTCGCAGTCGGGTTTGCCGCAGTATTATCTCTATTCGGCGACGAATGTCCGCTTGCAGGAGTTGTCGCTGGGTTACACTTTCCCGCGCAAGTGGTTCCGCAATAAGCTGGGGCTTACCGTGTCGTTCGTAGGGCGCAATCTGTGGATGATTTACTGCAAAGCGCCGTTCGACCCCGAAGCCGTCGCTTCGACGGGGCTGAACTATCAGGGTATCGACTACTTCATGATGCCCTCGATGCGCAACCTCGGTTTCAATGTCCAATTCCAATTCTAAAGCGCAGCAACCATGAAAAAGATGAATAACAGATGGCAGTCGGTGCTGCTTTCACTGGCGCTGTTCGGATTGGCAGCCTGCACCGGCGATTTCGAAGACATCAACCGCAATCCCAATCAGGTTACGGACGACCAGATGGATGCCCTGAATTATAAGACCGGAACGAAGTTCAAAGCTCTTCAAAGTCTTGTGATTCCGGTGCAGGAGCATATGTACCAGTTCAACGAATCGCTTTCGGGCGGGCCGTTCGGCGGTTACATCGGTGCTACGGTCGATACATGGCAGACCAAGTTCGAGACCTATAATCCCTCGGCCGACTGGCGCAAATGGCCTTTCGCCAACGTCATCACCGAGACCTATACCCCCTATAAGGGCATCGTCAACGGCACGGAAGACGAAGTGGCCATCGCTTTCGCCCGCCTGTTGCGAGTGGCCATCATGCACCGTGTGACGGACTCCTACGGTCCGATTCCCTATTCGAAGCTGGAGAGCAACGAGTCGGTCTATGTGGAGTACGATTCGCAGGAGGCGGTCTATACGAAGATGTTCGAGGAGCTGGACGAGGCTATCGAGATACTGGGCCGCAACACGACGCTCCCGGCCGAAGCGTGGAGCCGCTACGACGGCGTCTACTACGGCAATATCGCGCAGTGGCTCAAATATGCCAATTCGCTCAAGTTGCGCATGGCCATGCGTTTGTCGTATGTGAAGTCCGACGTCGCCCGTGCGAAGGCCGCCGAGGCTATTGCCGGGGGTGTTATCGAGGCTAATGCCGACAATGCGGCGATGCACGCCGCGGAGAACCGCACGACGCTCATCTACAACGACTGGGGCGACCACCGTGTCGGAGCCGACATCCTCTGCTACATGAACGGCTACAAAGACCCGCGTATGGAGAAGATGTTCCTTGCGAACGATGTCGGCGACTATGTGGGTATCCGTATCGGCATCGATGTGACGAGCAAGTCGCAGGCCATGTCGAAGTATTCGAATATGATCGTTGCGAGCGATACGCCCTATTTATGGTTCAATGCCGCGGAAGCGACCTTCCTGCATGCAGAGTACGAACTGCGCTGGGGATCGGCCGAGACGGCGAAGACGCTCTATGAGCAGGCTGTCCGACTTTCGTTCGAGGAGCGGGGAGCATCGGGGGCCGACGCCTATTTGGTCGACGCCACGAAGAAGCCTGCACCCTATACCGATCCGCTGGGCAACTACAGCGCATCTGCCCGGAGCGAAATCACCGTTCCGTGGGAAACGGCGACGGACGGCAGCGATACGGAGGCCGTTCAGGAGCGCAACCTCGAACGCATCATCGTGCAGAAATGGATCGCTATCTTCCCGTTGGGAGTCGAAGCATGGTCGGAACACCGCCGTACGGGGTATCCGAAACTGCTGCCTGTACCTACCGACAAATCGGGAGGTTCCGTCAATGTGGAACAGGGCGCACGCCGTCTGCCTTACCCTGTCGAGGAGTACCAGCAGAACAACGCCAACCTTCAGGCGGCCATTCAAACGCTCGGTGCAGAGCAACAGAACGGCGACCGTTCGGGCGACGTCATGGGAACCCGCGTATGGTGGGATTGCAAACCGTATAACAAGTAATCGCTATGAATATGAAACCAAACCGAATGATACGTTTCCTCGCTTTTTGCGCTGCCGTCGCAACGTTTGCGGCCTGCAACGACTGGACGGAGATGGAAACGGTGGACAGCAAGGTGGAAAAGCCCTGGGAGCAGGATCCGGCACTATGGGCCGAATACACCGCGGCGCTGAGGGCCTATAAACAGTCAGAACATTTCATTGTTTATGCCCGTCTGCACAACTCGCCCGAGAAAGCATCGAGTGAGCAGGATTTCATGCGCTGCCTCCCGGATTCGCTGGACATCGTGACGCTGACCAACGCCGATAACTTCTCGAAGTTCGACGCCGAGGATATGGACGTCATGCGCGAGAAGGGGACGAAAGTACTTTATCAGGTCGATTATGCCGCACGCGCGGAAGAGTTCGCCGATATGCAGGCGCTCGATGCCTATCTGGATCAGGTTGTCGCCGCCGTCGCCGCCAACGGCATGGACGGCTACTCGTTTACGACCAACCCGCTGGCGACGGATGCCACAGCCCGCATCGTCGAGAAACTTGCTGCGGCGAAATCCGAGGGCCAGCTCCTCGTCTTCGAGGGCAACCCGCTGTCGCTTGCGGCCGCCGACCGTCCCAAGGTCGATTTTATTGCCCTCGATACGGAGAAACTCGAAAATGTGCAGGAGGTGAAGCTCCAGGTGCTGAATGCCACGGGGTATGCCGGTATCGCGCCGGAGAAGCTGCTGCTGGCGGCCGAGATCAGCGCACCCCTGCTGGATGAGGATCGCACGGAGTTCGCGGCCGTCGATGAGATGTCGCGCCGCGTCATCGAATTCGGCCCGCTGGGCGGTCTGGCAGCTTACAACATTTCCGGAGATTACTATCATGCGGAGATGAACTACCAGACGATCCGTGGGGCGATCCAGACGTTAAATCCCGCTAAATAGTGAACGCCATGAAAAAATACGGAAAATATCTGATTGCAGCCGTCGCGGGGCTCGTGTTTTTCGCGGCCTGCGATAATTATGAGGCCGACGACCACAAGTTCGGAAACGCCGTTTATCTCGACGTCGCTGAAACGAACGAGGTGCAGCTTACAACCTTCGGCAACAATAAACCGACTTACGACTGCGCCTTGCAGGCGGAGCTGACCTATCCTGCGGGACAGGATGTGGCGGTGACGCTCACGGTCGACCCGTCGCTCGTCGGGACGTACAACGCCCGCTACGGTACGGAGTGGACGATGCTCGATGCCAAATACTATGAGTTGTCGGCCGAGAGTGTCACGATCGCCGCGGGAAAAACAACCTCGGATGTCGTGACCCTGCAATTCAAGGAGCTGATGGGCCAAGGCGAGGAACAGACGGGAGCGCTTCCTATCGACGAAACCTATCTCGTTCCCGTGCGCATCGGCCATGCCTCGATGGACGTGCTTCACGGTTCCGACGTCGCCTATTATGTCGTGAAACGATCCTCGGCCATCACCGTCGCAGCGCAGCTCACCGACAACTGGATCGAGTTCCCGACCCTCGACAAGTATTCGGAAAGCAGCAAGGCTTGGAACGGTCTGACGGCCGTGACCTACGAGGCCCTTATCTACCTCGACGATTTTGCGACGAGCAACGCTACGGGCAGCCCCGTCAACATCTCGTCCATCATGGGTGTCGAGCAGTATCTGCTGCTGCGTATCGGCGACACGAATTTCGAGCGTCAGCAGTTGCAGTTCGACGGATCGGGCGCCGGCTCGTCCTTCGGGAAGATTCCCGGACGCGATGCGACGAAGAACCTCGAAAAGGGGCGCTGGTACCATGTCGCCTGCACATATGACCAAGCGGCGCGTACCGCACGCATCTATGTCGATGGCCAGATTCAGAGCGAAGCGACCGATGTCGGCATCTCGGCGCAGAGCAAGAAGAACCAGATCAATCTGGCCATGCGGGCGCTCTACGACCTGTGGAATACGGCTCCCGACAACGAAAAACCGCAGTACGAGACCGACGACACGGGTTACAACAAGCTGGGCGAGGCTTACCAGTTCTTCCTCGGCCGCTCCTACGACGATTACCGTCCTCTGAACGGCAAGATCGCCGAAGCACGTGTCTGGTCGGTGGCCCGTACGCCCGAACAGATCTGGGACAATATGTACGACATTCAAAACCCGCAGGACGATCCGACGCTTCTTGGCTATTGGAAGTGCAACGATGCCTCGGGCAATACGGTCAAGGACTATTCGATGTACCGCAATGACGGCGTAGCCAAGTACGATATTATCTGGCCGCAGGGCATCGAGATTCCGAAACTTAACGAAAACAACGAGTGATTATGAAGACGATTTTTAGTTTGCAAACGGGAATTGCGACGCTTCTCTGTACGGCGGCACTCGCGGGCCTTACGGCCTGCGAGGCCGATCCCGTGATGCAGGAAAGCGGAAAATTGCCCGACAAAGGTTCCATCGAAGAGAACCATGTGATGTTGAGCAGCAGCAATTCCGTGGAAAATAGGGTCGATGTGCTGCTGACCGAAGGAGGGGTCATGATGAAGAATTTCTACTTGAGGCAGACGCAGCCGGCGGCAGCGGGATATTCGCTCGACGCATGGTGCGATGCATCTTTGCTCGACGACTACGATGCCGGAGATGAAATCGAACGCACGCTGCTGCCGGAGGCGAATTACGAGTTTCCCGACGGCAAGACGCTCGATATCTCGGCCGCAGCGCAGCGCTCGGAATTGAAACGTATCAAGTTCTCGGCAAGCGGACTTGCCGCCGGGGAATATGTACTGCCGCTCACGGTCGCTGCACAGGACGCACCGGACGCGGACAAGACACTTTACTACAACGTTTCGGTTCGCCAGCCCTATACGGACGCGGACGGCTATGCGCTGCACGACGGGCATGACCTGTTCTTCGTGTTCTACATCAACACGAACGATTTTCAGCCGCTGCTGGCGCAGGACTACATCATGCGGAAGAAACTGGCCCGCGGAACGACCGTGGCCTGGTACGATACCGTAGGCAACATCATCAACCTGCGCACCGTGGTGCTCGATTACGATGCGGCTACCGGCCGTGCGCTGCTGAACCTCGGAAACGACATGCGCTATGTCCTCGACCATGCCGTGAAATACATCCGTCCGCTGCAGGAGCACGGCCGCAAGGTCTGCATCTCAATCGAAGGCAGCGGGAAGGGACTCGGATTCTGCAACCTGACCGACGAACAGATCGTCGATTTCGTAGCACAGGTGAAAACCGTGGTCGAAGAGTTCGGTATCGACGGCATCAACCTGTGGGATCGCAGCGCCGGATACGGCAAGAAGGGGATGCCGGCCGTGAACACCACTTCTTACCCGAAACTCATCAAGGCACTGCGCGAGGCGCTCGGCTCGGAAAAACTGCTGACGGTCACGGTTTACGAGGAGCCGACCGCTACTTTCTGGGATACGAAGGCGACGGGCGGCATCGCCGTCGGAGACTATATCGACTACGCATGGTCGGGTTACAACAGCAACAGCGAGGCCCCGCAGCTGCTCGACCCGTGGCACCCCGAACTGGAATATGTTTCGGCCTATACGCAAAAGCCGATCGCCAACCTGCCCAAGGAGCGGTACGGCTGCGTCAACTTTCCCATATATTCAAGCTCGTCTATAGACGATGGCATAAATACCGAAACAGAGCAGGTACTTAATTCTGGCTTCTGTGACTGGGTTCCCAAGTATAGGCCGAACAACATCATTGTCTTCGACGATTTGCACAGCAATCTCCAGGACAGTTACGAAGCTTTTTGGGACAATATGTTTGCAACCTGTTGCACTTACATGGATCCGGAAAACAGGTATTTGCTCGGAAGCAGACAAGGATACGCCTATCTGTTGGATATGAACAGACTCTGGACATTATCCGAGGGTATTCAGAATTACGGCAAATGGAAGAAAGACTGGAATTGATAAAATGGCCGACAAAATACACCTGTGTTCTTCCCCTTTTATCCTCTCATGGCTCTTTAACCGGAGCAAACAAATTAACTAATTTTAATTTTAACCAACATGAAACAAAATTTCAAATTATTCGCAGCATTGGCAGCCAGTGCAGCGATGATGTTTTCCTGCCAGCAGGCAGAAGAACCGACGATGGACAAGGCGCAGGAGCCAGTCGTTAAGACACGCGCTTACGGAGACAAGACTCCGAAGGTCACCATTTATGTCGAAACCAACGACGTGAACCCGCTCAATGCCGGCGACTATCTGCTTTCCGACGGTTCGGCCTATGCCGACATCGTGGAGTTTTTCGCCGCCAATCTCAACAAGGAGACGGTCAACGGCGTAGTGCGTCCGACCCTCTATCTCAACGACAAGATGACCAATCTGCTCGAAAACGGCGGCGCCGCCACCTATGTAGCCGGCTTGCAGGCCAAGGGCATCAAAGTCGTGCTCACCATCCTGCCCAACTGGCAGAACATCGACTTCACGAGTCTGAACGACACGCAGGCCGACCAGCTCGCCACGATTCTCGCCTATGCCGTAAATAAGTACGGACTCGACGGTATCGGGTTCGACAACGAGTACGGCGGCACGGTGACCACTGTTTCCGGTTCGTTCGGCAATCTGATCACCAAACTGCGCGCCAAGCTGCCCGCCGGCAAGTTGATTACCCTCTTCCAGTACAATATCGGCTATAATCAGATCAATGCGACAGCCGGAGCCAAACTCGACTATGTCTATTCCAACTTCGGTTACAACACATATATCAGCACTCCCGGCGTAACCAAGGAGCGCTATGCACCGTTGTCGATCAATCTGGGCTCCATCGATAGCAATGTATCTTATTATGGGGATAGAGCCTATGATTTGACCGAGGCCGGTTACGGTTCGATTATGCACTTCAACCTGCGCACGAGAAATGACTCTGATCCGCTGCCGTTGTTCAACGCCATTGCCGACGGAGCATGGGGCGAAACCGTTACTTGCGAGAACGGCAATCGTCCGCAGGACTGGACGTTCGTCAGCAGCGGGTACACCATCACCTACGACGAGGCTACGGCCGAATAACTCCTCTGAAGGTGTATTGTTGGCCTGTTTAGAATCGGTCGAGCATCTGTAAGCGACCCGATTTCGACCCGCACATCTTTTGAGGTGTGCGGGTGTTTTTAACTTTCGGATAAAAAAGCCGTTCGAAGAATATTCGAACGGCAATAAGAAAATATCCGGATGTAAACGTTGACCGATTCAGAATGTGAGCATCTGTAAGCCTTTTTGACATCAAAAATTCACTTTTAATAAATCGTAACCGGTATTTTCTTTATGAAACGCATAAATTATAAATTTATTGTGGCAAAATCATGCTTTTCGGTTAAACCATAAATGAAATAGCATAAAATAAAAGCACGGACTTAACCTATTGACACCTGAGGAATGCTACAACCCGATGAACAGATAGGAGAGCCCGTGCTGTTTTTGCACGATTCTCCTATCATCCCGTCCATCTTGTCTTTGTAGCATTTTCAGGTGTCGATGACAGGATTCGACAGCTATTCGCTGTTCTACAAAGGTAAGAAAATTATCTCATAGATACAATATATGCAATTTAATTCATTGTAATAAACGACAAATATAGATGGACAAATTGTTGCATACCTCTTTGTTCCGAGCCATCTTAAAATCACTGAATCGCAAAGTTGTTTCTGAAAAAAGGCTGCAAACTTACTTTTTGAAATTTGCCCGCTGCGTTACAGCCCTTTGCGATGATACGGATTATCTGTCGGCATTACATACGTTGAATTATACGCAAATCCAGTTCCGGTTTCTGCTTTTTCGAATTCACGAACCTTCCATTTCGCCTCCGCCATATGTGCATCGGTTTATCGACATGGCTATCGAATTTATCCGCATGGAAAAAGAATTGTTGTATTATCGCCTCGAACATCCGCAGTATTTCATCTCCGGGTCCGCCCCTCAGTCGCCGCTCTATTGGTCGAAGGAGCATTCTGCGATCAGCGTTTCGGAAATTCTTTGCGGGCTCGATCGGATGACCCCGAAGCCTTTGCTGCTGGCCGACGGTACGGCCGCTCCGTTCAATCTGGTCGTTCGGGTCTTCGAGGATACGTTGCATGTCAAACTCGGCGATCCGACCGATGTCAAACGCCGTGTTCTGGAGCGCAAAAAGGATCGCACGAAATTTACCGAGGCATTGCTTTATTCCTTGAATAAGGAGGAATGATTTTTTCGACTTTTTATATCCGGGCGGATATCCGGATATGCTGTTTCGCATTTAAGAAATTCCCATCTTCGCACATGAAAACCGACCGAATAACCCGATATGCCCCGAACGATGAAGAACCCGGAAAAAGTTCCGTTTATCGGAATGCTCGAAACCTTTCTCGACCGACGATTGCTGTCCCCGGAGCAGGATGCTCTCGATGCAGCCTATGAGGATTACATCGATATGCTTCATAGTCTTACCGCTCGATCCCTCCGCCCGCCCCTCGACCTGTTGCACGAACTTGCCCGTCTCCAATCCCGCCTGATGCGGCTACAAGTGCGGATTGTTGAGAAGGAATCTCCGCAGGCGTCGCTGCTCGAATCGGCGCTTCTGCTGACGAATTTCGAAATCCGCCTGGTCTTCACCCGGCTTCGTTATCCGTCCATCGCCGATCCGGTCTCGGTCGAAGTCCCGAAATCCCCGCTTTATCTGTCGAAGGAGTTTACCCCGACGGATCTGATGGAACTGATCGCAGCGCTGCAAATCTCCGGAGCCGTGCGCCGCATCGACGGTTCTCCGGCCGATCTGCCGACGCTTGTCAATGTCTTGTCGAAGTCCTTCAATGTGCGGATCAACAATCCGGAGCAGTGTCGCCATGCCGTCATAAACCGCAAGTTGCGGCTGACACGTTTTCTGGATCTTCTGCGCAACCACCTGATCGAGTGCAGCCGCCGCTGACCCGGTTTCTGGATTTCCTGCGCAACAGCCTCGTGGAATACAGTCAGCACTGACGCAGCCGAAACCGCTTCGGTGCGGACAGGAGCGGTCAGTGGCGGACATCGACCCGGAGCCGTGGCGGGCAGGTGTATTTTCACCGCTTAAAATCCCTCTGCCATGCAACAAGAAGATGATTTGCGGGCCCTTGAAAGTATCGTGCAGTTCGCCCGCGCCCTCGGCGTATTTTTCCTTATTCTCCATATTTACTGGTTCTGCTACGGATGGCTGTCCGAGTGCGGGCTGACATGGACGGCTTTCGACCGCATCCTCCTGAGCATTCAGCGGACGACGTTGCTGTTCTCTCATCCCATAACGACCAAACTCAGCTGCCTCTTGTTCCTCGCCCTTGGCTGCTACGGAACCAAGAGCGTCCGTAACGGCAAGGTCGGCAGACGGCATATCGCCGGAGCCGTCAGCCTCGGCTTCCCGCTGTTCTTTCTGAACGGCCCGCTGCTGGAGCTGCCTGCCGGAACCGACTTTCGGGCATGGAGCTATATTGCGACCCTCGCTGTGGGATATCTCTGCCTGCTGGCCGCCGGGATCTGGCTGCGGCGCCTGATGAAACAGCCTCTTGCCGACGATCCGTTCAATGATGAAAACGAAAGTTTCCTTCAGGAAGAGCGTTGCCTCGGCAATGATTATTCGGTGAACCTTCCTACGCGTTATCGTTATAAATCCCAATGGCGGCAGGGATGGATCAATGTCATTAATCCGTTTCGTGCGACGCTGATTTTGGGAACTCCCGGCTCGGGCAAGAGCTACGCCGTGCTGAACAACTATATCAAACAGCACATCGAGAAAGGCTTCTCGATGCTCGTCTACGACTATAAGTTCGACGACCTTACCCGCATCGCCTATAACCATCTGCTGCATCATCTGGATAAATACACTGTCAAACCGAAGTTCTGCGTCATCAACTTCGACAATCCCCGCAAGTCGAACCGTTGCAATCCCATCGACGCCCGCTTCATGGACGACATTTCGGACGCCTATGAAAGCGCCTACGTCACGCTTCTGAACCTCAATAAGACGTGGGTCGATAAACAAGGTGATTTCTTCACCGATTCGGCCGTCATCCTGCTCGCGGCGATTATCTGGTACCTGAAAATCTACGACGGAGGTCGTTACTGCACCTTTCCCCATGCCATCGAGTTCCTGTGCCAGCCTCTCGAGAAGATTTTCCCGATCCTTTCGTCCTATCCGGAGTTGGAAAACTACCTTTCGCCGTTTGTCGACGCATGGAAAAGCAATGCGCAGGACCAGTTGCAGGGGCAGGTGGCATCGGTGAAGATTCCGCTTTCACGGATGATCTCCCCGCAGCTCTACTGGGTGCTCACCGGCGACGACTTCACCCTCGACATCAACAACCCCAAAGAGCCGAAGATCCTCTGTATGGGCAACAACCCCGACCGTCAGAGCATCTACGGCGCAGCGCTCGGGCTTTACAATTCACGTCTTATTCGGCTTATCAATAAAAAGGGGAAATTGAAATCGTCGCTCATCATCGACGAGCTCCCGACGATCTATGTCCGGGGACTGGACAACCTGATCGCCACGGCTCGTTCGAACAAGGTTTCCGTCTGCTTGGGCATTCAGGATTTTTCGCAGCTGGAGCGCGACTACGGGGAGAAGGAGGCGAAGGTCATCATCAACACCGTCGGCAACATCTTCTCCGGACAAGTCGTGGGCGATACGGCCCGCACCTTATCGGATCGCTTCGGCAAGATCGTCCAGCTGCGCGAATCGCATTCGGTGTCGAACGACAACGTCACGACCTCGACCAATACGCAGCTGGAAACGCTGATTCCGGCGTCGAAGATCTCCAACCTCACGCAGGGTATGTTCGTCGGGTCTGTGGCCGACAATTTCGACGAGCCCATCCCTCAAAAGATTTTCCATGCCGAAATCGTCATCGACAACGAAAAGGTCAAGGCCGAAACGGCGGTCTATGTTCCTATCCCGGATATCTCTTCATTCATCGGAGAAGACGGCGAGGATCACATGGGGGAAATTGTCAACGAGAACTACTACCGGGTCAAGGCCGATGTCATGGAGATCGTCCGCCGGGAGATCGCTCGCATCGAGGCCGACCCGGATCTCGCGAAACTTTTACCCAAGAAAAAGTAGACGGACATTTCCTATATCGAGGAGATAAATTTCGTGAAAGGTTCGATCCGGCCCTGAACGCTCGCCTGTTCGAGCGCGGACATGTATTCCTCTCGTCTCTCTACGGGAATAATCACCCAGTCGTACCCGCCCGATGCAAGCATCGTGTTCATCAGAAAACGCCCCACACGGCCGTTTCCATCCATATAAGGGTGGATATAGGTAAATACGAAATGTCCCAGCACAGCTCTCACCCGCGCATCCGGCTCCTCCGAGAGCAGTTCGAACAGCGTCGTCATGGCATCGCGGAGTGCATCGGGATTGAGCGGCGTATGCATGGAGTTGCGGATATATACCTGATGGGAGCGGTATCCGACAAGATCCGATGCCTTGATGATGCCTGCCGTGACACAGGGCATGAACATCTCGCTGTGCCACGTTGCGAGATCCCGGGCGACGACGGCCGCACCGTCGCCTCCGCCGAGAATCTCCGCGACGCTCTTCTTCACCTGCTGGAAAGCCTGCCAGTAACCCCGTGCCGCAAGGGCGTTCCGGACATCGGCATCTTCTCCGTCAGGCTTCCATGCACCGCTGCGGACCTTTTGGATCAACTCGTCGGTGACCCGGTAGCCCTCGATAGACAGGGAGTGGTAGGCATCCAGTTTGTAGCATGCCTCCATGCGCTCCAGATATCCGGCCGGGGAAAGACCGCTTTTTGCGCGTGTGAAATCCGCAAGAACCTGTTCGCGCATCTGCCGCCACATGAGCTTCAGGCGTGTGGCGTAAGGCGACGTCGCAACGGCGACCTCTACGACCTGCTCGAAGGGGTCTTCCTCCCGAACGTCGTATCCGATACGCTTCATCGTCGCGGCGATCTCGTCGGCGATATCCTTGCGGCCGATGTTGCGGAAAGCTCCGATGACCCGTCCTGCCCGGACGGTCTGCCCCGTGTCCACGAGGATTTTCAGAATCTCGGAACTGTCGCGCACGAGCGCCAGGGCCGTGCGCATGGTCGTGGCGTCGCTTTTGTAAATTGCAGGTGTCGCCGCGATGATCGCCTCGGCGAGCGGATAGAGGTTGAGCCGATAGGGATTGTCGGTGTCGATCCTCGACGGCAGAGCGGCTTCCAGATTGAAAAGCGAGGTCGGGGGCAGCAACTCCAGCGAGTTGTTGTTACCCTTTGGGGAGCGTATCAGTACCTGTTTCGGAACGGTCGTGGAACCGCTGTAAATCGCCAGCGACTGTTCGGCCGAGAGGCACCACTCCTTTCCGTAGCGCTCCGTGGCATAACGCAGGATGAAGTTCCAGAACGAAGCGTACCATGCCGTGCTGTCGCCCGGTACGGCCCGGGGATCAGTGACGATGTACCATCCCTTGATGACCGGCATCAGAAAGTGGTTTGCAAGTAATCTTTTCAAATGTGTGGGTGACAGTTCGCCGCTTTTGACGATCGTAAAATCGCCGCTCTGCTGTACCTGCTTGAGCGCTGCTAACGACGAAGCCAATAGTTCCGCAAGGGTTGCCAGATTTCCAATATTATAATTTTACACGTTCTTTCTGGTGTTGTAAAACAAGTCTATTAACGTGTTGTAAAACACGTTTATTTTGCAAATATAGTGTAATCTTTTATCGAAACCTAAAAATCCAGAAATATTTACGAACCTGTATCTTATCTTTTTTTAGACCTCAAAACTCCCTCGGTGCGGACTGGAGCGGACAGG
>ERZ507039.484-NODE-484-length-15066-cov-21.473919_pt1 | contig 15066 bp, 9 predicted proteins | sample MGYA00512872_ERZ507039 | MGnify/ENA metagenome assembly ERZ507039
ACACCGTTGCGGTTTACATCACCCTTGAGGATAGTTTCCTGCTCGCCGCCGTCCGAAATATAGAATGACTTTGTGCTTTCAGCTATACAGCCGTCTGAATCAACAGCCTTTACAGACAATGTGTATGTGCCTGCATTATTTGCTGTAAAATTGTATGTATTGTCAGATGAAGTCTTTACAGTTGCACCGTTTACCGCAAACTCGTAAGTAACATTGCCATGGTTGTTGTATGGCTCTGCTTTAAGCTCGAGTGCTGTGCCAACAGGCTGAGATGAGCTCTTGTCTGCGCCAAAGTTTACCTCAAACTCTGCCTCCTGAACCTGTGTATCAGGGAGGATCTTGCCAAGTCTTGCAAGCGGAACTGTAATGTTGTCTATATCCTCTTTTTCGTGTGAAGTAGACGGATCGTAGCTGTATTCAGCATCTGCAACATCAAGCATTGAGGGGTCGTGTGGAAGTGTATCCATACCCGAAGTACCGTATGTGAGAATCTGCATTGCGCCAATGCCCTGAGTTTCTACATAATTTCTGTCGATACCGAGTGCAGAGTAAGGAATAGCAACCTCGTAAACATAACCGTAGTTTTTCTTGTAGCCGAGTTTAAAGAAATCAACCCAATTTGAGTTAGGGTCAGTGTTGTCGCCTAAAGTTCTGTCGCCCTTTACTTCTCTTACACCGTAGAGAGTTTCGCTCTTTGTGCCGTTTGCATATTTAATTTTGAATCCGTTCCGGTTATCCTGTGCCTGATAGCTTGTTACGCCAATCGGAACTCTTGTATCATAATTAAACAGGTATGTTCCGTCCGTATCCTGAACATCAGCCTTGAAGATTGATGCGCCGCCGTTTGAATTGTTTGAATCGAAAGCAACAAGTGTGTCAATGTGAGTTGTAAAGCCTACACCGCCGTCTTTTGCTACGCCGCCGTCACAACCCCATACAAACGGATTTGTGTAAACAGAGCCGTCTTTGTTTGTGCCTACTGCCTTGCCTGTTGCCTGCTTGCTTGGGTCTATTGAAAGCGCAATATACATTGGAATACTGTTTCTCCAAGGGCGAGCCTCATTTGATGCCGCAAAATTATCGCCCGGAGAAGTAATGTATGTTGTATTTGCCATTTCCCACATAAAGTAGAGGTTTTCATCGTCCCATGCGCCATAGAGAGCGTATGCGTCCCACGGCTGCTCATGCATTGAAGATGGCATATATACTCGAGGGTCATCGTTTGCTGTACCCTGAGCAATAATCATTGAGCTGTCCCAATCGCTTACATCGCCGTCAACAGAAATTGTCTTGTATTTACCCAGCTGCATATTCGGGTTTGTTCCGTAATAGCCGCTTTCGGGAGCTGTTGTGTGTCCGTCCGAGTCAGCAGAAAAAGTTGTTTTGCCTGCTGTAAATGTTTTGTTGTAAGTGAAAGTCTGTGTTGTTTCAACACCGTCATCGCCTGTTGCTGTAAGCACAAGAGTAATTTCGCTGTTACCGATTTTACCCTCGCCTATTTTAATAATTGTGCCGTCGGTATAAGATTTTTTTGCCGAACCGTCAACAGAATAGTATCCTACTGAGGCATTTTTTAGTCCGAGCTGAACCTGCAAAAATTCTGATGAAAAGCTTGTACCGGAGGCTTTGTAAACAATTCCGTATCCATGAGAATCAGGCTTGCCGTAATCTACCCACTGCTTTGCGGCTGTGAGGAGCTTGCACTGACCTGCCTTTAAAGAAAGTCCGCTTGCCTTTGGATACTGCTCCTTGCCCTCGTCCTTTTCTTTGCCGTTATTAAAAATAATGCTTTCTGATTTATATGCTGAAGTAAAGCTTGCCTTGTAAAGTCCGTCATCAGTTGCGCTCATCAGCTGACCCGGCCATTTGGCATTTTCTTTTGTACCATAGGCATAAATATAAACATTTTCCCAATTAAAAACCGAATTATCAAAATATACCTCTGAGCCGTCTGCTGCGGCAGCCGCCGAAACAGCTGTTATCACCATGGCAGACATAATGATAGCTGCACTAAGCAACAAACTTATAATTTTTTTGCTTGTTTTCATAAAAAATCAACTCCTAAATTCAAACTTTATTTAAAATTATATCATTACCTCATTTTATTTACAACAATAAAAAAACAATTTTGTTTACTTGACCAAAAAGTATAAATGATTTTTGAACAAAAAAGCAAGGCATATGACTTATTTAATAAATCATATGCCTATATTTTATATAATATTTTTATTACTTATATAGCTATCCTTTATATATGCGTTTCCACTTGCCTGTTCTGTACTCCAAAAAGGATATAACCCAATTTGAAAACCAACCGATCGGCACTGCAATCCATACCATTTGCAAGCCGAAAATCGGTGCAAATGCCATTGCGACAAACACACGGATAAACAGATTTACAAAGTTTGCGACTGTAAACATTTTCATATCTCCAGCACCTCGCAAAAGTCCGTCAACTGCCATTTTAAAGCCGATAAAACAGAAGAACCACCCCATAAAACTAAGGTATCCGCAGCCCGTATTCATTGCGGTTATTGTGCCGTCATCACCGAGAAACATTGATACAATCGAACCGTTAAAAGGTTCTATAATCAGAATAAGTAAAAGAGAAAATGCTGCCACAAGAATGTTTGCGGCATGGTAACCCTCTACAACACGCTTTTCATTCTTTGCACCCAAATTTTGCGCAGTGTACGAAGACACAGCATTGTTTATACTGTTAAAGGGAACTATGCAAAGCGATTCCACTCTTATTGCGGCAGAATATCCTGCGAGAGCCTCCGAACCGAAGCCGTTTACCACCGACTGCACAAGCATCATTCCGATTGATACCGTTGACTGCTGAATAATTGACGGAAAAGCAATTTTTGCCATAGGCAAAAGCTCACTCTTTTCAAAAAATTTTGCACGACCTATGTTGAGCTTTTTAAACTCCCACACAAGCACTATGAATGATAATACAACCGAAATTCCTTGTGCAATAAGTGTTGCCCAGGCAACGCCCGTTACACCCATACTGAAATTTTTTACGAGCAAAAGGTCGAGTGCAACATTGAACACCGATGAGAAAATCAAAAAATAAAGCGGTATTTTAGATTTTCCGAGTGCATTGAACATTGCGGAAAGCACATTATACATAAATAAAAACGGCAAACCCGCAAAGTAAATGTTCAGATAATCGACCGCCAGATCAAGTACATCAGACGGAGTATTGAGCGCAATAAGAATAAGACGGCTGAACACAAGACCGATAATTCCAAGCAAAACACTAAGTACGGTAAAAGCAATCAGCGCAGTGTACACTGCCGTTTTTGTCTTTTTATATTCCTTGGCGCCAAAATACCTACTGACTATTACCGACGCACCGATTCCGCCGCCAATTGCCACACAAATAAAAATATTTGTAAGCGAATATGACGCACCTACCGCCGCCAAAGCCTTTTCACTTACAAATCTGCCTACAATAGCCGAGTCTGCCATAGTGTATGTCTGCTGAAAAATATTACCTATAATAATAGGCAGAGCAAACACAAAAAGCGCATACATCGGCTTTTTCTTAACTAAATAATCATTATTCACATAAATCACCTATCCGCAGATATTATAACATATCTTGTCGGAAAAAGGAATATTGTTTAATCACGGTTTTGCAGATGTACACCGCTAAACCATAAATTAAACCAATTTTGATAAAGAACCTCAGAAAAGGCTTTGGGCAGTGCTCAAACGAACACTGCCCTTCGCAAACTATTATTTAGAGTTTGATTATGAAACTTGTTATCTGATTAATTATAAAAGAGTTTTAAGATAGTCGCTTATCTCTTTTTCGGTAGTCATTGCAAGTACCTTTTCGGCAACCTTGTCTGCCTCTGCCTTTGACCATGTAGAAATTGTTTTTCTTACCTTTAGTACCGACGGTGCGGATACACTGAACTCGGTAAGTCCGAATGACATAAGTAACGGCACCATCATCGGGTTAGCCGCTGCCTCGCCGCACATACCCACAGAAATATTATTCTTGTTTGCGCAATCGATAATATACTTAATGCCTCTTAATACACTTGGCTGTAACGGAGAATACAGATATGCAACATCGTCATTTCCTCTGTCGCAAGCCATTGTATAACCCGTAAGGTCATTTGTACCGATGCTGAAAAAGTCGGATTCTTTTGCAAGAATATCAGCAATCATAACTGCCGCCGAGGTTTCTGTCATAATGCCTACAGGGATATTTTCGTTAAATTCTACTCCCTGTTCCCTAAGTTCAGCCTTAACCTCTTCAACAAGAGCCTTGCCCTCTCTAAGTTCTTCAACAGCTGTAATAAGCGGGAACATAATTCTTACATCGCCAAAAGCGCTTGCTCTTACAATTGCACGGAGCTGTGTTTTGAACAAATCTTTATGCTTTAAGCAATATCTGATTGCTCTGAAGCCCAAGAAAGGATTTTCCTCTTTTTTAAGTCCGAGATAAGGAATTTCCTTGTCGCCGCCGATGTCAAGAGTTCTGATAATTACAGGCTTTCCCTTTAATGTAAGTGCCGCCTTTTTGTAAGCGTCAAACTGCTCGTCCTCTGTAGGCAAAGCGGTTCTGTCCATAAATAAAAATTCAGTTCTGAACAAACCAACGCCCTCGCCGTCTGCATCAACTGCCTTTATTGCATCCTCCGGCTTGCCGATATTGCAGAAAAGCTCATATTCCTCACCGCTTAAAGCTTTAGTTGCCTTGCCTCTGAAATTTTCAAGTTCTTTGCGCTCTTTAAGAAAATTAATTCTCTTTGTATTGTACTCCTGAATAACAGCGTCATCCGGCTCATCAATTACTACGCCCTCACTGCCGTCAACGATTACATAAGCACCGGCCGAAAGTTTTGAAACCGCACCGTTTACGCTTAGCACGGCGGGAATTTCAAGTGCCCTTGCAAGGATAGCCGAATGAGATGTTTTGCCGCCTGTTTCGGTAATAATTCCGACAATATTTTCTTTATTGATGCCTGCTGTCATGGACGGAGTAAGTTCTTTTGCGACAACTACCGTGCCCTTTGGCGCTGCCGAAAGTTTTACTTCTTTTACTCCGAGCAAAATGCTTAGCATACTTGTTTTTAAGTCTTTTACATCTGCCGCTCTCTGCTGTGTAAGTTCGTCATCTGTGGCAGAAAACATAGAGATGAACATATCGCACATATACTCAAGTGCAGCCTCGGCGCACTGACCGTTATCAATCAACTTTTCAATTTCGCCGCACATATACGGGTCTTTCATCATCTGAATGTGACCCTCAAGAATTTCTGCCTCTTTTTTACCTGCCGACGCTTTCAGCGCATCTGCCTGTGCCGCAGTATTGTCGCAAAATATTTTAACCGCATTTCTGAAACGCTCAACCTCTGCCTCGGTATCCGTAACAGTTACATTATTATATTCAAGTTTTGCTTCTTCTACAATCATTACTCTTCCGAGTCCGATACCCTCGGAAGCGGGTGTTCCGTGTAACATAATCTCACCTGCTTTCAAATTTTAGAAAGAAAGCGTGCCAAAAGACACGCTCCCGTTTTTATTCACCAAGTCCGCCTTCAATAAGCTCTACTGCCTTTGCAAGAGCCTCTTCTTCGTCAGGACCGTTACATTCTACTACAAACTCGCTGCCGCACTTAATGCAAGCTGCAATAATATTTAAAAGACTTTTTGCATTGATTTTGTTTGAGTTGAAATCAATTGTAACATCACTCTGGAACTTTGCCATTGCTGTTGCAAATACTGATGCGGGACGCATATGAAAACCTGATGCATTATTTAATGTAAGTTTTTTTGATACCATAATAGAAAACCCCTTTATAATAGTTTTGTGTTAGACAGGGAGGGTTACTCCCTGTCTGAATTAAGTTTATTTTATCATATTTTAAGAAAGAATGGAAGATTTTTTGTGAAATTTATTTAACTTTTTTAATCTCTCTGTTAAGAGGTTTTTTAAGAAGTGCAAGCATAAACATTGAAACTACTGCACCGATTGCAAGAGCAAGGAGGTAGAAATACCATGTACCCTGCATTGTTGCGAATACGAAGATACCGCCGTGAGGAGCCATAAGCTTACAGCCAAAGAGAGCTGAAAATGCGCCTGCTACTGCAGAACCAACGATACATGAAGGGATAACCTGAAGCGGATGACCTGCTGCGTAAGGAATTGCACCTTCTGTGATGAATGAAAGTCCCATTACATAGTTTACGGGAGCATTCTTTCTTTCTTCGTCTGTCCAACGATTCTTGAAGAATGTGTTTGAAAGAGCGATTGCGATTGGAGGAACCATACCGCCGATCATAACTGCTGCCATAATGATGTATGCCTGATCGTCTGCGTTTGCAAGGTTAAGTGTTGCGAATGCATAAGCTGCCTTGTTGAAAGGACCACCCATGTCGATAGACATCATACCTGCGAGGAGCGCACAGAGCGGAACCATCATTGCAGGGTTAGAGGCAATAGCGTTAAGGCCGTCTGACATACCTGAGTTAATCATACCCATGAACGGGTTGACTGCGCACATTACAACAAGAATACCGCCGAGTCCGAGAAGCGGATAGATGAGAACGGGCTTGATACCCTCAAGAGCCTTAGGCATCTTATCGCACATTTTTTCAATAGCAAGCATTAAGTAACCGCCTGCGAAACCTGCAAGCAATCCACCGAGGAAGCCTGACGGAACTGTGTTAACAGCACCCGGATCTGCAAAGGTTGCGCCTGATGTTGCAAGGAAACCGCCTACAAGACCAACGAGAAGGCCGGGACGGTCTGCAATTGACATTGCGATAAAGCCGGAAAGAATAGGAACCATAAGGTTAAATGCCACACCGCCGAGTGTCTTAAACCATGCGGCTGCAGGAGTTACCGTACCGAATGTACTGCCAGCCTCCTGTGCGTTAACACCGCATGCAATATCAATGAGGAATGCAATTGCAATGAAAATACCGCCTGCTACAACGAACGGGAGCATATGTGATACACCGTTCATAAGGTGACCGTAAGCGCCGCCTCTCTTCTTTGGAGCATCTGCAGAACCGCCTTTGTGATGATATACGGGAACTTCTTTGTTTACAATCTTGTTGATAAGCTCTTCCGGCTTATGAATACCGTCTGAAACGGCACACTGTAAAACGGGCTTGCCGTCAAAACGGGCAAGATTTATTGTGATGTCAGCGGCAATGATGATACCGTCACAATTTGCAATTTCTTCTTCGGTAAGCACATTCTTTGCACCGCCCGAACCGTTTGTTTCAACCTTAATCGGAATGTTAAGGCTGTCGCCGGCTTTCTGGAGTGATTCAGCCGCCATATAAGTATGAGCAATACCTGTTGGACAAGCTGTGATAGCAAGAACTCTGTAACCCTTCTTTGCAGGAACTTCTGCCTTTGGTTCATCGGGGAACTTCTCTGTTTCTTTTGCGTCAATAATAGAGATAAATTCTTTCGGAGTTTTTGCGGCTTTAAGTTTCGCTGTAAAATCTTCATGCATTAAAAGCTGCATAAGTCTTGCGAGAACCTCAAGGTGAACATCACCGTCTGTTGTAGCCGCTATCATAAAAATAAGTTTGCAAGGCTGTCCGTCGGGAGCATCGTAATTAACGCCGTTTGGAACTGTAATTGCTGCAAGTGCAGGAGCTTTTACCGCCGTGCTCTTTGCGTGCGGAATGGCAACCTCCATACCGACTGCTGTTGTTCCCATTTCCTCTCTTGCGAGGATTCCTTTCTTATACTCGGCTGCATTTACAAGGTTTCCGCTCTTTTCGTGCAATGAAACGAGCTTGTCGATTGCTGCCTGTTTGTTTGCCACTGATACATTAAGCTCTATGGCACTTTGTTTTAATAAATCAGTAATACGCATAAATTCTTCTCCTTTTTAGTTTATTTATTTCTACCCACTCAGAATTGAGCGAGCAATTCATCAATTTTATCTTTTGTGGCAAGTCCGTTTAAAAATGCTGTTGCATTTCCGCAGGCACTGCCGAGCTTTAACGCATAGGCGTAATCATTTTTGTCAATGCAGCCGGCTACAAAGCCTGCTACCATCGAGTCACCCGAGCCTACTGTATTCAGTACCTTGTGACCTTTAATAACGCCCTCTTTATGAACCTTTCCGAATTCGTCAACAAGTAATGCACCGTCGCCGCCCAGAGAAACGAGAACATTTTTTGCACCCATTTTCTGCAATTCCTGCGCATATTTGACAACATCGCTTTCTGTCTTTACTGTTGTGTCAAAAATTTCTGAAAGCTCCTGACGGTTCGGTTTGATTAAAAACGGTTTGTATTTTAGTGAATTAACAAGCAACTTTTTAGTTGCGTCAACTACAATTCTTACATCTTTTCCGTCAAGTCTTTCTATGATTCTTTCATAAACATCGTCAGGCAATGTATTTGGAATATTTCCTGCAATGATAAGTGTATCACCACTCTGAATATTGTCGATTTTATCAAACAGATTCAAAAGTTCTTCCTCATCTATGTGCGGTCCTTGACAGTTGATTTCGGTTTCTTCGCCTGCCTTGATTTTGATGTTTATTCTTGAAATTCCGCTTTTAAGCGTGATAAAATCTGCTGTGATTTTAGGATTTTTAAGACCTTTTTCAATAGCCTCTCCGGTAAATCCTGCAACAAAACCAAGCGCTGTGCTCTTGATACCGAGTTCGGCAAGTACGCACGAAACATTTATTCCCTTGCCGCCGATGTAATATTCCTCGCTTGTTGTTCTGTTTGTAATGCCTGTCTTAAGCTCATCAAGACGAACGATGTAATCAATTGACGGGTTTAGTGTAACTGTGTAAATCACTTCATAACCTCCTTGATTATTGTTTTTTCCGAAAACTCATTATACGGGAGTTTGTCGGTTATAATACAGCAGTCTTTAAGCTCTGCAAAGGTAATCGGAAATACCTTTCTGAATTTGGTATTGTCGGCAAGAACAAAAGACATATAACTTCTTTTTATAACTTCCTCTTTGATCAAGCCCTCTTCCATATCAGGAGTGGTAAAGCCTGCATTTAATTCAATTCCGTTAGTACCCATAAAGGATTTTGTAAAGTTAAAGGTTTTCAGCGACCTTAAACCTTCCGCGCCCATAATAGCCTCGGTAGCAGGTTTGATTCTGCCGCCGATTGTGTATGTTGTAAGTCCCTTTCTTATAAGATTTTTTGCGTGGGTAATACCGTTTGTAACATAGGTTGCGTTTTTGTTTGTAATGTAATCTGTGAGAATATCAGTGGTTGTGCCTGCGTCTATATATACAAAATCCGTATCGTTAATAAGTTTTGCACAATAGATTGCGATTGCTTTCTTTTCGTCAAGCATTATACCTTCTCTTGATTTCACATCAGCCTCATATACGCCCGAAAGCTGGTGAATTGAGGTTGCTCCTCCGAATACTTTATTAAGCTTGCCCATCTCGTCAAGTGTTGTGAGGTCACGCCTTATGGTTGACTCCGATGTATTCAAAAGCTTTGTAAGCTCCTGTACCGTGACTGTGTTTTTCTCGCTTAATATTTGAAGTATTGTTTGGTATCTTTCCTGAGTAAGCATTTCCCTCACCTCTTGACTACATTATAACACCTGTTTTGTTAAAGTCAAGCAAATTCTTTCAAAAAAATTCATTAAAATTGAAATTCAGTTAGTTTATATCAAAAATCGCATATAATTTTGTGTGTTTTAACAAGTGATTTTGCTTTTGCATTTTTAAGTCATTCAAATTCAGCCATAAATCAGTCAAGATTATTCAAAAATATTCTATCCCGATTACTGTCTTTTTATTCCCGTATTTTATCATTTATAAAAGCAAAAAGCTGTTCGGTAACTCTTGCCCGAACAGCTTTAATGTACTTTTAATATTAAATTTTAATTACGAAGCAATAATAGTCTGAATCTTTGTAACATCGGCAACATCAATTTTACCGTCGCCGTTTGCGTCTGCCGCCTTTGTATTTTTAATTACATATGATGAATTGCCCGAAAGATACATCTGTAAGTATGTAACATCCGATACATCTATTTTGCCGTCATTATTTATATCACCTACAGGTACAGTTTCCTCCTGCAATGCTTTGAATGTAATTTTATTTTTGGTTGCGTATGTCTGCGCCTTTGTATTTTTATAGCCGTAAATTATAAATCCGTCAATAACTCTGCCATCACTATAGCCCACTGCGGTTGTACCAAAATATGTAACACTCTTTGGAATAGTAATAGATTTCATAGCTTGGCAATTTTCAAATGCAGATGTTTCGATTGATGTAAGAGTATTCGGCAAAGTTACCGAGGATAATTTTGTACAGTCATAAAAGGACATTGAGCCGATTTTCTTTACTGTATTCGGAATTGTTACTTTAGTTAAATTTTTAGCGTTACTGAAAAGATTGTCTGCTACTGCTGTTGCGCCGTTTTCTATAGTGGCTGTTTTTAGTCCCGAATCTTCAAACACATCAATGCCTGCTTTGGTTACAGTCTTCGGTATTGTAATTGTTGTGAGCGCTGTTGTTCCGTTAAATGCGCTATAGCCGATTTCGGTAAGAGTATTTGGCAATGTTACCGATGATAGACTTTTACAACCGTAGAATGACATTGAGCCTACTTTCTTTACTGTATTCGGAATTGTTACTTTAGTTAAATTTTTAGCGTTACTGAAAAGATTGTCTGCTACTGCTGTTGCGCCGTTTTCTATAGTGGCTGTTTTTAGTCCCGAATCTTCAAACACATCAATGCCTGCTTTGGTTACAGTCTTCGGTATTGTAATTGTTGTGAGCGCTGTTGTTCCGTTAAATGCGCTATAGCCGATTTCGGTAAGAGTATTTGGCAATGTTACCGATGATAGACTTTTACAACCGTAGAATGACATTGAGCCGACAACTTTTATTGTATTTGGTATTTTAACAGAAGTTAATGTGCTATTGTTGTAAAAAGAATTATCAGAAATTTTTACAACATTTTTATTTAAAATTTGTGACGGAATTGTAATATCGGTTGCTATACCCTTATATCCCGCAATATTTACGGTATCATCTGAATTTACAGTATATTCATAGTTGCCGCTTATAAAAATAGTTGCCGCATTTGCTGTAATTGAAATCACAGATAACCCGCTTACAGCTAAAACCACAGCAATAATTGATGCTAAAAATTTTTTCATTTATTTTCTCTCCTTGTCATTATGACAAAATATTTTATATACTTCTCAATATACAATAAAAATAATAGCAAATATGAAATTTACTGTCAATACAAAATTGTGCAATTCAGTTACATATACAATCATCAAAAATATAAATCTTTTTATTTGTCAACTTTAACACAAAAATGTCACATCATTACATAAGCGAAAAGTATTTGTGGGCTTTGCCCACAGCCTTTGAAAAGGTTGACCAAACTTTTATAATTGCTTGGAAAATCAATTTGCTAAACCATAATTTATTAATGCTATCTCAAATAATCTTATAGCCTTTGACCGAAAACAAGTCAAAGGCTATATATTTTTCTCAATATTACTTTTCAAAATCAATTGAAAGGCTCTTTTTGTCGGAAGTAAATTTACGGCACGCTACCCCTGCCGACTGCAACATTCTTTTAGACGCAACAGTTGCGGCGCTGTCGGCATATTTATCATAAAGATAAACGACCTCTGATATACCCGACTGAATAATGGCTTTTGCACATTCGTTGCAAGGAAAAAGGTCAACATACAGCCTTGCGCCCTTAAGATTTTTGCCTCTTGCATTAAGTATAGCATTAAGCTCGGCGTGTACCACATAGCTGTACTTTGTGTCTTCACCATCTCTGCACCACGGATAATCGTCATCGGAACAGCCGAAAGGAAAGCCGTTGTAACCTGTTGAAAGAATGATATTGTTATTGTCTACAATACACGCACCTACTTGAGTGTTCGGGTCTTTACTGCGCTTTGAGGCAAGAATAGCCACACCCATAAAGTATTCGTCCCATGAAATATAGTCTTTTCTCTTCATATTATCTTTATCCTCCTTATCAATAACCTGATTTTTTCAAGTCTGCAAGTATCTGCACATAAAATTCTCTTATGTCAAAGTCCTTAATATTTTCACGGTTAAGGTCAATCATATCTCCGTGAGAAATACCTCTTTTACCTTTTGTAGTAATGTATGTATATTTTTCGCCCCAGGCAAAGGAGTTTTCTGAAACCAAGCCGTCATTCTCGCCGTCAAAATATTTTACAAGATTGTATGAAAAGTTAAGCGGAAATTTTCCTCCCGACGCTCTGTTCAGCTTTGAGCCAAAGCTCTGATAATAAACCTTTGGTGAGTCAAATACATCAGCGTTAAGTTTCGTACAATTTGCCTGCGTAAGATCGGTTACGGCAGAGATGAAGTCGGGATTTTTGTCGCCAAACTTTAAAAGTGCGTTATTGTATGCAAAAGCAATTTTGTTTTTAACATTAGACGAAACTTTTGTTAAAAGATAGTCGGCAAAACCGCAGCCACGATGCGGAGTGTTTATTGTGGTGAGCGATGCTGTCATATCTTCAACGCCGTAACAGGCAATCGCCTTTCTGCAATCAAGCCCGCCCTTTGAATGAGCAATAATGTTCAGCTTTTCACAACCTGTTTCCGCAACGATTTGTTTAATTCTCTCGGCAATCTCTTTGGCACTGTCATCTACAGATGCGGCCGATTCGTGATTACCGTAGTAAATTTCTGCGCCGTTTGCAATAAGCTCTGCCGGCACTCTGCCCCAATAATTGAAATATGCGCTGTCACGAAAAAACACACCGTGCACAAGCAATACAGGGTATTTTGTTTTGCAAATTTTCTCATTAATTCTTTTTCTGTCTTGTTCGGCTTTATCAATCTCAAAATTAACCTCTTGCATAGTTATTTTTATAATAACGCCAAGACAAAATAAATTTACAATCGGAATAAAACCGCAAATTATTCCGATAAACCTATGCTTTATGCCAAGTTGAACCGATGTGCAATAAACGGAAATAATACCGTTCCAAAACAAAATAAACTCCGCAAGCAGAGCACCTCCAAGGCACAGCGCCCATTTTACCCAATTGTCAGGTAACATTTGAAAAGCCGACTGAATATAAATCACACTTGAAAGCAGAGTTGTTATTAAAAATTGCAAGAGCAATTCACTGCCGTGTGCAATCATTCTGAATTTAAAAGACGGATATCCGCCTTTTGCAACAGACGGAAAAATATTTGCGGCAACAAACGCAAAAACACTGATAAGCGGCAAATACCACCTGTCAAGCATCTCTGCAAGAAAAATGCCGTTAATACCGACCATAAGCATAATCGTGAGCAACAGCCTATAAAAGAATGTAAACACTCCGGACTTTTTCATTAAATCACCCGTTTTTATAATAACACGCACACACAAAAATTGCAACAAAAAAGCGGATGCAACTAATGCAACCGCTTTAAGATAATTATTTAATTACACCATAAGACTGCAAACGAGATCTGCATATTCGCCAGGATTTTCAATCGGAAGTCCTGCAATGAGGAGAGCCTGATCGTAGAGAAGCTCTGCGTACTTCTTTGCTTTTTCAATATCCGTCTGCACTGCGCTTTCCATTGCCTTTACAGCCGAGTGATTCATATTAAGTTCAAGCACTCTCTGTGCTTTCATACCGCTGTCAGGCTGAACCGCATTGAAGTATTTTTCCATTTCAAACGAAATTCCGCCCTTTGCGGTAAGGCAAACAGGGTGAGAAACCAACTTTTTAGACGCAACAACTTCGCTTACCTTGTCGCCGAGAGTTTCTTTTACAAATGTAAGGATTGCACTGCTGTCCTTTTCTTCCTCTTTGTTCTCGTCATTCTCAATGCCGAGGTCATCGTTTGTTGCCGAGCAGAAACGCTTGTCCTTGTACTGCATAAGAGTTTGGAGTGAGAACTCATCAATTTCTTCTGTACAATAGAGGATTTCGTAACCCTTTGAACGCAAAAGTTCTGTCTGCGGGAGATTGTCGATTGAAGAAATGTTCTCGCCGACTGCAAAGTAAATAAACTTCTGATCCTCTTTCATTCTGTCAACATATTCCGAAAGAGTTACAAGTTTTTTCTCTGTAGAAGAGTAATACATAAGTAAGTCTTGTAATTCTTCTTTATGCATACCGTAGTCGGCAGATACTCCGTACTTAAGCTGTCTGCCAAAGGCATTGAAGAACTTTTCATAATTTTCTCTGTCATTTGCAAGCATTGAAGTAAGCTCGTTCTTAATCTTCTTCTCAATGTTCTGTGCAATGGTTATAAGGTGACGGTCGTGCTGGAGCATCTCTCTTGAAATGTTAAGCGAAAGGTCTGCACTGTCAACAATACCCTTTACAAATCTGAAATGTTCAGGTAAAAGCTCCTCGCAGTTTTCCATAATAAGAACACCGCTTGAATAAAGCTGAAGTCCCTTTTTGTATTCCTTTGTATAGTAATCGTAAGGTGCCTGTGACGGAATGAAAAGCAATGCCTTGTATGTAACAACACCCTCTACGGAAGTTACGATTGTATGCAAAGGCTTGTCCATAGCCATAAACTTTTCACGATAAAAATTATCGTACTCTTCCTGCTTAACATCTTTCTTTGCTCTTTGCCAGATTGGGAGCATACTGTTAAGAGTTTCGGTTTCTGTATAATCCTCATACTCCGGTTTTTCGCTGTCCTTGGTTTCTTCCTTAACTCTGCTGTGAGTCATATCCATCATAATCGGATAGCGGATATAGTCGGAATACTTCTTGATAAGTCCCTGGATTCTGTACTGCTCAAGGAACTCATCATAGTTTTCTTCCTCTGTATTGTCCTTAATTTCAAGTACAATTGTTGTACCGATTTCGTCCCTCTCTGTTTCGGTGATTTCGTAACCGTCTGCGCCGTCAGATTCCCACTTGTAAGCTGTGTCACAGCCGTATTTCTTAGTAACAACGGTAATTTTCTTTGCTACCATAAAAGCGGAGTAAAAGCCGACGCCGAACTGACCGATAATGTCAATATCGTCCTGCTTTTCGCTCATTTCCTGCTTAAACTTGTATGAACCCGAAGATGCGATTGTGCCAAGGTTGTT
>ERZ507039.496-NODE-496-length-14867-cov-5.004321_pt1 | contig 14867 bp, 9 predicted proteins | sample MGYA00512872_ERZ507039 | MGnify/ENA metagenome assembly ERZ507039
GCCTCTTCCTTAATGGCATCCTGCGCCTGCTTCTTGGTGCCGACGAACAGCACGTTGCCGCCGTTGGCGGACAGGTCACGGACGAAGGCGTAAGCCTCTTCCAGCTTCTTTACGGTCTTCTGCAGGTCGATGATGTAGATCCCGTTGCGCTCGGTGTAGATGTAGGGCGCCATTTTGGGGTTCCAGCGGCGGGTCTGGTGACCAAAGTGTACACCGGCCTCCAGCAGTTGCTTCATAGATACGACAGCCATTTTACAATTTCTCCTTTTGTTTTTCCTCCACCCCGATCATCCCGGCAGCCCGTCCTTCCGGACACGGGGGCGGCCGATCCCCGGGTGTGTGGTTTTGAAATGTCACGGGTCAAAGCCCATGCTGAGTCATTATATAGGATGGAACGCGTAATTGCAAGCATTATTTCCTAAAAAACACAAAAAAATTCCGGGGCGGGGAAAAGAATTGCGCCGGGGCTGCGCTATCTTGGCAGCCCCGGCTTTCCTCTCGGCACCCGGCAGTCGTCGGGCTTCGCCTCCACCAGCACGATGTCCGGGCCGATGCGCTTGATGCAGTTCCAGGGAATGATAAAATCGTCCCGCCGTCCGAAGCCGCCCGGAAACCGCGCGGGGCATGGGACGACGATGGCGCAGACGTTCCCGCTGGGGATCTCCACCTGCACGTCCGTAACAAATCCCAGCCGTCGCCCGTCGCTGACGCAGATGACCTCTTTGCATTGCAGCTGGGTGAATCGCATTGACATAATCCCACCCTCCTCTGGAAAAGCCTATGCACCAGAAAGAAGGAGTATGACTGTTCTACGAAACGCTGACGGACTTGCGCATGGCGCCAATGGCGCCCTTTTCCAGCCGGGACACCTGCGCCTGGGAAATGCCCAGGGCGGAGGCCACCTCCATCTGGGTCTTCCCGTCGTAAAACCGCAGAGAGAGAATCTGCTTTTCCCGGTCGTTCAGGGCGCGGAAGGCGTTTTGCAGGGTGATATGCTCCATCCAGCCGTCCTCGGTGTTTTTGGTGTCCCGCACCTGATCCATCACCGTCAGCGGGTCGCCGCCGTCGGAATAGACCGGGTCATACAGACTCGCAGGGGCGCACACTGCGTCCAGCGCCCGGCTGACCTCCTCCAGAGGGATTTCCAGCTCCTTGGAAATTTCCTCCAGCGTCGGCTCCCGCCCCAGGCGGGTGATCAGGGCTTCCTTACACTGAAGCACCCGGTAGGCCACATCCCGGATGGAACGGGAGACCCGGATGACACTGTTGTCCCGTAGGTACCGCCGCACCTCTCCCGCGATCATGGGCACGCCGTAGGTGGAAAAGCGCACCTGCTTGTCCGGGTCAAAATTGGAGATGGCCTTGATAAGGCCGATGCACCCCACCTGAAACAGATCGTCTGGGTTTTCGCCCCGCTTGTCAAAGCGCTGTATGACACTGAGAACCAGCCGCAGATTTCCTTCAATGAGTTTTTCCCGGGCGTCTTCGTCGCCCGCCTGCGCCCGGCGGAGCAGGGCGTCCATTTCCACCTGAGATAAAACGTGAAGTCTCGATGTGTTGACGCCGCATATCTCTACTTTTCCCTGCATGGCAGCCTCCTGTGTGGTGATACTGGGAAATGGAGCTTCCATTCCCGTTCCTCTCCAGTATTCCCCGGAAGCGCCAAATCATTCTTTGGCGGTTTTTCACAAATTTTTCACAGTTGAGAGAAAGCGCCAATGGCTTTCGACAGCATTTTTTTACAGGAAGACAACTTTTCCCCGATGTTTTTCCGGTAACGGCTTCCTTCCGACGGTGACGTAACACGTTCCGTTTTTGGGCGGAGAACGGAATATGCATGGATATATGCAGACTTTTCCACAAGAAAAGCAAAAAAAGAAAAGAGCAAAAAATCCTGTTGATAACTCAGAGTTTTCCACAATCTCCACAGGTTTTTCCACAGGGGTTTTCCACAGGCGGGGCATGCTGTGGATATGCAGTTTTGGTTCACATAAAAAGATCCGACACGCTTCGACGGATTTCCCACTTTTCCGCGGGTCGTGGATTTTACCATGAACATTTTTTTGTGCAAAAATTAGGGCTTGACAATTCTCCGCGCAGGCCCCGGCGTCCGCCCACCGGGGCGGGATGGCCGGGGAGAAGCTTCTTACGCCCGGAACGGCAAAAAATTTTGAAAAAAGGGTTGATTTTATCGCGTCAAGGCGTTATAATGCGTATCTGTATGGAAAACGAACAGAAGGAGGTGGAATCCATGCCCAATATCAAGTCCTCTAAGAAGGATGTCATTTCTTCCAAGATCGCTTACGAGAAGAACAAGGCTGACAAGTCCGAGCTGAAGACCAACCTGAAGAAGTTCGACGCCGCTGTGGTGTCCGGTGACAAGGCTGCCGCCGACGCTGCTTACAAGACCGCCGTCAAGGCCGTCGATCAGGCTGTCAACAAGGGTCTCCTGCACAAGAACAACGCTGCCCGGAAGAAGAGCAGCATGACTCTGAAGCTGAACAAGCTGGCCTGATTTCTCTGAAAATATCTCCTTCCGAGCAGTGCTTGGAGGGAGTTTTTTCATTTTGTAAGGGGAAACTCTGAACAAATCGCCGATCTGTTCAGAACCGCCCGTAATGTGCTATAGATTTTCCCGGGAGGTGTAACCATGGCAAAACTGTCTGACCCCATCACAATGCTCAAGGGCGTGGGGGAGGTGCGGGCAAAGCAGCTTGCCCAGCTGAATATTTTCACCCTCCGGGATCTCATCTGCCATTTCCCCAGAGGGTACGAGGACCGGACGAAGCTGGTTCCCATCGAAAAGCTGGAGCCGGATGTCCCCGCCTGTTTTCGCGCCATGGTGATGAACACCCCCCGCACCAGCCATATCCGCAAGGGGCTGGACCTGACCAAGGTGCAGGTGGCGGATACCACCGGGCGGCTGAACGTGACGTTTTTCAACAGCCGCTTCGCCGCCCAGCAGCTGGAATACGGACGAGAATACATTTTCTACGGCGCGGTGAGCGGGGATTTTATCGGCTACAGCATGACGAATCCCGTGTTCGAGGCGCCGGAGTCCCAGCCCGTGACCACCCGGCGCATTCTGCCCATTTATCCCCTGACCGCGGGACTGACCAACGCGGCGCTGCTCCGGCTGGTGCAGCAGGCGCTGGCGGTGTGCGACCCGCCGGAGGAGATACTGCCCGCCGAGGTGCGGGAGAAATACGGCATTCTGCCTGCCGAGCGGGCATATTTTGCCATCCACGAGCCGAATTCCATGGCGGAGGCGGAGCTGGCGAAAAAGCGGATGATCTTCGAGGAATTCTTCGTATTCTCCGCCGGGCTGTCCCTGATGCGCGCTGCCCGGAAGAAAAAGAAGACGGAACCCTATACGGATTTCGACATGGCGCCCTTTTATGACAGCCTGCCCTTTACCCTCACCGGTGCCCAGAGCCGGGCGGTGGGGGAAATTCTGGAGGATTTCCGTCGGGGCATTCCCATGAACCGGCTGGTACAGGGAGACGTGGGCAGCGGCAAGACCATGGTGGCGGCGGCCGCCGCCTACTGCGCCGCGAGAAATGGCGCTCAGACCGCTTTGATGGCGCCCACGGAGATCCTTGCCGAGCAGCATTTCGCCTCTCTGAGCGCCCTGTTCGTCCCTCTGGGGGTATCCGTGGCGCTGCTCACCGGCTCCATGACGGGAAAGCAGAAAAAGGACGTGCGGGAGCGCATCGCCGCCGGGGAAGTTCAAGTGGTGATCGGCACCCACGCGCTGCTGTCGGAGTCTACCCGGTTTGACAATCTTGGACTGGTCATCACCGACGAACAGCACCGCTTCGGCGTGGGACAGCGCAGCCGTCTTTCCGCCAAGGGGGAGGACCCCCACCTGCTGGTGATGTCGGCGACGCCTATCCCCCGGACGCTGGCGCTGATCCTCTACGGCGATCTGGATGTATCCATTCTGGACGAGCTGCCCCCGGGACGGGAGCCGGTGGACACCTTTCTGGTGGGGGAGAGCTACCGTCCCCGGATCAACGCCTTTATCCGGAAGCAGGTGGCGGAGGGACATCAGTGCTTCGTGGTCTGCCCGGCGGTGGAAGAAAACGAGGAGCTAGGCATCAAGGCCGCCTCCGTCTGGGCGGAGACCTTGCAGCAGACGGTTTTCCCCGACCTGCGCATTGCTCTGCTCCACGGACAGATGAAGGGTGTGGAAAAGGAAGCGGCCATGGCGTCCTTCGCCCGTGGGGAAGCGGATGTCATGGTGGCGACCACGGTCATCGAGGTGGGCGTGGACGTTCCCAACGCCACGCTGATGGTCATTGAGGACGCCGACCGGTTCGGTCTGAGCCAGCTGCACCAGCTCCGCGGCCGGGTAGGCCGGGGCAAGGCAAAAAGCTACTGCATCCTCACCACCCACAACCGCAACCCGGAGACGCTCCAGCGCCTGAAAGCCCTGTGCAAAACCACCGACGGTTTCAAAATCGCGGAAGAGGATCTGCGCCTGCGGGGCCCCGGAGATTTCTTCGGCTCCCGGCAGTCCGGCCTGCCCGCATTCCGGGTGGCGGACTTAGGCTGCGACCTTGCCGCCATGAAGGACGCCCAGCAGGCATCGGCGGACTGGATCGACGCCTACGGCGCGTCGGACACCCCGGAAGCAAAGGCTCTCAGGCAGCGGATCGGCGACCTGTTCGCCCGCTCCGAGGGTACGATGAATTGAACGAACAAAGCAGGACACACTTTTGTGTCCTGCTTTTTGCTGGATTATTCAGTCTGCGTGACATTGCTTTTTCGCTTTTGCATTTACGCCTGCTTCGCACTGTCCAGGGACTTGCCGAAGACGAAAAACCGCTGATAGAGAAACTCCGTGGAGAAATTCAGCAGCATATTCACAATTGTTACCAGGTATTCGTTCCACGCCAGACTGCCGGCCAGATAATTGCCCAGAAGGGTGGACAGAGGCGTGAAGACCGCATAATAGGCGGCAACCTTTGCCATGGCTACGGGCACGTTGGCGGCGGATTGGAAGGTAAATTTCCGGTTCAGGGTAAAGTTCCAGAGTACGCTCAGGCACAGGGCAATCAGGTAGCAGGGCCAGTATGGGAAATGGGTAAATTCATTCAGCAGGGCGAAGCTTCCCATTTCGATGAGACCGGCGCTGATGGAGAAAAAGGTGAATTTCAGGACACGGACGAATTCTTTCATGAGTACCTCCAAAATCATTCCATATGGTCTTTGCGGCGGAAGCGGAAAAGCTTGCCCATTAACGAATTTTTTCTTGCCTGCTTTACTCCTCGCCGGATGCTAATTTTTGCCGCCGGCACAGCCGGTGGTTAAGTTTGATCAAGCAATTAGGGCAACACCGCATAAATCGGCAAGGAGGCATAGCAGAAGATTTTGTGCCAGATCAAAGTTACAAAGCCGGAGGAATACTGTATGTATTTCCCAGCTTTGTAACTGCGGAGCTGGTGCAAAAGACTCGCTGTGACCCGCAGACGCATTTGTGCGGTGTCGCCCTAGATTATTAAGGAATCTCTGAATAAATCGTCTTCGGCCGAGCAGCGGATCTTTTCCTCTATCCGTGCGGCTTCAAAAGCGGGAAATACATACAGTATTCCTCCGCTTTTGAACCCTTCGTCTAGAGAAAAATCTCTCGCTGTCGGCTCTCGCCGATTTAATCAGAGCTTCCTTAAAAGTCACTCTCCCAACAGCCGAGTTTTCTGCAGGCACGAAATGGGATTGTATACACGGCATGGTTGTATTCTTTTAAGTAAGTCTCATGCCAGTAAGATCGGTAGTACCGTGGCCTGCGGTATGCTTCCTCTTTGTCCTGATCAAAAATATGGAACAGGAAATTTTCCAAACCGATGAACTTCATCTCTTCATAGTCTGCAATATGATAGCGGTGCTGGCATAGCATTTCAATGTACAGATCATCATTTTGATCGATCTCAATGACCTTATCTACAAGGGCATCTATATTCGGAAAACGGCTGTAATTGAGAAAAGCTCTTTCGTTAAAATCTTTATCGATATCTGGATCGCCAAAATAGATTGGTATCGTGTGTGTCTGGAATGCGTGGCCAATCTTTTCGGAAGTGTAGCCGGGATAGCAAACGCTTTCTGCGGAAATGGTAAATTTGCACTCTCTCATGAAAGGCAATTTCGTTGCCATGTTGAAGGTTAGGTTATTTGGCATATTGTTCCGATGCCGCCCGGCGCATTCTACCCGTTTGTAGCTAGACAATGCTTCGAGAATCTTTTCCCGGATTCCAAGAGCGGTGTCATGACCAAATATGTAATTACAGAAGTATTTCTTTTCCTTCAGTATGTCCCGGGCTTCATCCTCAGTCAGAGGTTTATCTGTGAACTGGGTAACATCATACAAGAACAGAGGGAAACGATATGCCCGATCCCCAAAGGCGATATCGTCGTAACCGATGAAATAGTCTATGGCAGTAAAATCGGCGCTGATGAATTCGCCGGTGTACATGATTCTGGGACAGCTGTAATTCATATATTCATATGGCCTTCCCAAAGGAGAACAAATCAGGAAATCCGGATCAACTGGATCGATAACAATATCGTACCTTTTTCTTAAAATCCTGGTAAAAAGATTGTTCTCGTTATCAAAGTCTTCCCAAAAACCTGTAAAATAGAGTTTCACTGTTTTCATGATGTGGCTCCTTTACCTTCTTTCTTATTTTAATTATACTGTAAAAAGGGAGAAAAGTAAAGGCAATCAGGGGAAATTACAAAAAACCATTTTGAGTATTTTCTGAATCCTATTCATGGACACAAAAGGCGTTGATACTAAAATCTCCACAGGGGCTGTGGAAAAGTGTGCCTTATGTTCCAGGATGAGGCAGGCTTCGGCCGCATCAACCATCCCAAGTACTGCTGGTGCGAAAAAGGCATCCGACCCAGCGTTCCATGTCACCATATTCGGGAATACCGGTATGCCTATGGTGCGATGGAGCTGCATGGCACAAATCGGGAACACTGGAAGTGCCTGATACTATTTCCTGATTAAAATCAAAGATTTTAATCAGGAAATAGTATTAAAGCGTTTAATTAGGTTTTAGTATTAGTATGAATCAAAGCCACCGGCACGGTGCATCCGTCAAGGGAAAGCAGGCAGATGTATCGTGCTGGTGTTTTTTGAGGGGCAAAAATCTCTCCCGGGGCAGTTTCAAAACTGCCCCGGGAGGTTTCGTTATTTCTGAACGGTCAGCGTGAATCTGGCCTGAATGGGTTTTGCGTCTGCGGCGGCATTTTCCGGAGTAACGTCCAGAATCACCGTGTACCTGCCGGGTTTCAGGGAAGCGAACGCCTTCGCCGGGAATCTGACAACTCCCCCGCTGACTTCTATCCCTCCGGTAGCTTCCACCGCGTTCCGGAGAGCGGCGGTGCTTCTGGAATTCAGGGTGATCTCTCCGAATTCTGCCGTCGCCGGGCTGGTGATGCTCAGCACCTGCACCAGCGGCGCGGTCTGGGACTGATACACCGTCCGGTTCGAGAGCTTCGCCAATTTCACCGTGCTCTGCGTAACCCGGATGCTCAGGGTGCTGCCCGTAACCTCCTGACCGCAGAAGGTCAGAACCGGGATCACCTTGTAGGTCGTTCTGGTGGAATACGTGCAGCCCTTTGCCATGGTCAGGTGCACAACGCCGTCAACCACCTCAGCCGCGAACAGCTCCGCGTCCGCGCCTTCCAGCCGGATATCCGTAACGGTGCCCTGAGCGTTGGTCAGCCTGGGCGTATAGACGATCTCACTTGCCGGGTTCAGCACATCCAGCTTTCCCTTGGCAGTCAGCCGGAAGGAGGGCGCTCTGTCGTAAACCTGCACCCTCAGGATTACCCCTGCGGGCAGCGTTGCCGTTTCCCCGTTCCGGCTGACGATGGCGTTCAGCACATAGCTGCCGCCGGTAAAGTCCGCGTTGGGGATGGTTGCCGTCAGGATGCCGTCGGCGTAGTCCAGACAGTCGGGCAGTTCCTCGAAGCCCTCAATGGCATATCCATCGCCGCCGGTCAGGGTCACCTTCACGGCAATACTCTCCTCCCCTGCCAGCTGCCGGTTCAGCCGCACCATGGCGGCGGACAGCCTTGCTCTGGGCAGCGTGTTGGATACGGTGACACGCACCGTGCCTCCGGAGATTTCCGTGCCACTTTCCAGAACGCCGGTGCAGGCGAAGGAATAAGTCCCGTTTTTGATGCCGGGATCCGCGATTTCCGCAACGATTTCTCCGGACTCCGCGTCATAGTACACATTCAGCTTGTCGGACTCCGCCCGGGCGGCGGTACCCTCCCTTGCCGCGGGAGTCAGCTCCACATCGGTCAGGGAGACGTTGCCCTGGGAGAGGATCATGCCGGTGGAAGCCGTCTCGGAGGGGAACCAGCTGTTCAGCTTCAGCGTGCCGGCCGCCGCTCTGAGGGTGGGCAGTCTGTTGGTGAGGGTAACTCTGTGGGTGAGCTTGACGGGCTTTGTCCAGTTGTCGTCCTGCACGTAGACATTGGCCGACACGTTCTTCGTCTCGGTCAGCGTCAGGGTCAGGACGTTTCCGCTCAGCGCCACATCCACGCCCGGGGTGTCTGTATAGGCATAAAGGCTCTCGCCGTCCGCGCCCGACAGGATCGTCTCCACGGACCAGTCCGAATTCAGTGCGGTATTCAGCGTGCTGGAAGTGGGGTTCCGCTTAAGCTTCGGCGCGGTGTTTACGGTGCCGATGGTCAGCGTCTTGGTCACCGGGATGTTATAGCCCGCGAAGGAGACGCTCAGGGTCGCTCTGGTGCTGGGCTTGGCAGGAGCGTTCTCCGGGTCAGCGTAGCGGATGACCCACTCGCCGTCCTCATTTTCCAGCACGAAATCGCTGTTTCCGGTGAGCTCCGCGCTTTCGACTTCCCCGCCGGTGATGGTCAGGGCCGCCTGACTGTCACGGTAGAACAGGTTGAACCGCTGGCTCTGCCTTACGGTCAGTCTGGGCAGCGTCTGGATGACTCTCACCGTGATGGGATAAGAATAGGTGCGGCCATCGTCGCAGACAGCTTCCAGCGTCATCCGGTAGGTGCCTCTGGCGACGGCTTCTCTGGAGGTCAGGGTCAGCAGACTGTCCGCGTACTCCGCGTCGAACCGCTCATCGTCCACACTGACGCTCAGGATCTGGTTGCCGTAGCTTTCCACCAGATCAACGCTCACGCCCGCGCAGGAGACGGAATTCAGGGTCAGCGTGGAAGCCCCCAGCCGGGGCGCGTAATCCGGGGCGGTCACATTCAGCGTCACCTGAGCGGTCACTTCGCTGCCGTCTGTGGCCGCGGCCGTGATGACGGTCGTTCCGGAGGTCAGCAGGGTGACAATGCCGCTCTGGTTCACCCGGGCGACTGCCGGGACGCTGGACGACCATTCCACCTTCGTCTCCGCACCCGCAGGCTGAACCATCACCGCGAAGGACAGGGTTCTGGACGTCCGGCCATCCACTTCCATGGTTTCCGGGACCAGTTCGCCGTCCCGGGTCAGGATGATCTCCGTCACATAGGAGATCATCGGCAGAGTGACCTCTTCCAGCGTGGTCTCCTCCGTGCCCAGCGCGTCCTTAAAGAGCTTCTCGCAGCGGGAGCAGATGTAATACTCGATATTTCCGGCGGCTTCCCATGTGGGTTCCGCTGCTTCTACTTTGGTAATTTCATGGCCGAGCGCGGACAGGGTCTCCGCTTCCACGGTGGTTGCCTGCTCGCACTTTTCGTCCCTGAAGGCCTCGCCGCAGACACGGCACACATAATAGTCATTGTTGCCGTCTTCCGTGCAGGTCGCGTCTTTGGCCTCGACCTTTTCCACGTCGTGACCCTTCGCGGGAATTTCCTCCTGCGCAGTCAGGACTTCATTGCAGACGGAGCAGTGCTTGCCCTCGGTCAGACCGGGCTTGGTGCAGGTGGGTTCCGTTCCCTCGTCGATGACCTCGCTGTGCCCCTTGGCAGGAATCTCCTTCTGCGCGGTCAGCACTTCATCGCAGACGGAGCAGTGCGTTCCTTCCGTCAGGCCGGTCTTGGTGCAGGTAGGCTCTACCCGCTGGTCGGTCACTTCGGTGTGTCCAAGAGCGGGGACAGCTTCTGCCCTGACCGTCGTTGCCTGCGTTCCCTGCTTATCCTTGAACGCTCTCCCGCAGGTCTCACAGACGTAATAGGCTTTGTTGCCGGGCTGGGTGCAGGTGGGAGCCACCGTGTCCACCAGCTTGGTGGTATGTCCGAGGGCGGGCAGAATCTCTGCCTGAGCTGTGGTCTCCTGCGTCCCCTGCTCGTCTTTGAAAACCTTGCCGCAGGTGGAACAGGTGAAATAGCGGTTGTTTCCGTCCTGTGTGCAGGTGGCAGCCTTCGCCTCCGTCTCGGTCATGGTGTGTCCAAGAGCGGACAGGATCACATTGGCTTCGTCTGTGCTCTGGGTCAGCTCCTCATCGATGAAGTATTCACCGCAGGCGAGGCAGCGCCAATATTCCAGATTACCGGTCTCCGTGCAGCTGGCCGCCTTTCCGGGGACGTGCTCCACATTGTGGGCATGGGTAGAAGCATAGTGGATGATTGCCTTTGTCAAAGCGCTGTTATCGTTTCCAATCTCAATCTCTTTCCACTGCAGGTCAGACCCTCCATAGTATACATGCTTCAACTTGCTGCAGCCATAGAAAGCAGAGTTGCCGATGCTGGTCACGCTATCCGGAATCGTCACGCTGGTCAGGCTGCTGCAGCCGTCGAAGGCAGAGCTGCCGATGCTGGTCACGCCCTCCGGAATTGTCACGCTGGTCAGGCTGCTGCAGCCGTAGAAGGCTTGGTAGTCGATGCTGGTCACACCCTCTGGAATCGTCACGCTGGTCAGGCTGCTGCAGCCGTAGAAGACAGAGCCGCCAATGCTGGTCACACCCCCCGGAATCGTCACGCCTGTCAGGCTGCTGCAGCCAGAGAAGGCACCGCCGTCAATGCTGGTCACACTATCTGGAATCGTCACACTAGTCATGCCACTGCAGCCCCAGAAGGCACTGTCGCCAATGCTGGTCACACCCTCAGGAATCGTCACGCTGGTCAGGCTGCTGCAGCCGTAGAAGGCTTGGTTGCCAATGCTGGTCACACCCTCTAGAATCGTCACGCTGGTAAGGCCGCTGCAGCCGGAGAAAGCAGAGTTGCCGATGCTGGTCACGCTCTCCGGAATCGTCACGCTGGTCAGACTGCTACAGTCCTCGAAGGTATAGTAGTCAATGCTGGTCACGCCCTCAGGAATCGTCACGCTGGTCAGGCTTCTGCAGCCGGAGAAGGCACTGCTACCGATGCTGGTTACCCCCTCCGGGATCGTCACGCTGGTAAGGCCGCTGCAGCCGTAGAAGGCTCGGTAGCCGATGCTGGTCACTCCCTCCGGAATCTCCACCGCTGTCAGCTTGGCGCAGTCCTGAAAGGCGGACTGACCGACAGATTTAACGCCACCGGGCAGGCTTACGGAGGCCAGCTTCAGGCAAGCGTAAAAGGCATAGTTACCGACGCTTTCTACGCCCGGCTCCACCACCACGGACAGGATCTTGGTTCGGTTGGAATACCATGGGGCTACAGAGGAGCTGCTGTAATCCTTCATATTTCCGCTGCCGGAAATGGTCAGAGTGCCGTCCTCGGTGAGTACCCATGTAATAAGGTTATAGCCGCAGGTGCCATGGGCAATGCTGGGCAGCACGGCCAGAGTTTCATCTTCAACGGTCGTCTCAGTCTCTCCATTGGCATCCTTGAAGACCTTGCCGCAGCGGGAGCAGGTATAGTAGGCGTTATTGCCAGCGTCCCAGTAAGTCGGCTCCACAGCCTCGGTTTTGGCCATATCGTGCCCCAGGGCAGGGATCTCTTTCTGTTCCACAAGCACTTTATTGCAGGCAGAACAATGCTTGCCTTCTGTCAAGCCGGTTTCCGTACAGGTAGGCTCCACCCGGCTGTCCACCACTTCTGTATGGGCGATTTTCGGAATGGCTCTTGTTTCAGTATTTCCGCAGGCAGAGCAAGTGCCCTGCTCTTCGCCCTCTTCTGCGCAAGTCGCCTGTCGGGTCACAGTCCACGCACCGACGATATGGCCAATGGCGGGCACCTGTTTCTGGGCAACCAGAACTTCATTGCAAATAGAGCAGTGCTTGCCTTCTGTCAGGCCGGTTTCCGTACAAGTCGGGGCAACTGCTTCGTCGATTACCTCCGTATGGGCTTTCTTGGCAATCGTAGGGTCAGTTTTCGTTTTCCCCTCAGCATCAGAGAACGTTGCCCCGCAGACTGTACAGGCCCAATGTGCCACACAGCCCTCTTCCACACAGGTTGGCTCCTTCGCCTCGACCGCTTTCAGGGTATGCTTTGGGGAAGCTACGACAGTCTGTCTCACCAAAACTGTCCCGCAGACGGAACAAATCTTTCCTTCTGTCAGGCCGGTGCTAGAACAGGTTGCAGCCACCGCCGGTACAATCTGCTCTGTGTGTTCTGTCGTATCTCCTTCAATCCTGGAAAATGTGAGTTTAATATTTCTGCCAGGCTCAGATTTTGTTTTTTCGACAAGCGCGCTTGCTTTAGAGCAAAGGTATCCATGTACGGTTAACTGCATGACGCTGGAACCATTCGCATTAAATGGGTGGCAAGAATCATGCTCCAAAAAGTAGAATTGCGTGTCCCTATTTGTAAAGGTTACATCCTGCAAAGAATAACAGCTTTCAAAGGCATACGGCCCAACGTAGTCACAATCTACTGTCACTTCCTGCAATTTATTGCAATGGTGAAACAGCCAATATCCGGATCCAGTCCCGGTATAGCTGCCATCCATCTTCACATTCTTCGGAATATGAACACTGAAAGAACGCGTTCAGGCTTTCATCCAGCTGGTTTTCCCAGAGGAAAATACTCTGCGGGGAAATCGGATACCCGAAGCGGTCCGCGGCGGCGACGGCCGCATCCAGAAATGCCATATCGTTTCTGGACGAGGACCAGAACCCTGCCAGAGCGATCCGCTTCCGGTCATAGGACAGCAGATACCTTACCATCTGGGTCATGGCCAGCGCCGAATCCGACGCCACGGAGCAGATGTCGGAGCCAAAGTGGGCGCCGTCCACGCCGGAAAGAATAACCGGGATTCCCGCCTGCCGCAGCTGCTGAACCGCGGAAGTAAGATTTTTCAGGGAGCTGTTCGTCACGATGACCGGAATGCCCGGCTCCAGCCGCAGCTGGCCGATGGTGCCCATGCTGTGGATATGGATTGGAGAATTGTTCCGGTCTTTTGCCGTGGCGTCCCGGAATCCGGCAATGATCTCCTGAAACCAGTTGGATGAATGGTAAAAGGGGTCACAGAGGATGACAGGCTCAGGCACAGACATATGGTGATCACCGTCCTTCTGACTGGTATTGCAAAAGTATACCAAATTCTCAAATAGAATGCAAGATTATAAAATTCCGGGAAAGAGGCCGGAAAAAAGCAAAAGATAGCCTTGACAAACACGAAAAGGCGCACACAGGGAGGATATTTATGGGAACACAGAAACTGAAAGCCGCTGTTATCAGCGCCGGAATGATTGCAAATTCCGGGCATATTCCCGCGTACAAGGCGTTCTCGCAGGACGTCAGTCTGGAGGCCGTGTGCGACCTGAACGCGTCGGCCGCAAGGGACACTGCCCTGCGTCATGATATTCCCCGCTGGTACTCTGATGTGGCGGCTATGCTGGAGGAAGTCCATCCCGATCTGGTATCCGTCTGCACGCCCAATTCCACGCACAAGGGACTGGTTGCGCAGGCGTTGAAGGCCGGCGCGAATGTGATCTGCGAAAAACCGCTGACCCTGCATTACGCCGATACGGTCGAGCTTTACGCACTGGCCGAAAAGCTGGGCAAGCAGCTGGTGGTGTGCCAGACGTCCCGCTTCCAGCGCGCCTACTTTGCCGCGCGGGATTACATTGCGGACGGGGTTCTTGGAAATATTTACTACGCGGAAATTGACCGAATCCGGCGCAGAGGGGTCCCCTCATGGGGCACCTTCCACCGGAAAGCCGCCAGCGGCGGCGGCGCGTTGGCCGACATCGGCATCCATGCGCTGGACGCGATGCTCTGGATGCTGGGATCTCCGCAGGTCTCAGCGGTCAGCGGCTTTACCAGCGACCGGATCATCCATTCCGAGCGGGGCGTTATCTACGACCTGAAAGAAAGCGGCGCGTTCAGCGGCGTACATACCGCGCGCAGATTCGATCCGGCGGAATGCGATGTCGAAGAGTTCGCCTCCGGAAGCCTCCGCACGGATGCGGGCATCAGCCTGAATTTCAAGGTGGCGTGGGCAGCCAATCTTTCCGACCGAAACAACATGATGATCCTCGGCGACAAATCCGGTCTCACCCTGCCGGAGCTGAAGCTCTACGGGACGCTCGGCGAGAATCAGACCGATTTCAGCCCCCGGCTGTTCGGTCTGGGCGAGTACGATGACAGGCCGTTTGCCGGGCATTATTACCTGATCCGTCATGTGATTGGGGTCCTGAACGGCACAGAATCCCTGATGATTACCCCCCAGCAGGTCATAAATACCGCGGCCACACTGGAAATGTTCTATCGCTCCAGCGAGCTTGGCAGAGAAGTCCGACGTAGCGAGATCCTGTAGATCGGTCCATGTGGGCGGATGCCCCTTCCGTTGATGCAGATGCAATGGAAAACGCGCAGCCGGTACCGGGGTAGTATTGAGGAGCACACCGAAGGGGCGGCAGAACACCGGCCGGAGAATTAACGAAATAAAGTGGTACAGCCCACCGGTCAAATGGCCGGTGGGCTGTAATATTGGAAAGATATCGTTCCTGTGCGATAGGGTATCATACTATTTCCTGATTAAAATCTTAATTTTAATCAGGAAGGCATCGCCTGAAGGC
>ERZ507039.505-NODE-505-length-14737-cov-4.022681_pt1 | contig 14737 bp, 9 predicted proteins | sample MGYA00512872_ERZ507039 | MGnify/ENA metagenome assembly ERZ507039
GATCTCACGGAGCCGTCATAGAAGCCGCCGTCCAGCATGCCGAAGGACTTGGGCTGGGCGTCCACGCAGCAGCTCATGTCCACCATGTCCTTGAACATCAGCAGCGCCACAGAGGTCTCGGACTCGTCGGCGTGGATAAAGGGGGTGGAGACGAAGTCGGGGCGCTCGTCGCCCAGGGGATAGAAGAACTCACGCACGGCCCGGTGCCACTCCACCACGGTGGCGAAGGCGGGCAGCTGATAGCGCTTGAAGAACTCCTGGATGGCGGATTCCAGCATCCAGTCCTGGCCGTGGTTGTTCACCAGGATGATCTTGCGGAAGCCGTCGTCCCACAGACCCACCATCACGTCGATGATCATGTTCACCAGCGTGTTTTCAGAGGTCATCACCGTGCCGGGCATGCCCAGGTGGTGATAGGGATGGCCGCCGTAGTTGATGGGAGGGAAGGCCAGGGCCACCTCGTGGCCGGCCTTGGCGGTCTTGCGGCGCACCGCCTCGCAGATGGAGGTGCACATAAAGGTATCAAGGCCCGTGTTGTTGTGGATGCCGTGGTTCTCGGTGCAGCCGATGGGTACCAATACGATATCGTTCTTGCGGCGCTTGTCGATAACCATCTTGCGGGGGGAATTCTGGATGTAGCAGCCCGCCTTGCCCAGCTCGCTGTCAGACGGCACGCCGTAATCCTCCAGGATGGCGTCGATCTCCGCCTCGGAGGCATCCCAGATGCGCTTCTTCAGCTGGCCGACCTTGTTGTCCTCAAAGAAAATATTGGGGTAATCTGTCGTCAAATACTTTTCTTTCATGTGCGTTTTTACCTCCTGATTATTTGACCAGAAAATCACTCGTCAAGTAAAACGTTTTTCCGATTCTTCTGTGAAGATAACACAGGAAAAACCAGAAGTCAACCTGGCATTTTTTACAAAAACATGTTGAAACGCTTGTGTATTACGGCGATTTTGTAGACGTTTGACGTTTTTTGCTTGCAATTCGCCGCGGCTTGCGTTATTCTTTTCACAACGAAAGAAAAACGTTTTTACAAAACACGACCCGGTTCTTACATTTTTACCGCCGGGGCGGAAGAAGACGTTCTTTTATTCCATATTCCATGCGAGAGGTGTGACAAGACAATGAAATCTATTATCTTCAAGAAGCCCGGCGTGTATGCCTATGAGGACAGACCGGTCCCTCAGATCAAGAATCCGGATGACGTTCAGATCAAGGTGCTGGGCGTCGGCATCTGCGGCACGGATCTGCATGTGTTGATGGATCCCCCCAAGCATCCCGCGAAGCCTGACATTATCTTCGGCCACGAGTACTGCGGCGAGGTGGTGGCTGTCGGCTCTGCCGTCAAGTCCCTGAAGCCCGGCGATAAGGTGATCGTGGATCCTCACCCCCCTTGCGGTCACTGTGAGAACTGCCGCAGCGACCGGCCCGGCCAGTGCACCACCCTGTACTCTCAGCAGGATACACCCTGGCCCGAGCACGGCGTCACCCGCGGCCTGTTTGCAGACGGCGCTCTGTGCAGCTACACCTGCGTGCCTGCCCAGTCCGTATATAAGATCGACAACAAGACGCCCTATCAGCTGGCTGCCTTGGCTGAGCCCCTGTCCTGCGTGGGCTACGCCATCGAGAAGCTGAAGATACAGGCCGGTGATACGGTGTGCGTGCTGGGCGCCGGCCCCATGGGCCTGCTGTTCGCCGCCATGGCCAAGGCCAACGGCGCTACCAAGGTCATCGTGTCTGAGCCCCATGAGTACCGCCGTGAGAAGGCACTGAAGTGCGGCGCCACCCGTGTGGTGGATCCCACCAAGGAGGATCTGGTAAAGGTCTGCCTGGAGGAGACCAACGGCCTGGGCGTGGATCACAGCATCGAGGCTGTGGGCCACATGCTGCAGAACGCCATCGATGTGATCCGTCCGGGCGGCAAGATCATCATGTTCGGTCACGACGAGACGGCCCGTCCTCAGATCCAGCTGGCGGACATCGTCCGCAAGGAGGCGCAGATCTACGGCGGCTTCCTGGGCAAGTACTACTTTGAAAAGACCGCCCGCATCATCGAGAGCGGCATCCTCCCCCTGGAGGAGATCGTCACCCACACCTTCCCCCTGAGCCAGTACGAGGAGGGCCTGAAGCTCCTCCGCGCCGGCAAGGCCCTGAAGGTGGTCATCTATCCTGAGGAGTATTGAGGTAGCTTATGAACCGGAACGTTGTCGCAATATTCGGCGCGGGACGGATTGCCCGTGTCCATGCTGAGGCGTTGGTCCGTTACCAGCCCTCGGTGCGTATCAAGTATATCATTGACCCTTATCTTTCCGCTGAAGCGGAACAGTGGGCCAAGTCTATTGGCGTAGAGTACACCGGCAAGGATGCTGACGTGGTGTTCCAGGATGCTGAGGTGGATTGCGTGTTTATCTGCTCTCCCACGCCTACCCACTGCGAGTACATCATGAGGGCTTGCGAGACCGGCAAGAATATCTATTGTGAAAAGCCCTTGGATTCTGATATTCAGAAGATTTACAAGGCCATCGACGCTATCAAAGAGTCTGGTGTGAAGTTTTTGATGGGCTTTATGCGGCGCTTCGATGTAAATCAGCAAAAGCTGCAGGCTACTGTTGTCAGCGGCGCGGTAGGCGATCCGCAGATCATCAAGCTCTGCTCACGCGATCCGGCGCTGCCGCCTTATGAGTATATTCGTACCAGTGGCGGCATCTACTTTGACTCCATGATCCACGACTTTGACCTGGCCCGATTCTTCTCTGGCTCTGAGGTTACGGAGGTCTACGCCTGCGGTAACGCCTTGGTGGATAAGAAAGTGAAAGACCTGGGTGATATCGATACCGCCCTGGCGGTGCTGAAGTTTGCCAGCGGTGCGGTGGGCCTTATTGATCTGAGCCGTCAATCCAACTGTGGCTACGATCAGCGTACAGAAGTCCACGCATCCAAGGGTTTTGTTCAGGTTTCTAATGTACCGGAGACTACGGTCAGCGTTCACAATGAGGAGGGTGTGCATTATGATAAGCCGGTGTATTTCTTCCTGGAGCGCTACGCCAATGCCTTTGTCAATGCCCAGAAGACCTTTTTCGAGATGGTCAACGAGGGCAGGGAGGCGCCCGTTACCGCTTATGACGGTCTGCAGGCCGTTCGTATTGCTCGCGCCGCCCAACTGTCCTTAGAGCAGGATCGCCCCGTGAAGCTGGACGAGATACCCTGAGTGCCACTGTATTTGAATGGCTGCGGCGGTTCGGACAATGCCGCCAGAGGTGGTCATTTGAAGAATATCAGCCTAAAACAGAAAAAGAAAGGAACACAAGAAAATGAAAAAGGTTTTGGCTTTACTGCTGGTCCTGGCTATGATGCTATGCATGACGGCCTGCGGCGGCAACAACGGTGACAGCAACAATAATGGCGATCAGACCGACGGCGAGAAGAAGTATGTTATTGGCTATACCGTTAACGATTTGAATGACACTTGGGTATCCTCCGTTATCGACAACGTCAACGCCTGGGCTGCTGAACATCCCGAAGTGGAAGTTCTGATCGGCGACGGAAAGTCCGATGTCTCCACTCAGATGGCCGTTGTGGAAGGCTGGATCGAGATGGGTGTGGACTGCATCTGCCTGAAGCCCGTGGATTATGAGGCTTCTTTGTCCATCATGAAGTCCGTTCAGGATGCTGGCATCAAGTATGTGGCTCTGCAGCAGGACGCTGACGGCGCCGACTGCTTCGTGGGCGCCAACGGCATTGAGACCGGCAAGGATCAGATGCAGGCGACCATCGATTACATCGGTGGTTCCGGTAAGATCGCTTATCTGGCCGGCACTGAGGGAACCCTGGTTGCTTCCGAGCGTGAGGAAGGCTCCATGGCTGTCCTCGACGCCAATCCCAATTGTGAGCTGGTAGCCCGTGAGGATGGCGACTGGCTGCGTACCGACGCTAACAAGATCGTTGAGACCTGGATCACCTCCGGTATTGAGTTTGACGCCATCGTGGCTGCTTGCGACGAGATGGCGATCGGTGCTATCCTGGCGCTGCAGGATGCCGGTGTTGAGGGTGTGGCCGTTTCCGGTATCGATGGTCTGCTGATGGGCTGCGAGCAGGTCAAGTCCGGCGACATGGCGCTGACCTTCTTCGCTGACGCTCATGGCCTGGCCTATGAGGCTCTGGACGCCGCTCTGGCTCTGTGCAAGGGTGAGCAGCCTGCCGACGTGGTGCTGAAGGACATCCTGGTCAACTCTGAGAATGTCGATGAGTACATCGATATGTGGAATTCCTGAGCAAACGATTGATATCGCGACAACTAAGAAACGCAAGAAACTTCTTCTGCTTCGCGTACAATGGTTGCTCCCGTAAGGGAGCAACCATTGTACGTACCCTGCACCGCAAGGAGGAACATACATGGGACAATCAGATTACATCCTGCAGATCAGCGGGATCAACAAGTCGTTCAGCGGCGTACCGGCCCTGACCAATGTGGGCTTTAATGTCCGCCGCGGTACGGTTCACGCGCTGATGGGCGAAAACGGAGCGGGCAAGTCCACCATGATGAAAATCCTGCTGGGCATTTATACCCGTGACAGCGGTACCATTATCTTTGACGGAAAAGACGTACATTTCAAGACGCCCCGCACTGCTCTGGATCAAGGTCTGGCCATGATTCACCAGGAGCTGAGCACGGTTCGCGACCTGAAGGTCTATGAAAACATTTTCCTCGGCAAGGAGATTTGCTATAAAGGTACTCTTATCAAGAACGAGCGCGCCATGCGTGCCGAGACCCAGAGGCTGCTTGACAGTCTGGAGATCGCGGTGGACCCCGACGCCAAGATGGGGACCTTGAGTGTGGCCAAGCAGCAGCTGTGTGAGATCGCCAAGGCGGTTTCTTATAACGCAAAGCTGGTCATTATGGATGAGCCGACCTCTGCCATTACCGGCGTGGAGGTTGAGCGGCTGTTTCAATTGATTCGGAAATTACGGGATCAGGGCGTCAGCATCATCTATATCACCCATAAAATGGACGAGGTATTTGAGATATCTGACGACATCTCCGTTTTTCGCGATGGCTGCTTTATCGGCACCAATTCCGCGAAAGATATGACGATTGACGAACTTATCAATATGATGGTGGGCCGTACTATCTCCAATATCTTTCCCAAAGAAGATACGGAGATCGGCGAGACCTATCTGCGTGTAGAGGGTCTTTCCCGTAAGGGCGAGTTCGAGAACATTAGCTTCGAGGTGCACCGGGGCGAGATACTGGGCTTGGCCGGATTGATGGGCGCGGGCCGCACCGAGGTGGTGGAGACTATATTCGGCGCCCGGAAAAAGACTGCCGGAAAGATTTTTATCAATGGCAAAGAGGTGACGATCAATACCCCTAAGGATGCCATTCGGGCAGGTATTGGTCTGGTGACGGAGGATCGCAAGCAGAGCGGCTGTTTCCTGCCGCTGAGTATTCGGCTCAATACCGTGATGGCTGCGCTGCCTCAGCACTGCAAGGGACCCTTTGTGCATCAGAAGAAGACCGGTGAATCCGCCGCGGCGATCAAAGAGACGCTGGCAGTGAAGGCACCGTCTACCGAGACCATCATATCAAACTTGTCCGGCGGAAACCGGCAAAAGGTGCTCATTGGCCGCTGGCTGCTGACTGAGCCGGAGATACTGATTTTTGATGAGCCGACCCGCGGCATCGACGTAGGCAGTAAGGCGGAGATACACCGCATGATAAGCGACCTTGCCAAACAGGGAAAGTGCATTATCATGGTTTCCTCTGAGCTTCCGGAGGTCATGGGTATGAGCGACCGCATTCTGGTCATGCATGAGGGAGAGTTGACCGGCTTTGTGGATAGAAAGGACTTCTCGCAGGAGACCATCATGCGCTATGCCACCGGCATTGTGGACTGATTTAGGGAGGGATCACATCGTGAATACAAAGACAAAGCTGATCAATAACAGCAAATTGCAAACCATTATCAAAGAGTACAGCCCCTTCTTTATCCTTTTGGCGCTGTTCCTTTTTATGACGATTTTGAAGGGCGGCACCTTTTTCTCGGCCAGTAACCTGACCAATATTGTCCGCCAGCAGTCGGTCATCGGCATTATCGCCTTGGGTATTATGTTCCCCATCGTCAGCGGTGGAACGGACCTGTCCGGCGGCTCAGTGGTGGCCCTATGCGGTGTGTTTGCGGCGTTGGCTGTCCGTGCCGGACTGCCTATTCCCGTGGTATTTCTGATCTCCATCGGCATCGGTGCGCTGACCGGCGTGATCAACGGTTTCTTCATTGCCTACGGCAGTGTGCCGTCCTTCATCGCTACCCTGGGCATGATGTCCATTGCCCGCGGCGCAGCGCTGTTGACCACTAACAGCAAGAATATCAACGGTTTCTACAAATCTTTTGAGCAGATGGGGCGCGCATCCTTCCTGGGGATTCCTGTGGCGGCGTGGATATTCATTGTTATGGCGATCATCATATACATCGTGCTGGAGCGTACCCGTTACGGCACCTCTATTTACGCTATTGGCAGTAACCCTGTGGCCGCTAAGGTATCTGGCATCAATGTGCCGCTGTGTACCAGTATTGGCTATGTCATCGCCGGCGCTTGCACCGGTGTGGCTGCCGTGGTGCTGACGTCCCGTATGCTTTCTGGTAACCCCTCGGTTGGTAACGCTTACGAAATGGATGCCATTACCTGCGTAATCCTGGGCGGTGCTAGCTTTTCCGGCGGTACCGGCAAGGTTATCAACACCGTCTTTGGCGCCTTGATTTTGGGTATTCTGGTGAACGGAATGACGATGCTACAGATCGACTCCAATATGCAGAGCATCGTTAAAGGCGTGGTTATCATCGTGGCTGTGTTCCTGGATGCCCGTAAGCGCAAGGATTGACTTTTTTGAAAAATGTGACATAATAATCTGAGAGTTTATCTGAATACTGTTGATTTTTCCGCGAGACGACTATAATAAGCTATATATTGGAGAAAAAGAATTACTAAGTTCGATAAGGATTGTTAGCGATGACTCAAAAGGCATTCCCCAAGCCTGTGGGGATCAAAGATGTGGCCCAGTGTGCGGGAGTTTCTATCTCCACAGTGTCCAACGCCCTCAGCGGAAAGAAGCCCGTCAGCTCGCAGCTGAAAAAGCGCGTGATGGACGCGGTGTGCCAACTGGAGTACGAGGCCAACCCCATCGGCCGCCAGCTGAAAACCGGCCGCTCCCAGCAGATCGCATTTCTGGTGCCGTCCATCACCAGTATCTTCTTTCCGGACGTGCTGAAGAGTATGCAGAGCGCGGCGGACGCCGCCGGCTATACGGTCAGCGTCTTCGGCACCAAGGGCGATGTGGCGCGGGAGCGCCGCATCATCAACCTGCTGCGTAGCCAGGGGTTCGACGGTGTGTTCCTGGACTCCTGCGCCGATGTGGACAAGCCGGAAACGGCAGAGTATCTGGACTTTCTTCACGCGGTCAACTTTGACAAGGACGCCCCCATGCGTATCATCTGTGTCGAGACGGCCATCAGCCCCAAGCTGGACGCGGTGGTCATCAACGACGGAAAGACCATGACGGCCTACACCTTTGACGCACCGCCCAGAGTGTTTGATACCAAGGACGAGGTGGAGATCTCCACCGGCATCAATGTACCGCCCTGCGGATGGTACTATAACGAACTGAAGCACTTTGCCCAGTGCATCCGGGAGGGTGTTCCCACGCCCTATGTTTCCCGGGAGCAGCTGCTCACGGTTATGGAAATTCTGGAAGAGGTCAGCAAATGGACGTAAATGCGTATTTTCATCGGCTGGGACTGGAAATGCCGGAAAAAATTGTCCCTGATTCCGCACTGCTGCGAAAGCTCCATCTGGCGCACTGCACCGCGGTTCCCTACGAGAATCTGGATATTCTCCGGGATATTCCCACCTCTCTGGAGGCGGATGCCCTTTTCCGGAAAATTGTCACGGAGGGCCGGGGTGGTCTGTGCTTTGAGCTGAACGGGAGCTTTGGAAATCTTCTGCGCTGCCTTGGCTACGGAGTAACGGACTACGCCGCCCGTTATCTCCGGGGGGAACCCACGCCGCCCATGCGCCGCCATCGGGTAATGCGTGTGCAGGCCACCGACGGGGTCTGGCTGTGCGATGTGGGCATCGGCGAAACGGCCCAGCGGGAGCCCATCCGCCTGGTGGAGGGTCTGGTGCAGGAGCAGTTCGGCGAGAGCTATCGGATGGAAAAGGAGGACTTCCTGGGTTGGGTGCTTTGGGATCTGTACAAGGGCAGCTGGCGCAAGTTCTATTCCTTCACGGAGGAACCCCAGCTGGTGGCAGATTTTGTAGCCCTGAACTTCTACTGCGAAAAGCATCCGGAATCCCCGTTCAACAAGCAGGAGATGTTCGCTCTGAAGACCCTGGACGGCCGCCGAACCCTGGACGGGAACCTGTATAAGGAAATCCATAACGGCACGGTCACGGCCAGAGAGCTTCGCCCGGAGGAAATGCCCGAAGCCTATGCCAGATTTGGCCTGGCCTACGGAAAATGACAAAACAATAAAAGAAATCCCCCTGAAGCAGACTGTGGAAATACCAACGCCGCTTCAGGGGGATTTATACGAGTTTTTAATAAAACGCTAAAAAGCGTTTTATTAGGCCGCAGGATTGCGGCCAGCGGCCACTGCCGCTAAAAAACGAAGTCAATACATTTCTTACCGCCGCCCAGGCGGTCTGCCGCAAAACGGCTTGAATAAAATGATGAAATCATTTTATCAGAGCCTATCTGAAAACAAAGTATTCTTGTACTATTTCAACAAAATCCAAATGGAAGCAAGATTCACCTCATCCGGAGCAATCGGTCTCCGGTCTAAGCTGAAATGCGTTTAATCCATCTTCGCCCATAGTTTCGAGCGCCACGCTGTGTATTCTCCAAAACTACAGTGGTTACATCATTAGCGAGATTGTGTCGAACCGACCATTTCCTATGTGATATCATATTTCTTCCGATATGCGAAAGGCGTCATATGGAAGTGTTTCTTAAACGCATTTTGAAAATGTGATTGACTGGAAAAGCAAAGAAAGCTGCTGATTTCGCCCAAAGACTTATCGGTGTGTTTCAGCAATGACTTGGCTCTCCTGAGACGGCAGTCCATCATATACGCGCCGATGCTCATGCCAAGCTCATTCCGAAATTTTTTGAACAGATAGGCCCTGCTTTTTCCAGAAAAAGATACCACATCTGCGGCACAAATCGGCTCATTGATATGGGTTGCGATGAACTGCATACACGAGAACACCTCCTTGGATATCCCATCCGGCAGCTTCTGCTGGGCTACTCTCCGGGCAAAGTCTATGGTCATATTGTACTGCAGATTTTTCACCGCTTCCTCTGTCTGCAGCTTTTCACACTCCTGAATGTAGGTGTCGATAAGATGGTAGGTCTCCTCAATATCCATACCGCCTGGGATGGCGGCGAATTTCCCAATCATTGTGATCAAACCGATGAATAGATTCTTAGCCTGCCGGAGCGGTGTTTCCGCCAGCTTCCCCTCCCGGGTGTTGGCCGTGTTGGCGGCCGCCAAAAGGAATGTGTTCAGCTTGTCGGGTTCCCCATTTCGGATCAATTCCAGCATTTGCTGTTCCAAAAAATAGGTGCCATGATTCACGCCTTCTTCCCGCGCTTCATAAAAACTCTGGGAATGACGCTGGCCAATGACAGCTTGATATTCGGTATTGGTTAGGCTAAAAGCCCGCTCCAGCTCCAGCTTTTCTCCGGTCAAAGTGAAGTGCAGGTACAACAATAGATTCAGAAACTGATTGTAGGTGTATTGGGAAATGCCTCCCAGAAATGACGCGATTTCTCCGTAGCGGGTCGGAGGGATCGCGTTTTTGCTCATATAGGATCGGATAAATTCGTCTGTAACAGGGGTGGAATAGGCAGGCCCCAAAACGAGGCTGTGTACACCATCCTTGCATTGTACATAACCATAGTAGCCCGTATCCGAGGAAACATAAACGGCGGGGCTTCCCAGCTCCATCAGCTTGGGCAAAACAAAGGGATAGGGGTCTCCCTCCGCATAAAAGCCGGCGGAACAAAGAAAGCTCCCACCCGCGTACACAGCAACGGGCAGATAGTGTGCGGCATAGAACATCTCACAATAGGCTTGATCGTCCATATTTTTTTCACCTTGAATATGAATATATAATATTATAGACGTTTATGCAATACATTTCAAGAACCATCTGCTAAAATATGGACAAAAAGGATAGCGGGGCGATAAAATGACCTTGGATTTTTGTAGAAACTGGACATTTTGCAAGGAGGGCGAAACGCCTGTGACCGTTGACCTTCCCCACGATGCCATGCTGCTGGAAAAGCGGGACGGCGGATGCCGGAACGGTGTCAATTCCGGCTATTTCCCCGGCGGCAAGTATGCATATGGAAAGACCTTTGAACTGGACGCTGCCATGCTTGGAAAATCCGTGGCGCTGCACTTTGAGGGCGTCTATCAGAACTGTAAGGTCTATGTAAACGGAAAGCTCGCCGGTTCCCATCGGTATGGATATACCGCCTTTGATGTAGATATTTCTGATTTTGCGGAATCGGGAGAAAACAACATCCGGGTAGAGGTGGACAATTCTCTGGAGCCTAATTGCCGCTGGTATTCCGGCTCCGGGATTTATCGGCCGGTGCATTTGCTCATCCGGGAGCAAAATCACATTTCGCAAGTACATATGGAAACGGTTCAGATCCATCCCGCAAAAGTGCGGGTGGACGTAAAGACGACTCAGGACAGCGACATAACGGTAGATATTTACGAGGGGGAGAAACGAGTAGCCAGCGGAAAGCCTGGCATTTTGGAGGTGCCGGAGGCCAAGCTGTGGAGTGCAGAAAAACCCTTTCTCTACACGATCCTGGTCAGAACGGACACGGACGAGCGGGTGATTGCCTTTGGCATCCGTAAGCTGGAATGGAACGCTGAAAAGGGCTTGACCGTCAACGGTCAGCGTGTCCTGCTTCGTGGCGGGTGCATTCATCACGATCATGGCGTGCTGGGCGCTTGCGAATTCCGGGATGCGGAAGAACGGCGTATCCGAATTTTGAAGGAAAACGGCTTCAATGCGGTGCGGATTGCCCACAACCCCGCCTCTCAGATCACATTGGAAACCTGTGATAAACTGGGTATGTATGTGCTGAACGAGACCTTCGATGGCTGGTATATCCCCAAGACCTACCACGATTACGCCCGCTGGTTTTCGGAGGATTGGAAGCAGGATGTTACCGCCATGGTGGAATCTGCACGAAATCACCCCAGCGTCATTCTGTATTCCCACGGCAACGAAGTATCCGAAACTGCAACCGAGCGGGGTACGGAGGTCTGCCGGGAATTGACGGACTTTATCCATAGCCTTGATCCGACACGGCCTGTAACCGCCGGAATCAATGTACTGCTGAATGTCTATGCCAATATGGGCCTGGGGGTCTACAAAGACAAAGGCGATTATCAGCCCAAACCCCTCCCCAGGAAGGGTGGCTACAAGGAGAAAAAGACCGGGTCGGCCTTTTTTAACGCCATGGCCCAAAAGCTGGGGCCGCTTATGTTCTTCATGAGCAGAGGAAGAAAAGGTGACAAAGCCTGCCTGGGTGCCGCAAATAGCCTGGATGTTCTGGGACTAAACTATGCTTCTTCCCGGTATGATGAGGATGTCAAGAAATATCCGGACCGACTGATGGTTGGCTCTGAAACCATGGTAGCCGATCTGCCCTACAACTGGGAACGGGTGAAGAAATATCCCCAGCTTCTGGGGGATTTTGTCTGGTCTGCCTGGGATTACCTGGGGGAAGCCTGTATTGGCGACTGGACTTACCATTCCTACAATGGGTTGCCCCTGCTTGCCGGACAGGGAATGATCGATATTACCGGAAAGCCCCTGGCGTCGATGTATTTCATGCAGATCGTCTGGGGCCTGCGAAAAGAACCGTTCATTGGAGTACGTCCTCTGAATCACGCAAAGGAAGCGCCAACCACCGGCGCATGGCAGTTTACAAATGCCATCGACAGCTGGAGCTGGCAGGGCTATGAGGGAGAAAAAGCTGTTGTAGAAGTTTATGCGAATTCCGCATCCGTTCGCTTGCTCCTGAATGGCAAAGAGATAGCAAACAAGCCAGTCAAGAAGTACAAAACACTTTTCAAATTGCCCTATCAACCCGGAACATTGACTGCGGAAGCATTGGATGAGCGGGGCAATGTGATCTCCAGTCACAGCCTGACCACCGCAGGCGAGGAAACCGTGCTGAGAGTAACGCCTGACAAAATGGTGCTGTGTGCCAACAACCAGGCTCTTTGCTATCTGCCCATTGAATTCACGGACAAGGCGGGCAATCTGAAACCTTACATAGAGCAGCGGGTGGAGGTCGCGGTTGCGGGAGCGGCCACCCTGGCTGGTTTTGGCAGCGCCCTGTGCAAGACCAACGAGGTCTTTGACAAACCATATCATCATTCCTACCGGGGCCGCTGCCTTGCGGTGCTTCGGGCAGGTAGTACTCCTGGAAAGGCAAAAGTAACGGTAACATCAGCAGGCATGGAGCCTGTAACAATCGAAGTGGAGGTACAGTAAATGACGAAATTTCGCTTATTTGGCCGTCAGACAGATGAAGTGTCCGAAAGAGAATTGAGCCACAGGCAGCTTGCCCGTGAGGTGGCAGCAGAGGGCATGGTACTTTTGAAAAATGAGGGTGTCCTACCCCTGCAAAATAAGAAAATTGCATTATTCGGCGCAGGTGCCCGAATGACCGTTAAGGGCGGTACCGGTAGCGGTAATATGCAGGAGCGGTACAGCGTCAGCATTGAAGAAGGCTTGAAGAATGCAGGGTTTACGCTTGCTTCCACCCGGTGGATGAATCGTTTTGACGCAGCCTTCGCAGCGGAAAAAGAGGCATGGCGGCTGAGTATTGAAGCTCGCATTAAGGGCTATAAGCCCTGGGAAGTGCAGCGGATGTTCGACGAAGTCATTCATGTGACGCCACTGCGCTTTCCCATTGGCGACGAAATTCAGCAAGAAGACTTGCCGGAAGATACGGATACGGCCATCTATGTGATTGCCCGGCAGGCAGGCGAAAGCGCCGACCGCCGCTTAGAAAAAGGCGATTATTATCTGGCGGATGTGGAGGAAACAAATATCCGCACCCTTGCTGAGCACTACGAAAAGGTTCTGCTGGTAATCAACTGCGGCGGAATTTTGGATCTGTCCATTCTGGATGAAGTTCCGGGAATCGGAGCTGTCCTTCACTTTGTGCAGGGCGGTGAGGAGGGCGGCAATGCCCTTGCGGACATCGTCAGTGGCAAGGTCACGCCCTCCGGTAAACTGACCGATACTTGGGCAATAGACTATTACGATTATCCTTGCGCCGAGGAATTTGGCATTCTCGGCGACGTTCTGCAGCAGAATTACCGGGAGGGTATCTATGTCGGTTACCGTTGGTTTGATGCCAATAAGATTGAACCCCGCTGGCCCTTTGGATTTGGGCTGAGCTATGCTGATTTTGAAATCACGGTCCAGAATACACAAATCGTCGGCACCATGGTAACCGTAACCGCTTGTGTGCGCAACATAAGCAGTTGCTACTCGGGTAAAGATGTGGTGCAGCTTTACCTCGCAAAGCCGGAGGGTAAGCTCCATAAAGAACATAAGGCGCTTGCTGCATTCCGCAAGACCGGTTTACTGGCACCCGGACAGGAGGAAATCTGCACACTGCAGATTGACCTGCAGGAGTGCGCTTCTTATGACGAGGAAACTGCCTGCAAATTACTGGAGCAGGGCGAATACGGTGTTTTTATTGGAAGCGATTCCCGTAAGAACGCTCTGTGTGCTGTGCTGACGCTGGAAAAAACTGTAGTCACCGAAAAGCTGACCAACATTCTCCCGATTTCGAAGGAATTTGAGCTGTTTGTTCCTCAAACGAAAGCGCTTGTTTACCCTGCAAAGGTGCAGCATCTAACAATCCAAATGGGTGCATTCGCCAAAAAAGGAATCCACTATGATGCACCCATACCGGTCATTAAAACAAAGCAGACGGGCGAATACCTGAAAACCCTTTCTGATAAGGAATTGATTGAACTGTGTGTCGGTGCCGGCTTTAACGGACTGGGCTATAATGTGACACCCACCACAGTGGGGCGGACCAGCATCAACCTTTTGAAGAAGGGGATTCCGAATGTGAACTTCTCCGATGGGCCAGCCGGACTGAATCTTTGCCCCAAAAACGCCTATACGAAGTTTGGCGTGCCGAACTACGTTGATGAACTTCCTCAGGACTGGCAATGGGGATGGATCCGGAAGATAGAACCCTTTGTCTTGGCAAAGCCCGGCAAAGGCTATCGGGTCTATCAATATATGACATGCTTCCCGGCAGCGACCTTACAGGCACAGACCTGGAATCCCTCCCTGATTGAAGAAGTCGGTCATGCCATCGGCACAGAAATGATTGAGGCCGGCGTGACCCTCTGGCTTGCCCCCGGTCTGAACATCCACCGCAATCCCCTCTGCGGCAGAAACTTTGAGTATTATTCCGAAGATCCTTATGTGTCCGGCGTTATGGCAGCATCCGTCACGAGAGGCGTCCAGAGTCATCCCGGTTTGGGTGTTACCATCAAGCACTTCTGCTGTAACAATCAGGAAGACAAGCGGGAGACCGTTTCCGAGAATGTGCCGGAGCGCGCTCTTCGGGAAATCTACCTCAGGGGATTTGAAATCGCAGTTCGGAAGT
>ERZ507039.509-NODE-509-length-14688-cov-4.778241_pt1 | contig 14688 bp, 18 predicted proteins | sample MGYA00512872_ERZ507039 | MGnify/ENA metagenome assembly ERZ507039
GTGCTCTTCCGATCTTATTCATCAGCGGAGACCTGTTTCACAGGCAGCCGCTGATGAAAGACCTTAAGGAGGTTAATTATCTCTTCTCCACCATTCGACTGTGCTATTCCATCTTCGTAGGTGCCTCTTGTCATAATAATTCTTGGATATATGGCAAGACTTTCTTCCATTCGGTATGCATCAATCAAGCCCGGGCCAAACATTTCCGACCCATTAATGTACATTTCTCCTTTAACAATAGCTCCTCTAAGCAGTACAGGCGACTCCTCCGAATATAAGTAGTGCTGAATCATCATACAGTGACTTGTAAGGGTTTCAAATGCTCCGTAAATTGACGTAGGAATGGCGCAAACTATTGTATCGGAGAAAAACAGAAATTTCGTATTTTGCTCTAATTCAGTTGCCGCATGACCATCAAATGCAGTACCTCGGGTTATCCTTTTCAGTGCTTTAATCCTTGTAAATATACCGTGGATAATGGTGGCATCTTCTTTCCCAATTTTACTAGAAAAGCCCAGAATATCAAGGAAGGCAATGTAGTATTCTTTGTAGTTTATCATCATATTCTCCTTATCCAAAATATTTCTGCATCAGACTGTCAAATAGCAGTTGTGCTTCGTCCAGAGCTTTTTGTATGACAGCTTTTGATTTGTCGGTCTGTTTGATAAAGTCAATGAATGCATTTTGGTCATCTAATGGTGGTATCATTAGACGCAGAGAGTTGATAGAATTGAAATTCAGCCCTGCTTTTACCGCACTTTGGTTCTTTGACTCAAATTGTTCTTTTCCTGCAGGACTTTCCATGAAATAGGCCACATATAATGGGTTTAGAACATCTTGCTTGAGTCGAATACAAGTAAGATGTTGATTGATATATGCCCCATGTTCCGCAATTTCCTTCGTAACGACGCCAGTACGTCCTAAGTCTGCCGTAATACTAATCAGCAAGTCGCCTTCTTGGACCCTCGTGCGCTTCGCCTCCGCATTATTGGGAGCATTGATTGGTTGCATATTATCCGTTTCGATATGACAGTCTTTGACATTTTTTATAGTGATGAACCATTCTGTTCCATCATCTGCGCAATACTGTGCCCATCCACGAGAACCAGAAGTAAGAAATACAATATAGTCCGACAACTGACATACTGGATATTTGTTTGGATTAATTCGTGGATCCCCAAATAGTTCTACAAATCGGGCTTTGATAAGCTCGTCCAGCTTTTGGAGCTGTTGCCTTCTACTTGATAGAATACTTTGGGCGGCATTGAGTACTGTCACTATTTCTTCCTGCTGGTTTGGCGTATACAAAGGTATTTCATAGTCTTTTAACCATTCTGTACTCATGTTCTTTTGAGCTACACCATTTGAAGCCATTATACATTGTTGCTCAAAAAAGTTGCTATTCAAAAAATGAAAAAGGTAGCTTTTTGTTATCTTATTGGATTTTAACCGTAGACAGGCAACGCGCTGATTCAATGCTGCTGGCAATAGTTCTTTCTCAAGAATAGCCACCCTGCCAACATTACCTGTTAGTGACATCAAGAGGTCGCCTTCCTCAAGCATAAACTTGCTTAAACCCATTGTATCGAACGAGTAAAACGCAGGTGTGCTGTCTTCTATATAGCCCTTTTGAACATTGGAAATTCGTATAATTCGGATGCCTGAATCCACATAGTTTTCGCTTTTGAATGCGTAACCATTTAGAATATCGCAAACGTCACCAATTTTTATCTTCTCCATCCTTCATCCCCACAAATCCCGATCAATTTCATTCCCCGTCGGCTAACATAGCCTTCAATTCCGACATTGCTGTGCCGATTTCTTTTTCCAGATTTTCCAGTTCCGCCATAATCTCGCTAGTCGGCAGATACTCCACAGGCTTATACTCCGTTTCCTTGTACTTGTTGATGGACAGGTCATAACCGTTGTCCACGATCTCCGCCTTGGGCACGAAGAAGGATTTTTCCGTGCGCCGGCGGTCTTTTTCTGCCTCCAAATTGCGGAAGCGGGCAATGATGTCGGGAATATCATTATTGGCGACCGGGCTTCGCTTATCATCCAGACTAAAGCCGTCGGCCTTCATGTCATAGAACCATATCCTGTCCGTGCCGCCGTGGCCGGTCCTGGTGAAAATCAGAATGGCAGTGGACACGCCCGCGTAGGGCTTGAACACGCCGGAAGGCATGGAGATCACGGCCTCCAGCCGGTTGCCGTCCACCAGCTCCTTGCGGATAGCCTTGTGCGCAGTGGACGAACCGAACAGCACGCCGTCGGGGACGATACAGGCACAGCGCCCGCCGATGCGCAGCATCCGCAGGAACAGGGCCAGAAACAGCAGCTCGGTTTTCTTGGTCTTGCAGATCTTCAGCAAATCCGCTGACACGGTATCGGCATCCAGACTGCCTTTGAATGGCGGGTTGGCAAGAATCAGAGAGTATTTCTCCTTGTCCGGATTCTGGTCGGACAGGCTGTCCCGATACTCGATAAAGGGACTCGCAATGCCGTGGGTCATCATGTTCATCGCGCCGATCCGGAGCATGGTGCGATCCATGTCGTAGCCGAAGAACATATGGTTCATATAATGGTCTTTCTTCTGACGGTTGAAGAAGATTTCTTCTTTCCGGGTTTCTTTCAGATACTCGCCCGCCGAAACAAGAAAACCGGAGGTGCCGCAGGCCGGGTCGCAGATGACGTCATCGGCCTTCGGGTCCATCAGCTCCACCATCATGCGGATGATATGGCGCGGGGTACGGAACTGACCGTTGAGGCCAGACTGGCTGATTTTGCTGAGCAGATATTCGTAGGTGTCGCCGCGCACGTCCACCGCCTGGGATTCGTTCATCAGGCGGTAAATCTCGTCCAGCGCATCCACCACCTTGGAAAGCAGCAGCGGTGTGGGGAGCTTGAAAATGGCGTCATCCATGTACTTGGAATAGGCGCTGTTTTTGTCGCCGTGGAGGTTTTTGATAAAGGGGAACACCCACTCCTGTACGACGGAGTACATTTTCCCCGCCGGGAAGTCATGAAATACACTCCATTTGAGCTGCTGACCGTCGATGGTGCGCTCACCCACCTGCACCTCATCGGTGAAGATGCTGGTATAAGGCAGCCCCAGCATGGCGGCTTCTTTTGCCCGGAGATTGTCCGAATCATCCAGGTCATGAATGAACATCAGATAGGTGATCTGCTCGATCACATCCAACGGATTCACCAGCCCGCCCGCCGCGAAAATATCCCAAAGACCGTCGATTTTGTTTTTCAGTTCGCCTGTAATCATTTATTCTCTCTCCCTGTTCCAAGTATAAGAAGTGTAGCGGCCACCGCCGAGTTTGATGATCTCGCCGGATTTCAGCAGCTCTGCCAGTGCCCGCTGGACAGTGATCTGACTGATATCCGGGCATTTTTCCATGATTTCGCTTTTGGTGATCTTGCCAAGGTGGTTTTTGATGACCTCCCGCACCCGGTCGGGCTTGGAAAGCCCCTTTGTTGTCAGCAATTCGATCCGGCTTTCAAAATCCCGGTACGCAGCCACCAGGACGCCCAGCATATAGGTTACAAAGGGGGCATAATCGTTCGTGCCTTCGTGCCAGTTATAAGAGCTGGTTTGTAAGGCTTCGTAATAGGTTTCCTTGGTGTCGGAAATCAGCTTCTCAATACTAATATATTTGCCCACGACATAGCCGGAGCGGTACAAGAGCAGCAGCGTCAGGAGCCTGCTCATGCGGCCGTTGCCGTCGTTGAAGGGGTGGATACAGAGAAAGTCCAGTATAAAGATGGGAATCAGCAGCAGCGGGTCAAGCTCTGCATCCTGCATTGCCACTTCAAAAGCATTGCACAATGCAGCAATGGTCTCCGGTGTTTCCCATGCTGGTACAGGCTCAAACCGAACGATTTGCTGGCCGTCCGGCAATTCCTCGGCAATCACATTGTCTGAATTTTTGAAGCTGCCGCCGATGGCCTTACCGCTGTATTTGTACAGATCCCGATGAAGCTGCAAAATCATGGAAGGCTTTGGCGGGATAAAGTCATGACTTTCATGAATTGTTGCAAGTACATCGCGGTATCCGGCGATCTCTTTTTCGCTGCGGCTCCGGGGCATGGTTTTCTCACGGACGATTTTTTTCAGGCGGTCGTTTGTTGTAATAATGCCCTCGATGCGGTTGGAGGCTTCCGTGCTCTGTATCTTTGCAACCTCCAAGAGATCAGACAATTCATCCGCCTTTGTCTCGATAAAAAGGTTTTGCTGCCCTTTGTATTCGTGAATTTGCGTCAGGTAGGCCACAACCTCTGGCGTCAGGAGCTTTTTATATTCTGCTTTGAAGTTGAAATCTCTCATTCAATTTCCTCACTTGACTTTCAATTTTATCATATTTCAATCAATGATACAGTTATAGTATACACACAAATGTATTTCTTGTCAACCTCATCTTTATCATCGTTTCAATAATGAATAAATTGAAAATACTTTAGCTGTAATTGCCGAACTTAGATGCAGTACGGTGCTTCCTTTCCTGTTCAGCAAAGGAAGCCTGCACCGATCAATGATGCAGGCTTCCTATATGCTGGTAAAGGATTTGCGGCATATTCACAACATGAGCTTTTTCGCGGTGTCAATGATAGAAAGCGCTGATTTTGCCGCTTCAAACAGATTTGCTGCAGTAAGCAGTCCCAATCCATCGAATATGATCGATGGAACAGGTGCGTTTTCTTTGGTTAAATGCGCCGTGCAATCTACCGCAGAGTGGAACACACGACGGAGTTCTTCCTGGTTCGGCATAGGGACACCAGATTGCACAGCGGATTGTGTGGAAGCAGACCAGTAATTGACAAAGTTGTCCTGATACGCCGGATAAGAGGCGCTCCACTGCATTGGACGAACCGGAGTCGTCTCCCGATAAGGGAGCTGATTCGCGTATCCCAGCATTCTTTGCCGTCTATAGGTTGCCTCTGCATCTAACTGTGCCTGCTCCGCACGTAACTGCTGCCGCAGGCGAGCGGCCTCTTGTTCGTTTTCTAACATGCGGTCTACAAGATCGCGATAAAATGGATCCTCTTGATACAATTTCCAATCGATTCCCTGCACATTTGCCCTCCTTTTTCATGGGAAATACTCCTATATGTTCCAAGTTCAGTATAATCAAATATACAGTATGATGTCAATAAAATATCTGGCAAAAGTATCAGCACTATTTTGATATCGCCTGTGATTTGGGTGCTGAAGCCGGAAGCCTTGGCCTTGTTTTTCAATTTTGCCAGAACAGACGCCGCAACATCCGCCATTACAGCCACACTCCTATCAAGTCTTTCACAATCTTCTTTACCCGCAGAGGCTCGGCATACTCCATGAGTTTGGGAATACGCTTTTCCGGGTCTGCAATATAGTTTTGGATCGCTTTGTTGAAAATTTCTTTGTCCATTTTATTCCGATACCGCAGGCAATCACAAATGACACGATCTTTATCATAAATCCGCATCTCGTGTCCGTCCATATTTCCTTTTGTCAGCCCCAGTTCCAGAACCGCAGGTTCCATGTAATAGGGCTTCACAAAGGGGTAATCGATCCGGAACCGTGATTTTCCTGAATCCTTGCTGACAGCAAGATGCCATTCCCCCGGCGTGCGGTCACTGTATCCATAGTAACGCAGAGCTGTATCCATGCAGAGAATCGCATCCGGGAACAGGCGGCTCACCGTGCCAATCTCGCTGAAATCATCGGGGTTGACCCATTGGTAATAGCCGTACCGTACTTTCTCCACGCACCCTGCCTCAATAAGCTGCTCGATATTCTTGTAGTATATTTTCTCCTGTTTCAATTCCTTAGTGCGCATCATGCCGCTGTAGTGGTCGAATATTTTTTTGCAGTGCTGGATATCCATGAGCGCGTCTCCGTTTCGACTTTTTGATATTTTGAATATACAAGCGGACAAAGTTATATAAGCTAAGCATAACCATAATCGGAAGAGAAGTCAACATAGTTGTGTTTACTACCAACGTACTATCCACCACGGAATTATGATGATAGTAAACATTCCTGAGATAATTTCTGGTTTACAAATGGCGGACTGATTCAACGACAGCAATTTATAATTGCGCAGCCGATGCCCGAAGGGCAGCGTTACTCAGAACATTATGTTCACCGGGGATTGGGGCGGGGCCTCAACAAGCGGAAACCAAGCATTCCCGATAGAGTGGAAATGCCTGGTTTTGTGCCTTTGTATATACGAAGGCATTGCTTGCGACTTTTGTCGCAGCGAGGTTTATGGTCACTATTGCAGCTTAGATAAGGGCCTCTTTACAAACCTATTTTCAAGCTGTAAGGGGCTAAACGAATATTAGCAAGCAATGCATCTGTAATACAGATGCGCAAAATCCCCCCGTCCCCCTTCCACGGAACGAGTGGGTTTCTGCTTGCTGAGGCTCCGCCCCAAGCCCTGATAATCGCAGACTGTCCGTCTGCGGCTGCGCGATTTTCAATCGCTTTTGATTTTGCACGAGCAAGATTTATTTTCGAAAATATTTTTGAATTAGATGTTGACATTGCGTTTTCTATGTGTTATACTCCTGATATACGAACAAACTTTCTAAATCAACTTGCGATAACAACTTCATATTTTTGTTGACACGTTTTGCATAAAGTTCAACCGCCGGACACGCTGGATCGATTCCAGTATAGAAGCCGGATAAGAGCCTGCATCCACCAGCTTTGCTGGTGAGAACGAGGACCATCGAGAGGACATGGCAAACAGCTTTCACGCTGTTGCCATGTCCTTTTTTGCGTCCTTTGGGAGTTTGTTCACCTGCATCTTGAAAAGTGAATACACGGGGATACCTGGTAAATGGGTATCCTGTGACAAATTCAACTGAAGGAGGGAAACATGAGTTACTATCCAGCGTTGAAACAAAGATTGACCTGCCGGGAGGTGGCTCCCCGCTATGGCTTAAAAGTGAATGCCTCCGGGATGGCGTTATGTCCCTTCCACGATGAGCACTCGCCCAGCCTGAAGCTCAGCCGGTGCTTTCACTGTTTCGGCTGCGGCGCGCAGGGAGACGTTATCACATTTGTGTCCCGGCTCTTTGGAATTCCACCGGGGGAAGCAGCACAAAAGCTGTCCGCAGATTTTGGGATTTCGGTGGACGATTACCCTCGAGGACCACCGGCTGCCCGGACAGAAATGGAAACATGGGTTTCCTACGCGAAGGAAATTCTTCACAGCTACTACGATTTACTGATTGACTGGAAGCGAAGGTATTGCCCAAAGGCGTCGGATGCAGAATGGCACCCGTTGTTTATCGAAGCACTTCAAAGGCAGGCCGACGTCCGCCAGTTGATTTTTGAATTGGAGTTCGGAACTACGGAAGAAGTGAAAACCGTTTACGAGCATTACAGAAAGATGGTGATAAAGATCGATGAACGAATCCACAGCAATGACACAGCAGGAGATATTTCTGAATCTCAAGAAGAACGGCAAAGACAATGTCCTGCAAACCATTGACAACTGCATTTTTGTTCTGGAGCATGACGAGAATTTGAGGGGAACCATTCGATTCAACGTGCTGACCGAGCGGGACTGCATCGTGGGCGATGTTGGCTGGGAGCGGACAGGCAGTGCCATCACGGAACGGGACATGAGCTACCTCAAACTGTATTTTGAGCGGCACTACCATCTGAACCATGAGAAGGCATTGCGGGATGCCATCCGCATTGTTGCCAATGAAAACCGCTTCCATCCCATTCAGGAATATCTCCAAGCGCTCCGCTGGGACGGGCAGCCTCGCATTCAGCACGCCTTGCACAGATTCCTAGGGGCAGAGGAATGCCAGTTCAACACCGAGTGCCTGAAAATCTTCATGCTGGGTGCTATCAGCCGGGTGTTCCATCCCGGTATCAAGTTTGAGCTGATGCTGTGTCTGGTGGGCAGTCAGGGGGCGGGCAAGTCCAGCTTCTTCCGCCTGCTGGCTGTGCGGGATGAATGGTTCTCCGATGATCTGAAAAAGATCGATGATGACAATGTATATAGGAAAATGCAGGGACACTGGATCATCGAAATGTCGGAGATGCTGGCCACTGCCAGTACGAAAAGTATTGAGGAGATCCGCAGCTTCATCAGCCGCCAGAAGGAAACCTATAAGGTGCCCTACGACATCCACCCGGAGGATCGGCCGAGGCAGTGCGTATTTGCTGGCACTTCCAATTCGCTGGATTTCCTGCCGTTGGACAGAGCGGGCAACCGTCGTTTCCTGCCGGTCATGGCAGAGCCGGATAAGGCGGAGGTACACATTCTGGAAAACGAAACAGTGTCCCGCGCCTACATCGACCAGATGTGGGCAGAGGCCATGACCATTTACCGCAGCGGGGATTTCCGGCTGTCTCTGCCGAGAGAGCTGGAGGAGGAAGCCCGGAACCGCCAAAAGGCATTCATGCCCGAGGACACTACGAGCGGGCGTATCCAGTGCTTTCTGGATTCCTTTGGAAGTGATGATGTATGTTCCCGGCAGATTTTTGAATTGGGCCTGGGACGCATGGACGAGCCAAAGCAATGGGAGATCCGGGAGATCAACGACATTATGAACCACACCATCGAGGGCTGGGAGCCGGGTACAACAAAACGGATTCCCGGATACGGTATCCAGCGCACATGGCACAGAAAGACTGGGGTAGGAGCGGAGCAGCTGGAACTGCCGGAAGGTTGGTAAGCAGGTATCCTCTATCCCAGTAAACAGCCGGTAAACAAGCCGGTCAACGTATTTTCAAAACCGTCAAATGCCGAAAGAAGGGATACGCCTTAAATTTACTTTGGATTCCTTACTCTTTTCCTTTTAGAGAAGATGTAAACAGAGAATTGCAAAACAAGAAATGAGGGTGGAAAAGGTCAATGCCAACCGTACAGAGGTTTTCTTGCGCCCGTTTACACCAGCTTGTTAACAGGCAGAACTGCAATATCAGCCAAAGGGAAAACAAAGGGTTTGGAAAACAGCGAAAATGTTTTCTCTTTGCTGTGAGAAATGCGCCAACAAGCGATGAAGCAAAGAGTGAATGCGATTCGCAGTATGGGAAAGAACTGCACCGGCTGACGAATTGGTTCGTAAATCGCTGCATTCGCCGGGTCAACCTGTGACCCGGACATGGCGAATAAGAAAATGGAGGGATTTTCAGAATCAAAGGAAATTTACTGGACAGCAGAGTCACCGCATAGAAAACAGAATTTGATCCAAGAGGAAACGAACATGAAAAAGGGAAGAAAAATTAACCGAGTCCGCTGCGACATTCAATCCCACATCATTGCTGCGGGTTACACTCAGAAGGAAGCGGTGGAAGCCTGCGCTGCCGAGTATGGATGGAGTGACAGCGATTCCAATTTTTCCGCCAAGTTGAGTGACCAGACCCTGCGCTATCGGGAAGTGCTGGAACTTGCTGATGTACTGGGCTATGAGATTGTCTGGCAGAAGCGGCGGGAAGATTGACAGAAAATAGGATTCACAAACCAGCGCGCAGGATTCCCTGCTGTAAAAAGGAGCACGCCTATTCGCATAAAAAAAGGAAACTCTGGAAATCATTTGGAGAAAAGGGGGCAGTAACATGGAAATTATTCAGGATGATGCAAAGAAACTGGTACAGGTGTGGCTGAGCCGAAAGGAGAGTGGGGATGAGGCTCTGCAAAATCAGTTGAAGCCCATGTATGCCCAGTGGAAGCAGCAGAAATATATGGTGGCGGTATTTCACTCCGGGCAGGAGGATTTGAAGGAGAACACCATGGCCCTGCTGGCGTATAACAAACGGCGCAGTGCGGAACTGGCGGTGCAGCGGGAGAAAAAGCAGAAAATCACACAGATGGAACTGTAATTTGCTGCAATTTCCTCCGTGGAAATTGGAATGTAAAAGCCCCTGCAGATGTCGTCACAACATCTGCAGGGGCTGCATTTTACAGTTCATCACATTTGGCATTGATAATACGGCAGCAATATGCTTTCAGCTTTGGAATATCCTCCGTCAGAATTTCCCAGGTGATCTCCGGATCAACGGTGCCATAGCTGTGTGCCACAATATTCCGCATACCGCGAATTTGCCGCCAAGGCGCGCCTGGATGTTCTGCACGGAATTCATCCGTCAGCTTTCCGGCCAATTCTCCGATTTGAAGGACACACAATGCTGCTGCGTTCCGGTAGATCGCGTCCGTGGAAAATACACCATAGTCATTTCCGAAGCGGCGAATTGTCTCCTCTATCTGGTCGCAATAGCCTACGATATGCTCCAAAATGCTGATATTCCGGTCAAGAGGCTTCATACAGCAGCACCTCATCATCAGAAATAGAATTCAGAAATTTGCTGTCCAGGCTTCCGGTGGGAACCAAATCCACAGGGATTCCCAATGCGTCTTCCAGATCAGCGGCAAGTCCGCCCATCTGCAAGCCACGAATGGCGCCCTTGTCGATGCGCAAGTCTATATCACTGTCCTTGTTGGCGTCACCCCGGGCATAGGAGCCGAACAGATAAATACGGTCAGCTCCATACCGGGCGGCCAAGGCTGCGACAATTTCCCTGATTTCATCGATGGTATATTGCATATCTGTCCCTCCCTACCATGTATTCTACTTCTATTTTACCATAATTATGTGGAAACGGCAATGATTATTTGTGTTATACAAAATTTGTTCTTGCTTTTTTATCATTATCAATGTACAATATTATCTGTAAATATGCAAAACAAGATAGACGTTATCAAATGTAGGGAGGCTTGTTATGACCGAAACCTTTGACATTGCCGGCTACTGCCGCATCTCCGTGGACGAGGAGCTGGACCGGGACAATGTGTCCATTGAAAACCAAAAAGCCATCATCCGGGACTTTGTGAACCGCCGATTTCCGGGAAGCAGCCTGACCTTTTATGAGGATCGGGACCGTTCCGGCTATACCTTTGAGCAGCGGGAGGGCTACCAGGCCATGCGAAAGGGGCTGATCCGGCATCAGTATGACATTCTGGTGGTGAAGGATTTTTCCCGATTCTCCCGGCGAAATTCCCGGGGGCTGGTGGAATTGGAGGATCTGCGGGATGCAGGCGTTCGCATCATTTCCGTGGGAGACAACATCGACTTTCCCAACGATGACGACTGGCTGAAAATCCAGTTTCAGTTTCTCATCAACGAAATGCCTGTCACCGACACCAGCAAGAAGGTGAAAAACGTCATCCGGCGGCGGCAGGCCGATGGGAAATGGCTGTGCGCCGCCCCCTACGGCTATATCATCAACAGGCAGAAAGAATTTGAGATCGTCCCTACGGAAGCGGAGATCGTGCGGCAGATTTTTGACCTGTACAACAACCAGGGCTGGGGCTACAAGAAAATCGCCAACTACCTGACGGAGCAGGGCATTCCAACTCCCCGGATGTCGGAGCAGATGCGCAAGGAGGCGGCTGGGGAACCCACCAGCCGGAAAACCAAGGCCGCCTGGGCCATCGTCACGGTGCAGGGGATTTTAGACAACGATTTTTATATCGGCACTTTCCGCCAGGCCAAGTACACCCGTGCCAAGATCAACGGAAAGGATGTGAAACGGGACGAGGAGGAGCACATCGTCATTGAGAACCACCACCAGCCCATTATCGACTACCGCACCTTTGCCACCACCCGGGCCCTCCGGGAGAAGCGTTCCACCGCCAATTACCGGGGCGTGAAGAAGTACGACAACGTGTACTCCGGCTTCCTGTTCTGCGGGGACTGCGGCAGCCCCATGTTTGCCATGAGCCGCAGGGATTTGAGTGCCGCCTACACCTGCGGCACCTACCACCGCCGGGGCCGTTCCGGGTGCAGTTCCCACCACATCCGGGTGGACAAGCTGGACGAGCTGCTGAAAATCTATGTGCGGCGGGTCATGGAGCATTCCCATGCCATGCTGGAAGAACTGAACGCCGAACTGGCACGGCAGGATTCCGACGTGGTGGAAACCGAGCAATCCGCCGACCATCTGGCCCAGGTCCTGGAGGAGCTGCGGGAGGAACTGAAAGCCACCAAGCGGCAGCGCATCCGGGACATGGTGAAGCACCCGGATCAGGAGGAGCTTCTGGCGGAGACCTATGACGAGCTGGAAGCCGACCTGCAAAAGAAAATCGAGGGGCTGGATCACCAGATCGGTATGCTCTCGGACAAGCGGAATACCATCATTCAGGCGGGGCGTGCCGCCAAAACCGCCATGGAGGTATTCGGGGACATTCTTTCCAAGGAAACCCTGGAACGAAACGATTTAGAGCTGCTGATAGAGCGCATCGACGTGTTCGAGGATCGGCTGGAAATCCGGCTGCACAGCGATGTGGACACCCTGCTCCATGTCAACCAGGGAGACATTGCCGTAAATTTTAATTCGGGCACGGAAAATAGCGAAAATACACTGATTCAGTCCTCTAAAAATCACGAGGACAAGGTTTTCCGTGTCAATGTTATCAGTGACGGCGACCCGTTGGAGATTTATACGGAGAAAGACGGGGGCGTGATCTTCCGTAAGTATTCCCCTATGGGCGACTTGCAGGAGTTCGCTGCCCAGATGTGTGAGTCCATCGGGTCCGCTACCGGGCATATCGCCGCGGTGACCGACCGGGACAGCATTATCGCCCTTTACGGTATCCCCAAGCGGGAGCTGATGGACAAACCCAATTCGCCGGAATTGGAAAAACTCATGGAACAGCGGAAAAATTACCTCTACAAAAACGGGGACGCCCCCATTCTGGCGGCCGACGGGGAGGAGAAATACCACCTTGGCGCCGCCGCGCCGATTTTGTCTCAGGGCGACCTTATGGGCTGCGTGCTGCTGCTTCTGGGGGAAAACGACAGTCCCCTGCAGGAAGCGGATCAGGGGCTGGTCAAGACCGCTGCCGGTTTTTTGGGAAAACAGATGGAGAACTAGCGATGATATCAGCCAGAACGTGGAAAACGTTCTGGCTGCTTTTTGCTGTGCAAAAGCATAGCAAAATAAAAAATGCGGCATATTCCCGCCGCCTAAGGCATAGCGTATGGCAAGGCAAGGAGGGATGGCTATGGCGGATGAGCATATGCCCCACAAGCTCTGTCTGAATGAGCGGCGGCAGCTGACCATGACCGGGGTGACAGAGGTGGTCAGCTTTGACGATACGACGGTGGTGCTGCAGACCTCTCTGGGGACGCTGATCGTGCAAGGAAAGGAATTGCAGCTGAAAACCCTGTCACTGGAGGGCGGGCAGGTGGAGGTGGACGGCAGTGTTTCCGCGCTGGCCTACGAGGAACCGAGGCAGGCAGCCGGCTGGAAGCGCCGTCTGTTCGGATGACCGCCCCCGCGCTGGCAGCACACCGATTCGTGTGCTGCTGCCTGCTGGGGGCAGCGCTGGGGGTGTATTACGAATTCTTACGTCCCCTGCGTCCACGGTATACTCTTGCCGCGGACGCGCTGTTTCTGACGGGCTGCGTCTGGGTCTGGCTGATTATGAGCTTTCGTGTGTGCAGGGGCGACCTGCGGCTGGGGTATTCCGCCGGGCTGCTGGCGGGGGGGATTGTCTGGGATCTGGCGTTCGGCAGCCTGATCGCACCCATTTTTTCCGGATTCTGGAAATTCGTCAGGGCAATCCTGGGCTTTGCGCTGCTGCCCGCAAAAAAATTTTCCGAATTTGCAAAAATTTTATTTGCATCTGCGAAAAAATGGGTTACAATAAAGTGGAATCATCGTCGGGAAAAACGGCGAAAACGAAGAGGTGAACCCATTGGAACAGAAACGCAGGGGAAAAGTGATTTTCCGGTCAGGCTCGCTGGCACTGAAGATCATCGTGGCAGTGCTTATCGTATTCTCTATGGCGGCGCTGGCAGCTCTGAGGTGGGTACACACCGGCATTCAGGCGCGGACCGGAGAGCTGCGGGACGAGGCCGCCGCTCTGGAACACCAGAACAGCGAGCTGGAGGAAAAAATTGGCGAGCTGGGCTCGGTGAAGAGCGTAGAGGATATCGCAAGAAGCGAGCTGGGGCTGGCTGACCCCAATACCCTTATTCTGGATCTACAGCCGCAGTCTTAACCTTGTGCATCATTAACTGAAAATAGATGGAGGAATCACAGCATACTATGGAGTTAACCGTTGGAGCCATTTTAGAGGGTAAAGTCAAGTCTATCACCAATTTCGGCGCATTCATCTCCCTGCCGGAGGGAAAGACAGGCATGGTACATATTTCCGAGGTCGCCAATGCCTACGTCAGCGATATCCGGCAGCACCTGACCGAGGGCCAGGACGTGAAGGTCATGGTCATTGGTCTGGAAAACGGCAAGGTCAACCTGTCCATCAAGCGTCTGGAACCCAAGCCCCAGCGTGAGAACGGCGGAAATCGGAACGGGAACTACCGCGGCGCGCCCCGTCAGGACGGCGGCTACCGGCGGGAAAATTCCGCCCCGGCGCAGAACCGCCCCCAGCGCGCCCCCATGCAGCCCGCCGCCCCCAAGACGGCTGACCAGCTGTTTGAGGAAAAGCTGAAGGCGTTCATGTCCGAGTCCGACAACAAGCTCTCCTCCATGCGTGCGGATCACCGCACCAAGAGCAGAAGACGATAAATCAGGCTATCTTGTCCCCGAAGGCTGTGGCCTTTGGGGGCAAGGGGCTTGCCGCCTGCAGGCGGCTTTTCTCTGCGAGGCTTTTTAGGGTCTATCTGAAAACCGTCAACATGCCCAAACAGCGGGTCTTTTCCGCC
>ERZ507039.517-NODE-517-length-14593-cov-4.649814_pt1 | contig 14593 bp, 11 predicted proteins | sample MGYA00512872_ERZ507039 | MGnify/ENA metagenome assembly ERZ507039
CCGCTGCCCTGTCCGTCGCCGGTGCCGCCTGATTCGGTATTGCCGGAGCCGCCAGTCTGGGTGTTGTCGCCTGATGTGCCTCCTGATGTGCCTCCTGATGTCTCGCCTGATGTGCCTCCGCCCGTGGTACCGCCGCCATTTTCCTCGTCTTCGATGCCGTTGTACTCGGTCATCTCCTCCATCTTGATGCCACTGAGCATCGGCTTTACTCGCTTGCCCTGGTCCATGACAGAGTAAGGTGAGTAGATGATGTACATGGCCTTGATGTTGGCTGAGGTGAACTTCTTGGCGCTTACGGCTGGGGAAGTTCTGATGCCGAGCTTGAAGCTTCCGAATTCGTCGAGCACCACCTTGTTGCCTTCGGCGATGTTGGCGGAGATCTCTGTCATCAGGGCGTTGATCACGGCCAGGATGTCTGGTTCGGTAACGGTGCATCGCTCAGTGATTTTCTTGGCGATGGCTGAGGTGTGCACCACTCTGTTCACTACTGCTCTACCGTAGATCATTCCCCTGGTAGGGGAGTTCTTGCGGTTGTTCTTCACTTTTCTGAATTTTGCCATACTCATTTAGATTTAAAGGGTTAAACATTCATTTTTCTTCTTTTTTTTGTCACGCAGATATCGCAGATGCCGCAGATTTCACTACTATGCGTTTTTTTTGTCCCACAGATTTCACAGATTAACACAGATTTCTTAGACCTATTCGGTCTCAGGTGGTAAATCCCACTCTGCTCCTATGGATTCTATCACAAACCTTTCGAAGCTCGCCTTATAGCCGCCGTCCATCGGGCAGGGATCGTCGGGATATGACTTGTGATACTCCTCTTCCATGTTGTCAAGATAGTCCATTATCTGCATCACCTGGTCTTTGGTGCAGTGATGCTTCTTCAGCGAAGAACGAAGAAGGCAGTAGGACTGGGTATGACTGGCATAACCCTCTTAGACATGCTTGACTGAATTCTCATTCATGTGGCCAGCCACCTTTAAGGTGCGTACCACATTGCTACTGCCGCCGAGAATGGTATCCGTCAAAGCGCGCAGTGCCTTTTTGGTTTTTGTAAATCGTGTCATTTCTTAATATATTTAAAAAATTTGAATATCTTTTGTTAAGCTATTATAAATTCATAGCCTTTTTGTACCTATATATGTAGGTACAGGATTCTTGGCGGTCTCAACCTTTTTTCTTAAATTCGCAGCAGCTTTCAAGAACGAGGGCTGAAGCAATCTTAAGTTACCGAATGGTGAACAGCGGGGTGAACACTTGCCCCAAGCATTCACCTTTTCGGCTCCAGGGTGAACCCTAGTAAAAAGAACTTTGTATATACAGCGCATGCTAGAAATATAAAGAGTCTATATTACAATGGGTTACGGGGTGTTTTTAACACATTATTAACGCTAAAGGTTGGCATCGGGGTTCACCCTTCACCGACTTCATCGCCAAGTGTTCACCCACACTCTTAGTTAGTGAACGTTGCAATCAACAGATTAATATATTAACAACAGACAATTTTAATCAAATGGAAAAAGAACCAAACACCAACAGCATGGAAGAGACAGCTACGATGCCATCGTACTTCCCTTGTATCAAATCTTCGGAGAGCCATCCACTCGCCGACTGGTTGTATCTCAAGAGCGTGATTACCTCTAGCCCTGAGCTTAGAATGATGACCGAGACTTACCGCAAGCGCCTTGCCATCAGCAAGCAGTTTGCCGACCAGTACAAGCCTGAGATGCCTGCCATCACGGTTTCGGCGCTCATGGACGGCTACGGCAGACAACTTGCCAACTTCCTCAAACCGACCTACATGTTACAGCTCGACTTCGACCATGTGAAGAAGGAAGATATGGAGCAGCTTATCCAACTGGTGAGAGGCGACAGTCATACGATGGTAGAGTATATCACCGTGAGCGGCAGGGGATTCAGAGTGTTCTGCGCCTACCGTCCTGTGGATGACGACGACATCAGCGTGCTGGAACTCTTTGATGCCGTGCTGCAGAAGGCGATGGCTTACTACACCCAGCTCCTGGGTATGGCTCCCGACAAGCAGTGTGTCGATATCACCCGATGCGCCGGTCTTGCCTACGACCCGGATGCCTATTTCCGTTGGGATGCCGAGCCTTTTGCCTTGGGACCGAAGGACCTGAAGCCCCTCTATATGAAGAAGGCGTTGCAGGCGAAGTATTCTGCCAGGCGAAATACCAAGGGCGGCAAGCGAACCATCAAGGCGAAAGAGGAGGCGAAGTCAAGCGACAAGGGTGCACCTACCATCGAGGAGGCGGCTTCCCACATCAAGGAACTGCTCGACTTGTGGGGCTACCGATTCGAGCCTGAGCATCACAACGAGTACGTGTGGCACTTTGCCGACATCTGCATCTACTATGGCATCCCGCTGGAAGAAGCCCTGTCCTACGCCGACCGTGAGTTTGGCACCAGCTACCAGGATACGGCTTCCGTCGTCAAGTCTCGCTACAAGCATCTGCACAAGTTTGGCATCTGGCACTTCTATCGCCAGGGCGAGGGCCGCAGCGGCAAGCCATCAGTAAGACGCATCAAGCAGTGGCTACTCACCCACTATCTGTTCCGCCAAAACGTGCTGACGGGATTTTACGAGGTGGAGAGCCGCATCATTTTAGACGGCAAGTATCCAGACTGGGTCCGCATCGACGACAACATCGAGAACTCCATCTGGAGCGAGATGGACGAGTCGGGACAGCATCTCTCGGAGAAGACCTTGCACAACATCATCAACAGCGACTTCAGCGAGCCGTTCGACCCCTTGGACGATTACCTGCGCAGTCTGCCGAAATGGAAGAAGGGAGAGGATCCCGACTACATCGACCAGCTCGCCGACCGCATCGAGGTAGAGAACCTGCCCGACAACGAGCATACGCAGAGCCTCTTCCGCTATTTCTTCAAGAAGTGGCTGGTGGCGATGGTGGTGGCGTGGGTAACGCTGAAGGTGGTGAACCAGATGATACTCATCTTCGTGGGCAAGGGCGGCATCTTCAAGACCACGTTCTTCCACATGCTGTTGCCCCCACAGTTGCGCCAGTACTTCCTCAACGACTCGACGGGAGCCTATACCGACAAGGACTTCATGGAGGCTTTCAGCAGCAAGGCTCTGCTCTGTCTCGACGAGTTTGAGATGGTATTCGGCAAGAACCTGAGCGCCTTCAAGAGCAACATGACCAAGGTGACATTCTCCATCCGCCGACCTTACGACAAGTACCGTTCGGAGATGCCCCACCGCGGATCGCTCTGCGGCACCACCAACAGCCAGCAGTTCATCACCGACGAGGAGAACCGCCGCTACTGTCCGTGGCTGGTAAAGAGCATCGAGAGTCCGATAGAGCACCCGATAGACTACGACCACGTGTTTGCCGAGGCAGTGGCAGTGGGTCAGGAGGTGATGAGCCATCCTAAGGGCGAGCCCCTGGAGTGGACATACTGGTTGACGAGGGACGACATCGAGCTGATGCGCAGCCACAACCGCCTCTTCATGGTAGCCAACTATGCCGAGGAGCAGATACTGAAGTATTACAAGGTGCCATTGCCTGAAACGCCACTGGAGTACATCAAGTTCCGCTACAGTGCCGAGATACTGGAGAAGATAGGTGTGAACCCTGCCCTTCGCCAGAACCTGAACAACCAGAACATCGGTAACGTGATGAAGCGTCTTGGATTCAAGAAGATTCACAAGAAGAACGGCAACGGCTGGGCTGTGATCGAGAAGGAAGGTAGCGAAATCAACCGCGATGCCTTCATCGATCCTAACGATACCGTGGAGGATTAAGTATCTTGGTTACGATAGCTAAGTATCATGGTTACGACGGATAAGTATCATAGTTACGGGTGGTATCTTAGTCTCCCACAGATCTCACAGATTTGCACAGATACTCTCGTTGCAAGCAACGGTCTTATACACATCAACTCTCACAGTAAAGAAAATCTGTGAAAATCTGTGTTATCTGTGGGAAAATTCAACATTCAACATTTAACATTCAACATTATAAAAAATGGATTTACGAAGTTACACCAAGCAGGAGTTAGCCCTGCTCTATTTTCCGGATTCCGACCCGGACGTGGCAAGAGCCCATCTGATGAGATGGATAGTAAGATGCACCCAGCTCTACGAGCAGTTGCAGAAGAGTGGATACAACAAGAGCTGCAAGGAGTTCAATCCTCTGCAAGTATCCTATATTTTCTTCCATTTGGGAGAACCCTGATATTTATCAGTGATAATCGGTGAGTATCGTTGAGCAACAATGAGCATCGGTGAGTAGGGAAAATGAAATGTTGTATCTTTGCAATGTGATTCAGAAAGAAGAACATTAACCATTAACACTTAAAAACTATGTTGCTTTACGTACTAAAACTAAATCAGAACGCCAAGATGCCAGAGGCATACGGCAAGTACTACGCCTATCCAGTCATCACTCAGACGGTAGACATCGACGGCCTGGCCGAACACATGGCTAGCCACAACACTCCTTTCTCCAAGGGAGCCATCAAGGGCATGATTACCGATATGGTATCGTGCATCAAGGAACTCACCTTGCAGGGTATCGCTGTGAAGATCGACGACCTCGCCATCTTCTCCATCGGCATCCGCAACAAGGAGGGAGCTGCCTCAGAGAAGGAGTTCACCATCGCCAAGAACATCGACGGTTTCCGTCTCCGTGCTCGTGGCACCGGTGAGTTCAGCGCCAAGACCATCAACCTCGATGCCACGCTGAAGAAGGCCACTGCTCTGTTAGGGGATGGCACCACCCCGGATACCGACAAGGGAACCACGGGTGGCGAAAACACCAGCCAGGGCGGTAGCGGAACCTCGGGTGGCGAAAACACCAGCCAAGGCGGTAGCGGAACCACAGGTGGCGAAAACACCGACCAGGGCGGTAGCGGAACCACTGGAGACACAGATGTAGATTTGTAGTCCTAGCCTCCTGACATCTGAAACAAGAGAAAGCGCATCGGCAGGATGCAGTCCGGAGTAATCCGAGGGCCCCATCAGGAATGAATTCATCACTCACCATTCAACATTGTCAAATCATCGCCCTGAACGGATACTTGCTCATCCTGCCCGCTTCCTTCTTAGTCTCCCACAGATTTCACAGATTTACACAGATAATTCTTCGTTGCAAGCAATGGTCTTATACTCATCAGGTCTCACTGCAAAAAACTCCGAAGGAGTCAATAATCTGTGAAAATCTGTGTAATCTGTGGGAAAATTAAACACTAATCATTAATCACTAATTAACATGAAAAAGGAAACTATCCAGAAAGTCATCAACTTCGTCATCACCGTCCTCACTGCCGTTCTCAGCTCCTTCTGTGTGCAGAGCTGCACTAGCCTCTAAGTCGCACCCGGAACTAGGAGATCAGCCTTCAGTGTTCAGTCCTGCCGAGGTTAAGCGATGGAGATCGGTGCCCACGAAATCGTACATCTGCCATTTCAGAAGCTGGCGGCACCGCTTCTGAACCCGATCGCCATACTGGCCGCGAAGACTGAAGAGGTTGCGCTGGAACAGGATGCCCTGCGCCTTGAGTGCCTCGTAATCTTCCTTCTTCATATAGAGGTAACGCTCGGGGTGAGCCAGGATCGGGGTATAGCCCTTGTTTCTGATGCGCTCCAGCAGTCCACGGAAATTCATCGGTGGAGCAAAGATGCTGGTTTCCACCAGCAGGTATTTCTCTGCCAGTGGCAGGAGATTGCCTGCCTTGAGGCGGCGCTCGAAAAGGGCATCCAGCATGTTCTCGGCTGCGAGATGCAATTGAAGAGGCTGTGAATCGGTCGCAGAAGATTGCTTCGCTCCTTCTGCTCCTGATGCCTGACTTCCAGGATGTCTCTGGGCAAAATCCAGAAGATACTTCTCCTTGAAATCTTCGAAGACCCGGCGGAGTTCTTCGGGCTCATTCGGAACATCTTCCATGATGTGAGGGGTGAACCAGACTTCATGGATTCCGCTTGCTTCGTAGATGCGAAGCTGCTCCAGGCTCTTTTCCGGATCCTGGAAGCCATCATCCACGCCAGGGAGGATATGGCAATGGTAATCGATGCCATCAGGGAGACTGCACGTGCTCCCTGATGGCTTTTTCTGATTAAATATTTTCTGGAAGAATTTAAACATCTTTTTATATTATTCTATAATCCATTCATTTAAGATTTTGCCCCCCCACTCTTTTCCTTATTATAGTTATAGCCGTAGCCGTAACCATAGCCGTAGCCATAGTGGCTGCCATATCTGCCGCCACGAGCCTTGGTACCGTTCAGAATCAATGACATATTCTTGAACTTCTTCTCCTTGTAGAGGGCATCGATCTCTGGCAGCATGCTGCGCTCCATCAGGCCGGAACGGACTACGAAGATGGTGCGGTCGGCAAACTGCTCGTAGATTGGGGTATCGGCTACCACCTCGATAGGAGGACAGTCGATGAAGACGTAATCGTACTCCTGGCGCATCGTCTTGATCATCTGCTCCAGCAATGGGGTGAAGAGGAGCTCGGTAGGGTTTGGAGGGATGGTTCCGATAGGAATGACATCGAAATACTTCACCAGTCCGTTTTCCTCTCCCTTGTAGAGGATGTCGTGGATATCGGCAACTCTGCCGTTGAGGTAATCGCTCAATCCCTCGCCGGGACTATTGATAACCATAGAGGTAGATCCGTGACGGAGGTCACCATCGATGAGCAGCACCTTCTTTTTCTTGATGGCGAGCGACATCGCCATGTTGGCTGCCAGGTGACTCTTGCCCGAACCCGGATTAAACGAGGTAAACACGATGACATTCTGCTCGGGATGGGTACCGATGGTGAACTCGAAGTTGGTACGCAATACTCGGAACGCCTCGTTTACGATGTCGCGCTTGCCAGCCTTCACTACCATCTGGCGCACCTCCTTCGGCTTCTTCCAGAACCTGATGCGCTGCTCGAGGGTTGGGCGGTTCTTGCGACTCACATAGTATGGAATCTCGCCCAGGAACGGAACATTCATGTTCTTCAGGTCCTTCCTGCCACGCACGGTGGTGTTCATGTTCTCACGCACGAAGATGATGACTACCGGAATGAGGAATCCCAGCACGAAGGCTACGAGCATGATGTTGCGGCGCACGGGTGCCACCGGCTTGTTGTCGCCCGTAGGAGGGGTGATGATGCGGGTATTGTAGGCGGTGAATGCCTTGGAAAGCTCGTTCTCCTCACGCTTCTGGAGGAGGAAGAGATAGAGCGACTCCTTGACCTTCTGTTGGCGACCCACAGTCTGCAGGTACTTAGCCTGGTTAGGGTTGCTGGCAATCTGGGTGGTAGTGGCAGCCTCGTTTGCCTGCAGGGTGCCCAGCTGGGTCTTGAGGGTTACCACGAAGTTGTCGAGACTGGCAGTGATGCTCTTTCGCATGGAGCCAAGGCTCTGGTCGTAGTCAGCCACCAGTGGGTTCTGCTCACTTGAGTTCGCCACCAGGTTGTTACGCTCCAGCTGACTCTTGTTGTACTCGGCAATCTGCTGCTCGATGCCCGGGCTCTCGATGCCTGTATTGGAAGGCAGGAGCTGGTTCTTGCCCACCTTGCCGGTGAGATAGTTTCGGATATACTGGGCAATGGCGAGGCGCGAGTTGAGATCCATGATCTGCTTGTCCACCTCGGTGCTCTTCTGCATATACTGCTGTGCGGCAGCCTCTACATCAGGCAGCAGGTTACTGCTCTTGAAGGCTGAAATATTCTTATCCACATCGCCCAGCTCGCGCTCTATCACGCCCAGTCGCTCGGTGATGAAGTGAGAGGTGGAGATGGTCATCTGGTTCTTGTCCTCGAGCCAGTTCTTGCGATAAACGGAGATGATGGTGTTGATAACATCCTCTGCACGCTTAGGGAGCACATCCTTATAGGTAAGGTCGATGACGGTGGATTTCTCCTCGCTCAGGCTGGCAACGAGCGAGCCCTTGATGCGGTCGGTCATCGCATAGATGTTGCTGCGGGAAACGTAGAGCACCGGAGCATCACCATTCTTTACAAACTGTGAATAGGAAAGAGCCTTATCTACCTTGATCTTTCCCAGTGGGGTGTGGATGATCTGTCCGAGTCTGCCGGCAATCTCATCGCTGTCATCTACCGGAAGATTATCACGGTTAATGCCCTTGAGTTTGCTGATGACGTAAGAGCCATCGCCCTTGAGCTGGAGCTGGAAGCTGCCGCTCTGCTCATCGGTAAAGCCGATGAAATCTACGGTTACAGGGAGATCGCCGCCATAGAGCGCCTCCTTGTGGAAGGCGCCGTCGATGGCATAATCTACATCGAGCTTGAGTCGCTTTCCGGTTTCGAGGAGCACGGCAGGCGACTGGATAGCAATGAGTTCATTGTTTACATTGCTCTTGGCGCCTCCCATTCCCATATCTGCGAACATGGAAGAAACATCGCTGCTGATGCCCTGCGACTTGCTGTCGTCCTTGATCATTAGGGATGCGGTGCGCTGATATACGTTTGGGGTCGTGAGAATGTAATAAGTAGCGATGCCGAGTGTTACGGCTAGCGAAAGGATGAACCAGCGCCACTTGGCGAGGCAGAGATAGAAGAGATCCTGCAGGCGGATGAAGTCGTCTGCCTGATTGCGTCTGAGCAGCGGATTCACCTGTGCGGGCTGGTTAGCCGGAGTAGTATTCTGTATCATTTTTCTTTATTAATTTACTTTCAGGAAGGTGAGGATGGTAACGATGAGAGATGAGATGCTCATCCAGAATCCCGTAGATTGCACGGTATTTCCGTTGAGCGTAGAGCTTCTCTTCTTGGTATCGTTAGGTGTAACATATACCACATCGTTCTGCTGGAGATAGTAGGCAGGAGAACTGAAGATGTCCCTGCCGGAGCAGAGGTCGATCTTGTAGATCTTCTGGTGTCCGTTTTCCTGTCGGAGCACCATCACATCGTTTCTTTTACCCTGGATGGTGAGATCTCCCGCCTTGCTGATGGCATCGAGGATGGTCACCTTTTCCTCTTCGATGGCATACTGCCCTGGCTTTGCCACTTCGCCCATCATGGAATAATGGAGGTTACTGAGACTCACGGTGACGGTAGGGTCCTTGACGAGACTAGCATCCACGAGCGATTTCTTCACCTTCTCGGCAATCTCCTCGCGGGTGAGACCCGCCACCTGTATCTTTCCCACAACCGGGAAATCGATATCTCCCTTGCTATCTACCGTATAGTAATAGGCATCCTGCGACATATTGTAGGCACCGCTTCCGCTGGTGCCGCCCGTGAGATTGAAGAGCTGTGAGATCTGCGGATCCTTGCTCTTTACCCCGATATAGATCTTATCAGTGGGCTTGACGGTTATCACTCTGTTCTGCAGGGTAATGACAGTATCAGGATTATTGTTCAAATCCTGAAAATAGGCTACGTTCTTCGGTGTACCGCAAGAAGTAGCAATCAGGAGCGCTATACCCAGCGCTCCTGACAACACAAGTTTACTAAATTTCATTCTTTTTATCTAGATAATGCAGTTTTTAATCTTTTACTTCTTCTCCTTCTTCCCGGCGAGGCTTACGAAATTGCATTCGGTAAGGAAGGCTGCACAGGAGAGGAAACCTTCTATCTTGACCACGAAGCACTTTTCCACCTTTCCCTTCTCGTTCTTGCATCCCTTCACCTTCTGGTAATATCCTTCGAGTCCGGCAAAGACACCATCCTCTATCCTCACCCTTGCTTCAGGGCGCAGATCGATTTCCCCGGGAAGGAAGAAGTGCTTGTTGGCATCCTCCACGTTTTCGTAGAGCGCCATGAAATCCTCCATTTCCTTATCGGGGATGGTGATGACTTCAGAATGTCCATCCATGGGACGGATCTTGAACTGAAGCATGGAATTGTAAATCTGCTTGAGATTCCGCATCCTGCCTGGCGTTGCCTTCACAAAAAGGAGATTGCGGACTACGGGGCGATAGGAAATGACTCGCTTGCGTATGTGCTGCCCCACCATACGCTCGCAGCGTTCCAAAGGAAGGAACACCTTGATATCCTGGTTGGTCTTGAGATGCGTCACTACCTTCATTTCGCGGTATGGGGCACTCATGGCATACCAGAGAGGGGCTTCATCAGACCTTTCCAAAATCATCTATTTATTCATTTTTATTAACACTAATTTCAGAAAACGGCACAATTTTAGCTCCCTACAACATTATATAACTATTTTAGTTTCAAGACGTTACACATCTACCATTTTCCAGCGACAGGTTTTCTCATTTCGTTCTTATTTACAAACGTTCTTAAAAGAGAACCCTTATCAAGTTGCAAAATTACGTTTTTTCTCTGATTTAAACAAATTTTTTGGTCTATTTTTTTTTTTTTTAACAATTGGTTTTCTGTAGGGGGGCTTTTTGGCCCCCCTCACAAAACCAATTGGCGGCAGCAACCACCCATAGTTGGGGACATGCAATCTGGCATAAAACCTACATCCTTTTTTAAAAATATATGCGAATTTATTTTGTTAGTCCAACTATTATTATTATCTTTGCTGCCATATTCTATTAAACGCTAACAATATGGAAAAGAACAGCTATAATGGCAGCATGCTGATAAGAAGACTGGTGATCCTTACCGATTTCATCATTCTGAACGGGCTGATTTTTGCCTTTATCTGCATAGATGCCCTTTATCTTCCCACGAACTTCAATCTTGCCACGAAGCTCACCTTTTTCATAGCCAACGTAGCCTTGTTTCTGGGTGAGTACAAGTATTACACCATCATCCATGTAAGAAGGGTAAGATTCACGCAGGTACTGAAACGTACCTTCTATCTCACGCTATGCACCATCTTCTGGTTTCTGGTATTCGGCAAATTCTTCAAGCACAGCGAGCAGGTTTTCAGCTTCTACATCATCTTCTTCATCACGCTCTATCTGGCGCTGGTACTGTCGAGACTCCTGGAACTCAGGATTCTGAGGCATCACCGTGTAAGAGGAAGAAACTGCCGCAAGGTGGTATTCGTGGGCAGCGACCCTGCCGTACTGGAAATGTTCATCAAGATGACAGAGGTGCCGTCGGCGGGTTATATCGTGATGGGCTATTATGCCGATGAAGATATCGTAGGAGCTCCCGAAGGATTAAAGAAGCTGGGCAGGATCAAGGATCTGGACCGCCTTCTCTCTTCTACCATCAATGATACCATCAATGGTACTCCCAAGCCGATGGATGAACTTTTCTGCTGCCTATCGCGCAAGCAGTCGGACGAGATTGTGAAGATCATGCGGTTCTGCGACAAGAACGTGGTGCATTTCTACTTCCTGCCGCGCGTGTTCGGTGAATACAGGCTGCATCTGGATGCCCAGGAATTCATGGGACAGACGGTTTATACGAATCATATCGCTCCGCTCGACAATATTTCGAACCGCATGATCAAGCGGACTTTTGATATTGCCGTGAGTGGCGCAATCTGTCTTCTGGGGCTGCCTTTCATCCCAATCATCGCCCTGATCATCAAGATCCAGAGTCCGGGTCCTATCTTCTTCCGCCAGGCAAGAACGGGTCTGAACGGTGATACCTTCATGTGCCTGAAGTTCCGTTCGATGCATGTGAACGGGAATGCAGACAGGGAGCAGGCGACGAAAGATGATCCGAGGAAGTTTGCATTCGGTGACTTCATGAGAAGAATGAACATAGATGAGTTTCCGCAGTTCTGGAATGTACTGAAGGGCGACATGAGCATCGTGGGACCTAGACCTCACATGCTGTTCCATACCGAGGTGTACGGCAACCTGATAGACAAGTATATGGTGAGACATTTCTCTAAGCCTGGCATTACGGGCTGGTCGCAGGTTACGGGTTATCGTGGTGAGACGAAGGAGCTTTGGCAAATGGAAGAGCGTATCCGGCGTGATATCTGGTATATAGAGAACTGGTCGTTCTGGCTCGACATCCGTATTATCCTGCTGAATATAAGGTGTATGGTATGGAGGGATAAGAATGCATATTAGAGGGTTTATTTCCTACGCAAAAATCTATGGGACATCAATTACTCCTCTAATGCCTTGATCTGCTTTTTGGGAGTTACTCCCAGATTCTTCAGGCTCTCTACCCTTCTCATTACATTGCCCGCTCCATCATAGAGCTGCTTGCGGGCTTTATCATAGGTGCCGGAGAGGCGGGAGAGGAGTTCACCTATGCTCGTGAAGGTGTCCTCAAAACCTACTACCTTGTCGTAAAGATCGGCTGCCGTCTTCACTATCTTCTCCACATTCTTGTTCTGACGGTCGTACTGCCAGAGATTATACGCTAACTGCAACGCCATCAGGAGATTGCTCGGAGATATGATGATGATCTTCTTCTGATAGGCATAACGACTCAAATCCGGCTGCTGCTTCATGGCTGCGATATAACTGGTTTCGTTAGGGATGAACATCAAGACGAAGCCGATGGCATCCTCTACCAACTTGGAATAATCTTTCTCCGCTAACTCATCGATGTGCTTGCGCACACTCTGGGCATGCGACTTCATCAAACGATCTCGCTCCTCATCTGTCTCTGCCGCCAAGGCATCGGTATAGGCGGTGAGAGATACCTTGCTATCTATCACCACGCTCCTGCCTTCCGGGAATCGCACAATGACATCGGGACGGAAGTTCTTGCCGTTCTCATCCTTGGTGTTCTCCTGGATAAAGAACTCCTCGTCCTTTCGCAAACCGCTGTTCTCCAGGATGGTTTCCAATACCATCTCGCCCCAGTCGCCCTGCATTTTGCTGTCTCCCTTCAATGCCTTGGTAAGGTTGGCGGCATCGGAACCTATCTTCGAGGTCTGCTCCTTCAGACTCGTTACAGCCTGCTGCTGTTCCTGCTGGAAGAGCTTCATCGTTGCCTCGAAGGTACTCTGGAGTTCCTTCTTGTTCACTTCGTTCTGGGTCTTGCTTTCTTCTACCGATTTCTTGAAATCAGCGAATTGCTCCTTGATTGGTTTCAGAAGCTCGTCCATCTGAAGTCGGTTGTTTTCCTGCAAGGCAGATTGCTTGGCTGCGAGCTGTTCTGCCGCCACCCGCTGCTGCTCGATGGTCATGCGATGCATCTCCTGCTTCAGGTTTTCGAGTTTCTGTGCCCACTGCTGGTCGCTTTCAGCACGGAGCTTGGCGGCATACTGCCGCTCGTTCTCCATCTGAGCTTTCAAGGATTGAACCTCGGAAGCATGATGCTGGTTGCTCTGTTCAATGTTAGCCTGCAGCACCTGCGCCTTCGCTACAAGCTGCGTTTTCTCCTCTCCCGCCTTCTTGGCTTCCATCAGTTTGCCCACAAAGAAGCCGATGGCAAGACCAATGACTATTCCTATTATTATTTCCATTATCTTTGTTTTAAATGATTCTGTATATCTGCCAAAATTATGATGTGCAAAATTAATGCTTTCAAAACATAACACCAAACATCATGGGGGATTCTTGTAGATATTTAACTATTATGGAAAAAACAAGTAGAAATATGAGATTAAATGAAAATTTTGCATTATCTTTGCAGCATAATTAATTAAGATATAGACTATGATCAAAAGATTATTATCCTTTTTAGACGCTTCGCCAGTGAACTTCCTGGCTGTGAAGAATATCTCTAAGGAATTGGAGAAAAATGGGTTCAGACGATTGAACCCTCAGGAGCCGCTGGGCAAGGTTGTGGCTGGTGACAAGTTCTTTGTTACCAAGAACGACTCTTCTATCTATGCTTTCCAAATCGGAAAAAAGGCACTGGCTGATGCAGGCTTCCACATGATCTGCGCGCACTGCGACTCTCCTACCTTCCGCATCAAGCCTAACGCTGAGATGACTTGCGAGGGCGGTATCGTGAAACTGAATACCGAGGTTTATGGCGGTCCGATTATGTCAACCTGGTTCGACCGTCCACTCACTCTGGCGGGTAGAGTAATCGTAAAGGGCGAGGATGCGATGCATCCGAAGACTCTCCTACTCCATATCCAGCGACCTCTGCTGCAGATCAGCAATCTCGCTATCCACTTCAACCGTCAGGTGAACGATGGCGTGAAGCTGAGCAAGCAGAAGGATGTGCTCCCTATTCTCGGCATCATCAATGATGAACTGGAGAAGGGTAATCTGCTGATGAACGTGATTACCGGTGAACTGAATATCCAGAAGGAGGATATCCTCGACTTCGACCTCTATCTGGCTGATGCCACTCCTGCCTGCACCTTCGGTGTGCACGATGAGTTTATCTCTTCGGGAAGACTCGATGACCTGTCGATGTGCTGGGCGGGCGTAGAGGCTCTGACGGCGGCTGATGCCCAGGATACTACTCAGGTGCTGGCGATCTTCGACAATGAGGAGACGGGTTCGCAGACCAAGCAGGGTGCGGGAAGTCCTTTCCTCTCTTATATGCTGCAGCGCATCGCTCTTGCACAGAGCGGAACAGAGGAGGCGTATTATCAGGCTGTGGAACGCGCCTTCATGATTTCTGCGGACAATGCGCATGCATGGCATCCTAACTACAGCGAGAAGTTTGACCCAACGAATCATCCGATGCTGGGTGGTGGTCCGGTTATCAAGTTCAATGCGGCACAGAAGTATGCGAGTGATGCGGTATCTGCAGCCATCTTCGCGAATATCTGTGAGGCAGCCGGTGT
>ERZ507039.524-NODE-524-length-14469-cov-4.418760_pt1 | contig 14469 bp, 9 predicted proteins | sample MGYA00512872_ERZ507039 | MGnify/ENA metagenome assembly ERZ507039
TCCGTACGGCGCCGCAGATACGCTCTCAAGGTGCCTGCGGCGCATTTTATTTTGGACCCAGTAGCCAGCAGGGACCGAATTAAAATAAACACCTTATAAGCGTCGTCTAGCCCCAGATCCGGGAGGTCGTAGACCTTCCGGTCGGGGCGTACCGACGCGTTACGGGTCTTTAGGGCGCAGCCCTGAATGACTTTTGCCTACTTTTCTTCAGAGAAAAGTAGGGCCTCGGCGGCGAGCCGTACAGATTACGCCTTTGTAGAAGGCTCCGCGACGCCGAAGGCGAGATGAAACTATCTCCATAGTTTGCACCGTCAACCCCTCAGTCAGCCATACGGCTGACAGCTCCCCTTACACAGGGGAGCCTTTAGGGTAGTGCGACGCCGAAGGCGAGATGAAACCGGGCATAGTTTGTGTCGGCAATCCCTCCGGTTCGCTCCGCTCACCACCTCCCTTTACACAAGGGAGGCTTTAGGGACATGCGTGCAGTTTATGCCTTTGTAAAAGGCTCCGCGCCGCCGAAGGTGACTACAATCTTGATCCAAAAATTCTTTTACTCACTTTTCATCCCGGAAAAGCTACCCCACCGCGGGCGGGCCAAGTTCCCCCCGGTATAGTCCCGCCTGCCGCCGAATATAGATAAAGCAATAGGCAAAACAGGAGGGTAAAGCATGGGATATTACTGGCCGGAGGGCATGCTGCTGGAAACTGAGGAAAACCGATATTATCTGCAAAATGAGGAAACACTGCAAAGCGCCATGCGCATCGGTCAAATCTTGGAGGGACGGGCGCTGCTGTGTGATTATGACCACAACCTGGTGGTGGATATGGGCTGCTGCCGCGGGATCATCCCCCGGGAGGAGGGCGCCCTGGGAATAAAAGAGCAGACGGTGCGGGATATCGCCATCATCTCCCGGGTGAATAAGTCGGTCTGCTTTCTCATCACGGCGATAGAGCACGATGAGGCCGGAGCACCACGGCCCATTTTATCCCGGCGGGCAGCCCAACTGCGCTGCCGTTCCGAATACATAGACCATCTGACCCCTGGGGAGATCATCCCCGCGCGGGTAACGCACCTGGAAAGCTTCGGCTGCTTTGTGGATATCGGCTGCGGGCTGCCCTCCCTCATCAGCATCGATCAGATCTCGGTCTCCCGCATCAGCCACCCGCGGGACCGCTTTGCTGTGGGAGAGAGCATCTACGCCGTGGTAAAGGCGGTGGAGCCGGAGGGCCGGGTGCAGCTTTCTCACAAGGAGCTGCTGGGCACCTGGGCCCAAAACGCCGAGCTGTACCTGCCGGGAGAAACGGTGGCGGGCGTCATCCGCAGCGTGGAGGACTATGGCGTCTTTGTGGAGCTGACCCCCAACCTGGCCGGCCTGGCGGAGCCCTGCGAGGGCGTGCGCGCCGGCCAGCACGCGGGCGTGTATATTAAGAGCATCCTGCCGGAAAAAATGAAGATCAAGCTCATCATCGTGGATGCCTTTGACGCGCCCTACGCCCCGCAGCCGGTGCAGTATTTCCTCACCGAGGGGGTGCTGCGGCGCTGGCGGTATTCCCCGCCGGAATGCAGCCGGGTGGTGGAAACCGTCTTTGGCGAATGATGCCGTCTCTACACCAATAGCCGTTTATTTCGTTGTGTTTTCATACAATTATTGTCGCATATTGAAATGATAATTTAGTCAGTTAAATAAAAATCTCAAAAATCCCTGCCGGAAAGCAGGGATTTTTGCCGTGTTTTGCGTACTAAAATTTATGGAGGGAGTTTTGCAGGTCTTGTGGTGTCTGGCACGCCGTTCAGACCGGGGAAAGGCCGATACGGGCGCTGCCGGAGACGAGATAGTAGGTGGTATCTTTCTCCAGGGCATCGCTGATGAGAGTAACATAACCGACCGAGGTTTCCGGGGTGAAGGAGAGCATGGGGGTACTCTCTTCCGCCGCCGTGACGGTCAGGGGCCGGCCGCCGGTCAGCCACAGCTCCACGCTGATGCGGGGCAGGCTGGTATACAGCTGCAGCTCCTCCGGGAGGGGGCCGGCCGCCAGCAGGGTTCCACCGCTAATATGGGCCGTGGCAGCCCGCAGGGGGTTCTGCTCCCGGCCGGAGCCGAGCAGCAGACTGCCGCCCGACTGGAACAGTGATCCGCCGATATCCAAAGCATGGGTCCCGGCGCAGATGGAAAGGCTGCCGCCGGTCACGGTCATTTTGCGCAGGTCGGTAGCGGGATCGTTCTCGGATCTGACATACCCGCCGGAGAGGGCCAGGCCCTCCTCCACGGCGGTAATGGACAGGCTGCCGCCGGAAAGGGTCATATCCTCCGCCACAGCGCCGCGGCGGGCGGTGAGGATGGAAACATCTCCGGCGGAAAGGGTGAGCTGCTGGGTGGTGATGGCAGTATCGCCGCCGGAAATGGTGACACGGCTGCCGGACAGCTTGGTGCTTCCCACGGAATAGAGGGCGGCATCGCTGCAATCCAGCGTAAAGGTACCGCCGGAAAGCGCCAGGGATTTGCCGGCAGAAAGGCCCCGCGCGCTATCGCTCACGATCTGCTCCCGGTTGATGATGGGCTGTTCTTCGGTGGGCTGCTGCTGGGGCAGACCGCCCCACAGGCCCCATTTTTCGGTGGTCTCGCCATAACTGGCGTTGCCGCTGCCGCCGCCGGTGGTGATGTGGTACTCCCCTGCCGTGGCCGAAAGGCTCCCGGCCGCCGTGATGCCGTCCCCGCCGCAGATGAGGGCCACTGTGCCCCCTGCCAGCGTCACGCTGCCCTGCCCGGATTTGGCGGAACTGGCCGAAAGGCCGGTGCGGCCGCAGGCGATGGAAAGCTGTCCGCCGCTGATCTGCAGCTCCTGCCCGGCAACCAGTCCGTCCCGCCAGGCGGTGATCTCCAGGGTGCCTTCCGCCACGGCCAGGGTGCCCTCGCTGCGCAGGGCGTCATTGTGGATGGCCTCCACCGAAAGGCTGCCCCCGCCGGTGATGAGCAGGTCGCCCTCCACGCTGATGGCGGCTTCCCGCACCTTGCTGCCGGAATAGAGATAGCTTTTGCCATCGGAGAGGGTATTTTCGGTGCCGTTCTCCAGCAGCAGCACCACGGTGCCGCCGCCATTGGAGTAGATGACCGGGCCCCGTTCACAGTGCATATCCACCCCGCACAGCACCAGCCGGGCCGTTTCCCCCGCCGGGATCTCCACGGTGAGCTGGGCATCCTGCAAAGTACCGCTGAGCAGGTAGGTGCCCCCCTGGGAGATGATGACCCGGGAAGCGGTGGCGGTGACATTGGGGGCATTGCTGATGACGGAATCGACATTGAACTGCAGGATATAATACGGCTCCTGCTGCCACTGGGAATGATCCGCCGTCATGGGTGCAGTCATGGATTCCAGCGATTCGTTTTCCTGCGGGGCATGGCCGCAGCCCGCCAGCAGCAATATTACCGGCAGCAGAAGCATCAGGCAGCGTTTCATCGAGGGCGTCCTCCCTTCTCTTTTTGGGGGCTTGGGGTTCACATGCTTATTCTGGCCCTATCATACCGCAAAATGAGAAAGAGTGCAAATCTCTTTGCGGGTGGGGCGCCTAAGGCGGTACGGGCCGCAGGCGGGCGGGGCGCAGCCCCGGCGATGCAAAGCATTGCCGCAGCGGACATTTGTCCGCTGGACCCATCCGCAGGATGGGTCGGGCTGCGCCCCGAGCCGGCCCCCTGCAGAAACCAAAATCACTGCAGGGCGGCAATATAGAGCTTGCGGGTATCGGCCAGGGCCGCGGCTATTTCCTCCTGCCGGCCCTCCGAGAGGGCACAGCGCAGCAGAAAGCCGGAAATACAGCCCTCTCCGACCATGGAAAGGTATTCCGGCTCCGGCATACGGGGGGCCAGGCCCTCCTCCACCGCGGCAGTGGTCAGGCAGTTCATGATCTCCCCGATCATGCGGCGGGTATCGGCACGCTCCTGCGGACCGCCGCAGATATCATACAGGGCGGCCTGCGGAAACCCCATGGAGGGCACCTGTGAAAAGAAAACGGAGCTGCACTCCAGCAGCTGGCGGGCGGTGATCTCGATGACCTTCCAGCGGGCTTCAAAGCCCTCGGCGCCGGAAATGGCGGCGTACAGTTCCTGGAAGCCCTGGGCCCTGCTGTACTGCATGGCATCCCGCAGCAGCTCCTCCCGGGAGGGGAAATACTCGTACACAGTGCCTTTGCCGATGCCAGCGGCTTCGGCGATCTCAGAAACCTTCAGATCTCCCAGCGGACGGCCCTGCCGCAGCAGCTTTAATACCGCACGGAACACCGCGGCCTTTTTCTCCGGCAAGTTCATACCTCTTCTACCTCCTCGATGACAACTTTCTTGGGGTCTTTCTTTAGGAAAATATCGTAAATGGCTGGGACAATGAACAGAGTAAGCAGAGTGGCGTAGGTCAGGCCGCCGATGGTAACGATGGCCAAGGGCTGCAGCATATCGCCGCCAGCGCCCAGGCCCAGCGCCATGGTAGCCAGGCCGAAAATGGTGGTCATGGCAGTCATGAGGATGGGGCGAATGCGGTCGCGGCCGGTCTGTACCAGCGCTTCGGCGCGTTCCATCCCCTCCAGCCGCAGCCCGTTGGCGTAATCCACAAAGACGATGCCGTTATTCACAACGACACCCGCGAGCATAAGGAAGCCCAGCATGGCAATGACTGAGAGCTCCTTGCCGGTGATCCACAGGGCCAAAAGGCCGCCGGTGAAGGCCAACGGAATGGTGAACAGCACGATAAACGGCGAGAGCAGCGACTGGAACTGCGCCACCATGATGAGATAGATGAAGGCGATGGCCAGGGCGATCATCAGGATGAGGTCGCTCATGGTGGATTGGATCATCTCATTTTCGCCCTCAATGGCATAGGAGCAGCCCTCCGGCATCTCATAATCGGCCAGCAGCTTTTCCACCTCACGGCTCACCAGGCCGATGTTGTAGCCATCGGCGATCTGGGCGGTGACGGTGACGGTACGGGCCTGATTTTCACGGTGGATGGCGGAAGCGGACGCGGCCTCGGTCACTGCGGCGATCTCGGAAAGGCGGACCTCGCATTCCTCCTGGTTTTTGGTACCGGTCAGGCGGAGCTCCTCCAGCGTTTCCCGGGTGGTGATACCGGCGCTATCGGGGACGACCACAACCGGCAGGTCACTGTTATCCACGGTGATATTGGTGGCGGTGGTTTGGGAAAGAACGGCGGCGGCCACCTGCTGGTAGACCTGTGCGACCGTCAGGTTATACTCGGCGGCTTTGGCTTTATCCACGGTGATGCGCACCTCGGTGCTGCTGTCCTCCTGCCCATCACTGACCGAAGCGACCCCTTCCACGGCGGAAAGGGTTTTGGCCAGGTCGGTGGCGGCGGCCCGCAGGGCATCCATATCATCGCCGGTGACGGCCAGCTGAATACCGCTGCCGCCGGTCATCATACTCATATCCATGGTGGAGCCGTTGGCGGAAACGGTGCAGTCCAGATCGGCGCAGGCTTCCTCGATCTTTTTGGCGATCTCCTGGCTGGAATCGCTGCGGTCATCACCCAGCAGCACATAGATGGACAGGCTGCTGCCGCCCATGCTCATCATGCTCTGGCCCTCCATGGCGCCGACGGTATCCACCCCATCCACGGTAAGGATCCGCTCCAGGACGGTATCGCACATGGCCCATGTTTCGCTTTGGGTGGCGTCCTCCGGCATCTCGATGGAGACCGACACCTGTGGGCTATCCATTTCCGGCATAAAGGCGGTGCCCATGCTGACCGCCAGCACCGCGCTGGCAATAAGCAGTGCCACCGCGCCCAGCAGAACGGGAGCCTTGTGCCGCAGTACTTTCCGCAGAAGGTTTTCGTAGCCCGCTATCATGCGGTTCAGGAGACGGTTGGGCTTTTCCCCTGCGGTATCGCGGGTCAATATTTTGCCCGAAAGGGCGGGCACCAAGGTAAGGGCGACCAGCAGACTGGCACCCAGTGAATAGGCGATGGTCAGGCCCATATCGGCGAAGATCTGCCGGGTAAGGCCGCTGGTAAACAGGATGGGCACAAATACGCAGACAGTGGTAAGGGTGCTGGCGGTGATAGCCCCGGCAATCTGGCGGCAGCCGTGAACCGCCGCCGTGGCGGCATTGTAGCCCAGCTGGCGCAGACGGTAGATATTCTCGATGGCGACGATACTGTTATCCACCAGCATGCCGACGCCAAGGGCAAGGCCTGAAAGGGAGATGATATTGAGAGTGACGCCGGTGAAGTGCATAAGCACCACCGCCAAAAGCAGACTGATGGGGATACTGAGCGCCACAATGATAGTGGGGCGGAAGTCCCGCAGGAACAGCATGAGGACAATGACGGCCAGCAGCGCGCCGAACAGCAGATTTTCCAGCACCGAGCTGATGACCAGATCGATGTACTGGCCCTGATCGCTGAGGGCGGTGAGGTGCAGGCCATCGTATTTTTCCTCCAGCTGGGCCATGGCGGCATAGAGATTATCGCAGGCACCGGAGGTGGAAGCGATGGAGGACTTTTGTACCGTGAGCAGCACACCGTCATTGCCGTTTATTTTGGCGTACAACTCCTCGGCGTTATCCGCCAGGCGGACAGTGGCGATATCGGTCAGGCGGATCTCCCCCACATCGCCGACATCGTATTGGAAGAGCACCCAGTTCTGCAGCTCCTCCAGGCTGGTAAATTTATCGCCGACCTTGAGGGCATTCTGCCCCTCGGCGCTTTGGATATAGCCGGCGGGCATCGAGAAGTTCTGCGCCATGAGCAGCTGCGAAACAGCGGACTGGGTGAGAATGCCGTCCAGCCCGGCGGCCTTGTAGGCGGCATCCCGCTGCTGGCGGAACTGCTCCTCGGCTTCATCCAGGGCCTGTTCGGCCTGCTGTAATTGCAGGGTGGCCAGAATGAGCTGCTGAGAAAGCTCCAGCTTGCCGGTCTCCAGCTGGCTCTGTGCCTTATCCAGCTGCGAAAGAGCGGCGTCCAGCTCCTTTTGGCTGGACTGAGCGGTTTCCAGCTCCTTTTTTAGCTGCGGGATGCGGGGCGCCAGCGCATCAATGGCGGCGTTCAGCTCGGTAATGGTGCCGTAGTCATCCTGCACCTTATCGTGGCTTTCGATCCACTTCTTGCCCTCGGCCTCGCCCAGCACGAGTTTGATGGCGGCGGCGTTTTCCTCGATGGCTTTGGTGGTGTCGGCGATGGCCTTCTCGGCCTCCGCCTTCGCCTCGGTGGCCTGCCGGAAGGTCTCCAGCCGGGCGTTGGCGCGGGTCACCTCCTCCTCGGCAGCCGAGAGCTTTTCCGCGGCGGCAACGGTTTGCGGGTCATTGCGGGTAAGGTAGGCGGTCTGCGCCGCCTGGATGGCGGCAAGCTCGGCTTCGGCGGTATTGAGCTGGGCTTGCAGCCCGGTATTATCGGGGTCCTTCTCCAGCTGTGCCTGGAGGTCGTCCACCTCCGCCTGCTTTTCCTGCTCCTGCCGCAGCAGGTCCTGCCAGCCGGGATCGTCCTTGAGACGCTCCGGTGCGCCGGCCAGCGCTTCATCGTAGGCGGTTTGCGCGGCTTCCTGCGCATCCTTGGCATTGGTCACATCCTGCTGCAGGGCGGCTTCACTGCTGCCGATCTCCTTGAGGGTGGCTTCGGCGGTCTCCAGCGAGGCCTGGGCGGCTTTCAGCTGGGCGCGCAGCTGGGTGCGGGTAAGCTGCAGAGATTGCAGCTCGGCATATTTTACAGCGGAAAGATAGGTACGGGCGTAATCTTCACTGGCATTGTAGCTATCGCGCAGATTTACCATGTTATCGTACTGGGCCAGCACAGCCTGAATGGCCTTGACCTCCGCCGAGGTGAGGGTGGAGCCGAGGGAGGCCTGATCCTTGGCATCGGCCAGCTGCTGGGCAGCGGCCACCAGCTGGGCATAGGCGGTGCCGCTTTGCTCCTCCAGCTTCTTTTTGGCGTCGTTGATCTGCCTGCGAGAATCTTTGAGCTGCTTTTCGGCATCGGCCAGAGAGCTATCAATGGCCGCCAGTACCTTATCGTTCAGCTCATCGATTTTGGCTTGATCCAGCTCCACACGGATCTGGCTTTCCACCAGACCGCTGCCGGAAACGGACGCCACGCCATCCACCCGCTCCAGTGCCGGGATGACGGTGGAGGAGGTGAATTCCGAAAGCTCGTTTCGGGCCATATTATCGCTATCCACCGCCAATACCATGATGGGCAGCATATCGGGATTGATCTTCATGAGCACCGGGCTGCCGGCGGCCTCGGGCAGGGAGCCGGCGATCTGATCAAGGCTGGCGTTCATTTCGATCATGGCGGAATCCATGCCGGTGCCTTCCTCAAATTCCAGCACCACGATGCTGACATTTTCCTGCGAGATACTGGTGATATTCTTGACGCCGCTGGTGGTAGCCAGGGCGCTTTCCAGCGTTTTGGTCACGCTTTGCTCCACCTGCTCCGGACTGGCGCCGATGTAGGTGGTATAGGCGATGGCATAGGGCAGATCCATATTCGGCAGGAGGTCGGTGGTCATATTGATGAAAGACATGACACCGAGGATAAGCACCAGCATCACGCAGACGAATACGGTCATGGGCTTTTTGACACTGAGACGAGACAGCATAGAGGATTCTCCATTTCCGGGGGATAGATGTTCCGACCGACCGGTCGGTCGGGGATTTCTAATCTTATTTTAGCGCAAAACGGGACGAACGCAAGAGGAAAGATATTAACATTTCGTAAAGGTTATAGCATCGGCGCGGGAGAGTATGCTATAATAACCATGGACATTGCAGGAAGCTGGTTTTGGGCGGCCCCGCGCGGGAGCCGAAGGCTCCCGAAGGGCGCCCCCCGCAGGGGGGCGCCCCAGCCCGGCGGAGCCAGGCACGGGGCCGCCCGAATGCCAGCCTGCACCCCCAAAGGAGGTAATCGCCATGTATCACATCCTGGTCGTGGATGACGAAGCCAAGATCCGCGAGATCATTAAAAAATACGCAGTATTCGAGGGCTACCGGGTCACCGAGGCCGCCAATGGCATGGAGGCCATCGACCTGTGCCGCACCGAGCCGTTCGATCTCATCATCATGGATGTGATGATGCCGGAGCTGGACGGCTTTTCCGCCTGCCGCGAAATCCGCAAATACAACCGCACGCCCATCATCATGCTTTCCGCCCGCGGCGAAGAATATGACCGCATCCACGGCTTCGAGCTGGGGATCGATGACTATGTGGTCAAGCCCTTTTCCCCCAAGGAGCTGATGATGCGGGTGGCCGCCATCATCAAGCGCAGCGGCGGCGAGGAAAACAACCGTTTTGTTTTTGAGGGGCTGACGGTGGATTTTACCGCGCGGCTGGTTTTCATTGACGAGCAGCGCATAGAGATGTCTCCCAAGGAGTACGACCTGTTTTTCTATATGGTGCGCAACCGCGGCGTGGCCCTGACCCGCGAGCGGCTGATCCACGATGTATGGGGCTATGATTTTTACGGCGACGACCGCACGCTGGATACCCATGTAAAGCTGCTGCGCAAGAGCCTGGGCCGGTACAGCCGGTGCATTATCACGCTAAGAGGAGTTGGGTACCGCTTTGAAACTGTGGCAGAGCCGGAAAGCGATGCAGACGGAGACGCCAACTGAGTCCTCCCCTGCCCCGCAGCATAAGCAAAGCCGTTTTTCCCACCTGGGCATCCGCTGGAGACTGGTGGGCAGCTTTGCTATGTTCGTGGCGCTGCTGCTGATGCTGCTGTGGCTTTTGCAGATCGTCTTTTTGGAGAGCTTCTACAAATCCATCAAGACCAGCTCCATCAAAAATACCGCCGAGGAAGTAGCCGCCAGCATCAATGATGAGAACTTCTACACCGAGGTGAACCGCCTGACCCGCCAGGATCTCATCTGTGTCCACATCGTGCGGGAGGACGGCACCCCGGTACTGACCTCCGGCAACCAGCCCTCCTGCATCCTGCACATGCTGCTTACCGATCAGGCGGCGCTGCTGTTCCGGCAGGCGCAGGAAAACGGCGGCACCGTGCTGGAAAACTATCAGCTCCTGGAGCTTTCCCCCGCCATGCAGAGCAAAGCAACCGCCCAGGCCGCCTCCACCGAGCAGCTGCTGTACGGCATTCTGACCACGCGCGGAGAGGACGAAGGCGCCGAGCCGGTCATGGTCATGGTGGATGCCACCATCACGCCCATCAATACCACGGTGGAAACACTGCGGGCCCAGCTGGTCATCATCACGGTCATCATGACGGCGTTTTCCATCCTGCTGGTGCTGCTGCTTTCCTCCATGATCTCCCGTCCCATCACCCGCATTACCAAAAGCGCCAAGCAGCTGGCCACCGGCGATTACGGCACGCAGTTTACCGGCGGCACCTACCGGGAGGTCACCGAGCTGGCCGACACCCTGAACTATGCCAGCCGGGAGCTGAGCAAGGTGGAACATCTGCGGCAGGAGTTCATCGCCAATGTGAGCCACGACCTGCGCACCCCGCTGACCATGATTACCGGCTATGCCGAGGTAATGCGCGATCTGCCGGGTGAAAATACCCCGGAAAATGTGCAGATCATCATAGATGAGGCCCGCCGGCTGACTGATTTGGTCAATGATTTGCTGAATCTTTCCCGGCTACAAAGCGGCGCGCAGACCCCCGAACCGGAGCCGCTCAATCTCACCAAGATGATCCGCGGCATTATGGGGCGGTACGCCAAGCTGGTGCTGCATGACGGCTACGCCATCACGCTGGAAGCGGACGGCGACGCCATGGTGATGGCCGACCGGCTGCGCATGACCCAAGTGCTGTATAATCTCATCAATAACGCCATCAACTATGCCGGGGCCGACCGGGCCGTACTGGTGCGCCAGACCATCGAGAATGGGACTGTGAAGGTGGAGGTCATCGACCACGGCGAAGGCATTCCGGCCGAAAGCCTGCCCTATGTGTGGGACCGCTACTACAAGGTGGATAAAAACCACCGCCGCTCCACCGTGGGGGCCGGGCTGGGACTTTCCATTGTAAAGGGCGTGCTGGAGGCCCACGGCGCCGAATACGGCGTAGCCAGCACCCTGGGCGAGGGCAGCGATTTCTGGTTCCGGCTGCCGCTGCTGCCGCCCGATGCCGCTTTAACCGCCGAAAGTGAAGAAAATCATTCCGATTTTTCCTGATTTCTTCACACAGCCATCACATTGGCCGTATATGATAAAGGTGTGGAATAAATAAGGGCGCACAGCCCGGCCGAAGGTTTTTCTTTCTCCTCCTTATCTTCATCCTTCTTTATACTTTTTCGTTTTGTCCTCATTTTCTTTTCCCTTCGGCTCATTCCCCAAGCTCCTGCGCCGGCTGCAAACGGCCGCAGGAAACAGTTTTACCAGGAGCTCCCGCACTGTAACAGGTGCGGGAGCTTTTTTGTGTTCTTTAATATTTTATGAATTCACCGTGAACTGCGTTGACTATATAGGGGCAAAATGGTATGCTGACTGTATTAGCTCCAGTAGTACAGTTTGCTGCAAAGTTTTTTTGCATTTTTTGTTTTTGGATGCAATAAAATCCATCAAACTGTACACTTATTTTAGTGAAATATGATTTTTCTGCGAGAGGGGGAAAAAATGTGCAATACATGGTGGAGACCAAAAATCTCCGCAAGGTGTACCGGACCGGCGATGAAAAGGTAGTCGCTCTGGATAATATCGACCTGACCATCGAGCAGGGGCAGGTGTGCTGTATACTGGGTACCTCCGGCAGTGGTAAATCCACCCTGCTGAACCAGCTGGCCGGGCTGGAAAAGCCCACCCGCGGCACGGTAAAAATCAAGGGAGAGCTGATCTCCAAGATGAGCGAAAAGCAGCTGGCGGTGTTCCGGCAGAAGCACATCGGCTTTGTGTTCCAGTCCTACAATCTCATTCAGGGGATGACCGCTGTGGAAAATGTGGCCATGCCGCTGATGTTCCGCCGGGTGTCCCGCAAAAAGCGTGAGGAAGCCGCCCGTGAAATGCTAAAGCAGGTGGGACTGGGCGAGCGCATGGACCACCGTCCCAATGAAATGAGCGGCGGCCAGCAGCAGCGCGTGGGCATTGCCCGCGCCTTTGTTACCAATCCTGAGGTAGTATTTGCCGATGAACCCACCGGCAACCTGGATACCAAAACGACCAAAGAGGTCATGGAGATGTTCCTGCGGTTTGCCCGGGAAAAGGGCACCACGATCATACTGGTGACACACGACCGCAGCCTGGCAGAATACTGCGACCGCATCGTGACCATCTCGGATGGACGCATCATTTCCAATGAGGACCACCGCCATGCCAAGGCGATCCAAGACCCTCCCGCCGCCCCTGCCGAGGAGCTGCCGGAGACCCTGCAATTTACCGATAACACACTGGCCGCCGGCCAAGGAGGAGTATGACTGTGAAAAAGATGAGCAAGATCCTGACATTCATTCTGGTGCTGGCCATGGTGCTGGGCACCGTAGCAATGGCGGCTGAACCGCCCTATACTGTTTCTGCTCCGGCGGATTCATTAACACATGGTAAAATAACCATTACATATGATACCGCAGATACCGAAAAGAGCGGCACCAAAACTGTAAATGGCTTTTTGAACAGCACCACAACTTCCATCAAATTACCTAATGATGTAAAAAAAATAAAAGTATCTTTCACTGCAAATCCTGGCTATGAATTTGTCAGTGCTACATATAAAGTAGGCGATACTGATGCAAAGTCTGTTGTAGATTTCGGCGAAATTGAAATCACCGACAACACAACCATTACCCCTGTATTCCAGGCCAAGAGCACCCTGGGCGGCGAAAAGACCGCTGACAGTTTCCGGCTGGATGCTATTTGCAGCGGCAGCTACTACTGGCAGATGTACCACAAGGACATGGCCAATAACAAAAAGTACACCAAATATCCCGGCTCCCCTGCGGATAAGGTCAATCCCAGCTCTGAGATCGTAAAGGGCAACTATGTTGATTTGACCCTGTATGTTACTGACAATGACTTTTTGAGCCTTTATGGGTCCACCGGCTACAGCAAGGATAATTTCTCTGTTACCACCCCTGGCGACAGCAGCTTCCTGGCTGGCTCCGGCGCCGGTGCTGAAATTGAAAAATGGACAGTAGGCAGCACCGATAAAGGTATGGTAATCCAGCTGACCGGCGTATACTATGTGGGCGGCAGCGATAACACCCTGAAGCTTATCATTACCCAGGGCAACTACAATGCTATTGTAACCTGCAAGATCGATAACGCCACCATCGTGCCGGAAAAGGAAAACGACAAAAAACCGGATGAGGAGACTACCGCAGCGCAGCCCTATGTCATCATCAGCAGCTACAGCTACGGCAAGGGCGACCTGGTGGCCGGTGAGACCCGCAATATCACCATGACCTTCCGCAATACCAGCAAGACCATGGCCGTGGAAAACATGATGGTGACCATGACCCTGCCCGATGCCATGATGCTGACCAGCAGCTCCAATTCCTTCTACATCGAATCGCTGGCAGCCGAGGGCACCATCACCAAGACCGTGAATGTGACCGTGAAGCCCACTGCGGCGGCCCAGTCCCATTCCATGACCGTTGATTTTACCTATGACTACCTGGATAACGGCGTGCGCCGCAATGCCAAGACCACCGAGACCATCAGCATGCCGGTGCTGCAGGTGGATCGCTTTACCGTGACCGGCATCGACCTGCCCCAACAGATCTTCATTGGCGAGGAAAATAACCTCTCCGTCAACTTCGTCAATAAGAGCCGTACCGATATCTACAATCTTTCCGCCAAGCTGAACTGCGAGGGGCTTTCCAATAACGGCGAGGAGCAGTATCTGGGCAACCTGGCCTCCGGCACCACCTCCAGCGCCGATTTCTACATCACCGGGAATGAAAAGGGCGAGCTGGTGGGTGAGGTCATTATCACCTACGAGGATACCAACATGAACCAGCGCACCGTTTCGGTGCCCTTTACCACGCAGGTGACCAGCTACGAGGATGTATGGGGTCCCAGCAATCCCAGCGTCGACCCCGGTATGGATCCCGGCACTGACCCCGGCATGGAAGAGCCTGCGGGCTTCCCGTGGTTCTGGGGCATCGGCGGTGTGGTGGTAGTGGCTGCCGGCGTATTCGTGTACCTGAAGCTGCGTAAAAATAAAAAGGAGAGCGTAGACGAAGATGAGGATATCTGACCTTCTGAGCGTCTGCCTGCGAAACCTGACCCGCCGCCGGGTGCGTACCGCCCTGACCGTTATCGGCGTTGTCATCGGCGTGTGCGCCATCATCTTGATGGTCTCACTCGGCATCGGCGCGCGGGAATCCATGATGCAGATGCTGCAAGAGTGGGGCGATCTTACCATCATCAATGTCTACAATTACGGCGGAGGCGAGACCAAGCTGGACGATAAAGCCCTCTCCAAAATACAGGCGATGGATCATGCGCTCTTGCAATTTGCGGGGGAGTTTGGTATCATGGCAGGCAGATCAAAAGAAAAACGGCGGTGATGATAAG
>ERZ507039.534-NODE-534-length-14281-cov-4.281808_pt1 | contig 14281 bp, 11 predicted proteins | sample MGYA00512872_ERZ507039 | MGnify/ENA metagenome assembly ERZ507039
ATCCTTACAGCCTGCTCAATTTCTTTGCTGATGGCAAGCTGAAGGCTTATTGGTTTGGATCCGGTACACCTACTTATCTGATTGAAAAAATGAGGGAGTTTCATGTGTTGCCATCGCAGTTGGGGCGAGTGAGGGCTAAGGCTTCCTCCTTTGACGCTGCAACGGAAAGAATGACTTCGCTCACTCCTCTGCTGTATCAGAGTGGCTATCTCACCATCAAGGACTACGAAAAGAAGATAGATGTTTATACGCTCGACTTTCCTAACAAGGAGATTGAGGTGGGACTGTTCGACAGTTTGTTGCCGGGCTACCTTGGATCGGGAATAGATACGGGTAGGGTTGTGATTGCTGACATTTCTTCCTATATTAATAGTGGTAAAATGGATGAAGCCCTGCAAATGCTGGCTGATTTTCTGGAAACCATTCCATATTGCGACAACACCAATTACGAGGGGCATTACCAGCAGATGTTTTATATCATCTTTGCCTTGCTTACTGACTACAATATTATTGTGGAGCAGCACACGGCTAAAGGGAGAATCGACATCACGATGGAGACTGCCGACACCATCTATGTGATGGAACTGAAATTCAATAAGAGTGCGCAAGGGGCATTAGACCAAATCAATGACAAGCATTATGCCCAAGCCTTTTCCTTGAAGAATAAGGAAATTGTAAAGGTGGGCTTGAACTTCTCTGTCAAAGACGAGGTGAATAATCTGGAATGGGTGATTGCCTGACACTGAGGGGAGGGGTAGCCGATGGATTACGATTGACTTTCACAAATTCTTAAACCGACCTTCCCCCTATCTCATGGGGACAGTATCAGTTTTGAAAACGGACATTAAAATACAAGAACTCCGCCCTAAACAACCACGAAAGGGGAGTTAGGGCGGAGTTATCTACAAATATCACTTCTTTTCTTCCAGATGCTTCTTCACGGCATCCTCGATATCAGCCTTGTAATTCAAGCCGTAGAGGCGGTAGAGATCCTGCATGTGGAGCAGTCTTGAGAAGAAGTTCTCCAGGTTGCGCTTATCCTTGGCAGTCCACTGCACCTCAGAAAGGGCGGCAAGTCTTGGCAACAGCTCCCACTCCATCTTCTTGGCATCCTTTACCCACTCGGTCCAGATACAACCCTCGGCACCGATGATGTTCTGCTGCTCGGCAGGAGTCAACTTATCAGAGCAAGGATCCAGATCATATACCCGCTGGATGCTAGGAATACCCTCTATCTTGTTGATGCGAGGATTGCTGAAATAGAAATTCGAAATAGGTGCCACGATGGTTGGATGACCTTCACGGGCTGAACGGATGCTGGCATTCACACTGGTCCAACCGCAAACGGTGATGTCCTTGGATGGAGTTCCTTCCAGAATCTCATCCCAACCCATCATCTTTCTGCCACGGTTTCTGATCTGCTTCTCTATCTCACCCATAAACCAAGTCTGGAGCTGCTCTTCCTTGCTGTGCTTAGGAAGCTCCTGGATGCCGAGCTCTGCAATCTTCTTCTGGCAGTTCTCGCAAACCTTCCAGCGGTTCTTTGGGCACTCATCGCCACCAATATGAATATACTCTGATGGGAAAATATCCATGATTTCATCCATCACGTCCTTGGCAAACTGGAGGGTCTGAGCCTTGCCAGCACACAACACATCCTCGAAAACACCAAAACGGGTAGCTACCTCGTAAGGACCACCGGTACAGCCCAACTCTGGATAAGATGCCAGGGCTGCCAGCATGTGGCCCGGCATATCCACCTCCGGAATCACGGTGATGTATCTGTCGGCAGCATACTTCACGATTTCGCGTGCTTCTTCCTGGGTATAATAACCTGATACGGGAACGCCATCAAACTCGTTCTTGTTGGTTGGCAGGATAGTCTCCTTGCGCTTGGACCCAATCTGGGTAAGCATCGGATACTTCTTGATTTCAAGACGCCAGCCCTGATCCTCGGTAAGATGCCAGTGGAAATAATTGATGTTGTGCATCGCAAAGACATCAATCAACTTCTTGAGATAAGGTACGCTAAAATAATGACGGCCCACATCAATCATGAATGCACGATAAGCAAAGCGGGGAGCATCGGTAACCTCGGCAGCAGGAAGAGAAACGCTCTTCACATTCTTGGTGATAGGCAATGCCTTCATCACACTCTGGATACCATAGAAGATACCTACATGAGAGGTGGCTGAAATGGTGATGCCATTCTTGTTGACCACCAGAGAATAAGCCTCAGACTGGGTATCGCCAGCATTCAGCGCCAGACGAATCTGACCCTTCGCCTGCTTGTCAGTAGTCTTTACCTCGATACCGGTTACCTCCTTGATATGAGATGCCAGGAACTCGGCGTCCTTCTTCTGCTTCTCATCTCCAGCAGCATAATAGATTGTAGTTTTGGCTGTGATGCGGAAAGGAGCACTGCTCATCTCCTTGACTTGCTGAGGCAATGGAACAATCTGCCAACTGCCCATGTTCACATCCTTGGCTGATAATGAAAGGCTAGCCAAAAAAGCCATAGTTAGAATGATTCTTCGTATCATAATTTTGAATGAATAGGTTTTAAATCACTGCAAAATTACGATTTTATACCGAAAGTACGGCATAATTTGAAGAAAAGCATCCTTCACTATGGCTTTTTTAACCTATTTTGGGTCTGGAAACTGCCAGATGGCGATTTCTAGAAGAGATTCACGATGCGGTCGATGTCAACGGAAAGTCCCACCGAGAAGGTGCGACCGGTGGTCATCGCCGAACTCCAATAATACTTCTCTGGTGTATAATCGAAGAGATTATCTACCGTGAAGTTCAGATTGACAGCATCCAGGAATCGCTGCTGAAGAGTGAACTTCCACAACTGATAACTGCTGTCATGCTTCTCGATGTTCGTATCTGGAGAGGACAGGTATCTGCCTGACAGAGCGGCATTGATGCGATAGAACGAACAGAGCTGGCGATCGTAGTCGAGACGCCAGGTGGCGGTATGAGGACGAGGCTGTGAGAACTGGGAATCTACACTTCTGCCACCCACATGGAGATAGCTGTAGTCGAGTTTCACACCTAGTCCCATATCCGAACGGTACTGAGCACTGAAGTCGATGCCGCTCACCTCTACTCCATCCTCGTTGCAATAACGGGAAGCCACATCCGGCTGACCGGTTCCCGGGGTATAATCGTTATAATCCTCGGTAGTGATGCGCTTATCATACTTATTATAATAGCCCATCAGGGTAAGACTATACTGACCGGTCAAGAAACCTGCATTCTTCACCCTGCCGGTATGCTCCAGCGCCAGGTTGTAGTTGTTGCTCTTCTCCGGCTTCAGATTCGGATTACCGTAAATCATCTGCATACCTGCCATATCAAAGTTCATATACATCTCCTTGAGCGTTGGGGCACGGAATCCGCCGGCATAGTTGGCACGGATGGAGAAGCCCTTCCACTTGGTCATCAGAGCCAGACGACCGGTGGTGGCATGCTGGCTGGATGCAGAGAAGTAATCATGACGAAGACTTGCCACGATGTTCAACCACTGCAAAGGATTGTAATCGAACTGGGCGAAGGCATCGTATGAATTCTGAGTCTTGGAACCATTGTTGGCAAACTGATAGGTGGTGAGATAATCGTTCAGGAAATCTGCACCTGCCGTCAATGTGTTCTTGCCGAAGATATGGGAATAGAGGGCACGGACGGTGTTCTGACGGTTGGTATAATCGTGGTCGTGAGTACGCTCATCATTCACATATCGAGCCTTGTCATACTGGTCGAAGCCGTAAGAAATCTCCAGATTATCATTCTCCGAGAGATTCATCACGGTCTTCAGTCCGGCAGAATAATCCTTATAGTGGTCATCGTAGTTGCTGCGATTACTGATACGATTGAAATAGCCGCCACGACCAATCAGCTTCACCTTGTTAGAGAGCTTGTAGGTAAGTCGCTCTTTCACATTGAAGGTCTCGCCACCATAAATATGTAGGATGTTGGATTCTGTTTCGAAGGGACTGGTAAGCTGCACCTCATCCGATGTAGTGCGCTGGATGCTGGTCTGCGAATTCCACTTTCCGGCATTGAAGCTGTAGCTTCCGCCGTGACGCCACTCCTTGTTGAAATCGTTGTAGCGGGTGTTGACATTGGCAGTCCAAGGTTCGCTGTTTTCACGGGAGATGATGTTGATGACTCCGGCTACGGCATTGGCGCCATAGAGCGCCGAAGCAGCACCCTTTACTATCTCGATACGTCCTACATTATCCAAGTTCAGACGACTATAATCTACATTATCCATGGTTTCACCAGCCAATCGCTCGCCATCTACGAGGAAGAGCACGGCGTTTCCACCGAAACCATTCATATTGAGAGAAGTCTCCTGATTCATGGCATAGCCGAATTCCAGACCCGGCATCTGCTCGGTGAGAAGGTCCTGGATATTGGTAGCATCAGCTATCTTGATATCATTGGCGGTAATCAGACGGGTTACCACAGGAGCATCCTTCAAAGCCTTCGGAGTTCGGGTTGCGGTAACTACCACCTGATCGAGGGCAGTAGCATCCGGTTGAAGGCGAAGCACATGCTGCTCACCTTTTCTCTCATCTGCTTTCAGTACGAAAGTCTGAGTCTGATAGCCCACAAAGCTCACCTTCACTCTCACGGCTCCATCCTTGGCATAAGGAATGCGGAAATATCCATCTTCATCAGTGGTTACTCCTCCCTTGGCATTCACCATTTGGACGGTGGCACCCACCAGAGGTGCGCCCGAATCATCGAGCACTCTACCCACGATATCTCCCTGGGTTTCAGCTTTCAGATTCAGGCACAATCCGCAAAGGATTAGGAATAGTGCGAATATCTTTTGCTTCATCGAATTATATCAAAGTTTATCCTGAAACAATCCTTTTATTTTGTACAAACAAACTTAGCAATCATCGGCATAGGCATCTTGCCATACTGTATTGAGTAGCTGACAGTCAGAGTCTTGTCCTTCAAAGTACCCTGCAAGGTTACAGTGTAGTTCTTCTCTGCACCATTCACGGTAACAGTACCGGCATAATTTTCCTGAGCGAATGCATAAGCACCATTGGAACCAGAAACCTTTACAGCAGGAACCTCCAGAGCAGGAAGAGCCATCATGCCCTCGCCGCAAGCTGGCAAAGTAACCTTGACTGTAGCATCATCAACAGCCTCAATCTTCATAGTAACATTATCGTATGTAGAAGCCTGACCCATTACGGTCATATCCAGGGTGCTGGTGTATGAACCGGCAATCTCCTTGGCAGCTGCCACAGTATCATTATCATCATCGCTGCTGCAAGAGCTGAATGCTACACACATAGAAACCAAAGCCAACATCATGGCCATCATTGTCTTAAACTTTTTCATTTTTCTTTATTTTTCTTTTAGTTACAATAATATTTTCTGTTCAAGGGGATTTGCAATCCCCGTTTCCCTGTTTAAGGGGATTTGCAATCCCCGTTTATTTATCTTCCGGAACATAGATGATTTCACCATTCTCCAGCTGGTAAGCGATGCCCACCTTCTTTCCCTTGTTGCCAGATTTCCTGCTCTGGTCTTCAGAAGGAGTATAGCGATTGATCTTCTGTCCATTCTTGGTAATGATTTCCATATTCTCCTTGCCAGGGTTCTTCACCATCGTGAAGTTATCCTTGCTGAACATTTCCGTCATATTATAGCGCGAAACGAGGGCTACCATCAGGGCGAGGGCAAATACCATCGCCACATCGAAGAGGTTGCTCACTACGTTCATCGGATCATCATCCTCGCCATCATGCGAGAGACGACTTCTACGTCTTTGTCTCATATTCTTTTCAAGATGTTAAGGAGTTACTTTTTCTCATCAATCAGGTCTGCCATAAACTCGAGGTTGCTCATATCCTCGGTGTACCAGCGGTTCTTGGTCTGCTTGGTCACAAAACCGATGGCTGCAGAGAACAATCCCACAACGGTGGTAGCGAAAGCCACCTGCATATTGTAAGCCATCGAAGCAATATCACCGGTAGAAAGACCAACCAGGGCTGGACCCATCGGAATCAAGGTACCCATTAAACCGAGCATCGGACCCATCTTCAGGAGTGTAGAAGGAAGAGAAAGATCCTTCTCAACAAACTGGGCATACTGGTCGAGGATGCGGTTCACCTGCGCCTTGCTCTGACGGTTGTCCACGAGTTTCTTCATATAGGAAACGATGACAGCCTGCTTGTTCTTTGGCAAGCGATCGCCCAGGGTATCGATATTATCGAGTGTCAGGGTGTTCATCTGTTCACGAATCTCCGCACCCGACTTGCGCTTTACAAGATACTGTCCGAAGAAACCTCCGAGGAGCAGCAAGGCTCTGAGGAAGAAGAAAATCAACAAAATAATCACAGGAACCAGCATGCCTGTGGAAATCCAAAACAATACGTCTGATATGTAATTCATTATACTCTATATTTTTTAATTTGATAATTGTAAACTGCCCATCCGATTGCCATTCCTACGATGACGATGGCGATGACGCCGAGAAGCGAGAGGGCATCGAAACTGTTGAATCCTGCCACGGCTGTCCTGCCATTCACCGTACCGATGATGCCCATCAATCCGAGCAGCACCTCTACCAGGAAAAGCAGTTCCAAGCGGATTGGTCGCTCCGGCAAGAGCCATCTCAAACCGTAAGTAAATACCGGAGTCAAGACCAGCAGTACTACGGCAAGCACCCATGCCACTACCTGGAACGATACGCCGGGAAGCAGGAAGATGGTCATCACCAGAACACTGAACAGCACTGGAAAGACCAGCAAACCCGGGAAGTACTTCAGGAAGATGAAGAACATCCATTTGCGGCGGCCCACATGTTCCGAAGTCTTCAGATCTACGTGGTGCACACAGAAAAGCATCGTGAGTGCCACGTCGATACTCAGCAGCACCGCCATATCGAGCATCAGCTTCTGGTCGGCTATCCAGGCCGCAATCTGCGTCTTCGACTGCTCAATGGCGAATGGCCAGGTCATTCCCACGAAGAAGGCTACGAGCACCGAGATGATCATAATCTCCTTCACTCCGTGGAAGGTCTGCTTCAGCACAAAACTGAAGCAAACCAATATCATCATTACTAAAACTAATGTCTCCACTATGTATAAATGTTTAGTTTTAGGGGGATATGTTATCCCCCTTTACTATTCTACCATATTCTTTCTTCTTCGGCGAATGAGGATAGCCAACATCACGAAAGCAACGATGACGATGACACCTACAACGATGCCGCTCACCACAGTGGTGGTCTTCTGAGCATCCTCATTCAGCGTCTCCTTCTTCATCACCATACCCTTGTCGCTGCTGTTCTTCGCAGCCTCAGCATCGCGGATCTGCTCTACATTCTGCTGATATTCCTTGGCAGAAGCAGCATCGGTCTTGCTGGCGATATAGTTGCGCAGCTTGGCATTGTCGCAGACGAAACCGGAGCATGAAGGCTTATACTTGTTCACGGTCTCGGTATGAAGCTTGGCAATGTCCTTGAGCTGCTGAGGAGTAGCCTTCCACATTCCCTTGCGGGCACTCTCCATCATCACGGCGGTCATCTCCATCAGCGCTGCCGGATTCTGCTTGTCGAAGAACTCCTTGGTTCCGAGATGGTACTTGTCCTTGACATATACATTATATATCTCATCCCACATCTCCTTATCGATAGCCTTTGGCTTCATCACATTCCAACCGTAGGTATTGGTTACGATTTCAGCGAATGTGCTGGCACTGCTGGCTCCACCCTTCATCTTCTCCTTGATATAGGCTGGGTTGAAGATAGTGGTTCTACCCTCGATGCCGATAGCCTCCTTCACCTCCTGCATTCTCATATTGCTATGGTTGCGATAGTCGGCGAGATAAGCATCCGGATCCTTACCGGTTACGTTGCGAACTGCGAGGTTCATACCTCCCATAAACTCATATACGTGGTCGAGACTCAAGGCTCCCCAGGTGTTGCTCTGTCGTGGCTGAACCACCACATCGGTGCGAGTCAATGCTGCCTCGAAAGCAGCCTTGCGAACAGTCTCCCAGTTCTTCTCATCACCGTAGTAGGCACCCATATTGTTCATATAGACCTCGGCAATCTGACTCTCCTTATCCCAGCGGTCGCCTGCGGTTACCATCTCCTGGATACCGGTACCATAGTTGCCGTTTACGCCTCCAAACACTCGATACATACTTACCTCGCGTGCCTCCTTTGGCGACATACCCTTCTCTACGAGCACCCGTTCCGATTCGGTAACACCAGCTTTCACCAGGTTGTCGTACTTGTCACCCTTGGCATTTGCAGCCATCTCTATCGCCTTGTTGATGAGGAAGAGACGGGATGCTGCCAGGTCGCGGAGCTGACCGGAAGTCTGAACCACGACATCGATGCGAGGACGGCCCAACTGCTTGGATGGGATGAGACGCAGATCGGTAACACGACCGAAGGCATCTCTTACCGGTTCTACACCGAGCATATAGAGAATCTGAGCGATGGTAGCACCCTCTGTTTCGATAAACTCGCTACTCCAGAGCGTGTAGCTCACCTTACGAGGATATTCACCCTTATGTCGCTCGCAATACATCTTGATGGTATTGTCGCAAAGTTCCTTTGCCTTCTCCCAGGCATCCTCCGAAGGTGTATTCTCCACATTGATGGAGAAGAGGTTTCTACCGGTAGGCAGGGTGTTCGGATTCACAATCAGATCACCACCAGGAGATGGAGCGGTAAAGCCGCCATTCAGGGCATTCATCAGAGAAGACATCTCATTGAGCGGACTCTGACGGAGCGCCTCCGAATACTTGCCCACATTCTGCAAGGCATGCTCTACGGTAGTAATCGCCTGAGCCAGATGAATCTGCTGACGGGTATATTTAGGTGCCTTCGACATCATCATACCCTTTTCTTTAGAAGATTTTCCGGTCTGAGATGACTTGCCCTTGCCGGCTTTCGCCATCTTCGCCTTTTTCAAATCCTCCTGATACCATTTCTGTCCCTTCTTGATGGCTTCCATCATCTTGTCTGGGAAGCGACCGGTCTGTTCCATCTTCTCAAAAGCCTCACGACTCATCTGCGGAATCTTCTTCTTATGAGAAACCTTGGCAGCACGGAGTTCGCTTACCGTACGGTGGTCCACCCTCTTCGGCTTCGCCTCCTTCGCTCCACCCATCTGGTCTGCCATCTGCATCATCATCTGGATAGGATCCGGAGCTGCCTGCATCGCCTCTACCTTACGTGCCATCTGGAGTTCGGCAGGAGTGATTCCTACATAACGGCAGATGTATTCATCAGAAACCGAGGCTGAACCCAGAAGCTGGGTCACGGTATTGCGAGCCTTACTCAGATAGAGACGGTCGAAAAGCTGCTTGTGCTTCTCCACACCTTCCTGAGCACGACCTTTCAGCTTATCTACTGCCAACATTCCGTAGGCAATAGGATCTGTAGCCATTGCATAGACACTGGTGCGGACATCATCGTTATCGTATGGTACACCGAGAGTATAGAGTTTGCCGGTAATCTTCTCGTTAGCCAACTCTTCTGCATAGTTCTCTACTCTCGCTATTTCATCTGCAGAATAAGGCTTGTTCATCTGCTTGGCATCGAGCCCCAGTTCACGGGCGATTCCCATCTTCACGGTCAGCGCCTTCACCTTGAGCGACTGTTCGGCAGATGCCTTCTTCTCGTATGACTGGATGGCATCGCTCAACTGCTTATAGGTCTGTCGCAACTCGCTCTCCTTGAAAGGAGGAGTGAGATAGCTCTGGGTCTGGGCATAGGTGCGGCGCTTGGCAATCATCGCCTCGCCCACATTGCCGATGGTATATATATAAAGATGTGGAACCACACCAATCAATCGGTCACTCCAGTCGTTGCTGCCGAGTGCCACCTGCTTTCTCGGAGTATATTCCAGCGAGCCGTGGGTTCCGAAATGGATGAGTGCATCGGCACTGAAACCATAACGTGCCCAGAGATAAGAGGCAACATAAGTGTAAGGAGGTGCCTGGTCGGTGCCATGCACAATCTTGAAGGAGTCGCCTCCCACGCCTGCCATCACCTGTGGAAGCAGGGCCACATTACCAAACTGCAGTCTTGCCACCGCCAACTTTCCGTCATCGGTAGCCATATATTTGCCAGGGAAGGAACCATAGAGCTGGTTCATCTCCTTGATCATCTTCTTAGACAAAGCCTTCTGGGTCCATCCGGCAAACTGCTGGGCGGTAACCAAGGCTGGATGTCCAGACTTCAGGAACTGGGTATAAGCACCCTCGGCATAGGTTCCGAAGACGGCACCCTGAGCCTGGATCATCTTTGCCAGTTCCTGAGGATTGGCAGGCAACTTGCCTACATTATATCCCTCATTCTTCAAGCGAACCAGGAGATTGTAGAGCGATGGAACCACTTCCATTCCCGAAGCGGTGAGTGCATTCTGACCGGGACCCTTGAAGTAGAAGATGGCGATGCGCTTGTTGCTGTTCTTCTTGTTCTTCAGATTCACATAGCCCTGCACGCTCTCCACGAAACTCTCCATTCTGTCTGGGATGCCGTAAACCTCCTGCAAGCCCTCCTTGTTGATGCGCTGTCCGAAAACCACGTATGGACGGATGGCGCCATCAATCTCCGGAGTCACGATGCTCTGCGACATGAAGCCGCCGTTCATTCCCTGCTTGTCGTTCTCCCAATCGGTGGTCAAGCGGTTGATATTAAGAGGTGAGAACAGTGGAATATTCTTCTGCTTCAGAAACTCAACGAAGTAATCGCCCAGTCTGCCATGCGCCATATTCACTACGGCATTCGCCTGGATGCTGTCGGCATGATGACCGGCAATAAAGCTCTGAAGCTTATTGATGCGATACACCATGAATCCCTTCTTCTCGAAAGCTTTTTCCATATCAGGAGCCGCACCCATAAAACCGGTGAGCAAGATGGCAGGAGCACCTTTCTTATATAATCCGTTCTTCGCCAGGAAGGCATTATACTCACGGATGCTATTGAAACCCAGTTCATCGCCCTTTTCATCCTTCGGGTCGAAATGAGTCAAGAGATAGTCTGGTCGCTCATCCACACGTTCCGGCTCTGGAGCCATGAACTTCTTTCCGTCGATAAACTTACGGATGTAAGCGAGCATACTGTGATAATTCTTCTTGCTGCCGTTCTCGATGTACTGCATCAGATAATCGGCATCGAAGTTATCTACTGATACGATATTGTTGGCTGGGTTGGTAGCAGCATGAGTCAGGGTTGGCACCTTGTAGGAAGCCTCTTCCAACTGCTTGCGCTGGTTCTCGTCGATTCGGAGACCCATACCATTCACGATAATCATATCGTAATCATCCAGATGATCGAAATCATCGGTTGTGATCTCACTCAGTTTAATCATCGCATTGTCGTTGGCATGCGAAATCTGTCCCAGCGCAATAGCCTGATAGTTAAGGAAAGCGATGCGGGTAGTACCCACCCAGGCAGAGTAAGCCTTCGCCAAACCTCCCAGAACAATCACGGCCAATAAGGCCAGGAAGATGTGTTTCTTTTTAATCTTTCTGATTTTTCCTAATCCTTTTTTCATATCTATTCCTTTTTTCGGGCTGCAAAGGTAAGGCTTATTTAGAAATTGTACAATACCGAGAAATTGTGATTTTCACATTTTTTATACTTAGAATTAGGTATCAGGTTAAACGCATTGATATAGTCAGTACTAATAAATAAGTAGCGTTTTCAGACCTTTTCTTTCATTTCAGCCCTCAAAAAGAGGAATTATTCCGTCAGAACAGGCATCAAAAAGAGGAATTATTCCGAAATATGCAGAAAGAGCGTAATCACCATTACGGCAATCACGCTCTTTCTACTTATAAACATAAAACATTACGAAGATGAAAGAAAAGCTTAGCAAACCTTCTTCTTCCGCTCACAATAGCGTTCGCATTGGGCATAGATGTCATATCCCAGCATGGCACCCAAGATGAAATCCTCCTCAGGCGTAAGCTGGCACAACGGTTTGGTGATTATCATGCGGATAGCATCCAGACATTCTTTCTTACCAAAGAAGAGATTCAGACGGTCGTTGCCAACCGGCTGGATGATGTAATCAATGTTCTGACGCTCTAATCTTGTTATGGCAAAAGACTCATATTTCCTGTTGAAGGTGTAGAGCACCAGACGGCGCACGCCCTTCTTATATTCATATATATGATTCATCAGAACCTTCAAATCTACTGGTGTTGCGATTTCCTGCTGCATACTATCCGAATTAATCAAGTTTCTTATCAGGAATCAGAGAATTCTATGATTTAAAAATCTATGAACCCAAAATGACTCAAGATTCTATAGTCAGAGATTTCTATGACTCCTGAAAAATTATTTTTTAATACTAAAGCGCTGGTTTGATGGCCTCAATCCAGGCATCTATACGCTCCTCTGTCTTGTCGTCCTCGTTTACCTCGTCAAGTGCGAGTCCCAGGAACTTGTCGCCATCAATCGCCTCACTGTCATCATAGGTGTAACCATCTGTAGAAACACCAGGCAATACGGTAGCACCAGCCTCAACAGCTGCATCATAGAGCTCCTTCATACCTCCGCAGAATGTATCAGGGTAAGACTCGCTGTCGCCGCAACCAAACAGGGCAACAGTCTTGCCAGCCAAGCCGGCACTCTTCAGCGTCTTCACGCCATCATACCAGTCATCCTGCATCTCGCCGGCACCCCATGTAGAAGTACCGAGAATGAGATTCTCATGACTTGCGATAGTAGCATCATCGATGTTAGCTACATCTACAGCTTCCACGCCCAACTTAGAAGCGATGGTTTCGGCAATCGACTGACATGAGCCAGTGGAAGAGCCATAAATTACGATTGTTGTTTTCATTTGTCCTTAATCTCTTTTAGTTACATTTATTTTCGGGTGCAAAGATACAGCCTTTTCCCATCATCTGCAATACCTAAAAATGATGGTTTCGGGAAAATACCTAGATATGGGGATAGGAGAAAAGGTTTAGGATGGTTGAGCCTAAAACTTCCGGAATTTGAGGACTTTTAAGACAATTCAGCCTAAAACTTTCTTAAATCTTATACTTTTAGGATGATTGAGCCTAAAAAATCGTATCTTTGTACCTAAAATAAAAACATATATACTTAATTCGATGAAAGATTTTGCAGCGATAGATTTCGAAACGGCCAACCAGCAGCGTACAAGCGTCTGCTCGGTGGGCATTGTGATTGTGAGGGATGGTGAGATTGCAGACAGTTACTACAGCCTCATCAAGCCCGAGCCGGAGTACTACTCTTATTGGAATACCCGGGTTCACGGATTAACCCTGGAAGACACGATGAATGCCGATGTTTTCCCGAAAGTCTGGGCAGAGATTGCGCCCAAGATAGAAGGTCTGCCCCTGGTAGCCCACAATGCCCCCTTCGACGAAGGCTGCCTCAAGGCAGTATTCCAGATGTATCAGATGGAATATCCCGGCTACAAATTCCATTGCACCTGCCGTGCCTCCCGAAGAAAGCTAGGCTCTCTCCTCCCCAACCATCAGCTCCAGACCGTAGCAGCCTATTGCGGTTACGACCTCACCCAGCACCACAATGCCCTGGCAGATGCTGAAGCCTGTGCCTGGATAGCAAGAGAGCTGCTATAGTAAGTACCAGAAATGCATGAGGGTGTGTCATAAATCCATGACACACCCTCTTCTGTTATTTGTCAATTTCAGCACGTATGAACATACCATTATAGCTGTAATAGAGGTCGTAACCAGGAATATCAATTTCATATCCGCCAACCTCTTTTTCAATTTTGTAAGGCTTCAAATCAGGATATTTCTTTGCAATATCCTCAGCTATGACAGTAGGAATAATGCCTACAGGGATCTCAGAGTATTTGCACTCAACACTCGTCCACTCTCCCTTCTCATTAAACTCCACTTTAGAGCCATCACTGAGCAATACTTCATATTCCCAAAAGCCATCGTCTTTCTCCTTTTCCACACGACTGTATGTTGCATCAGCAAAATATTGCTTTACAAACTGCTGTGCCGACATCGGCAATGCTGCATAATCAAACTCTTTCTCTTCACTGCTGCATGAAACTGTAAAAAGTACCAGTAACATCGCAAATAATGTGGTAATGAATGGTCGTTTCATTTTCATAATGTTATCATTTAAAATTACTATATTTATACCATAATCTCTAGAACCAATATCTATGATACAGATTCGAAATCTATCAGCCACAAATATATTAGTTTTACTTTAAACTACAATGATTTCAAACTCAAATTAAAGATCGGAAGAGCGTCG
>ERZ507039.542-NODE-542-length-14181-cov-4.985205_pt1 | contig 14181 bp, 6 predicted proteins | sample MGYA00512872_ERZ507039 | MGnify/ENA metagenome assembly ERZ507039
GAGTTCGCAAAGAGAGGGGAATGCTCTCTTTGCTGACTTTTGGTACTTTTCGTCACTGAAAAGTACGATAAAAGAAAAGTTTCTTTGAATGTAAAAATAAAAACCAAAATCCCGTCAACAGCCAAAACAAAAGATACATGCTCCATCCGCTTTTTCTTTTGCATATACAGGCGCAAAAGAAAAAGCTATCAAAAAGAGAACCTCCGGCAGGAAGTTCTCTTTTCTGTTTTATTCTGCGATTTCAGCCGCATTCGTCTCGGAAACAGCTGCGGTTACAGCCGCAAATTCCGATTCTGTCGTACCCTCTTTATCGACTTCCTTGACCTCGATATTATTGTAAATATCAAGGCCTGTGCCGGCAGGGATCAGCTTACCGATAATAACATTTTCCTTAAGACCGATGAGATGGTCAACCTTACCCTTGATTGCAGCCTCTGTAAGCACCTTTGTTGTCTCCTGGAAAGAAGCCGCGGAGAGGAAGGATTCTGTCTGCAATGCCGCCTTTGTGATACCGAGGAGGACAGGCGTCGAGGTTGCGGGGCGGAGTGTCTTTTCTCCCGCCGCAATTCTTGCCTCTATCTTCTCATTCTCTTCAAGCAGCTCTGCATTGTCAATTATCGAGCCCATGAGCAGATCCGTATCGCCGCCGTCCTCTACGCGCACCTTGCGCGTCATCTGGCGGGCAATAACCTCAATATGCTTATCGTTTATCTCGATATCCTGCATGCGGTAAACGCGCTGAATCTCTCGGATAATATAATCATATACGGCGGAAAGCCCGTTGATTCTCGTGATATCGGCAGGACTCATATTACCCTCGGTGAGTACATCGCCGCGGTTTACATAAGAACCGTCCTCGATAAGAATCTGAATGCCGTAAGGAATCGGATATACTACGTCCTCACCTGTCTCGGCGGAAGAAATAACGATATTTCTCGAGCGCTTTGCATCGACAAAATGAGCAACGCCGGAAACCTCGGAAACGGTAGCCGTCTTTTTCGGTTTGCGCGCCTCAAAGACCTCCGTAACTCTCGGCAGACCCTGTGTGATATCGCTTCCCGCGATACCGCCCGTATGGAAAGTACGCATCGTAAGCTGTGTACCGGGTTCGCCGATAGACTGAGCCGCGATTATGCCGACAGCTTCGCCTATGCTCACGGTCTTGCCTGTTGCAAGGTCGGAACCATAGCAATGAGCACATACGCCGTACTTGCATTTACACTTGAGTATGGAGCGGACATAAACCTTTGTTATGCCTGCATTCACAATGCTCTGCGCCTGCTCAAGCGTGAGCATGTCACCGTGGTGAGCAAGCACCTCGCCGGTCTGCGGATTTACGACATCATTTATGACAAATCTGCCGGGAAGCCTGTTTACGAGCGGCTCAATAACCTCGTTGCCGTCGCCCATTACATCTGCCACCCAGATACCCTCTGTAGTGCCGCAGTCCTCTTCTCTTACGATAACATCCTGCGATACGTCAACGAGACGTCTTGTAAGGTAACCGGAGTCTGCCGTTTTCAGAGCCGTATCGGAAAGCGATTTACGCGAGCCTCTCGCACCGGAGAAGTACTCGAGAACATTCATGCCTTCGCGGAAGTTGCTCTTGATCGGGATTTCCATTGTGCGTCCCGTAGCCGAGAACATCAGACCGCGCATACCTGCGAGCTGACGCATCTGGCTCATGGAGCCACGGGCTCCCGAATCGCTCATCATGTTGATAGGATTGTATCTGTCAAGACAGTCCTGAAGCGCATCCGTAACATCCTTTGTTGTCTGCTCCCATACGTTTATGACGCTCTTGTAACGTTCATCCTCGGAGAGAAGTCCTCGGCGGAAGTCGCGCTGGATATGGTCAACTTTCTTCTCCGCTTCCGCAATGAGAGTTTTCTTCTCGGCAGGAACCGTCATATCAGAAACAGATATGGAGATTGATGCCTTTGTGGAATATTTGAAGCCGTTCGCCTTTATCGCGTCGAGAACGCGTGCGGCAACAGCGGGGCCGTGCTTTCTAATTGTTCTGTCAACTATCTGACCGAGCTGCTTCTTCTTTGTCGTGAACATGATTTCGAGGTCGAGCAGCTTGGAGGGGTCACTTCTGTCCACAAAACCGAGATCCTGCGGGATAGGAGCATTGAATATAAGTCTGCCGAGTGTGGCGTCGATAAGACCCGTGTGGGTGACGCCGTCTATCTCGCGGGAAACGCGCACCCTGATAGGCGCGTGCATGCCGAGCAGGCCGTTTGCATAAGCCATCATGGCTTCATCAAAATCTCTGAATATGCTTCCCTCTCCTGGCTCGCCGGCGCGGTCTATGGTGAGGTAATAAGAACCGAGCACCATATCCTGCGAAGGAACAGTTACGGCTTTACCGTCAACAGGCTTCAAGAAGTTGTTTGCGGAAAGCATGAGGAAGCGTGCCTCTGCCTGAGCTTCGCTTGAAAGCGGAATGTGAACAGGCATCTGGTCGCCGTCGAAGTCAGCATTGAATGCCGAGCAAACGAGCGGATGAAGCTTTATCGCTCTGCCCTCTACGAGCACGGGCTCGAACGCCTGAATGGAAAGTCTGTGGAGCGTGGGAGCACGGTTGAGAAGCACGGGATGGTCCTTTATTACCGTTTCGAGTGCATCCCATATCTCGGGACTTGCCTTCTCCACCTTTTTCTTTGCGTCCTTGATATTGGAAGCGCTCTGCGTCTCGACAAGGCGCTTCATAACGAACGGCTTGAAGAGCTCGAGAGCCATTTCCTTAGGAAGTCCGCACTGATAAATCTTCAGCGAAGGACCTACGACGATAACGGAACGTCCGGAATAGTCGACACGCTTACCGAGCAGGTTCTGACGGAAGCGTCCCTGCTTACCGCGGAGCATCTCGGAAAGAGACTTGAGCGGACGGTTGCTGGAGCCGCCTGTTACGGGCTTGCCGCGTCTGCCGTTATCAATGAGGGCATCTACCGCCTCCTGAAGCATACGCTTTTCGTTTCTGATGATTATTTCCGGTGCAAAAAGCTCTGTGAGCTTCTTGAGACGGTTGTTTCTGTTGATAACTCTGCGATAGAGATCGTTTATATCCGTCGTCGCAAATCTGCCGCCGTCCAGCTGTACCATCGGGCGGATATCCGGCGGGATAACGGGAATGACATCGAGTATCATCCACTCGGGGCGGTTGCCGGACTTTCTGAATGCCTCGACAACCTCAAGCCTCTTGATAATGCGAAGCTTTTTCTGACCGCCTGCCGTGGCAAGTTCAGCCTTGAGCTGCTCGGAAAGCTTCTCTATATCTATTTCGCAGAGGAGCTCTTTCACAGCCTCGGCACCCATGCCTACGCGGAAATCGTTCTCGTATTTCTCATACATTTCGCGGTATTCGCGCTCGGAAAGGAGCTGCATCTTCTCGAGGGGCGTATTGCCGGGGTCGAGAACGATGTATTGCGCGAAATAGAGTACCTTTTCAAGGAGCCTCGGAGAAAGGTCGAGAAGCAGACCTATACGGGAAGGTATAGCGCGGAAATACCATATGTGGGACACGGGAGCTGCAAGCTCGATATGACCCATTCTCTCGCGGCGCACTTTCTTGGTCGTAACCTCAACGCCGCATTTTTCGCAGACCTTGCCCTTATAGCGGACTCTCTTGTATTTTCCGCAGAGACACTCCCAGTCCTTAGTCGGACCGAAGATTTTCTCGCAGAAAAGACCGTCCTTTTCGGGGCGAAGCGTTCTGTAGTTTATGGTCTCGGGCTTGGTAACCTCGCCGCTTGACCAGCTTCTTATCATTTCAGGGGACGCAAGTCCTATTTTAATCGAATTAAAAATCTGTTTTCCCATTTTGCATTTCCCCCTTTCTTATTCCATATCGTCATCGTCGGCGAAGTCCTCTTCGTCGTCGAATTCATCGTCATCGAAGTCAAAATCATCATCGTCATCGTCGCCGCCCGCAAATTCGGATTCGGGGTCGTCGATGATGGTGATATGCTCGTCGTCATCCTCGCCCTCAACCGTTCTGCCGATGTCGTCCATGGAAACGGTGGCAGGTGTATCGTCGAGGTCGTCGCCGATGGAAGAAAGTGCTATTTCCTCGCCGTTTTCATCGAGAACTCTGATATCGAGTGCCAGCGACTGAAGCTCTTTTACAAGCACGCGGAATGACTCCGGAACGCCGGGCGTGGGAATATTCTGACCCTTTACGATAGCCTCATATGCCTTTACACGACCCGTGACATCGTCACTCTTGACCGTGAGGATTTCCTGAAGCGTATAAGCCGCGCCGTAAGCCTCGAGAGCCCAGACTTCCATTTCTCCGAAGCGCTGACCGCCGAACTGAGCTTTACCGCCGAGAGGCTGCTGCGTAACGAGAGCATAAGGACCTGTGGAGCGCGCGTGAATCTTATCATCTACAAGGTGATGGAGCTTGAGATAGTACATGATACCGACGGTTACGGGGTTATCGAATGCTTCGCCAGTTCTGCCATCGTAAAGAATCTGCTTGCCGTCTACGGTTTTCAGCTTCTTCTCCGCTATCTTCTCGGCTACGAGAGCCTTGTTTGCGAGCTTATCCTCGCCGAATTCTATATATTTCTTTTCGCCCGTTTCCTCGTCAGTGACCTCTTCATAGAATTTTCTTCCCTTGAGCACATCGCTCGGGAGAACGTCTCTGTAAAGTCCGGCAAGGGTGAGCGCCTCTGTGATATCGCTTTCCTTCGCACCGTCGAAGGCAGGCGTCATGACCTTGAAGCCGAGATGCTTTGCGGCGATACCGAGATGCACCTCGAGCACCTGACCGATATTCATTCGGGAAGGAACGCCCAGAGGATTCAGCACGATGTCGAGCGGCGTACCGTCTGCAAGATAAGGCATATCCTCGGGAGGAAGTATGCGAGAAACGACACCTTTGTTACCGTGGCGTCCCGCCATCTTGTCGCCGACGGAAATCTTTCTCTTCTGCGCGATATAGACGCGAACCGTCTTGTTTACGCCGGGAGAAAGCTCATCGGAATTTGCGCGTGAGAATACCTTTACATCCACAACGATACCGCTTTCGCCGTGCGGCAGGCGGAGTGAAGTATCGCGAACCTCGCGTGCCTTTTCGCCGAATATGGCGCGAAGCAGTCTCTCCTCGGGAGTAAGCTCGGTTTCGCCCTTGGGCGTAACCTTACCTACAAGTATATCTCCCGCGTGAACATCCGTACCTATGCGGATGATACCATCGGCATCGAGATCTTTGAGCGCGTCCTCGCCGCAGTTCGGAATTTCTCTTGTGATTTCCTCCGGACCGAGCTTGGTGTCTCTTGCTTCCGTATTGTATTCTTCTATATGAATAGATGTATAAACATCGTTGCGAACGAGATTTTCGTTGAGCAGAACGGCGTCCTCGTAGTTATAGCCTTCCCATGTCATGAAGCCTATAAGAGCATTCTTGCCGAGGGAGATTTCGCCATTTGAGGTAGCGGGACCATCCGCTATTACATCGCCCTTTTCGACTCTGTCGCCGAGATTTACTATAGGTCTCTGGTTTACGCAGGTGCCGACATTGGAGCGCTTGAACTTCAGGAGAGCATATCTGTCCTTCTGTCCGTCATCGCGGCACACTATGACCTCGTCGGAGGATACTCTGTCAACATATCCGCCTTCCTTGGCTATAACGCAGACACCGGAGTCTATCGCCGCCTTATATTCCATGCCGGTACCTACTATCGGAGATTCCGTCATCATGAGCGGAACAGCCTGCTTCTGCATGTTTGAGCCCATGAGCGCACGGGAGTTATCATCGTTTTCAAGGAACGGAATGAAGCCTGTGGCAACGGATATAAGCATCTTCGGCGAAACGTCCATGTAGTCTACCATAGAGGCGTCCACTTCGACTATCTCCGCCTTGTCTCTTGCAGTTACCTTGCGGTTTATGAATCTGCCCTCTTCATCGAGAGGTTCGTTTGCCTGAGCAACAATATAGTTGTCCTCGACATCGGCTGTCATGTATTCGACATTATCGGTAACGATGCCGTTCGCCTTGTCAACCTTGCGGAAGGGAGCCTCAATGAAGCCGTAATCGTTTATTCTCGCGTAGCATGCGAGATAGGAGATAAGACCGATATTGGGGCCTTCAGGCGTCTCTATCGGGCATATGCGCCCGTAGTGAGTATAATGCACATCGCGGACTTCAAACGATGCACGGTCTCTGGAAAGACCGCCGGGGCCGAGCGCGGAAAGACGGCGCTTGTGAGTAAGCTCGGCAAGCGGGTTGTTCTGATCCATGAACTGGGAAAGCTGTGACGAACCGAAAAATTCGCGTATCGCAGCCACTACGGGACGGATATTGATGAGTCCCTGAGGCGTGAGGCTGTCCGCATCCTGAATAGTCATGCGCTCTTTTATTATCTTATCCATGCGGGAGAAACCGATTCTGAGCTGATTCTGAATAAGCTCGCCTACAGCACGGATTCTTCTGTTTCCGAGATGGTCGATATCGTCGGGATTGCCTATGCCGTGTGCAAGGCAGATGAGATAGTTCATCGAAGCGAAGATATCATCCTTTGTGATATGCTTGGGAGAAAGCTCGGCTGCTCTCGCTTTTGCCTCTGCCTTTATCTTTTCGGCGTCGCCGCCGCATTCCTCCATGATGGAGAGCAGCAGGCTGAGCTTTACATGCTCGTTTATGCCGCAATCGCGCAGGTCATAGCCGAGAACATCCTTGGCATCGACCATACCGTTGCCGAATACCTTTATTTCTTTGCCGTCACCGATATCGACATAAGCCTCGTTCACGCATGCGTGCTCAATGACCATAGCCTCATCGTATGTGAGCGTTTTCCCCGCATCGAATATAAGCTCGCCGGTTATGGGATTGACAACCGGACGCGTGAGCGTTCTGCCTGTGATTCTCTTGCCTATCGCGGTTTTCTTGTCAAATTTATATCTGCCGACAGCACCGAGATCATAGTGCTTCTGATCAAAGAACATATTATTTATGAGTATCTGCGCGCTTTCAACTATCGCAGGCTCGCCGGGACGGAGCTTTTTGTATATTTCCTTGAGCGCCTCTTCATAGGGAGAGGTACCGTTCTTGTCCGCCTCATTCTGCATTCCGTCTTTTTCAAGGGTGGCAAGTATTTTCTGGTCGTCGCCGTAAACGGAGCGTACTCCCGTCGAAGAAGCGGTTGCTTCCTCAAGGGCACGGATAAGTATTGTAGCCGGTATCTTTCTGTTTTTATCGATACGGACCCAGCAAACATCATTGAGATCCGTCTCATACTCAAGCCAAGCGCCGCGGTATGGGATGACGGTAGCCTTCACTATCATCTTGCCCGTTTTGTCCATCGCGGTTTCATAGTACATACCGGGTGAGCGTACCAGCTGTGAAACGACAACTCTCTGCGCGCCGTTTATGATAAATGTACCCTCATCGGTCATCAGCGGGAAATCTCCCATGAAGAGATCCTGTTGCTTTACTTCACCTGTACTCTTATTTGTGAGTCTGACAGTAACTCTGAGCGGGGCTGCATAGTTGGCGTCTCTCTCCTTGCATTCCTCTATGGAATACTTCGGCGTTGCGTCTATGGAGAAGTCCACAAACTCGATAACGAGATTGCCGGAATAATCCACAATAGGCGAAACATCTGAGAGAACCTCTCCGATACCCTTTTCAATGAGCCATCCGTAGGACTTCTTCTGCACCTCGAGAAGATCGGGCATATCTATGATGTCCTTTACCTTAGCATAGCTCATTCTGATGTTTTTGCCAAGCTGCTGGGGTTTGATTCTCATATAATCACTCCATTCATAATTTAGCTTGCCTTGATTTTGCGCAAAAATCTTTGTTTTTGCTTGCTTTTACCGCCTCTTTCGCGCCGTTTGATTTTACAGTCGGCTAAAAATGGCGATAGCATAAGCAATTATAATGCAGTTTATAAGTATACCACCCATTTGTCAATATGTCAAGAGGAAACTTTCACTTTTTTGAAATAAATATTGACTTTTTTGTCTGAAGATAATATAATTAAAATAAATTCGCTAAAAAGAGGGCGAAAAACGCCCTCCGAATACATTTTTTCAGGAAATGAGGACACTTTTTCATGAAATGGACTTCTCTAAATGATATCCGGGAGAAATTTCTCTCGTTTTTTGAGTCAAAGGGGCATCTCCGCCACGACAGCTATTCGCTTATTCCCGAGGGCGACAAGTCGCTTCTGCTCATAGTCGCGGGCATGGCTCCGCTCAAAAAGTATTTCACGGGTGAAGCTACTCCGCCCTGCCGCCGCATGACGACCTGCCAGCGTTGCATACGCACAAACGATATAGAAAATGTCGGATATACGGCACGCCACGGCACATATTTCGAGATGCTCGGCAACTTTTCCTTCGGCGATTATTTCAAAGAAGAGGCGCTCCCGTGGGCATGGGAATTTCTCACCAAGGTTCTCGAAATCCCCGAGGACAGGCTCTGGCCCTCCGTCTACGAAAAGGATGACGAGGCTTTTGAAATATGGAACAAAAAAATCGGCGTCCCCGCCGAGCGTATAATCCGCCTCGGTAAGGAGGACAACTTCTGGGAGCACGGCAGCGGTCCCTGCGGTCCCTGCTCCGAGATATATTTCGACCGCGGCGAAAAATACGGCTGCGGCAAGCCCGACTGCAAGCCCGGCTGCGACTGTGACAGATACATGGAAATATGGAATAATGTTTTCTCGCAGTTCAATAATGACGGCAACGGCAACTATACCGAGCTTGCTCAGAAAAATATAGATACCGGCATGGGACTTGAGCGTCTCGCCTGCGTAATGCAGGGAGTGGACAGCATGTTTGATGTCGATACCATTCAGAATATCATCTCCTCCATCAGCGAAAAGGCGGGCATAAAGTACAGGGAGAATGAGAAAGCCGACATTTCCATGCGTATCATCGCAGACCATATGCGCGCTTCCTCTTTCCTTATTGCCGACGGCGTAATGCCCTCAAATGAAGGTCGCGGCTATGTTTTGCGCCGCCTTATCCGCCGCGCCTGCCGCCACGGCAGACTTCTCGGCATAAAGGGTGCTTTCCTCGATGATATAATCAAGGTAGTGGCGCACGAAAACAAGAGTGCATATCCTATGCTCACGGAAAAGCTCGACTATATCTGCAAGATAGCGGGGCTGGAGGAGGAACGTTTTTCGAGAACGGTCGAATCCGGCATGAACCTGCTCGAAAATCTTATGAGCGCCGCAGAGGAAAACGGAACGAATATCATCTCGGGTGCCGATACCTTCAAGCTTTCTGATACCTACGGCTTCCCGATAGACCTCACGCGTGAGATTGCCGCCGAGCGCGGTATCGCCATTGACGAAGAGGGTTACAGAGATAATCTCGCCGAGCAGAAGCGCCGGGCAAGAGAAGCGCGCGGAAATATCGGCGGCTGGGACGGCAAGACAGCCGATACGCTTTCGGATATTGCAAAGACGGCGTTCATCGGCTATGACAGGCTCGAAACGAAAGCAAAAGTTCTCGCGCTCATCGATTGCGAAACGGACGAGCGCACCGACATCGCCTCGGGCAAGGCGGTAGTCATTACCGACAGCACCGTTTTCTACGGAGAAGGCGGCGGTGAAGTCGGCGACACCGGCACGCTCCTCGGCGAAAACGCCAAGGCAAATATCACCGATACAAAGAAAAAAGACGGCGTTTACATGCACATCTGCGATATATATGAGGGTTCGCTTTCCGTCGGCGACGAGATAACAATAGCCGTGGACGCGAACCGCCGTGCCGCCATCAGGCGCAATCACAGCGCAGTTCACCTGCTCGATGCGGCTCTGCGCAGAGTTCTCGGCGATCATATAGCGCAGGCGGGCTCCTATGTTGACGAATACCGCGGCAGATTCGATTTCACTCATTTCGCCGCAGTAACGCCCGACGAGCTGAAAAAAGCCGAGCGCATGATAAACGAAGTCATTCTCTCCGATATCAAAGCCGATATTTTCGAGACAAATATAGAAACGGCAAAGAAATCCGGTGCCATCGCCCTCTTCGGCGAGAAATACGGAAGCACCGTGCGCGTAGTGAAGTTCGGCGATTTCTCGAGCGAGCTATGCGGCGGATGCCATGTCGGCGCAACAGGCGAGATAGGTCTTTTCCGCATAGTTTCGGAAAGCTCCGTTGCCGCAGGCACGCGCCGCATAGAAATAATGACCGGTATGAACGCATATAATGCCGTTCTCGAGAGTGAAAAGCTTCTCTCCGATACGGCGGCGGCTCTCAAGGTAAGCGGCACGGCGGAAATCCCCGCAAAAATAGCCGCAAATGCCGACGAGCTGAAGGCTCTGCGCAAGGAAAACGAGTCGCTCTCCGTAAAGCTCGCTTCCGGCAAGGTTGCGGAAATGCTTGCTGCTGCAAAGAGCGCTGATATGCTCCGCGTTGCCACGCTTGAAAGCGAGCTTCCGCTCGACGCACTCCGTTCACTTGGCGATGAGGTCAAGGCAAACAATCCCGATATCGTAGCGGTAATGTGCACTACGGCAGGAGGCAAGCTGAATATAGTAACCGTCTGCGGCAAGGATGCCGTCGCTCACGGCGTTCGCGCAGGCGATGTCGTAAAGAAGCTCTGCTCAGTTGTCGGCGGTGGCGGCGGCGGCAAGCCCGACAGTGCCACGGCAGGAGGCAGATTCCCCGAGAAAGTCGGCGAAGCCATGGCTTCCGTGTGCGATATAGTAAAATCGCTTACTAAATAAAGGAGAGAAAAATGGAAAACTGTCTTTTCTGCAAAATAGCCGAAGGCGCTATCCCTTCGTCCAAGGTTTATGAGGATGAGAAAATCCTCGCCTTCCGCGATATAAATCCGCAGGCTCCGGTCCATATACTCGTCATCCCGAAGGAGCATATCTCAGGTGCCGACGAAATAACGGATGAAAACAGCGGTATTGTGGCATACATCTTCGAGAGAATTCCCGCCATCGCGAAATCAGCGGGTCTGACCTCGGGCTACCGCATAATATCAAACTGCGGTCCCGATGCCTGCCAGAGCGTGCCCCACCTGCACTTCCACATCCTCGGCGGTGCGAAGCTCGCAGACAAAATGGCATAACAGATATATAAAACGGAAAGGCGCTGTTGCTCACAGCGCCTTTTTGATATTGCCGTATATTTACTGTTTTACCCACATTATCGGAGTGACGGTATACTGATTTTTATACCATTCCGCGCCGTCCTCGTGATACCAATATTCAAGATTGGAGTTACCACCGCCCTCGGCATAGGGGTCGGTCGGGCTGTAGAACACAATATGCCAGTCTTTAATCTGTGTCTCAGTGAAGCCATCAACGATTTGTTTGTCAAATTTCCCGTTGCCGTAGTATATCTTTTCAGGGGCGTTTGCGCTTGCCATAAGCCGGTTCATAAATCTTCCACTGACAGGACCGCTGATAACCCATTCCTTGTGTGTTGAATTGTTGATAACCTCGAAAGTATCGTTAGTGTTCAAAAACGCCTCACAATCGACAAACCGAACATTTTCGCCGATGATGATTTCTTCCAGATTTGTACAATCAGTGAACATCCCTGCGGGAATGTTTACCACGCCGTTTCCTATAACAACTTTTTTCAGGCTTTTACACTGCGCAAACACACGACCGCTATTGCTGTAATAGCTAAAAGCCCTATCAGCAGGGGCATTAGAATACTCGGCATACCAATATTCGCCCATTTCCTTCACCGTATCGGGAATCACAATTTCTTCGATGGCGGTACGCCAAAATGCGCCAGACATAATATTTTGAACCGTGTCACCAATGGTGACTTTTTTGAGATTGCTGCATTTTGCAAATGTAAATTGCGGAATCACCGTGATGTTATCGATCGTAACCTCGCTGATACCCTTACACAGTTCGAAAAGATTCCCGCCGAAACCGTTTCCGATTGTGGCACCGTCTTTTTCCCAATTCGCATCGCCTGCGGCAGCGTGAAGAATGCCTCCGCCGTTAATATGAAGCTTGAATGTCTTGCCGTCATAGCTGTCAGCCTCACGGTCCACCCAACCGGGTAAATCGTAATATTCTGCTTGAGTGATAACATATCCGTGTTCGTCTGCAGCCCTTCTTGTGCTATGATTTACATAAAGCAAAGGCATTGTGAGGTCTTCAAGGCCCTCACAGTTCAAAAATGCTTTGTACCCGATTTTGGTAACCTCGGGTGAGAGCACGATTTCCGCAACGTTTTTCAGATTCGCAAAGGCATAATCGCCGATTACACCGCCATTTACGGTCAGCTTTCTCAGGCTCGTCGGGATAGCACCCTCTGCCTCGGCGTTGCTCGCATAGCCGAAAAGATAACCGAGATTTGTGTTGCGCGTCACCGTATTGTCGGAAGCAAGGTAAGGCAGGGTGAGCTCATTAAGCGAGCGGCAGTTCGCAAGCGCGCCCTCCTTTATGTGGTTGAACACGGAGGAAATGGTGAGATTTGTTACGCTGTTCCAATTCTCGACGCCCATAAGCATGCAGAATTTTGTGCCTTTGTTGTCGATATTGTAGTTCTCGTCCACAACATAGTAAAATCCCTCGAATTCGGGCTTCAGTGTCCAGTCGGCGTAGAGCACTATAGTGCCCGTGGTACCCGCGGGAATTCCGTCCTCGCCGACAAAATCGCCGTAAGGGCTGTTCAGTCTCCATCCGTTGAAATCATAATCATATTTCTCGAGCGGAAGAGGGTGTATCGCATCCCTCACATCGTAGATATCGACATTGCTGTTCCGAACGCCCTTGGTGTTTTCATATATAATCGGATAACGCTCAGCCTCAAAAACAGGATACAGAGTGATGTCGCCGGGTTTTGATGTGTCTATATTGAGGACAGCATCTCCCATCTCATCTCTCCAGTATCTGAATATATAACCCTTTATGATAAGCGGCTGCAGTTTCACACTGCCCTCCGCAAGAGGGAAAGACGACGGGTTCGGATTTGTATATTGTGCATCCAGCAGCTCTTTGCAATTGTATGTCACATTTATGCGATTGTCAAGCATGGCAGATGCGAGCGCATCGGTCTTATAATTGAACTTTATCTGCGCGCTCGCGCCGTAGCGGAGCATATCTCTGAGCATTTTTATGAGATTTTCGTCGTCAGTTCCCGTAACGCCATCGACAAGTCCCAGCATTCGCGCGGCGTATGTGCAGATGCTGTAGTCTTTGGGAGCACCCTCGTACTTTACACCGCCGACCTCAACATAAGGAGTAGCTGTTACTATATCACCCATCTCCTTAGCCACAAGGTCCTTGTATATCACCACGTAGTATTCTTTTCCGGCAATCGTCTCCTTCTCGGTAGCGACGATATTGACAGGCGCTTTGCTGCCGTCTGCGCGCTCTATCTTCAGACCTACATTTTCCATGGTTATGCCGGGAGCATTGCTGACATCAACGGCATACAGAATATATACCTGATTGCCGAATTCGAGATTGCAGGCGAAAATTTCCGCCGTCGGCGTCGTTTCTCCGTCTGCACTCAGCGCAAGGCAGAAGGCAAACAGCATCACCAGCGTCAGCGCGGCAATAAGAAGTTTCTTTTTCATGTGATCGTTTCCTTTCTTATAATAATATCGGTTCCGGCACGGAGGATTTCACATTTAAATCATCAAAATTCAACCGCTCAATTATATTATACTGCAAAATTTCGCATCTGTCAATATATTTTCTGCCATTAAATAAAAAAGGCGCTGTGAGCACACAGCACCATATTTGCGGATATTCGTCTTTCGGAAAACGCGGGTCACTCGTCCTTGTCGTCAATTTTGGCGAAAGCATCTATGCCGCTCTTGACAGCTTGGATATCCCATGGTCCTCTATCCAGCGTTGATGTTCTGATAATATCCTCATCTGCCAGTGCGATTATGTCCAGCTTCGGCATCTCAAACATTTCTTTCACAGCGTTCACCTTACCCCTTTTATTTTTGTATGCTGTCCGCGCCTTCGCGCAGAAGCGATGTTCATCTTCAAATATATTTTACAATAAACCCGACCGTTTGTCAAGTGTTTTTTGAAAAAATTATCAGCTCATATATTATATAAAAAATGAAGGAAAAACGCAGAAGGTCCTCCGATGACCGAAGAATAAAAGCAAAAGCCAAGTGAAAGAATAAAATCATGTGAATATCTCTCAAAAATACCGAAATTTTTTCGAAATATTCACATTCAACTAAAAAAATTTCCAAATTTTTAAAAAAAG
>ERZ507039.543-NODE-543-length-14180-cov-4.384637_pt1 | contig 14180 bp, 12 predicted proteins | sample MGYA00512872_ERZ507039 | MGnify/ENA metagenome assembly ERZ507039
TACTTTCCCTTCGCATCCTCTTCCGTTGCGTTTCGGTTGATGCTTTTATTATACGCCGCGCGGCTTTTTCGTCAATGCCGAAAACCGCCAAACCTTACACGGATTTGACCTCTGTTTTGGTTCAATTTGTATCTTTATGCGTTATTTGCAGAATATATTCATAATTTATGCATTTACGCGGTATATATTCGGGGCGTTCTGCATCTCCTGCACCTGCGTCAGCCTGCGGTTTATCCTTTTATAAAAGGCTCCCGCCGCAGCAGGGCAGTGCTCCTGCGTGCAAAAAATCTGTCTGATTTTTTTGTTTTTTTGCATTGCAACTAGACCGCAACTGTGATATTGTTACATTAGTGTAGCTTTTCTGCTGCACGGGGATTGTTTTTTTTTACAGGAGGTTTTTATGAGACTTAGAACTCGCGTGCTCAGTTTCATGCTGGCGGGCAGCATGATGCTGAGTGCAACACCCGTTTCCGCTTTTGCGGGGACACCCGTTCTGGGGGAGGGTGCAGTTTCGCCCGCTGCGCTGAGTGAAACGAACTCTACCGGCACACTTGCCTTTGATCAGTATGGCTATCCGTACGATTCCACCAAGGGCGATGAGTACGACACCAACCACAAGACCATGACGGTCATCAGCTCGGACGGGAGCTGGGCCTACCAGAAGTCCAAAAATTCGCAGGGAGATGTCTATATCCTTGTGCTGACCAACACCTTCCGTCAGGACCTGACCGGCCAGACCATCAACTGCCAGGTCACTTCCAACGCACCCACGCTGACTGGCGGCACTTATAATGGTTTTGTTCAGCTGGGCAGCACCAACCAGAAGAGCGATGCATCCGGCTGCACCTTCAACGCTCCCATTGCAGTGCTCGCGGCAGGCACTACCCTGACTAACTGCACCGCCAACCACTCCGTGCAGTGCGCAGCCGCCGACATCACCCTGACTAACTGCACCCTCAACCGCAACAGCAATGACAGCGCCGTCCTCTCGCTGAACAAATATGACGACCGCAACAGCGCTGCCGGATGTTCCATGACCCTGAACAACTGCACTGTTTCCTGCGGTGTTCTTGTAGGTGCGGACGGCAGCGCCACCATCAACGGCGGCACCTATAACATCCCCGGCAGCGGAGCGAGCATCGTTGCAAACGGTGCCGTCCACATCACCGGCGGTGAGTTCACCACCCGGATCGATGCCCGCGAGAACGGTTCTGTCACCATCGATGGCGGCATCTTCTACCTCAGTGATACTGATAGGAAGACTATCTCTGCCTTTGGCGGTGATATCACCATTAAGGATGGCACCTTCAACTCCTATCTGCAGGCACAGTCCGGCAGCCTTACCATCGAGAACGGTACCTTTAACAGTCCGATCCTCACCACCAATGGCAATATCACCATTGAGGACGGCACCTTTACCGGCCCGGTTGCAGCTCTCTCCGCAAGCTCTTCACAGTATACCGGTGTTCTGCGCATCACCGGCGGCGTGTTTGCCAAGGAGCCTCAGGGCGCAACCGGCAGCCTTTACAAGCTTTCTGCCGAGGGCGCTTCCTTTAACGGCATGGCAAGCCCGGTTTACGTTGCAAACCAGACCGCTGTTCCGCAGATCGAAATAACCTACTCCGCCAACCCTGCGCACAAGGTCATTGCATGGCGTTTTGATATCGACAACAGCATTAAGCAGCACGGCAACAGCGATGCGACCGACCCCCGTGCAGCCGTGCTGCTGGCGCAGGCCAATTATCAGAACAGCGCAGATAACCGCACCATCCGCTTCGACTGTGTTCCCTCTATCAAATACAATGGTTATACCATGGGTGCTCTGAACGCCGATACGGTTTTCTCTCCGGTTCTGGATGTTCTGCCCTCGGAGCTGACCTTCCATGCGGCCACCGAGAACGGTCCGGCTTCTGTGGAGCTTGGTGCCGATATGCCCGCTGACCGCATTGATATCAGCTGCTTCTATACCAATGTTGCCACCAACGAGGTGTCTGAGGAGTATCCCACCGAGGCAGGCACTTATCAGATCAGTGTGATCCTGAAGGCCAAGGGTCTCAGCGATGAACTGAAAAATAATATTTACCAGAACCGCGTTGAGTGGAACGGCGCTTACCATCAGCTTTCTTATGCCAACGAAAGCACCGGAAACACCCTGACCTCTCTGACCTCTGAAAACTGGCGGTTCCAGATCAGTACCAATACCGTCGCCCTGACCGTTGACGAAAACGGCGCACCGGTGATCCCCGAAGGTGCAAAGGGCGTGCGCTATGAGAACAACACCCTGACCATCGACGAGCACACCACCGCGCAGTTTGCTCAGGGTTCTGCCGTCAAGTGCGATATCGTCAACAACGGCACGCTGGACGGCGGCCTCTTCACCGGCACTGTCACCGGTTCCGGCAGCATCGCACGCGGCCTGTTCCTGCACGACCCGAAGGCTGCTTCGCCCACCATGATGCTGTCTGTTCCGGAGAACGCATCCCTCAACGGCATCACAGCACCGGATGCTACCGGCCTGACCACCCTGTATGCGATCAACACGCTGGACGGTGAGAACAACGAGCTTCTGTTCATTGGCGATTATATCGGCACGGACCCGCATACGTTCTATGGCTGGGATCTCGTCTATTCCTTCGATGGCGAAGAGAAGAACTCCGATGTCGAAAAGAATTATATCGGCCACACGCACTTTGAGCAGCCTATGTACGGCCCCATTCCGAACGGCCAGAACGGCGTGAAGTGCATCTTCCTGCCCGTCCTGGAGATGAACGCCTCCGACCTGACCATTACCGCCGACAAGACGGAGAGCAAGATCGACGGTGCTGTTATTTACTCCGTGCAGTACGTGGATGAGTCCGACCCGAATGCTGCACCGTCCACGGTGTATCCCACCAAGGCGGGCAGCTATAAGGCGATCGTCACCCTGACCTGCCCGGGCGATTCCACTTATTCCAAAGCCCGTGTGGCCCGTATCGGCAACCTGTGCTACCACGTCCCCGAAACGCTGGAGGTATCCTTCGAGGTTAAGGTCCAGCCTGAGCTGAGCATCGTGAACGGCCTGCCGGACACCACCGGCATGGAGGCCGATGCCGAGGGCGTTTACACCAGCAAAAACTGGAGCTACAATAAAAACACCAACACCCTGTCCGTGACCAACAGCAGCTATTTCGAGACCTTTACCGGCCTTGTCAGCTGCAAGGTCGTCGCCGGCGAGGGCGTCAAGATCAGCAACGGCTACTTCATGGATACTGTCACCTTTGAAGGCGGCACCGTGGACGGCGGCTGGTTCGCCAAGGAGCCGGTAGGCTGTGATCCGTCTGCCGTGCACTCCATCGCTTATGCAGATGGCACCACTGAATTCACCGTAAACAAGACCCTTACCGTTACCAAGATCTGGTATGGCGGCCCGCTGAAGGTTAACATCTCCACCGAGACCCCCATCTACAGCGTGAGCGACAAGTATCTGCCGCACCAGACTACTTCTCTGACCTACACATCTGAGTATCCCACAGATTATGTTCTGAACAGCCTGTCTGCGCCCGTTCTCTCCACCTTTACGCTGAGCGGCGTGACGGATGCATACGTCATGCTGGATACCACCTACCACCTGGATATGACCAATCCTCAGGAGCTGCACGAAGGCGTTCAGGTCACTGTCAAGGCCGACGCATGCGACGCAGACCATCAGGTGGAATGGGTCGCAACGGGTCTGGAGCTGAGCGAAGAGCAGAAGCACAGCGCAGAGCTGACCTTTACCATGCCCGGCAATCCTGTCACTCTGACCGCAACTTATCCGTCCATCCATAAGGTGCCTACCACGGACAGCGAGGGCAACGTTACGATCCCCGAAGGTACGGACGAGGTGAAGGGCGACGGCTGGACTGCCAAGAAGGATGAAGAGGGCAAAACCACCGTTACGATCACCGGCGACAAGAACTTCAACGACACTACCCTGAACTGTGATCAGATCACCATTGGTTCCAATACCACCGTTTCCAACATCACCACCAAGACCGATGTGACTGTTGACGCAGGCGGCACGATCGCAAGCGGCACCTTCAGCGGCAATGTGTCCGGTACTGGCACCATTGAAGGCGGCACCTTCAGCGGCGATATCGGCAGTGAGGTCGAGATCAAGGGCGGCACCTTTACCGGTAAGGTTGATTCCACCAAGATCAACGGCGGCGTGTTCGCCGGCGAGATCCCTGACACTGTAACGAGCACCAAAGTCACCGCTACCGGCGGTGCTTCCATCAACAACATCCAGAAAAACGAGGGTACAAATCAGGAGACCGCTGTTCAGGTCGTTGGCGAGCAGCAGAAGCTGTCCCTTGCCTACACACCCGCTGAAGGCCGCACCTTCTACGGCTGGAAGGAAACTGCGGGCAACAGCGATCCCGCTCTGACCCGTGAATCTTCCATCACGATCAATCAGAATGATGCAACCGAACGCACCTTTACCCCTGTCGTGCAGGCTATCCGGAGCGATCTGGAGATGCTTGACGTTACCACCGGTTCTGAAGAAAAGTATTACCTGCTGGGTGCCGACGGCACCCCCACCGGTGAAGGCTTTGATGTTCTGCCGGAGGATGCAGGCATCTATGCAAAGTGCGTCAAACTGACCCTTCCCACCAGCAACGACGAGGTGAACACCATTGCCCTGTACGCCGCAGACGTCACACTTGACCGCGTGCTGGAGAAGGACGGCATCGGCTACTATGTGCCCGAGCTGCTGCAGGTCGGGGACTCGATTACTGTTGGCAGCCCTGACGCAGCCACCGGCTCCGGCGATTCCGGTGCCGGCGGTGCAGCTGTGGCCGTGATCGGCGGTGCGGCCATTGGCGGCGCAGCCTACCTCATCGGCACGCAGGTGTACCTGACCAGCGTCCTGCCCGAGGGTGCATCCATCCCCACCAACCGCCAGCAGCTGGCCGACCTGCTGTGGACTGCCGCAGGCAAGCCCCAGCCCGCCAGCACCGCACTGTTCACCGACATCAGCGCCGAAGCCGCCGACAGCCAGAAGGCCGCCCGCTGGTGCGTGGAGCAGGGCCTGCTGAAGGATACCGGCAGCACCTTCAAGCCCGACAAGCACACCTTCCGTCCTCAGGTCATCAAGGCATGGAACGACCTGCAGGCAAAACTGAACCCTCAGAAGTAATTCTGAAGCATCCCTGAAACGCAGAGAGGCCCTGCCGGGCAAACCGGCAGGGCCTTTCTGTTTCTCTGCACAAAATTCTGCGGCGGCATTTGTGGACTCTACCCATCGGCTGCGGCCCGCACCGCAAAAACAAAACGCCCGGGACCCTTTTGTGAGCCGTCTGGCCCTGAAAGAGTCCCGGGTTTCGTTTTGTCTTTATGCGCCGGAAAAGGGCCCGCCTGCCGCGCTCCATGCGCGGCACAGCAACTCCTTTTGCGCCTTGGGCAGCTTTTTGAGCGCAGCTTCCCGCCGCAGGGCGCTGCGCTTGTCCGCACAGCGCTCCACGTAGGCAAAGGCTGCTGCACCTCTGGCCCGGGTGTAGCGGGCCCCTCTGCCGCTTTTGTGGGCCTGCAGGCGGGCGGCGGGGGCGTTGGTCCAGCCGGTGTACAGCTGGCCGCCGGTACACCGCACCATGTACACGAAGGCGGGCTTGGGCCGGGCCGGATGCTCAGATGCGGCCATTGTTCTTTAACACCTGACGGCAGGCCGCAAGGGCGGTCTCCTTATCCTTGGCCGTGATAAGGAAGCGGCTGGCGTGGCAGAAGCTGATGCCCGGGATGCCGCTCTTCTGTTCAATGACCTCCTGCGGCTGACCGGCCCAGCTCTGGGGGAAGGGAAGCTTGGGGCGCTTGGTCTTGTGGTCGGTGACGCACTGGGCGCTCCAGCCGCCGCGCTGGCTGGGGTAGACCACAAACAGCGCATCCGTTTTGTACAGGCCGTTCTTCCACGGCAGGTAGCAGGGCAGCACCACGATGCCGTCCCGGGAGTTCTGATAGGCCTGCTGCACCTTTTCGTCGGCGCGGTTCACGGCGTTGGCGCTGGCGATCTGGTTTTCCAAAATCTGCTTTGCCACGGCCACGGCCTTGAAAAAGCAGGCGTCCTGATCCTCCCTGGAGTCCCACACCGGGTTAAAAAAGCCGATGGCATCACACAGGCTGTTCTGCTCGCCGGTGTTGTCGTTGAGGTCCAGCGGCTGGATAAAGTTCTCGTCAATGAGCCGGGCCTGCCGCTCCCCCACAAGGCCGGGGCCCAGCACCCGCCACAGCAGACCGAAGGCCGCGTAGGGCACACCGTTTGCGCGGTACTCCCGGGGCTCCTGATGATGGTCGAACATGCCATAGCCCACATCGTACACGATGCCGTCAAAGCCGTCCGGCACCACAAAGCCGCGGGTGATCTTGATATCCGGGCGCAGGATCTGCAGCAGCGCAGTGGCAAACACATCGTCGGCGTGGAACTTGCCGGCATGGGTAAAGCCGTTTGCAGGAATTTTCATAGATGTACCTCGTTCCCAATAAAATCTCTGGCAACAGTATACCACACTTTGCCAAAAGGGACAACGAAAAGCCCCGGCTGTCGGGGGACAGCCGGGGCTTATAATGTTTGATTCAGGAATATAGGCTTAGCTCTTTGCAAATTCTTTGAGCATAGTATCGATGAGCCAGTTGATCTCATCGGTCGGCTGACCGTTCTTCTTTACGGTGTAGGTATCCTTGCCAGTAACTTCCACTTCATAGGTAACGCCGGTAGCCTCATTTTGCAGCTTACCCTTAGTCATGCTATCAAACGTTGCGGTATAGACCGTATAGCCGCTCAGGCGGGTTTCAATTGCATTCTTGTCGCCACCAATGCAAATCTCTTTATATACGATTGCGTTGATCGTTGTGCCTTCTCGAGAAGTAAACTCATAAGTAGGAACCGGCTTATTGCCCTCAAAGCATGCCGTTACCGTATTACCGCTGCTATACTGTATAATTTCTGCGTAGTACGGTTTAGTATCCACAGTCACCTGTGCAGAACGGACTGCCACCACAGTCACTCCGTTATTGCTGCCGGAAGGGCCGGTCTCAGGCGTGCTGGTTTCATTCTTCTCAAACAGTCTTATGGCCGCTTTGTTGCTGCCTGCTTCCAAGAACGTGTAAAGATAGCTACCGTTTTCGCTGATTTCAAACAGATCTTCGTCCACCTTGGATGCGCCATGGTCAGCTTTCAAATATACAAATTTTCCGTTTCGAGCCACTACGCTGTCGGTCTGTCCCTGCAGAACTCCATCGCGTACGCCTGCCGAAACAACGTGCTCATAAACCTTTTCCGTCGATGCTAAATCGGTTAAGGACTTCAAATATCTGCTCTCGCTCTCCTTGATGGTCTTTTCAAGCGTGGTGCTGTTTGCATCCACACCAGCAACAAGCCGAGCGTTGCTGGTGTAAGGAACACCTTCTACCGCACCGGAACCGCCGCCTGCGCCACCGCCGCAAGCGGTCATCATGGAAACAGCCATTGCTGCCGCCAGCAGAACGGCGGCGGCTTTTTTGTACAATCTCATAATACAAGCCTCCTGTTTTTTTGTTCCGAAGCACCCCAAAAATATGCTTCGCACCCACATCTTACCCCCCCCCGGCATCTTGTCAACCAATCTGAAAAATTTTGTCATTTTGCCCGGAACAGGTGACCGTTTTTTGGCAATATAACAACAGCCCCGGGGCGGCAGATGCCGTTCCGGGGCTGAGGATTGATGCAGTCAGTGCATTCGTTTTACTTTTTCTTTGCGGTGCGGGCGAGCTTGGGGGCAGGCTTGCTCTCGGCCTTTTGGGCCGGGGCGGTCTCCGGCTCGCCCAGAGCCAGAATGCTGCTCAGCTCCTTCTGCACAGCGGCGTTGTTGTCGTCGGTGACGGCCAGCACATCGGAGTAGAACTGCTCCATGCCCTCGCGGGTGGAGAAGGTGGCAACGTACATCTGGTTGCCCATGGCGCCGCTCAGCGCGTCCGGGATGCGGTCCACCATGCGCATGTTCTGCTGGTACTTCTGCATGATCTGCTCGTGGCTGTACACAAAGTGCTTGCCGTCGCGGCGGCCTGCAAACGGGCAGTAGAAGTGCTCGCCCACCGGCATATCGGTGCCGCCAAAGGCGATCATGTCCGCCCAGATCTTGTAGACGTTGGTGGAGCGGGCAAAGTTGATCATATCCGGGGTGAAGCCGCCGCAGGGGCGCATGTTGACTTCCAGTGCCACGATCTGGCCCTTTTGGCCCATGCTGGCCTGATCCTCGGTCATGCGGAAGAACTCAAAGTGGATGAAGCGGCTCTTCACGCCAAAGCTCTTGACGGCGGCACGGCCTGCAGCGCGGGTGTCCTCGGGCAGGTCCTTGATGATGTAGTAGATCGAGTTGTCGTTGTCGTTGACGATATCCATGATGGACATGGGGCTCACGTTGCCGGCCTCAAAGATGGGGTTGCCGTTGGCATCGATGATGGCATCGTAGCTGTTCACCTCGGCCCGGACGAACTCCTCCATGATGTACTCCACATCCGGGTGATGGGCCGTCTTCTGCACAAGGAACTTTTTCAGATCCTCGTCGCTGGACAGCTTGTGGGTATCGGATGCGCCCACGCCGTTATCCGGCTTTACCACCACCGGGTAGCCCACCTCGTCGATGAACTTCCGGCAGCCCTCGTAATCGTCCACCATGTGGTAGCGTGCGGTGGCGATGCCGGCCTTCTTGTAATACTCCTTCATCTTGCTCTTGTACTTGATGCGGGGCATATCGTCGGTCTGGAAGCCGGAGGTGATGTGGAAATCGGTGCGCAGGGCTGCGTCCCGCTCCAGCCAGTATTCGTTGTTGGACTCCAGCCAGTCGATGCGGCCATACTTGAAGGCAAAGAAGGCCACGGCGCGGTAGACCTCGTCGTAGTTTTCCAGACTGCCCACCTTGTAGTACTCGTTCAGGCTGTCCTTCAGCTCCGGCTTCAGCTCATCGTAGGGCTGGTCGCCGATGCCCAGCACGTTCATGCCGTTGTTTTTCAGCTCATGGCAGAACTGCCAGTAGTTGGTGGGGAAGTTGGGCGAAATAAAAATGAAATTCTGCATGGTTTTACGATTCCTCTTTCCTCTATGAACCTCTATAAAAACTCCCTCCGTCACGGCTTCGCCGTGCCAGCTCCCTCCGGGAGGGAGCCTTTTTCCGTTGCGGAGAGCTTTTACAAGGCCCCCTCCATGAGGGGGCTGTCTGCGAAGCAGACTGGGGGAGTTCCCCGTTTACTGCTGTCCCAGAATATACGGCATGTAATATGCAGTCTGCTTATACCACCAGTTCCAGTCGTGGTTGACATCGTGGCCCCACAGATCCACCCAGATGGGGATGTTCTTGGCCTCGAAGATGCGCTTGAGGAACCATGTGGTGTCCGGCCGTTCCCAGTCGCCCTGACCACAGCAGATGACCGCTTTCTGGCTGCGGTACAGCTGCATGTAGGGGTGATCCTCCGGGAAGTTCTTCATGTAGTCCACGGGCGAGTTCATGTACACCAGCTCGTCCATATAGTCGCCAAAGCCGTAGTGAGCAGTGTAGATGCCGCTGAGCGCCAGACAGCCGCAGAAGATATCCGGGCGGCGCAGGTACAGGTTTACCGCATGGGTAGCGCCCAGACTGCAACCAAAGGCGATGATGCCGGGCAGGTCGCTCCAGCCGTTGCGCTGCTGCGCCAGATGCTGAAGCTTCGGGGCGACCTCGCGGGTGATGTAGCGCAGCCACTGCTCATAGCGGCGGATACGCCAGTAGGGGTTGCCCTGTGCGTCCGACCAGGTTTCCTGATCCATAGTGTCGATGGAAAGCACCATGATCTGCCCGGACTCGATCCACGGGGCAAGGGTGTCGGTCATGTGGAAGTTTTCAAAATCGAAAAAACGACCGTCCTGACAGGGAATATACAGCATCGGGCGACCGGCGTGGCCGTAAAGCTTGCACTCCATATCCCGTCCCAGTTCCGGACTGTACTCCTTGAAATACTGCATCTCCATGGTGTTTCCTCCTTTAGTGTTGTTGGGCTATGGTGTCGCCCTTCTCTTACTCCTCCACCTCATACAGCAGGGTGTGGAACACGAAGGGCAGCTGTTTTTCCCAGCTGGCTTCGCTGTGGGTGCCGCCGGGCACGATGCGGCTGGTCAGGTGGATGCCCCGGGTCATCAGCTTGCCGCTCAAGGCAGAAAACTGTCGGCGGATACCTTCGTGGTTGCCCATCTCCCGGGAACCGTAGTCCATGTACAGCACCGTGCCGGGGGCAAGTTTTGCGCGCCCCACAAGGCCGGAGAGCTTATCCGGTGCCACCCAGATGGAGGGGGAAAGTGCTGCGGCACGGCTGTAAGTATCGTTATATTGCAGCAGGGCATACAGGCTCATCAGTCCGCCCATGCTGCTGCCGCCGATAAAGGTATTTGCCCTGTCCGGCAGGGTGCGGAAATTTTGGTCGATCAAAGGCTTGAACCGGTGGATGAACCAGCTCATGGTGGCCTGTCCCTTGCCGTCAAAGTGGCCGTAGGTGGGGTCATCGAAGCGGTAAGGGGAATACTCCACCAGACGCTCGTTGTTCGCCCCGGCGTTGCACTCGATGGCCGCCACGATCAGCGGGGTGTCGGTATAGTCCAGATAATCCGCTACGCCCCAGCTTTTGCCGTAGGTGGCATCCTCGTTGAAAAACACGTTCTGCCCATCGAACATATACAGCACGGGGAACCGGCGCTCCGGCTGTGCCTCGTACATGGTGGGCAGGTAGACATACGCCCGGCGCTGCTCGGTGCCGTTGACCGCCGGGTAACTCATGCTCCATTTTTTGATCATGGTGCTTCTTTCCTCTCAAATCTTCCTGCAAGGGGCACAGGCGGCAAGCCCACGCCCTTTATAGGTAGTGTAGCACCATGCGGCGGGAATTGCAATGATGAACAAAACCTTGTGACGACTCTAAAGCCTTCACCCCTTGGGGGGAAGGTGGCGCGCAGCGCCGGATGAGGGGTAATTCCCGAAAAATCACAAAATAGCCATTGAAATTTATCCGCATTTGTACTACACTGATGTAGTGTAATAAAGCCGCTGTCTGCGGGCATTCTGTGCAAAAAAGGAGACTATCATGGCGAAAGATCATCCCACCGGCAACTCCGGCCTGTACCAGGCTTTTCTGCAGCTCAAGACCCCGGAGGAATGCTATCGTTTTCTGCAGGACGTGTGCAGCTATTCGGAGCTCAGCGCAATGGAGCAGCGCTACAACATTGCCGAGCTGCTGGCCGACAAGTGCATCTACACCGAGATCATGGACAAGACCGGTGCGTCCAGCGCCATCATCAGCCGGGTCAGCCGGGTGCTGAGCGCAGACGACAGTGTACTGCGTGCGCTGCTGGAAGCTGAAAAAAAGTCCGCTGACTGACACAAAGGCCGCGTACCGCCAAAAGGGCATTGCCCAAAGCTGCGGCACGCGGCTTTTCTTTTTGATATTTGAACAGGAGGTTTTTCTTATGGCAAAAGCTGTTGTATTTTTTGCGGAAGGCACCGAGGAGTGCGAGGCACTGCTGGTGGTGGACCTGCTCCGCCGCGCCAAGGTGGAGGTGCTGGTGGCCAGTGCTTCCGGCAGCCGGGAGATTTTGAGCAGCCATAAGGTGCATATCACCGCCGATGCGCTGGCAGAGGAGGTCGATTATTCCGACGTAGATCTGGTGGTACTGCCCGGCGGCATTCCCGGCACGCCGAACCTTGCCGCCAACAAGACGGTGACGGATACCTGCGTTGCCTTTGCAAAGGCGGGCAAAAAGGTAGCCGCCATCTGTGCCGCACCCAGCGTGCTGGCGGCACTGGGTCTGCTGGAGGGCAAAAACGCCACCGCCCACGCTGCATTTCAGGACAAGCTGGCCGGTGCCCATGTGCTGGACACCGAGGTGGTCGTGGATGGCAACATCACCACCAGCTACGGTCTGGGCGGCGCCATCCCCTTTGCGCTGGAGCTGGTGCGCCAGCTGGCCGGAGAAGCCGAAGCCGACCGCATCCGCAGCGCCATCGCCTACCGGCACTGAGGGGAGGGGAACTGTATGCGTTTTGTCACCTGCCGCCTGCCGGACGGTGTGGAGGACCCCGCCATCCTCTCGCAGGACGGCACACAGGTCTGGCCGCTGAGCTGGCTGGGGCTCTCCTACGAGACCCTGTCCGACGCCATCCCCTTTCTCACCCCGCAGGTGCGGTTCGGTTTGCAGCTGGCCATCAGCGGCATCCCCGCGCTGCCGGTGGAAGCCGTCACCCTGCAAAGCCCCATCCCCTGCCCCGCGCAGGACGTGGTCTGTCTGGGCATCAACTATATGGCGCACTCGGACGAAGCCGAAAAGTACTCTGCGGATGCCTTTTCCACCCAGCATCAGGACGCCATCTACTTCTCCAAGCGGGTCAGCCGCGCGGTACCGGACGGCGGCTTCATCGAAGCACACACCGACCTTGTGCAGAAGCTGGACTACGAGTGTGAGCTGGCTGTGGTGCTGGGCAAGGATGCCAAGGATGTGCCCGCCGGGCAGACCAAAGACTATGTGTTCGGCTACACCATCCTGAACGATGTCTCCGCCCGGGACGTACAGACCGCCCACAAGCAGTGGTATTTCGGCAAAAGTCTGGACGGCTTTACCCCCATGGGGCCCTGCATCGTCACCGCCGACGAATTCGACACCTACCCGCCCGCGCTGCCCATCCGCAGCCGGGTGAACGGCGAACTGCGGCAGGATTCCAACACCAAGCTGCAAATTTTTGATATCGACCACGTCATCCACGAGCTTTCGCAGGGCATGACCCTGAAAGCCGGTACCATCATTGCCACCGGCACCCCTGCCGGGGTGGGCATGGGCATGGACCCGCCGCAGTTTTTGCACCCGGGCGACACCGTGCAGTGCGAGATCGAGGGAATTGGCACGCTGACCAACACCGTGCGCTGAATCTACTTGTGGAACTGCCCAAAATTTTACATGGATTTCAGTCCGATTGCACGAAATGCCGCCGCAGCACTGCTCTTTTGCGGAAAAATATGGTATACTATAAAATACTGATAAAAAATGCGGCGCATCCGCATCAAAGGGGTAAATGACATGAAGGAATACGCATTTGGCATCGATCTGGGCGGCACTACCGCCAAGGTCGGCCTGTTCACCACCAGCGGCAAGCTGCTGGAAAAGTGGGAGGTAAGCACCGATACTTCCAATAACGGTGCTCACATTCTGGAAAATCTGGCTGCTGCCGTGCAGCAGAAGATGCAGGAAAAGGGTCTGTCCGCAGACGAAGTCGAGGGTGTCGGTCTGGGCGTGCCCGGCCCGGTGCTGGATTCCAGCATCGTGCCCATCGTGTGTGCAAACCTTGGCGGCTGGGGCAACCGCAACGTGTCCATTGAACTCAGCGAACTGCTGGGCGGCATCCGGGTGCTGGTGGGCAACGACGCCAACGTGGCTGCTCTGGGCGAGATCTGGATGGGCGCGGCACAGGGCTGCCGCAGCGCCGTCATGGTCACGCTGGGCACCGGCGTGGGCGGCGGCGTCATCGTGAACGGCAAGGTCATCGACGGCGCTCACGGTGCCGGCGGCGAGATCGGCCACATCACCGTCAACCCCCACGAGACCGCCGTCTGCGGCTGCGGCAAGCGCGGCTGTCTGGAGCAGTATTCCAGCGCCACCGGCGTTGTGCGCTGCATGAAGAAGCTGCTGGACGCAAACCCGGGCACCGCCTGCACCCTGCGCGGCAAGAACTTTGAAGCCAAGGACGTGTTCGACGCTGCCCGCGCCGGGGACGCACTGGCCGCCCGCGAGGTGGACGAGATGGCCTCCACGCTGGGCATGGCACTGGCAAACATTGCCGCCACCACCGACCCCGAAATGTTCATGATCGGCGGCGGCGTGGCCCGCGCCGGGGAGATTCTGTTCAACCCGCTGGTGCGCCACTACAAGGAGTACGCCTTCCAGTCCTGCAAGGAGACTCCCATCAAGGCCGCCAGCCTTGGCAACGACGCCGGCATCTACGGTGCCGTGCGCCTGATCGTGGGCGCCTGATCAGGGAATACCGATAGTTTGCAAACCAGCCGGATCTGCAGGTCCGGCTGGTTTTGTTTTTGCAGGGTAAGTTTCTGCTTGCCTTCAGCGTGCAGGGACGCTCCGCTGGGCCAGAGGCAGGGAGGGGTGTTCCGACTCCCCCCTCCCTACC
>ERZ507039.592-NODE-592-length-13592-cov-6.118121_pt1 | contig 13592 bp, 10 predicted proteins | sample MGYA00512872_ERZ507039 | MGnify/ENA metagenome assembly ERZ507039
TCTTACTCTCCGTCATGCTATCCGGCAGCATACCGAGGAAGTGGCCGATGCCGCAGGCTGGCTCCAGCACGTTGCCCTGCCGGAAGCCCATCTGCCCCAGCGCGGCGTAGATGCTGCGGATCACCACAGGCGGCGTGTAGAAGGCGGTCAGTGTGGATTCCCGCGCCGCGGCGTACTCTGTTTCGGACAGCAGGCTTTTCAATTCCTCATACCGGCTGTGCTTGGGATCGAAGCAGTCCGCCAGACCGCCCCAACCCACATACTTGGCCAAAACCTCCTGTTCCTCCGGCGTGGCGGCGCGATTCTCCGCCTCCACCCGCTTCAAAAGCCGTATCGCTGCCACGTTGTTGGCATACCGCTGGCTGGGCGGTGCTGCGCCCAGGGCATCGTCGGTGATACGGTAGTTGACGCCGCCCGCGAACAGCGGGGCGGCGGCCTCCAGCCTCTCTTTTTTTCTCGGCAAGGTAAACGCAGGCGGCATAGCCGCCTGCGTCGGTTCCTCTGGCGGTGTCGCTTCCCGCTCCGCTTGCCGCAATCCACTGTCGTGCCGATGGTTAAACAGGCTGAGCGTGCCGTTGACGTATTCGGAAAGCTGTTCCTTCGCCTGCTGGCAGGAATCATAGTGCCGGTCTCTCTCGTCCATGCCTTCCAGATAGACAGTCAGGGCTTCCAGCATTTCCGCCGCTTTTGCCTTATCCGCCAACTGCTCCTCAATGACGGGAACGGCGTCATAGTAGTCCACACCCTTGGGGTACGGTCTCGGCACATCGTCTGGCGCGTCGGAAAAGCCGAAATACACTGTCCGCGCCAACTGCCGCCGTTCATATTGCGGAATTGCGGCAATGGCATCCTCGCCGGGGAAACGCTTCTGCGCGATGAGCCTTTCATACTCCTTGACCACATTTGGAATGCTCAGCTTGACTTCATCATACTGTTTCCCGGCATATTCCCGCTGATAGGTCAGTCCCTTATAGGTTTTCGTATAGTCATATCCATCGCGCCCACCGCCGCTGTACTCACCGAAGCGGCTTTTGATGAATTTTTGCTGCTCCTCTTTTGCGCGGGGATAGCAGAAGAAGGAATACACCGCCAGTTGGCTGTCCACGGAATCCGCAAGGAAGAACTGGTCGATCTCATCCTGCGTGATGAACATTTTGCACCGGCGAAGGAAATCCGGCTGCGCAGAAAAGCTGCGCTCCGGCAGATCAATTCCGTCCAGCACCACGCCGATCCGGTGTGTACTATACTCAGACAGTCGAAAACGCATGATGCTGCGATCCTGCTCATAGGCGTTCAGAAAGGCGTGGTATTCCTCAGCCAAAGCCGCAAGGCCGCCCTCACTCTTGGCAAAGGCCACCATATCCTCGTCCAGCTCCGGATAGCCCTTGCGCTGGTCGTGAATGGCCAGTGTCTGGGGGAACAGGCCCTGTGCGCGACCTTCCTCGGTCAAATCGCGGGCGGTCATCAGCAGGGCGTCGCCCATCTCAAGCAGCACCTTATCCTGCACCTGCTCCATCTCCGGCGCTGAAAGATACGTTCCCGCCTCCAGCAACTCCAATATTCGCACCGACGCCTGCTCCCACGTCACCGTGGTACGGCAGTGACCGGTACGAACGCTATCCCCTTGCGCCAGATGGATACCGTCCTCCATGAACCACACGGCATATTTCTTACCCTCATATTCAATGCCGCGCCCGTTCTCCGCGCCGAACTCCCGCCGCAAAAACGCCGCGCAGTCCGCCTCCGGCCATTGCCGCGTATAGAACACCGCGATCCGCTCCGCGCTGCCGTAGCTGCCGTAGCTGTTGCCTGCCGTATACAGTGCCTGGTCGATGACCTCCTGAGGCACCTGCCGCGCAGGAAATAGCTCACCGACCCGCTGCTCCTCCGGCACTTCATAGACTGCCGCGCTGTCCTCCGTGCCGAAAAAGGACATCTGCTCTGCCATTACCGTCGCATTCTGCAAGCCTAGCTTGATCTTGTATTCACCGCGCTCTATGAGGCTTTCGGTCATTTCCGTGACCACGCCCCACGAAAAAACGGATTCCGCTGTGCGGGAGAGATAGCTGCCCTCCCACATCAAGAGTCCGTCTTTTTCGGCGTGGTAGCCCACCCGGACTTTGTCCGCGCCGGCCAGCACCTCCACCCATATATCGTTGTAGCTGCTTTTCAGAAATTTCGTGCGTGTCGCAATATCCCTATTGGTCTGAAAATACGCAAATATCTCCTGCCGCGTATGCTTGCGCCCACCGTCGTCCAGCAGGATCGCTTCTATGAGGTAAGTATCCAAAAACGCTGGAAGCTCTGCCTCTCTATCGTGCTCCACCGCATAGATTGCGGCCTGTGCCTGCGCCTTTTCGTCCGGATAGTCCCCATAAACGCGAAGGCACACGTTCGTATCGGCATCATAAACAGCGGCACCATCATAGGCAAAGCCATCTGCTTCCATCGTTCCGGCCACATAGCCCTGCGCCGCAGCCTCTGCTTCTTCCAACGTAGGATAGTCCAGCTTATCATCAAAGCCGTTTTCAAAGTGATGATAGGCGGCAACATGATATAAGTTCGCTCTGTTATCAGCAAGGGCGGGAAGTGCATCACTTCCCGCCCTTGCCGGTTCTTCACTTATTAGCTGTAGATCAGATCGTTCAGCACCGTTTCCTCCGCGCTGTGCTTCAGGTTGTTCATCAGCCCCGTCCAACGCTGGGGATCGGCGGCTTTCAGTTCCTCCGTCACGCCCTCGTTCTGCGCCATCTGCGCCACCAGCCGCGTCACCATCTTCTCCGCCGCCGTCTCGATCTCCGCCAGATGTGCCGCCAGCTGCCCGCTGGTCTTGAGATTCGTATACAGCACCCTGCGATGCTTCTTGATGTACTGCCTCCGCAGCTCCGCGTACTTGCCCAGATGCGTCTCCGGCTCTTGGGGCAGCAGCAGGTTCGGCAGGCGATAGCCCTCCTGCACTCTGTAGGTCACTTCCATGATCACCGCTCCTTTCTTTTTCGGTAGGGTTTTGCTCTTTGACAGCATCATAGCCGATTTGTGCATCCTTTGCAAAATTTTGCTCCCGCCGCGCCTGCATCACCGTGCGGCTGATCTCCCGCAGACCCATCTCCGCAATATCGCTGGTGGCGATACCCAGTGCATTGATCGTTGTGGGGGTATCAAAGGAATAAATACCCTCAAAATCCTCCGGCAGTATGTAGGCTACAGCAGGCAGAGAAAGCCGGGTCATCAACATATAGGCAACGCTGCTTTGCAGCGCCCGCCTGTATGTGACCTCTGCATTCAGCATGTCCAGCTCCTCCAGCATACTGCCATCCCGGCAGTCCAGCAGATCCCGCAGATAGTCCGGCACATTGTCCGCCACGGCATTGCGGCTGGCAGACAGTATGGCATCCGGCAAATTATCCTTTTCGGACAGTGTACCAAAGGTGGCCTCCAGCGTCTCGATGACCGGCTCCGTATAGGCCGGTTCCATCGACCAGATGGGAACGGGCCGCGAGATGCGTGTGGCATGGGTGTCCGTGATGTCAAAGTAGTGCTTCAGACGCCCTTTTCCATGGGCTTCATCCATGACAGCAATACCGGTAGCCCCGGCGTTGACCCACCGGCCAAACTGCCGGTTCCATTTTTCCAGTTCCAGCACCGCCGTGGCATTGGGACGCTGGGCGTAGATCAGAACCTGCTCGTCAAACGGACATTTGTAGTTATAGCACGCCGCACGCAGGAAACCCGTCCAGCTCTCATAATCGCCGGTCAGCTTTGTCAGTGTGCGGCTATATAACTCCGTGATAAATTGAAATTTACTTGCCAAGGCATTGCCTCCTTCCTCAAAAATATTGGGAGTATTGGATCTCGATTACCGTGCTTCGCCCCGTTCTTTCAGCTTTTGCAGTCCCTTCAAGAAGCTCGGCACTTCCTGAAAGCCCACAGAATCCACATAGTAAGCATTTCTCTTGCTGCCGCGCTTGACTACGATCACATCGCTCTCAGATAGAGAGCGCATTTGTCGGTAGAAAGGCCGCGTATCCGCATTGTGCTTCCGATATAACTCCTCCAGCGTCATGTTGGGGGCCAACACCCCGGCAAAGGCTTTGCGGTAATGGGCGGCGCGCAGCTTGCCTTTGGCACACTCATATCGCATAAAGGCGTAGTCCACCTTGGCCACGTTGTCGATCTGATATATCTCATAGCAGCCCGCGTCCGCTGGCTGCTGTATTGGATCAAGCGGCTCATACACCGTGCCTGTCCGCTGTGCCATCTCCGCAAACTCGCAAATATGATAGACATTACTGCCGACCAACGTGTGGTAGTCGTCGATATAGGTACAAAACCGTATCACGCTGCCGCCATCCAGCCGCGTCATGACGATGCTGCCCCCGTCTGGGATATAGAACAGCGTATTGTACTCCGGATCAATAAAGCGAATCCGGCGCTTGCTCTTATCCGGCTCCGGAAAGGCGATAACGCCCATGATATTTACCGGCTCACGGTCTGTCATCTTTCTTCACCTCGCTCCTTTTTCTGTGCAGTACGGCTTTGCTCCCGTTGTACTCGCCGCTCTTTTTGTTCCTGATACTCGCTTCCTGCCCTTTCACAGAAGTCCTCGATCATCGCCGCACGGTCTGCTCCGTAATGTCCCCAGAAGAAGTTGGGCGGGCCATCTTCGTCGTTCTTGCAATTGCGCTGCCAGGTAACAAACGGGGCAGGCGCTTTCGGGTGTTCGCCCAAAGCAAATTCGGCGTTTCCCACGCACACCCGCGCCGTAATCTTATAGTCTGCGTTGATGATCTCACCAATGACATAGCTGCCGCTTTCCAGCTCCATGGTGTAGCTGCCGTTCTGTGCCTGCTGCGCCTTCACCGGCATCATCGGCACCCCGCAGACCAAATCTGGCTGCATGACGAACTGTGACCTCGCGCCCAGCAGTTCTTTAGACAATGCCGATACCGGCAGGTACATTTTCTCCCGCCCCAGGATCTTATAGCGCAGCAGGAAACCGATAACCGGATAGTACACACTCATGATGGGGTCTTTGATGTACCCTTTTATCATGGCAGAGTTCCCATATTTTGCATGATCCAAGTACCATTGCGGGTCGGCTCCCGGCGTATCCCAGCCAAACATGGAGCCTGCCATCATGGCAGTTTCCTGAATATCCGTAATGCCGCGCCGCCGGTTATGGCTGTCTGCGATATCACGGTTTTCTGCGCGATTCCCGGTGTCCCACTCCGAGCGGTAGTAGCCACGCACGCCGTGTTTAAGTACGATCAGCTGCCCGGTGGAGGGCAGCGTAGAAAGGCAGGTATCGGGCAATTCATTTCTGCGCATTTGTTTCCTCCTCATCTTGCTTGCTCCTGCTGCCGTCTGCGGCGTCAGCCCTCCAGCAACTTGATGATGACCTCCTCCATCTGCTTGGGCGTATAGCTGGGCGGAAAGTATTTTTGCAGGCGGTCGTTCCGCAACGTCACCTTCCACTCCAGCGGCTTTTCCTCCCGCATAATGAGGTCGATGATGTTGTTCTCCAGCTTGCCCTCCGCGCTGATCTGCTTGAGTCTTTGCGCCTGATCTACGGACGGCGACACCTCGTCCCGCTCCATGAGGAACTGGAGGTAGGTTTGTTCTTTCTCGGTCAGGTGGGAGATGTAGTCGGCTGCCGGAACGAATTTCAGCTTTCTCGCGTCCACCGCCTCCATCAACGGCGGAATCAGGTTTGTCAGGCGGATATAGCGTTGGATTTGCATTCGGCTCTCATTTACTTGTTCCGCCAAAATCTCCACAGAAAAGCGCCCTTCAAAATTCTGCCCAACTTGGGCAGAATTCTTTGCAGGTCGGCCTGCACTCCGTTTCATAGCGTCCAGCTTCAGCTTATACGCCCTTGCTTTCTCGCTGGGCAACAGGTTTTCCCGGTTGATGTTGTAGTCCACCACCAGAATGTCCGCGTCCTCGTCGCTGTAATCCCGCACGATGACCGGGCGGGTGTCCAGCCCCACCACCTTGGCACAGTAGTCGCGCCGATGGCCGGATATAATCTCATACCCTCCCTCGCTGCGTGGGCGGACGATCAGCGGCTCGGCAATGCCGGTGCGCTCGATGCTGTCCATCAGCCGCACCAGATCGGCGCTGGGCCGGTCTACGGAGTACGGCTGCCGCGCATAGGGAAATATCTGCTCCGCCGGAACAATCTGTACCCGCTCCTGATGGTCGGTCTCCCGCTCTGCGTCTGTTTTGAACAAGTCATCGTACCGGGTCAGCTCTATGCCGTTTAATTTGTGGGCCAAGCTGCAACACCTCCTTCGTCAGCGCGGCATACGCCTGTGCCGCTTTTCCCTCTGGGTCATGCTCATAAATGCTGGTTCCTGTGACGCTGATCTCCGCCACGCGGATAGAACGGGGTATCTCGCTGCTGAACACACGGCTGCCGTAGTTTCTGCGCAGTTGCTCACTAATTTCCTTAGCCAGCGTGGTACGGCTGTCCATCATGGTCAGCAGGATACCGTCCACCGTCAGGTGGGGATTGATCTGCCGTTTGACGCGGGCAATGGTACGCATGAGCTGTTCCAGCCCCTTGGCGGCCAGATACTGCCCCTGCACCGGAATGATAACGCTGGCCGCCGCGGTCAGTGCGTTGATGGTCAGCATCCCCAGCGAGGGCATACAGTCGATGATGGCGTAATCGTAAGCCGGTGCCAGTCCGGACAAATACTGCCGCAGCACCGTTTCTCGGCTCATGATGTTCACCAGCGTCACCTCCAGTCCCGACAGCTCAATGTTGGCGGGAACAAGATCGACGCCGGACGCATGGTGCAGAATCCCCTCGCCGGGTGCGATGGGTTCCTCGTTGACGGTCTTTGTCATCAGGTCGGCCAGTGTGGGAGAAAGCTCGTCCGGCTGCCGCCAGCCCAGCATTTGGGTGAGATTGCCCTGGGCGTCGGCGTCCACCAACAGGACTTTCTTGCCCTGCTGGGCAAGGCCGACACCCAAGCTGGCAGCTGTGGTGGTTTTCCCCACGCCGCCCTTCTGATTTGCCAGTGCGATGGTTTTCAAAAGCACACCTCCATTTCGTGCAACAAAAAAAGAGCCTTTCGGCTCTTGCTCTGACAGTATTCTGTTCTACTCGCTTCCGCCGCTGAGGTCATGGCCCACCATCAGCGCGTAGTGGTTATCCATGGTCAACGGCGCGTTATACAGCGCAGTCAGCAGATATGGCTTCACATGGCGCACCTCGGTGGTGTTCTCGTTGATCCGATCCAGTACATACAGCAGATGTGCTCCGGTCAGCTTCAGCAGCCTTGAACGCACTACCTCCGCTGGCAGCTCCTCTCCCGCCACGCGAATGGAGGACTTGGTAGAGCACACGGTATCCAGCATCAGGCTCACCAGCTCATCCAATCGCTCGCGGTCGGCGTTGGTATAATTTGACAGGTAATCGTAGCTGATGTTTTCCCTGATCTGCTCGCTGTATATCTTCCTCCGTTCCATTCTGTCCTTCTGCGTAGATCTATCCTCGCGCCAGAAGGAAGGGAAGGATGTAAGAACATCCGTATTTTGTTTCTCTTTACTTTGTTCTTGTATATTAAATTGGGCGGGCTTTTCCTGTTCAGGTTTTACCTGTTCTGGAAAAGCCCGTTTAGGTGCATCGGCAGATTTTTCCGCCTGAACGGGATTTTCCCGTTTAGGAGCATCTGCCTGCCGCGACTGCTCCAAAATGGTGTATTCGATGCTGCCCAGCGTTCCGTCTGCGCGGCGTTCCCGCTTCCGCACGATGTACCCCGTGCCTTCCAGCTCCCGCACCGTGGTACAGATGCTGTCCACACCGTCCTTGCAGATACGCGCCAACCCCTTGGTGGTGTAGTCCCAGTCCTCCGGCAGCGACAGCATCAGGGACAGCAGTCCCTTTGCCTTCAGCGACAGTCTTTTGTCCCGCAGGTGCTGGTTGGACATCACGGTATAGTTCCGCGTTTTCTCCACTCTGAATACCGCCACGGCGTGTTCCTCCTTTCCGATTAGCTTAAATATCTTGTACAGCAAAACACCCTTTTGAAAGTACTGCCATCCCAGAATAAGTAATTGCTGAGATGCTCTACTTCATGGTATAATAATTTTATTACAAATATTTTCTGTATAATTAATAAAAGTTGTGAAGTGAGGGGCTGTGCATATTATGAACACAACAATACTGGACTATATTGTCAACACAATCGAAGCGCTTTTCTACATATTGACCGGAGTTATTGCATTATTGACATATTTAAGTGCACGGAAAACTATTCTTCAGCCGGTAAAGACAGAGGTCTTTAAGCGCCAAGTAGAAGTCTTTTCATCCATTATGGAACTATTCAATGGAAAAAGCGAAATTGAAATCAGGCGAGCGTTTGGCTTTGATAAAATGCTTAAGGCGAATATTTTGTGCCTTTTGGATGAATATGCTTCTGTTTTCTTCAACTACCATGTCGATGTCGAAAAACGCCCTTATAACAAAACAGCTTGCCCTCAATCTATGATTACTGCTGAATATGCAGAGCGATATTTAGTTGCGCCTTTATCTCCGTTAAAAAGTGAGTCTGAAAGTACTAATCAAATAAACCAGCAAACTGTAAGCAAAGAAGACTTTTGGAACAGTTTTATTTATGGAGAAATCTGTGAACCAGCTTGTACTATGAATATCATGTCACAGTTAGACGAGATTATGAAATCCCCGTTTCTTACGAGCGAGAGCATACGACTTCTCTCAAAAATCAAAGAGACAGTTGAAGAAAATATGCTAAAAATTGGAGAAGTACTTACAGAGATAGCCCAAAATCTTCCCAATATGTGTCCAAGTCTTGAAGCTCTAATGGATTTTGACATTTCATGGATTGAAAACAAATACAACAAAGAATTTGTTTCTATTGATACCTATTGCAACGAATTAACTGATTATTTGCGGAAATACTTTAAGGTCGAATCCATAATGGACTAAAGTGGAGATTGACAGAGGTATATTCCCTGTTAATTATAATTCCATCAAGCAGATTTCCCCAAAGCCCGGGATGCCTACACCTTGGCTTTCCGGGCTTCGTTGTATTCCTGTTATGTACTACTCTGCTTGTCCACTACGCCAGCAGCAGATACGTCTGATACACAATGTCCAGATGCCGGTTATATCTGTCTACTCTCAGACTGCCGGACAGCAGTTGTCCCGCATTTGGCGGCGCAACACTTAGGGAAGATGTACGCCACCAATCCTCCGCCGAGTTTTCTTCCGCCCCGTATTTTTCCGCGTTCCAGCTTCCCAATTGGCATTTTGGACTACATCTTTTTGATGATGTGCGCCACCAGGCGGAGATTGTGCTCCACCAAGCGGTTGCGGGCGGACAGATCGCCCTGGGCCCACTGCTCCAAGCACTCCCGCTCCTCCTGCCGGGACAGGGGACGGGGAAAGGAGCCGGGATTACCGGACAAATGCAGGGTCAAAAACAGGCTGTTGGACAGCAGCAGCAATGCCGCCGATAACATAGGTCATCCCTCCTTCACGGCAATCCTATGCCCGGAGGGGATGGTCCTATGTAACAAGAGGAATCGTCAAAAACAGCGCTGAAAGGCGGACGGCCTTGCGGTCGTCCGCCTTTCAGCGCACATAGGTATAAACGATTACAGGTTTTCCGGTCATTTTCTTGGCCGGCGCGGCTTACTCCCCGCCGCTTCCGTCTTTGGGGGCGGCAGGCTCATCGTCCAGGGGCTCCGCCTGTGCGGACTCCGGGGCGTCGTCCCGAGACCCCGCCGCTTCGGTCTCTGCCGGGGCCTCAGCCGCCGCAGCGGCAGCAGCCTCCCGGGCAGCCACCTGGTTCACATACAGGTCCTCAGGCCGGTGGGGGTGGAGCTTGATGTTGTAAAACAGCACCGCCAGAGCGGCGATCATCAGCACCAGGCTCAGCACCTGGGACACCCGGATGGGCTGGCCGGCGATGGTCCAGTTGAACAGATACAGGCTGTCGGTGCGCAGACCCTCGATCCAGAAGCGGCCCACGCCGTACCACAGGAAGTAGAAGCAGGTGTTCTCGCCGTCGAAGCGCCGTACCTTGTCCACCGCAAGGCAGAGGAGCAGCAGCCCCGCGACGTTCCAAAGGCTCTCATACAGGAACGTCGGATGCACGTCGATATAGTAGGTGCCGCTGATCCACAGCCGCATCCGCCACGGCAGCTCGGTCATGCCGCCGAAGGCCTCGCGGTTGAAGAAGTTGCCCCAGCGCCCGATGGCCTGTCCGATGAAAAAGCCCGCCACGCAGCAGTCGGCAAGCGCCCAAAGGCTGAGCTGCTTTTTTCGGCAAACGAGCCACGCGGTCAAAAATGCCGCGAGGATGCCGCCGTAGATGGCAAGCCCGCCGTCCCAGATGCGGTAGGTCTCCGCCCAGTCGATGCTGCCGTCCGCAAGGCGGAACTGGTCAAGGTAAAAGAGCACATAGTAGACCCGCGCGCCGACGATGGCAAAGGGAATGGCCCAAAGCACGGTGTCGATCACGTCGTCCTCGGTCAGACCGTAGCGCGGCGCGCGCTTCATGCAGAACCACAGGGCGATGAGCAGCCCCGCGGCGATGAGCACGCCGTACCAGTAGATGCCGTTGCCGATGTCGAGCAGCTTGGGCGAGAGGGTAAAGCGCCAGTCGCCGAACAGCCCGGGAAAGCTGATGTCTGCATTGGGATAACTCATTGGGAAGCTCCCTCCTTCTTGGGGATAAGAATGGACAGCGCGCTGCGCTCCTCGACGATGCTCTCGCGCAGAAACGTCTCCACATCCGCGCGGGTGACGGAATCGTACACCTCTGGGAAGCGGAAGGGATCAAAGCCGCGGAACGCGCCGTCGGCGACCGACACGGCGATGTTCTCGAAGCTGTTGAGCGCGCGCAGCGTCGAGCCGAAACTCGCGCGGCGGATCTGCTGATAGACCGCCTCGTCCACGCCCTCGCGCGCGAGGCGCTGCGCCTCGTCCAGAATGGCGCGCACGACCGTCTCGGGCTCGTTGCTGTCGCCGCCCGCGTAGAGGTAGGCGATGCCGGGCAGCTGGTCGAAGCCGCCGCCGAAGCTGCCGTTGATGAGCCCCTTGTCGTAGAGCCGCTGGTAGAGCGGCGAGGAATCGCCGAGCAGGATGTCGCAGGCGATGTCCGCGATGATGTCCTGCCGCATCAGCGCCGCGCCGTCCGCTGCGGGAGGGCACTTGAAGCCGACGAGGAACTGCGGCATCGAGACCTCCATCGCCTCGCGGCGGCACTTCTCGACGACGCGCATATCCTCCTGCCCGTAGTCGCGCTCGATGACCTCGCCGCGGCTTTCCGGCAGGACCTCCTCCGCGATGGCGGCGATCTCGTCGGGCTTCACGTCGCCGACGACGCACAGCATCATGTTCGCCGGGTCGTAGAACGCCTTGTGGCAGGCATAGAGCGTTTCGGGCGTGATCTCCGCGATGCTCTCCACCGTACCGGCGATGGCGACGCGGGCGGGGGAGGAGTGGTACAGGCACTCGAGCAGGTTGGTGTAGACCCTCCAGTCGGGCGTGTCCTCCACCATGCGGATCTCCTGACCGATGATGCCGCGCTCCTTGTCCACGCTCTCCTGTGTGAAGTAGGGGACGGAGACGAACGAGAGCAGGATCCTCAGATTCTCCTCAAAGTGCTCCGTGCAGTCGAAGTAATAGGCGGTCGTCGCGTTGGAGGTGAAGGCGTTCGGCTCCGCGCCGTTCTGGCTCAGCTCCTGCAGGGCGTTGCCGTCCTCGGTGTCGAACATCTTGTGCTCCAGATAGTGCGCGATGCCAGCGGGTGTATTGTGCCACACGCCGTCGAGCCGGAAGCGCATATCCATGCCGCCGTAGCGCGTGGTGAAAAAGGCGTAGCGCTTGCGGTAGAGGGGTTTGGGCACAACGGCGACGGTCAGTCCGTTCGGCAGCGTGGTCCGCAGCACCGTTTCGCCGATGCGGGGATAATTCGTTTCGTTCCACTTCATTGCGCCGCGCCCTCCTTTCCGGTGAGGAAATAGACCGTGTCGAGCCGGATGCTCCGCGCCGCCTCGGCGACGCGCTCGGGCGTGACGGCCTCGAGCTGCGCGATCAGCGCGTCGGTATCCTCCCACAGCCCTGTCGCAGCCTGCCCGAGATAGTATTCCTCCAGCCGGCCCGCGCTGTCCTCGCGCGAGCGGAGCGAGGAGAGCATACAGCTCCGCGCGCCCTCCAGCTCCCACGGTTTGAAGTCGCCGTTCTGCACGGCCTCGAGCTGCGCGGCGATCTCGCGCCGCGCGACCTCGTAATTTTGCGCCTCAATGCCGCTCGACACCGTAATGATGCCCTTGGAGCGGTGGTAGCCGGACGAGGCATAGTAGCACAGCGAGAGCTTCTCGCGCACGTTCAGAAACAGCTTGGAGTTGGAGTAGCCGCCGAAGATGAGGTTCGCCAGCAGCAGCGCGGGCGTGTCCTCGCTCGCGGCGCGGTAGCCCATGGCGAGCTTCGCCTGCGTCACGTCCATCGTCTCCGTGATCTCGCGCACCGTTTCGGGCGCACCCACACGCTCGGCGACCGCAGGCTCGGCGACCCGCTCGCGCGGGAGCGCCGCCAGCGCACGGTCCAGCGCCCCCTCCACGCGCGCGCAGTCCGCGCTGCCGCAGTAGAACAGCTCAATGCGCGCCGTGGCAAGAAGCTCGCTGTAATAGCGGTAGAGCGTCTGATTCGTGAGCCTTTCCACGCCCGTCACAGTGCCGAGCCGGTCGATGCCGTAGCGCTCACCGCGGCACATCTCCTGCAAAAGCCGCGCGTCGGCGTAGTCGCGCTTGTCGTTGAGGATGCTCTCGATGGCGTCGATCAGGTTCTCCTTTTCGCTCTCTACATAGTCCGCGAGAAAGCGCCCGTTCCGCGTGAGCGGGTCGAGCAGCAGCTCGCCGAGCAGGTCGGCCATCGGCTCGAGCAGCCGCTCTCCGGCGGGGGCATAACGCTCGTCAAGAAAGCTGCCGACAAAGCCGAGGCATTGATTCTCGCCCTTCTTGCGCACGGTGTAGGCGACGGACGCCCCGTACAGGCGGTCCAGCTCCGCGGCGATCGAGCGCATATCGCGGTGCGCGGTCGTGCCGCGGCGCAGCACGGCGGGCAGCAGCGCACCGGCGGCGACGGTGCTCTCTTCCAGCGGCGTGATGAGCTGCGCGCCCAGCACGCCGGTCTTGAATTTTGCGGCGGGGACGTAGGTCAGAAAAACGCCCTCCGCCAGTTCCTTTCGCAAGGGCTCCATAAAAGCGGCTCCTTTTCCATTCTATATTGATGGTAGCATAGCACGAAAATGTGAACATTACCACATCTTTTCATAAAATCTTTCCCATTCGCCGTTTTTCCCGCGAATAAGCCTTGACTTTTCTGCTAAACTCGTGTAAACTGATTCCTGTTGTAAAGTGTTATGACTTTACACGGAATACTCAAAGGAGGATTCCCCGTGAAAAATCAGACCTTTCGCATGACGATGCTCTTTGACTTCTACGGCGAACTCCTCACCGAGCGGCAGAAGGAATTTTACGAGCTTTACTACGACGAGGACCTGTCCCTCTCCGAGATCGCCGAGAACTACGGCATCTCCCGCCAGGGCGTG
>ERZ507039.609-NODE-609-length-13439-cov-3.278317_pt1 | contig 13439 bp, 8 predicted proteins | sample MGYA00512872_ERZ507039 | MGnify/ENA metagenome assembly ERZ507039
CCTTCAACCACGAACCGGTGGAATTCGGCTGTTTTTGCCCGCGCCACCTGCGCCTTTTCGGACGTAACCCGTAACGGAGTGGCAAGGTTTATAAAGTTGAAAAGGGAGAGTGAAAGCCGTGAATAGGGAATATAAACAATGGAATATTGAAAAAAAGTTAATTCCTGAGATGATAAGAATATATTGCCTGGGCAATCACAAAGAGTCAAGAAAAGAAGAAGGCGTAAAAAGAAAGGAACTTTGTTCAAAATGCAAAGAACTGGCTGAATACGCAGCGTTCAGATTGGAAAAATGTCCGTTCAAGAGAAACAAGGGATTCTGCTCTTATTGCAAAATTCATTGCTACAAACCGGAATATCGTGCGGAGATGAAAGAAGTGATGAAATATTCCGGTCCGAAAATGCTTTTTTCGCATCCGATATTCGCGATGTCGCACGTAACGGCAATGATAAAATACAAAAAGCAGTTAAAAAAACAGGCAAAGAGGCAGTCGGACAAAAACGCGGGAGCGGAAAAGGTTCGGTCTGCGCAGACAAACGATCAAAAGAAGGACGAGGAGTAAGCAAATGATAGATAAAGAACTATTCAGACTGATCGGCGGCAATAAAAAATACATATTTATCGCCGTAGCGTTACAGGTACTCGGGCTCATCGCAAACGTTTCGATCACAGCAAGCGTATGTTATGCCGTGTATCTGTTATCGAAAAACGCGGAAGCGGTGCTATTTATTTATCCGCTGATCGGCGCGGTACTCGGAATCGCCGTAAGGTATACGTGTTCGCGCATTACGGGCGATATAAAAGATAAGTTGGGCAGAGGCGTGAAAAGGGACCTTCGGGAAAAAGTATATAATAAAATATTACGGCTCGGCGTAAAAAACACCGACGGAATGAGCATGGCGGGGCTGACGCAGGTATCCCTCGAAGGCGTGGAACAACTGGATATTTATTTTTCGAGTTATCTTCCGCAATTCTTCTTTGCCATGATTGCTCCCGTGGCGCTGTTTTTAATCTGCGTGTGGATCGACTGGAGAACGGCGCTTGTGCTTATCTGCTGTGTGCCGCTTATTCCCGTATCCATTGTTGCGGTGAGCAAATACGCGAAAAAAGTGTTCGCCAAATATTGGGGAAAATACACTTCGATGGGCGATAAGTTCCTCGACAGCGTGCAAGGCTTGAAAGAACTTAAAATTTTTCAGGCGGACGCCGCTCAACACGTTAAGATAAACGAAAGCGCGGAAGAATTTCGCGTAATCACGATGAAAGTTCTGGTAATGCAACTGGTAAGTATTACGATTATGGACCTGGTGGCGTACGGAGGCGCGGGGATCGGTATCGGTCTGGCGATTTGCGGCGCGGCGTTTTGGGGGCTGAACCCGATAGCGGCGTTGTTCCTTTGCCTTGTATCGGTGGAATTTTTTCTGCCTCTCCGCGCGTTCGGATCGGCATTCCACGTGGCGATGAACGGTGTAAGCGCGGGCAAAAAGATCATCTCTCTTTTAAATACGCCCGATCCCGAATGGGGAACGGAAACGCTTGACGGCAACAAAGATATCAGGCTGGAAAACGTTACGTTCTCTTACGACGGAAAGCGAGAAGTGCTTAAAAACGTGAATATGACGTTCCCCGAAAAAGGAATGACGGCGATCGTGGGCGAAAGCGGTTGCGGCAAATCCACGGTGGTGAATATGCTGATCGGGGCGTTCCGCCCGCAGAAAGGAGGGGTGACCGTCGGCGGAAAAGCGCTTGAAAAACTTTCCCGCGAAAATTGGTATTCGCATCTTTCGGCGGTGAGTTACAACACGTATATCTTTAACGAAAGCGTGAGAGATAATTTCAAGATGGCGAAAGAAAACGTTTCGGACGAAGAAATTTTCGCCGCGCTCGAAAAGGTGAATCTGAAAGAGTTTATCGAAGAAAACGGCGGGTTGGATAAGGTTATCACAGAGGACGCGAACAACATTTCGGGCGGGCAAAAACAACGCCTTGCGCTTGCGATCGCGCTTGTATCGGATAAAGATATTTACGTTTTCGACGAAGCGACGAGCAATATCGATATCGACAGCGAATCGATCATTATGAACAATATCAAAACGCTTTCCGGAAACAGGAGTGTTATCGTGATTTCGCATCGCCTTGCGAACGTTGTTCCGGCAGATAATATCTATTATATGGAAGACGGCGAAATCAAAGAAAGCGGTGCGCACGACGAACTGATGGCGGCGAATAAGGGCTATGCCCGTCTGTATAATACGCAGAAGACGCTGGAACAGGGCTACACGGAGGCGATAGCATGAGTACGCAGGAAAAGAAAAAAGAAAAGAAATATATAAGAAGAAGCGGCGCTAAAATAATGGCGAGCCTTGTGGTGCTTCTCGGCAGTTTGTCTTACATCATGATATTGGCGGTGATAAACGGCAGCCTTGGCTTTATCTCGGCGATGGGCGTAACGGTGTTCGGCGCGATGGGCGTTGCAAAGGCGCTCGGCGAGCAGATCGCGCTTTCCTACGGCTGGATCATCGGTCTTACGGTGGGGTGCGGGCTGATCCGCGGGCTGTTAAGATATATAGAGCAATACAGCAATCACTACATTGCGTTCAGATTGCTTGCGGCGTTCAGGGATAAAATCTTCGGCGCGCTTCGCGTGCTTTGCCCCGCAAAACTGGAAAGCAAGCAGAAAGGAAGCATCATCGCCATGATCACTTCCGATATCGAAACGCTTGAAGTTTTCTACGCGCATACAATTTCGCCCATCTGCATTGCCGTGCTTGTATCTACGGCTGTGTTCCTGTTCGTAGGGTTCGTTTCGAGTTGGTATCTCGCGCTTGTTGCGCTCGTGGGTTTCCTGTTTATCGGTATCGTCGTTCCGCTTATCTCTTCGGGCAGACTCAAAGAAAGCGGCGTGAAATACCGCGCGGAATTTTCTTCGTTTTCCGCATACTTCCTCGACAGCATTAAAGGGATCAAGGATATCGTGCTGAATAATGCGGGAGAAGAAAGAGAAGAAGAAGTGAATAAGCGCTCCGACGTGCTTTTAAAAGAAACAAAAAAGATGAAGCACAACATTACCCGCGCGGGGGCGGCGATCGAACTTACGGTATCGGCGTTTATTCTTGCGGCGCTTGCCGTGGGAATCGTGCTGGTGAGAAACGATATGCTGTCCTTAGGCAGAATGATTATCGGTATGGTGACGGTGTTCTCTTCGTTCGGCCCCGTGATCGCGGTGGGAGGACTTCCCGGAAATCTTACGCAGACCTTTGCGAGCGGCGACAGAGTGCTGAATCTTCTTGCGGAAAAGCCTGCGGTAGAAGAAGTGAAAAACGGCAAGAATTTCGATTACGAAAATCTTAACGTAGAAGATTTGTCTTTCAGTTACGACGGGCAGACGGAAGTGCTGAACGATGTGAAAATGCATGCGGAAAAAGGCGAAATCATCGGTATCGTGGGCGAAAGCGGCTGCGGCAAATCCACTTTTTTGAAACTTCTGATGAGATTCTGGGAGAGAAGCGGCGGCGAAATAAATTACGACGATATAGATATTGATAAAATCAATACGGATTCGCTGCTTAAAAACGTAACCATGGTGTCGCAGACGACGTATTTATTTGAAGAGACGATAGAGGACAATCTTCGTATCGCGAAGCCCGACGCCACTCGGGAAGAAATCGAAAACGCCTGTAAAATGGCTTCGATTCACGACTTTATAATGACTTTACCCGACGGATATAAAACGCAGGTAGGCGCACTCGGAGATAATCTATCCGCGGGCGAAAAACAGCGTATCGGGCTTGCCCGTGCGTTCCTTCGCGGCAGCGAACTTATTCTTCTCGACGAGCCTACGAGCAACGTAGACAGTATTAACGAAGGCATCATATTGAAAGCGTTGAAAGAACAAAAGAACAAAAAGAGCATTATTCTCGTTTCGCACAGAGAATCTACAATGGCGATTGCCGACAGGATTTACAAAGTGAAAGAAGGCAGAATGACGGAGGCTGTGTAATTTAATGGACGAACAAAAGAGAAACAATGATATAGAGGAAGCGGCTTCCGCACTGATCAAAAATGCGGAAGCGGATTCCGTAAGCCTCGGCGAAAAGCGGGAGCAAAAGAACGGGAACGGCGGAAATGCCGGAAAAGCACCTGAAAAAGCGCCCGGAAAAGAAGGAAAATTTTTTAAAAAATATAAAATAAAAGATATTGTGTTTCTGGCAATTATGACGGCGTGTACGCTGACGACAGGCGCGGTGATGCCGTTTGTGATTCAATTTCAGATTTTCGGGATCGTGCAACTGTGCCTCGGCCTTCAGTTTTCGATTTTTCCCGTGATCGGCATGATGAAAGTGAGAAAACCGGGCGCGCTGTTTTTGCAGTCGGTGTTTATAGCGGTATTTCTCGTGATGATGAATCCGCCGATGGTGATGATCGCGCTTTGCGGATTGGTTGCCGAGGCGGTGGCGATGCTGATTTTTCACGGCTATAAAAGCGACTGGGCATGCGTTGTTGCGGGTACGCTTTATTTGCCCATGACGCTTCCGTTTCTGTACGTTTACTACAAGTTTTTCCACACCGTAACGGATACCGGAGAAAACGCGCTGGCGGCTTTCCTTATGGGTGCGAATCCGTGGGTGGTGACGGGAATTTCCTGCGCGGTGGTAGCGATATGCTTCATCGGCTCGGTGATCGGCATGGTCGTTTCCCGCGAACTTAAAAAAGCCGGGGTTCTGAAAAAATGAGATTCATGTCTTTCAAAAAAAAGATATATCCCGTATTCGTTTTTATAACAAGCGTCTTTTTCGTTCTCTTCGGGCTCGTTATGGCGAGAAATAAAAACTGCGCATGGTTTCTTTTGGGCGCGTATATCTGGCTGTTCCTTTTCGGCGGTAAAAAAGGTTGTCTGCACATAATTTTTCCGTTTATCGTAACGGGCGGAATATTCGGCTGTATCGCGTATTTCGCTTACGGGCGGGATTTCGCTGCGGCTCTCGCGATGGTCAACAGATTCGGAGCGGTGTTTTTGGCGATTGCGCTCGGCATGAGTATTCAGCCGATCGATATGACGAGAAATTTATCCACGCTGAAAGCGCCGAGAGGGTTAACGCTCGGCATGCTTATCGCCACTTCGTTTCCGCCCGTGCTGCGTGCCGAAAAACAAAGAGTGCGCGAAGCGATGAAAACTCGCGGCGCGGGAAGCGTGTTCAACCCGAAGATTTTTTACAGGGCTTTTCTGGTGCCGCTTGTAATGCGGCTTGTGAACATTTCGGATACATTGTCGCTTTCCGTGGAAACGCGCGGATTTTCGCTGGAAAAAACGCCGTATACGGTGTATAAAAAAGAGACCGTATGCATATCGGACGTGCTGTTTATTTTAGGAATAGCCGCGGGCGCGGTTTGTACGGTGGTGTTATGAACGCGATAGAACTTAAAAACGTTAATTTTTCCTACGACGGGAAAACGCAGATTCTCGGAAACGTAAATCTCACGCTTTCTTACGGCGAAGTGAATCTTATTGCCGGGCATTCGGGCGAAGGGAAAAGCACGCTTCTGTACATTATAAGCGGCATTATTCCGAATATCACGGACGGAAAACTTGCGGGAGAAGTGCTGATAAACGGCGAAAATATTCAATGGAAACGACTCGGGGGAATATGCCGCAAAGTGGGCGTCGTTCTTCAGAATGCCGACGAGCAGATTATTCAGAAAACGGTAGAGGACGAGATCGCTTTCGGATGCGAAAACCTGGCGTTTTCTCCTGAAAAAATCAGCAGGCAGATAGACACGGTCTGCCGCCTTATGAACCTCGATAAGTCATTGCAAAGCCGTAAACTTTCGGGCGGGCAGAAGCAAAGACTGATCACCGCTTCTACGCTTGCGATGGGGCAGAAAATCGTGATTCTGGACGAGCCGCTCGCGAATCTCGACACGGCGGGCGCGGAAATGCTGATGTCTACGCTGAAATCGCTTGCGAAAGCGGGCTATTGTATCGTAGTGATCGAACATCGCCTCGACGTGGTGCTTCCGTTCGTGGATAAAGTTTTTCACGTCGGCGGGAAACGGGTGCGCGAGATAAAAGACAAAGAAAGTTATCTTAAAGAGCAATCCGTGGAAATATCCGATTCCTGCGCCGTATTCTGCGGCGGACAGCCCGTATTTTCTCTTTCCGACGTGGCGTTTTCCGTGAAGGACCGCGTTATCCTGAACGGCGTCGCTTTCGATATTTTAAAAGGCTCGAGAACGGTGCTGTTCGGCGAAAACGGATGCGGAAAAACCACTTTGCTTCGGCTGATTTCCCGATTGGAAAAGCCGACTCGCGGCGTGATTTTGCAGAGTATAAGCGGAAAATTCGGGCAAAAGAGCAAACAAAGCAAAAAATGGTATAAAAAAGTGGGCGTGGTGTATCAGAACCCGGATTATCAGTTGTTTATGCCCACGGTTGAAAAAGAGATTAAATTCGGCGCAAAATCGGATGAGTACGCCGACGAAATAGCCGAAAAATTCGGAATAAAGCATTTATATGCCCGTCATCCGCAGTCGCTTTCCGAGGGGCAGAAACGCAGAGTTTCGATCGCGGCGGTCGTGGCAACTAAACCCGAAGTTTTGATTCTGGACGAGCCGACGGTGGGGCAGGACTACAAAGGCTTGTGCGAAATGGTTGAAGTGCTGAATCGTATTCACGAGGAAACGCATAATACGATGATTACCGTTACGCACGACAAGCGTTGTGCGGCGGCATTATGCGACAGGGCCGTGTGGATAAAAGACGGGAAAGTCCGTAAAACGGGAGGCAAAGAACTTGCGGAGGAGTTTTTCAAAGATCCGACGGGCAACGCAAAAAATTAGCATTCGGATAACTTTTGAAAAGTCCGTATCGATTTATTGACATCGATTGCGGATTGTGCTATAATCTTCTGCGTAAAAAATCGAAAGAACAGTAGGGCAAACGGTATATGCCGTTTGTAGCATTTTTCGGAATGCTACAAAAAACAGATTATCAGAAAACAACCGGTCGGGAGGCCGGTTATTAAAAGGTAATCAGTTAGCGTTTGCTAACAACTGTAATTTTATGACACATGGTTAGCGGAAACTAACTATCGAAAACATTGTGGCAAGGAGATTCAAATTGCTGTTACGACTGAAAAACATAGGAAAAATATACGACAGCAACGATATTCTTACGATCGGTATCAGAGGCGTTAATCTCGATTTCGATTATAACGAGTTCGTGACGATAGAAGGGGAGAGCGGAAGCGGTAAGTCCACTCTTTTAAACGTTATCGCGGCGAACGACAGTTATGAAGAGGGCGAGTTGTACTTCAACGGCGCTGAAACTTCGCACTATTCGGAAACGGATTGGGAAAAGTACCGCGAGAAGAATATCGCGATGATTTTCCAGGATTTCAATATCATCGAAAACCTCACCGTACTCGAAAACGTGGAACTTGCGTTGTTACGCGTAGAAGATAAAATCGAGCGGCGGAAAACGGCGGAAGATCTGATAGCGAAAGTGGGGCTTACGGCGCAGAAGAATCGCAAAGGCAGCAAACTTTCGGGCGGCGAAAAACAGCGTACCGTAATTGCGAGAGCGCTGGCGAAAGACAGCCCCGTTATCCTTGCGGACGAGCCTACGGGAAATCTCGACGTCAAGGCGAGCAAGGAAGTGGCTGCTCTTTTAAAGGCGGTATCCAAAGATAAACTGGTGATCGTGGTGACGCACAATCCCGAATTTTTCGTGGAATACGCCACAAGAAGAGTTACGATTTTCGACGGATCGGTGAAAGAAGATAAGGTAATCAGAAAGCCGCTGCCGAAAACAAGCGCGGATAAAGAAGAAATAAAAGCAGGAAAGTGGCAGAATTTCAAAAATACGATGCACATCGGCACGCTGAATTATAAAAGTCGGCCGAAGTTTACGGCGATGATGAGTTTTGCGCTGTTTGTGTGCGCCATAACGCTGTTCCTCGTGATTTCCGTGTTCGGTAATTCGCTGATCCGCCCTACGCAGGTGCCGCTCGACGGTACGGGCGTAAAGGGAAAGGTGATTCTTTCCAATCGTTCCAATTCGATTACGCAATCCGATCTGGACGAGGTGGCGGGGCAGACAAAAGCGGGGTATTTTCTGCTCGACAGAAACCTTTCCGAATTTTCCGTAGATATTCCTAAGCGCGGGGGATTAAGCAGTTCGTATACGCTCACCTGCCTTTACGATCCGTATAAATATTGCCCCGAAGCGGGCAACGCCGTGCTGATTATGTCCAAATCCGAGGACAGCGACGCGGAAACGATTAAAAACATGATCGTAAATGCCGAAATAGGCATTAAAAATATCACGCTGAAAACCACGGTGGATTTAACAGAACCGAAACTGTATCTGGGGTACGACGATTTGAACGCCTACGGCAAGAAAATGCAGGCGGTGAATTCCGTGATGAAACTCGGCAATAACGAAACGACGGTGTTTACGTTCAGAGCGGGCGAAGAACTGGCGGCGGGCGAAATCAATCTCGTCAATTCAAATTTCTACGCGGCGGACGGTAAACAGGTGGTGTTCAACGCGAAAACCGATAAATCTTACGTAGTGGTCAGTTCCGATAAAAAGAAAGAGGACGTCAGCGGACTGATCGTTGAGATGAACGCGGAAGATTATGCGGCGATGTTCGCGGGGGAAGAAACGTCGGTGCAGAGCGCGCTGTATTACGCGAGCGACGGCGACGCGAAAGCAGCCGTTAAAAATCTGCCGGGCGGATATATGGGAATGCTTTCCGATTCAGACGTGTACGTGCAGAACGCAGGCGACGTATTTACGAACAATATATTGTGGTATCTTGCTCTGATTGCCGCAAGTTTGTTGTTCGCAATGCTGATTTCCGTAATCTTTATGCGTTCCGTAAAAATCTTTCAGGCGGATTTCGCCGTGTACAGAACGCTCGGAATTTCAAGAAAAATTTCTTCGCGGTCGTTGTACGTGCAGATGGCGCTCATATTTCTGCCTACGCTTGTCCTTCTGCCCGCTGTCAGCCTGATTGCCACGCTTATGCCGTTCAGTTCGTTGCCGTTTATTTCTGCGGGAAATTATTTCTTTGTGGAATTCATGCTGCTGCTTATCGTGGAATGTGTGGCGTTCGGCTTCAACAGAAACATCAACGGACAATCTATCCGTAAATCTTTAAGAAGGGGGTCTAAATAATGATTCGCGTAGAAAATATCAAAAAGACGTTCAACCCCCATTCTTCGGCGAGAAATCAGGTGCTGAAAGGCGTTTCGTTCGATTTGCCCGATAAAGGGCTGGTGGCGATATTCGGGAAATCGGGCAGCGGCAAAACAACGCTTCTCAATATTTTGGGCGGGCTGGAAAAGGCCGACAGCGGTAAAATCACCATAGACGGCGAAGCGATGAGCGGAAACGTGGATCGTATCCGCAACCAGAAGATAGGCTTTATCTTCCAGAATTATTATCTCGAACGCGGCTATACGATCGCCGAAATCATGCGCAACGCGATGCTGCTTGCGGGCTTTAAAGACGAACAGGAAATCGAACGCCGCAGCGAAGAAGTGCTGAAACTTGTGGATATGGAGCGCTTCAAAAACAAGCAGGGCGACGCGCTTTCGGGCGGACAGAAGCAAAGAGTCGCAATCGCCCGCGCGCTGATCAAAGGCGCCGACGTGATTCTTGCGGACGAACCCACGGGAAATCTCGACGCGCAGAATACCTATAAAGTAATGGATATTCTGAAAGAAATATCCAAAACAAAACTCGTTGTTCTGGTGACGCACGAAGTGACGCTGATCAAAAAATACGCCGACAGCCATATCAAACTGGTGGACGGGCAACTTGTGGACGACGCGGAAATCGACGAGGCGGAACTTGCCGAAATCACCTACGGAAACGTGAAAGCAGAGCCCGTAAACGCCGCGGATCTTACCGATTTTCATAAGAGTACGGCAAAGAAAAACGGCAAACTGTTTACATTGAAAAACGTTCTTCGTTCGCTGCGCGCGGATAAAGATAAATCGGGCTCGGGCGGAAACATATTCAAGCAGATTTTCATATTCGCGATGTCGGTAGCCGTTTGTTTCTTCTCGTTTTTCGCGTTCGAGGCGTTATCGGTAAAAGCGGATAACAAACCGCTCGACGATAACAGCGTGTACGTGAGCATGAATAACTATCCCGAGGTGAGAAAACTCAATCCGTCGCTCTACGAAACGATCGACTTTTTCGAGATGGATTACGCGGAGGGGAGTTTTTCTTACAACAATCTGCAATCTCTTTCGGGAATCACCGCAAGTTATGCGCCGAAAGCGCTGAAAAAAAATGATACCGCGGAGAGTATGAAAATGGAATTCGGCGAAATGCCGGGAAGCAAACAGGTGCTGATTACCCGCGCGCTTGCCGAAACGCTGAAAAACAAACTGCGTATTGAGGAACTGGAAAACGACAGATCGCTTTCGCTGATTCTCTTTGAAAAGGATTATGCGGTGAGCGGAATCGCGAAGGGGGAAAACCCTTACGTGTATTTCAACCGCGCAGACTATGTAAACTTTTTAAGCGTATATCAGGAAATTCGTTTTACGGATAACACGAATCTTTTCTTCAAATCGGATTTCATCGATTCGGAAACGTATAAAACGATTAACAGTTATTCCGCGGAAATATGCGTGTATACGGGCGAAACGCTGGATTTAAACGACAATCAGTGTGTTGTGGAAATCAATCGTAACGCCGTTTACAAAATGATGAGCGACACGGCGCAGGCCGATTACCGCATGGAAATCGCGAACGCCACGTTGCTGAAATCTCCCGAATTTATTTCGCTTACCGATAGTTACCCGATGTATATCCGTAAATTTCAACTTACGCGTACGGTGATGACGACGGATATCCGCATTTACGTGACGGAATCCGCGCTCGATAATATTTTCGTGTACATATCGCCCAATCTCGACGCGCTGGGCAGCGGATCGAATTATTATTTCGATATTTCCACGGGCGGCGGGAATCAACTTTCTTCTCTGGAACAGCGCCTTGCCGACAGAGGCGTGGTGAAAGCGGATCTTTCCGCTTTGCAACAGGCGAAAAACAAAGAAGAACTGGATACCGCGCTGAAAAGCCTGTACGTGTTTATCGCCGTGGCCGTGCTGATGTATCTAATCTATTTCTTTATCGAAAAATCGGGCAGCGTTAAAAACAGTAAAGAATACGGCGTTTACCGCGCGATCGGCGTAAACAAGGGCAATCTTCTGTTTAAAGAAACGATGGCGGCGGTGTTCGGAAACCTCGTGACGTATCTGATAGGTTTTGTGATCGTAACGGCGTTGTTCTGCGCGAGATATGCGGTGATGAACGTGGCGTTCGGTGCGTTTATCGGGCTTGCGGCGGCGGCGTTCGCGGCGAGCGCGCTGATCATGGTGGGCATTTCGTTGATCCCGTATCTGTTCGTACTTACGCAGAGCCCTTCGGAGATTCTTTCTCGCTATGATATTTAACGATAATTATCCGGGAAACCGGTGATTATACAATAAAAAAAATTTTTTACAAGGAGCAAAATTATGACAGCAGTAAGAAAGAAGTTGGTTGCCATACTTCTTTGTATGGTGACGTTACTTGCAGGAATCGCTCTGCTTACGTCGTGTAAAAAAAACGACAAAGCGGACGATCTCAAAGTTACTTTCATGGTGGAAGACGACGAATCTTCCGAATGGAAGCAGACCGCGGAGTATACCGCAGAAAACGGAAAGGTGGAACTTCCCACGGTTTCCAGGCAGTATTACACCTTTGCGAACTGGTATGAAAACAAAGAATTTTCCGGCGCGCCCTTCACGGGCAAAAACGTTACGAAGAGCCTCACCGTTTACGCGCGGTTTATTCCCGTGGAAGTGAACGTGCACATCAACGGCGTAGATCAGGGCACGCAGAATCTCATCGACGTGGTGAAAGGAACGTACAATCCGGGCGAAGGACTGGAATTCGACGGCTGGTACACCAACGCGAATTACACCACGAAATGGGATAACAAGGCGGAAACCAACGATCTTTATGCAAAGATCGTTGCGCGCATTACGTTCAACGACGGCTATCAGGACGTATACACCACTACGGTGAACCCGGGCACGGTGTATGAAAACCCCGTTACGCACGAAGCGAAAACGGAAGACGGCGCCGCTTCCACCGTGGAAAAGGCGTTGATTTGGAAAAACTATATGTCCGCATACGATATTTCTTACGTAAACGCGGACGGAACCGCTTTCGATTTCGGCGCGCCGATCGAAAAGAGCACCGTTATCACAGTGAAATGGCGTTCGCCTTTCCTCAAATATCAATTGAACGAAGTGACGGGAAATCTTTGCGTTACCATGTACGGCAACGACGCGCTTTACGACGATACCGAAAACGTTGCCAAAGCGGGCGACGTTCCCGTGATGTCCGTGCTCGGGAAAATCACGTTCGATAAAGACGGCGACGGCGTGGCTGAAACCTATACGGTGGAAGCGGTGCGCCTCGAGAGCGAGGTTTTAAACAGCGCGGCGATCAAAAAGATGATTATCGGCGAGGGGATCGTATCCGTACAGAGCCTCATTGCCACTTCGGCTTCTTCCGTGGAAGAAATCGCGCTTCCTTCTTCTTTGAAAGTTATTCAGAATTGCTTCAACAATTTCAACAAATTGAAGAGCGTTACGATTCCCGAAGGCGTGGAAGTGATTATCGGATCTTTCTGGGCGAATACCTACGCATCCCACAACGGCTACGGGCAATACAACAAAGGCGAAGAATATCCTTTCGACATCGCTATCCCGGACAGCGTAAAAAATCTTTCCATGGTGCCGAACAATCTTACGTTCAGCCACAACAAGGCAAACGCCGGAGCGGGCGATTTCTACAAAGAAGGCAACTATATTTATAAAATAGACGATAAAGACGGACATCGCGGCGATCTGATTCTTGTATCCGACGTAACGAACGATTCTTCGATCGTTGTTCCCGAAGGCGTGAACGGGATTCAGGCGGGTACGTATTTCAATCGCTCGCTTGAATATCTCACCCTGCCTTCCACGTTCTCTTATATAAACTACAACGAAGATATTTCCTCGTATCCTGCGGCGGCGTTCCAGTATTCGAGCAAATCTTTCCTGTTCAACGCGCAGTATGCCAACGATTTAAAGGGTAATATCGCGCCTACGGGCTATGCGATTTTCAGCGGTATGGAAAGCATCACGCTTCTCAATTTCAGACAGGCGGAATATCCCGAATCTCTTCCCGCTTCCGCGTTCATCGGAGATCCTACGGGTTGGGCGGTTCTTGAGGAAACCATGTATGAATTCTGCGACAGCACCAGTCTGAACGCAACGATTCAAGAGGTGCGTCAGATTTATATGGCAGACAGACTCTATGATTACATTTCCGAGCTGGTAGAGGCCACCCGGGAGAACCCCTATGTGACCCTTGGTGT
>ERZ507039.614-NODE-614-length-13389-cov-3.914804_pt1 | contig 13389 bp, 10 predicted proteins | sample MGYA00512872_ERZ507039 | MGnify/ENA metagenome assembly ERZ507039
TATTTCTTTTAAATATTCAAATCTGAAATAGCTATATTTTAATATATAAAAAGTACATCAAAAACTTAGATTCGTTATGATTAGAGCGGTGTTACATTAACAGCCTGTGGTCCTTTGGCGCCGTCTGTAACTTCGTATTCCACTTCCTGACCTTCTTCAAGCGTCTTGAATCCATCCATGTTCAGTCCTGAATAATGAACGAATACATCATGACCTTCAGCGTCAGAAATGAAACCGTAACCTTTTTGGTTGTTAAACCATTTTACAGTACCTTTCATGATCATACCTCCATAAAATATTATTAAATCGCATATTTATATAGGAAAACTATAAAATACACTATTGTCAGATTAGCATATATTGATAAATACGTCAATGGATATATGAAATGTTTTTGTGTTTTTGTACAAAAAATCAATCTACTTGACGAATGAACGTCAAACGTGTAAAGTAATATTGTTCAAACTAACAAAGGATTAAAAGGTTGGAAAAACTATGATTACATTGACAGGAAAAAAGATATCGGAAGGGATTGCGATCGGAAGACTTTCCTTTTATAAGCGTGATACAAAAGAAATCCGCAGGATCTATGTCAAAGATGTAGAAAAAGAAGTGATGCGTTTTCAAAAAGCCAGACAGAAGGCATTGCAGGAATTACGCGATCTGTATGATCTGGCAGCGAAGGATGTCGGAGAAGCGAATGCGGCAATCTTTGAGATGCAGCAGATGATCCTGGAAGACCAGGAGATCATCCGTCAGATTACAAGTATTATTGTTGAGCATAAGCTGAATGCAGAATATGCGGTAAAAAATGCGGTTGAAAATATTTTGGCAAGCGCTTCAAAGAGTAATAAGAATTATGTGCAGGGGCATGAGGCAGATGTAAAGGATGTATCGACAAGAGTACTCCGGATTCTTGCAAGGACATGGAAAGATAAGATGCTGACGGATGAGCCGTTTATTCTTGCTGCGGGAGAGCTTTATCCAAGTGAGACTGTAAAGTTTGATAAGAGCAAAATTCTTGGATTTGTGACCAGATATGGAACTATCAATTCCCATACGGCTGTGCTTGCAAGAACCAAAGGAATACCATCGGTGATCGGACTGGGAGAATCCCTGAAAAAAGAATACGAAGGCAAGACGATTATCATCGACGGTTTTGAGGGAAAAGTATATATTGAACCGGATTATACGACGATTTCCAAGATGAAGCAGAAGCAGGATGAGAATCATACCCAGGTACAGAATCTGGAACGTCTGAAGGGAAAAGAGAATATTACACAGAGTGGACAGAAGATTGACGTCTGTGCAAATATCGGAACCAGGGAAGATATAGAAAATGTACTGAGAAGTGATGCCGGAGGAATCGGATTATTCCGCAGCGAATTCCTGTATATCGAAAATGGGACAAAGCTGCCGACAGAAGAACAGCAGTTCCAGGTATACCGTCTGGCAGCAGAGGCAATGGGCACCAAAAAGGTCGTAATTCGTACCGCAGATCTGGGAGGTGAAAAGCAGGCAGAATGTCTAGAGCTCGGAGAAGATAGAAATCCGGAGATCGGCTATAGGGGAATCCGTGTATCGCTGGATAAAGATGAGATATTTAAGACACAGCTCCGTGCAATTTTACGTGCATCCGCATATGGAAATATGTCGGTCATGTTTCCGATGATCACGGATGTGGAAGAAGTAAAACAGGCGAAACTGATTCTGGAAAAGATAAAGAATGAACTGAAAGACGAGAAGATTCCGTTCAATGAAGAGATTAAGATCGGTGTTATGATCGAGACGCCTGCAGCGGTTATGATCAGTGGAGAGCTGGCAAGAGAAGCAGATTTCTTCAGTATCGGAACGAATGACCTGACACAGCTGACACTCGGAATGGACAGAACAAACAGCAGACTGGAGCGCTTTTATAATACACATCATCCGGCGCTTCTTAAGATGATCCGTATTATTGCCAATAATATCCACTTGGAAGGAAAGAAAATCGCATTATGCGGTGATCTGGCGGCTGATCTTAGTCTGACTGAGAAGTTTATCCAGATGGGGATCGATGAGTTGTCTGTAGCACCGAGCCAGGTACTTGCTTTGAGAAAAAAAATAAGGGAAATACAGTAAGTTATAGTTAATATCTTGTTGTTGAGAGTATAAGGAGGAAAAGAGTAACATGTTGGAAAAATTATTTAAGCTCCGTGAGAACGGGACGGATGTCAGGACCGAGGTTATGGCAGGTATCACCACGTTCATGACCATGGCGTACATCATCGCGCTCAACCCGAACCTGCTGACCGGCTTCGGTGCCCAGGGCGGCTCGCAGCTGTGGAACGGCGTGTTCCTCGCCACCTGCATCGCCTCCGCCGTCGGCACGCTCGTCATGGCGTTCGCGGCCAACAAGCCCTTTGCCATGGCGCCCGGCATGGGTCTCAACAGCTTCTTCGCTGTGGTGGTGGCCAACATCGCCGTGATCAATGACTGCGACTACACCAGCGCTTTTCAGGCTGCCCTTGTCATCATCCTCATCGAAGGCATCGTGTTCCTTGTGCTCACCGTGCTGAAGGTGCGCGAGAAGATCGTGGAGGCCATTCCTCTGGGTGTCCGTCTGGGCATTTCCCCCGCCATCGGCCTGATGCTGATGAACATCGGTCTTGGCTCCAACGTCGGCATCTATGCCGAGGGCAACGGCTTCACCAGCCCCTTCTACATCATGCGCGACTTCTTCGGCGCCCTGACCCCCAGCATCATCAAGGGCAGCATGGGCGACATCGGCTATCACACCATGGTCCTCACCGCCATCACCGCCTTCCTCGGCGTGTTCGTCATGGTCGTGCTGGCCAAGAAGGGCATCAAGGCCGCCGTTCTGCTCGGTATGCTCTTCTCCTCCGTGCTCTACTGGGCCGGCAGCTTCCTGTTCCTGGGCGTGAATCCGTTCGCCAGCCTTGAGACCGCAAGCTTCGTGCCCCCCTTCGCCGACATGGTCTCCACCACTCTCTTCAAGTTTGACTTCGCCGGCTTTGTGAACATCGGCTGGTTCACCGCCATCACCCTGATCATCACCTTCTGCATGATCGATATGTTCGACACCATCGGCACCCTCGTCGGCACGGCCTCCCGCGCCGGCATGGTCGACAAGGACGGCAATATGCCCAAGATGAAGGAAGCCCTGCTCTCCGATGCCATCGGCACCATCGCGGGCGCTGCCACCGGTACCTCCACCGTCACCACCTTCATCGAGTCCGCTTCCGGCGTTGAGGCCGGCGGCCGCACCGGTCTGACTGCTGTCGTCACCGGCCTGCTGTTCCTGGCCTGCATCTTCATCGCCCCCATCGCTGCCATCATCCCCGCCGCTGCCACCTCCGCTGCTCTGATCTACGTGGGCATCCTGATGCTCCAGGGTCTGAAGCGGGTCGACTTCGACGATATGGATCAGATGGTTCCCGTGGCGCTGATGCTCATCGGTATGCCCATCTCCGGCTCCATCGGCCACGCCATCGGCCTGGGTCTGATTTCCTACACCATCATGAAGATCTTCGGCGGCAAGGCCAAGGAAGTTTCCGTCCTGACCTACGTGATCTCCGCTCTGTTCCTGGTGAAGTTCTTCCTGGCTGTGTAATTAAGAATGCAAAAATGAATTTCCGCCCGAAAGAAGCTTGCTTCTTTCGGGCGGTTTTCCGTTTCCTGGCCGGATGATTTCCATCAAAAAAGGCGAACCGTAGGAAACGGTTCGCCTTTTGCAATCGATGGTGCTGCAATTACAGGTCGCAGTTGCCGACGGTTCTGGGGAAGGGAAGCACGTCCCGGATGTTGCCCATGCCGGTGAGGTACATGACGCAGCGCTCAAAGCCCAGACCGTAGCCCGCGTGACGGGCGGAGCCGTACTTGCGCAGGTCGAGATAGAAGGCATAGTCCTCAGGCTTCATGCCAAGTTCTTCGATGCGGTTCTTCAGGATGTCGAAGTTGTCCTCACGCTGGCTGCCGCCGATGATCTCGCCGATGCCGGGAACCAGACAGTCCATAGCGGCCACGGTCTTGCCGTCGGGATTCAGCTTCATATAGAACGCCTTGATCTCCTTGGGGTAATCCGTGACGAAGACGGGCTTCTTGAACACCTTTTCCGTTAGGAAGCGCTCGTGTTCGGTCTGCAGGTCGCTGCCCCAGTGGACGGGGTACTCAAATTCATCGTTGTGCTTTTCCAGCAGCGCCACGGCGTCGGTGTAGGTGATGCGGCCGAATTCGTTGTGCAGGACGTTGTGAAGACGGTCAAGCAGTCCCTTGTCGATGAACTCGTTGAAGAAGTTCATTTCCTCGGGGGCGTGCTCCAGAACGTAAGAGATGATATACTTGATCATGTCCTCGGCCAGCTCCATATCATCCTCCAGATCGGCGAAGGCGATCTCCGGCTCGATCATCCAGAATTCGGCGGCATGGCGGGTGGTGTTGGAGTTCTCCGCCCGGAAGGTGGGGCCGAAGGTGTAGACGTTGCGGAAAGCCATGGCGAAGGTCTCGGCGTTGAGCTGGCCGGAAACGGTCAGGTTGGTGGGCTTGCCGAAGAAGTCCTGCGTATAATCGACCTTGCCGTCCTCGGTCTTGGGGACGTTGTTCAGGTCAAGGGTGGTGACCTGGAACATTTCGCCCGCGCCCTCGCAGTCGGAGCCGGTGATCAGGGGCGTGTGGACATACACAAAGTCCCGATCCTGGAAGAACTGGTGGATGGCCATAGCGGCAAGGCTGCGGACGCGGAACACCGCCTGGAAGGTGTTGGTGCGGGGACGCAGATGGTTGATGGTGCGCAGGAACTCCATGGAGTGGCGCTTGGGCTGCAGGGGGTAGTCGCCGGTGGAGGGGCCTTCCACGGTAATGCTCTCGGCCTGAATCTCAAAGGGCTGCTTGGAGTCCGGGGTGAGAACCAGCGTGCCGCGAATGATCAGAGCGGCGCCGATGTTGATTTTGGAAATTTCCTGAAAATTTTCCAGAGTGTCGTTATACACCACCTGCACGGGGGTGAAATAAGTACCGTCGTTCAGGACGATGAAGCCAAACTGCTTGCTGCCCCGGCGGTTTCGCACCCAGCCGCCGACGTTTACTTCGACGCCGGCATATTTTTCGGTGTTTTTGAACAGGTCACGGACGGTAATCAAATCCATAATGGGTGTCCTCTCTCCTTACTGATTTCTTCAAAGCTCCCCTAAGTATACGTCAATTAGGAAGATTTTACAAGAGGAAAATAAATTTTTTGTGAAAAATATCGATACAAGGAATTCTTAAGTGTACATTTGCGGCATTTTGTGATACAATACCATGAGTTTCGATAAAGGAGCGGATGAACAGTGGGCATGACCTCGGGCAAACAAAAAACACGGCGGCGTACACATTTTCTTTTCCTGCCGCTGTCCTTCTTTCTGGTGGAAGTGTTTGCCTTTTTCTTTTTATCCCTGAATACGGAGGAGTTCCGGTTGGCGCAGCTCTGGCCGCTGGCTTTCGGCGCTTTGTGGGCGGCGATTCTGAGCGGCTTTGTCAGGCTGTTCCCGGCCAAGGAGGGGAGAGTGGTGTACGGTATTTTGTATTTCGTCGCCGCGATCTACGCCGCTGTGCAGACAGGGTATTTTTATCTGTTTTCCGAGATGATGTGGCTGTCGGATTTCCGCTATGCGTCTGAGGGGTCGGACTATTTTTCCGTCCTGCTGAGCTACCCCATCGGCTGGTGGCTGGGACTGGCGGCGCTGGCGGTGCAGGGTATCGTGATTCTGGTGAAATTCCCAAGGTGGAAGCAGAAATGGTCAACCGGAATCGCGGCTGCGGCGGTGGTCATCGCCGCGTCGGTAGGAGCGGCTTGCCTGCCCCAGGCGGTGTTTGTGCAGGACGGCGACATCCGGTACGCCTCCTCCGATTACGGCAGAGTCCAGTCCGCTGAGGCGGCCTACAATAATATGTTCAACGCCCACCGGCTGTATCAGGTCTGCGGCCTGTACCAGACGCTGGAAAAGGACATCTATAAAAACGGCATCTATCCCCTGACGCCAAGCTATGCCGCGGCGCAGAAGGCAGGGAAAGCGGAGATCAACGCCTATTTTGCGGGTCGGACTGTGGGCGGCGACAACGAAATGACCGGCCTGCTGGAAGGGAAAAACGTGGTTCTGGTGCTCATGGAGTCCATGGATGACTGGATGATCGGGAAGTACACCCCCACGCTGGAACGGCTCATGTCCGAGGGTATTTCTTTCACCCACTTCTACACGCCGGGCTACGGCGGCATCCGCACCTTCAATTCGGAGTTCTGCGTGAATACCGGATCGTTCCTGAGCAGTCAGGGCGGCTATGCTTTCGACTACATCACGAACACCTACCGCCAGTCCCTCGCCAGCCTGCTGACGCAGGAGGGGTATTCCGCCAAGACCTTCCACTATAACGATCCCAGCTTCTACAGCCGCGGCGTGTTCTCTCCCGCCATGGGGTATTCGGAATACGTCTGCTACGGGGACTACATCGGCGCGGACGAGGAAGACCTTCTGTATGACGATCAGCTGCTGTTCGACAATCCCGGCCTGAATGCCGAATTCTTCCGGGAGGGACAGCCGGCCCTGAACTTCATCATCACCCGTTCTGCCCATCTGAGCTACAAGTACAATGAAGTCCTGAGCTATTGGGCGCTGAAAAAGTACCCGGAATTTCGGGGGCTTACAGGCAACGAGGAGACGGACTGCGCCTATCTCAAGGCCAGGCTGGTGGACGATCTGTTTGCCCGGCTGCTTCAGGAGCTGGAGGACAAGGGGCAGCTTGACAACACCGTTATCATCGGTGTCACTGACCACTACACCTACGGCTACAAGGACGAAGCGTCCCTGTACGCCCTTTCAGGGGTGGACGACGCCCTGCTGCTGGAAAAGACGCCCTGCTTCATCTGGAGCGCGGATTTGCAGCCCATGAAGGTGGACAAGACGCTGAACACCTCTGACCTCCTGCCCACGATGCTGAATCTTCTGGGCGTGGACAGCCCCTATGATTACATAGGCCGGGACGCCTTTGACCCCACCTATGAGGGCTACGCGCTGTTCTCCGACGGCAGCTGGATATCCGGAGATATCGCCTACGACGCGGGGACAAAGCGTGTTCTCAGCATCACCGGCGGTGAAGCGGAGGCCAGCAGCGAGACCCTTGACGCAATGGCCCAAAAGGTGCAGCAGTTCGTGCGGATCAACAATCTGATTCTGGATACGGACTACTATAAGGACAACACAGCGGCAAACTAAAAACAGGCTCCCTTCCGACAGGCGAAAGACCGTCGGAAGGGAGCTTTTTCTTATCCCAGATATTTTTCCAGACACACAAGCTGCACATTGCGAATGCCGTTGAAGACGCACTTCACGATGCCGACTTCCTCGTATCCCAGCGTGTGATACAGCTTTCGCGCCCGCTTATTTTTCACGTTGGTGTCCATGCGCAGAGCGGGGCAGCCGTGCTGTTTTGCGTAATCCTCATAGTATGCGACGAAAGCGCGGCCATATCCCTTTCCGCCCTCCAGAGGGTCAACCACAAGGCAGTGCAGCACCATGACCTCGCGGTCTTCCGCGGCGTGCTTCCATGCTGCGTCTTTGTACTCGTACACCTGCGTCTGGTTGATGACGGCGGCGGCAACTACATTTCCGTCATCCAACATGACGAACAGATCGCCTCGCTCCAGAGCGGCTTCTGCCGTTTTTCGGGTGGGGTAGACGCCCCGAATCCAGCCGATGGTGGAAAGCCCCTGTTCCTCACTGTCATGAATGCGGTCGTAGATTTTTTCGATGCTGTCAATGTCAGCTTTTTGTGCTTTCCGTACATTCATCAAGGATGACCCCTCTTTCTTATATGGCGGCAAATCGATATTTGCCGTGCTGTTTGAGCGGCATTATAGCATAGCCTGACGGTTTAGTCAACGGCACAGACGGGGCAAAAAATGTCCGCCGGGAGAATGCTTGACAGGAAAGACTTTATCTGTTATCATTGGTGTATGCACCGAATAGCCTTCGGAAAGTTCACAATGGGGTACCCCGATGCAATCCCCGACTGTCTGCCCGACGGGTACGGGTCAGGACGAGAAAGGAGAACGTACATCCAATGAAAATGAGAAGACTGATTTCCGCGATCATCGCGCTGCTGCTGGTCGTGAACCTGTCTGTGACCGCGTTTGCGGCGGAATGGTATCTGGAGGACGGCGACATTACCGTCAGCGCCGGAGACAGCGGCCAGACGGTGTCCCAGGGAAGCAGCACAGACGTTGCGGATAATGCTCCTGTCATCAAGCAGCGCGACAGCTCTAAGACAACGGACAGCACCATCACCATATCCACCTCTGACAATGCAACGGCAAATGTCACCATTCAGGATATCAACATCAGCAGCACAGGCGACGCCATCGACGTGGGCAGCTCCAGCGCGAACATCACACTGGAGGGAGACAACAAGATTTTCTCCGAAAGCGGCTCTGCCCTGCATGTCTCCGACGGCGATGTGACCATCACCGGCAGCGGCTCGCTGGAGGCCGAAATCGGCGATAGTACAGAGAATGAAAACGATAACGCCATAATCGGCAGCCACAAGGGTGAAGACATGTCCGGTAAAATCCATATTACCGGCAGCGCCACCGTCACCACGGAAGATGACGAGGAAGATGATTTCCGTGGTGACGGTGCGGGCATCGGTTCCGGCGAAGACGGCAATATGTCCGGCAGCATCACCATTGACGGAAACGCAAAGGTCAACGCCTTCAGCCATGAGGACGGTGCGGGTATCGGCTCCGGCAAATACGGCAATATGTCCGGAAGCATCACCATCAGCGACAATGCGCAGGTTACGGCCGGAAGCGGCTGGGACGGTGCAGGAATTGGCGCCGGCGAATCAGCATATGACCCCCAAAAGGGCGAGATGTCCGGGACGATTACGATTGGCGGCAACGCGAAGGTAACCGCGTGGAGTGAAGAAGGCGGCACCGGTATCGGCTCCGGTGAGGATGGCGACGTATCCGGCACCATCATCATCGGCGGCAACGCTCGGGTGACTGCGGGAAGTGACGATGAAAGCGCAGGCATTGGCTCTGGAAATGACGGTTCCATCACATCTACCGGCAGAATCATCATCCGGGACAGTGCAAAGGTGACGGCGATCGGCGAGGATGAAGGTGCGGGCATCGGTGCCAGTGATGGTGAACATATGGCCGGACTGATCATCATCCAGGACAACGCGCAGGTCACCGCCATAGCGGGCGATAGTGCCGCTGCCATCGGCAGCGACGACAAAGATGATATGCGCGGAACCATTCTTATCCTCGGCAACGCCCGCATTACCACGGGTATGCTCTTGAACGACAAAGTTGCCTTTAATTATAAGACAAAGGAAATCGAATACACGCTGGATAAGAATGCCATCGGCCGCATCGGCGACGGGCAGGATGCCTACCATGAAAGCAGCTACGGTCACTACGTAATCGGCCCGGATGTGACGATCAACGGCCGGAACGGCAGCGATATTGAGAAGCTGAAGGACTACATCAACATGCGCCTGAGCGGCGAAAATCACGACGGCGACCCGGAAAACCTGACCGCTCTGGACATCCGCAGCGAAAACGGCAAGTTCACCGTGACAGCGTCCGGCGAGGGTACTGTAGAAAAAATTCTCTATGACAGAAGCGAGACCGTTCCCGCCGCACCGGGTACCTACCCCGTCACCTGTGTCCTGCGGCTGGGCGACGAGACGATCGAATTCCAGATCGGCACGCTTGTGGTGCCGGAAGGGAAATCCGACGACGCGGATACCCCGCAAAGTCCCCTCTACCGCGTGACCGATAAGGACGGCAAGGACATTGCCTACATGGCCGAGCAGAAGGACGGCGTGCTGACCGTCACCGTGGACGCCGACTTTGCCGTGCTGACGGGAAAGCTCAGCGGTATCAGCACCCTCAAGGCGCAGGGCGTGGAGAAAATCGTCTTTGTCACCAAGGACGCGACCTCCGCGTTCCGGCTCGCTGATTTGCTGGAAAAGGGCGCGGCGGGGGAAACCTACAAGCTCACCCATGACGGCAAGACGGCAGCCTTTACCGCAGGCGGACAGCAGACCGATATAAGCGATATTCTCGTGAAAGCGTAAATAATTGCAGGCGGGTAAGTGCATGAAGCACTTGCCCGCCTCGTCTGTTGCTCAGCGGATGGATGCTTTGTCCAAGGGCAGCAGCTTGTTTTTCCGGATTTTGAAATAGAGCAGACCTGTCATATCCGCCAGAAACCAGCCGATGGGGACAGACCACCAGATGCCCACCACGCCGACGGCGGGGATGGCGGAAAGAAGATACGCCAGAGCCACCCGGGTGCCCAGAGAAATGACGGTCAGCACCACGCTCATCCCCGGCTTTTCCAGCGCCCGGTACAGCCCGTAGAGCAGGAACAGGCAGCCGATGCCGCAGTAGAACGCGCCTTCAATGCGCAGATACTGTACGCCCGCCTGAATGATCTCTGTCTCCCCGGCTTCCACGAAAATCGTCATAAGCGGACGGGAAAAAACGAAGACAAGGGCGGATACGACCAGACAGAAGGCCATGGAGATGCACACGGCGCTTTTCAGGCCGGAGCGGATTCGACCGGTCTCCCTTGCGCCATAGTTCTGGGCGATAAACGTGGAAAAGGCGTTGCCGAAGTCCTGCACCGGCATATAGGCAAAGGCGTCGATCTTCACGGCGGCGGCGAACGCGGCCATGACCACCGTGCCGAAGCTGTTGACCAGTCCCTGCACCGTGAGAATGCCCAGATTCATCACCGACTGCTGAACGCAGGTCAGGGTGGAGAAGGAGAGAATTTCGGTAATCCGCGCCCATCGCAGACTGCGAAGACGCCGGATGGAGCGCACCTGAGGGCAGCGCAGGAGTGCGTAGACGGCAATGCCGATGCCGGAGAGGTACTGGGCGATCACCGTCGCCTCCGCAGCGCCCCCGACGCCCCGCTTTAGCCCAATGATGAACCACAGATCCAGAACGATATTCACCACGGCGGAAATGGCCAGAAATACCAGCGGCACGACGGAATTTCCCACCGACCGCAGGAAAGAAGCAAAGAAATTGTACAGGAAAATCCCGGGGATTCCCATAAAAATCACGAACAGATAGGCGCGCATATCCCCCCACACCTCGTCAGGGACGTGGAGAAATACACGAAGCGCGTCCAGACAGAGGTAAGCAATGACGTTCAGAAGCACCGTCGCGGCGGCGATGGAATAGAAGGACGCGCAGATATCCTCGCAAAGGCCGTTCTCGTCCCGCTGGCCGAAGCGGATGGAAAACAGCGCGCCGCTTCCCATGCACAGGCCAAGGATGATGGAGGTGAGGAAGGTCATCAGCGTGAAGGATGACCCCACCGCCGCGAGAGCATTGCGCCCAAGAAACTGCCCGACGATCAGGGTGTCGGCAATATTATAGCACTGCTGGAGCAGGTCGCCCAGAATCATGGGGATCGCGAACAGCAGCATGGATTTGGTGACGGAGCCTTTTGTCAGATCTCGATTCATTATGCGCCTCCGGGGTGCAGGATTTCCTGTGTTTTTTGGAAAAAGTTGTTTGACCGAGTGCTTACCGGACACCGAACAACTCCTGAGCTTCCAGCTGAAGCAGTTTGCTGACTTCCAAAGCAATATCGTTCAGCGTACAATGTGCCGCTCCAGCCCGTGGCTCCTGACCAGCCGGAGAACGTCCGGTTCATGTGGTTCTACGGCCTGCACGCAAATAACTGCGGCACCTGTGTAAAAAAAGCCCATGACCCAGTGCTCCGGCGAAGAGATCATGCGGGAGTTCCTGTATTACTGCGGTCTGGAGGACAAGATCGACGAGATCATGCCCCGCAAGCTGAAAGACCGCCCGGAGGTCATTCCAGCGGGCAACAGGAACCTCGCGTTCATCGGCCCGTTCGTGGAGCTGGAGGGTGATGTGGTGTTCACTGTGGAAACCTCCGTCCGCACGGCGATGATCGCCGTCTACCGGATGCTGCACCTTGACCGTCCTATCACGCCGCTGTTTCAGGGGCAGTACGACATTCGTATGGTCAACGTGGCGCTCAAGACATTGCTCGGCAAGGACAAGATCGAGGTCAGCGACCTGCCGAAGGTCAATCCCCTGAAGCTTCCGCAGACCATGCACGAGATCGTGAATGCCATTAATCAGATCCCGCCCGTGTCGGAGTATTATTCCGAGCGGAAGGAAAATCAAAAAGCATGGCTGTGTGAAAACGCTGCTGACGCGTTGCCAATCCGTTGCCAATTTGTACCCTAAAAACGTACCGCACGCGGGAAAATATTAAAATCTGCGGCAATATTTTCTTGCAGAATAGTTCGGAGAACGTGGGAATATAGCTGATAAAGCAATAAAAAAGCCCTAGAATAAGTTTCTAGGGCTTTTTCTGTTTGGTGCGAGAGAGGGGACTCGAACCCCCACGGCGTAACCACACGCACCTCAAACGTGCTTGTCTACCATTCCAACACTCTCGCAAACTTGCCTGAATATTATAACCTTGACTGCGGGATTTGTCAATAGTTTTTCCGCAAAACCCTTGCAACTTTGCGCTCGCTCTGCTACACTATACTGTAAAAAGGGGGAATGGGCGTATGGTGCGCTTTTTTGCGGACGGCGAGGAACTGCGAGCCGATACCGTCGTGCTGACCGGGGAGAATGCCCAGCATGCGAAGGTGCTGCGGCTGAAGGCCGGGGAGACGGTTCTGGTCTGCGACGGGCAGGGGACGGAGTGCCTTTGCGAAGTGACGGACGCCGGGGAAATGAAGCTGAATGTGCTTAAGCGGCGGGAATCCACGTCGGAAGCGGCGGTACGGGTCAGTGTGTACATGGCCTTTCCCAAGGCGGACAAGCTGGAGCATGTAATCCAGAAGGCCACCGAGTTGGGGGCTTACGAGATCGTAGCGTTCCCTTCCGCCCGGTGCGTGTCCAGACCCGATGAAAAAAGCCTCAAAAAGAAGCTGGAACGCTGGCAGAAAATTGCGGCATCCGCGGCGGAACAGTCCGGACGGGGGAGGATTCCCCAAGTGCTGGTGCTGGACAGCTTCCACGCCGCGCTGAGTCGGGCGTCCGAAGCCGACAAGGCGCTGATGTTCTACGAAAACGAGCAGGCTGTGACGCTGAAAATGGCACTCAGCGGCGAATACCGGACCGTCAGTCTGCTCACCGGCCCGGAGGGCGGGCTGGAAGAAAAGGAAGTCCGGCAGGCAAGGGAAACCGGATTGCAGGTCTGCACGCTGGGAAAACGGATTCTGCGATGCGAAACAGCGCCGCTGTGTGCTCTGTCTGCGGTCATGTACGACGCGGGCGAATTCTAATACTATTTCCTGATTAAAATCTTTGATTTTAATCAGGAAGGCATCGCCTAA
>ERZ507039.622-NODE-622-length-13287-cov-5.192186_pt1 | contig 13287 bp, 10 predicted proteins | sample MGYA00512872_ERZ507039 | MGnify/ENA metagenome assembly ERZ507039
CTAATTGAACACCATGTTCATCACATATGTTCTGTAGTCTAACGCGTACATCAAGATCTCGTTCCGCTGTAATTTCGCAGCCTTCAATAAAGTTCAAATATCTAGCATAATACACCGTTGCTTTAATCTGCTGATCTGCAATATAGTAATAATAATCTCGTCCTCTAATGCTACCATCATTTTTTTTAAATCCCTTAACATTACTCAATTCATAATAATTTTTATGCTTACCAATAAACTGTACAATCGTTTCAATGTAACCATTTATTTTTTCTCTTATCTCTTCGTCATCAATCGTTTTACTGTCAATATCTGAAACATATTTTATAGCCTCAAAATAATTCTTTTCCTCGCAATGATTATTTTCTAAACTGGTCAAAAAATTACTCCATTTTCGTTCTAAATCGTTTGACATTTTCTTCATTTTCTCCTCGTATCTTTTCAAATTGTCTAATCAAGCACTCATTTTTTCATTTCTTTCCCCTATAGTATAAAGGTTGATATGCCGTTCTAACCTCTTCCAACCACTTCATTCCAAGAAATAGCATCTTGATTTGAAATAGCTTCCCAAAATACCTATCAATAAAATAGGGGCAAGCACTAATACGTGCCCACCCCTACGATGCTTAGCAATCTGTTATTACTTGTCTGTTATAAATGTATTATATATTGCCTTTATAGCTGTATCAAAATCACTGTTCTTTACTCCGATTATGATATTCAGCTCTGATGAACCCTGGTCTATCATCTTTATGTTGATGCCTTCCTTTGCAAGTGCGCTGAACAACTTGCCTGCTGTACCACTTGCTGACTTCATTCCACGGCCTACAACAGCTATAAGCGCAAGTCCTGACTCAATCTCAACTGAATCCGGCTCTGCAAGTCTGTGGATGGCAGATATAACTCTCTGCTCCTTGTGTACGAATTCATCAGCATGAACTACGATAGTCATCGTGTCAATACCTGATGGCATATGCTCAAATGAGATATCATTCTCCTCAAATGCCTGAAGCACCTTTCTTCCAAATCCTATCTCTGAATTCATCATAGCCTTCGTAATAAATATTGTGCAGAAATCCTTCTTACCTGCAATACCTGTTACAACATAATCCTGCTTCTGGCAGGTACTCTCAACTATCCAGGTTCCTGCGTCCTCAGGCGCATTTGTGTTGCGGATATTGATTGGGATACCACAGTGGCGTACAGGGAATATCGCATCCTCGTGGAGAACTGATGCACCCATGTATGAAAGCTCACGAAGCTCCCTGTAAGTAATATATTTGATCGGCTTTGGATCTGGAACAATACGTGGGTCAGCTACAAGGAAGCCTGAGACATCTGTCCAGTTCTCATATACATCGGCTCTGCTTGCCTGTGCGACTATCGAGCCCGTTACATCTGAACCACCTCTGGAAAATGTCTTTACCTTGCCATCCTTGCCAAGTCCATAGAATCCTGGAACAACCGCATGCTGTGTCTTGGCAAGTCTCTCACCAAGTACCTTCTCCGTCTTATAGCTATTGAGATTGCCCTCTGCATTGAAAAAGATAACCTCTGCAGCATCTATAAACTCAAAGCCAAGATATGCAGCCATAATCTTACCATTGAGGAACTCTCCTCTTGATGCCACATAGTCCAGTGTGCACATTGGGTCCGGATTGGTAAGATCCTCCAACTGCTTTGTAATCTCCTCAAAATCCTTATCAAGTGAAAAATCCTTAATCTCAAGGCCTGTGATGATCTCATCATATCTGGCCTTGATCGCCTTCACTTCCTCTGTGAAATCATTCCCTGCCTTCGCAGTTTCATACACATGAAGGAGCATATCTGTTACCTTTGTATCATCTGAAAATCTCTTTCCAGGTGCAGAAGGAACAACGTATACACGGCTCTCATCTGATGTGATGATTGCTCCAACCTTTTTAAACTGCTCTGCACTTGCCAATGAACTTCCGCCAAATTTTACTACCTTTTTCATAATTCCACTATTTCCTTTGCCATATTCTTATTTTAATGTCTTTCTTCTTAAGATTCGCTGGCGAATCTTGCCGCAAGCTGCCAGTCAGCTCTGCTGACATATATCATATCAGCGGCTCAGCAATCCTCACGGAGTGTATATCTCTGTCGAAGATAGAGTCCAGACTGAGATATAAAACATAAAAATACACATGCATTTTATACGTCTTTTTGCAATATAGCAAGAGAAATTTAATTTTTGCTATTAAAAAAGGGCAGGCACTCCAATGCGCCCGCCCCTCTGGTATACAGTCTTCACCACATGATCTAATAATAAACTATTTTGAAATTTCTTCCTTAACCTGAGCAACCCACTCATCAACCGTACCATACCAGTCGATCATTTCCTGAAGCTTTTCTTCTTCAACATCATCATCGCTCTCTAAGATCTGTTTATGCTCATTGAGCACACCGGCCATGTCGACCATTGTATCAACCAAATCCTGATCATAAGCCTGTGGATTTTCGTTGATAATGTTTGCAACCTCATTAAAAGATGTACTTGTCTTATTGAACGCATCAATTGCAGGCTGCTTATCTGCGCCGCCGCACGCCACCAGCGACATTCCCATCATCATGGTCATTATGAGAACCATCAGTTTTTTCATTGTCTTTTTCATAATAATTTCCTCCTCTTTATTGCAATCACATAATCTGAGTATATTCTATTATGTATTTGCAATCAGTGAGGTCTAAATGCACGAATCGTACCAAAAATGTATCGAATCGACACTCTTTTACAATGACAGTCTGAGCGTAAACTTTCCATCCTTTTCCGCAAAGCTGAAAACCCCGCCGTAACGCTGCACGATCGCGCATGTGCTCCGAACACCTATGCCATGTCCTTCCATATCAGACACAGGTATTCCATTTTGAAACTTTATGGGAGCTTTGCAGTCATTTACCACTTGTAAAAAAAGGTGTTTATTTCTTTCATAAAAATTCACATCAATCTCGCATGATCTTCCCTCTGCAGCCAAAGGCACACATGCATGCAAGGCATTTTCCAAAGCATTAGATAAGAGCACACACAGATCACTTTCCGACACAGTAAGATCTGCGGGAATTGCACATTGTATCTTTATTTCAATTTTTTTCTTCCTGGCTCTACCCGCAAATGAAGATAGGATCAGATTCACTGCCTCATTTTCACAGTATGTTTGGATCTTCTGTGCCTCAATCTCCTTACAGATTCCTGATATATAAGCCTGCGCCTGGCCAACTTCACCATTTTCTATACATGTAGACACATACTGCAGGTGATGGCGCATATCATGGCGATACTGCCTGGTCAATGTCTGCGACTCACGCAGACTGCTGATTTCCCTCACCGCCTGACTTAACTGCAGATCCAGATTATTTCGGATCAGCTTCATCTCATTCTGCATCTGTTCCTTTTTGGAGTTATATAAGAGAAAGGCCAGATATGCAACACAGCATACAAAAGGCATAAATTCCGCTACAACGTAACTGCCACTCAAAAGAAGGTTCGTATACACTATTGTAAAATAGTCAAATACATAATATAGCGCCGGTATGATTCCAAACTGCCATTGCTCCCTGAGACTTTTATCTGACAATCCTCTGACTGCAGGTGACACAAAATTAAGCAGAAGCAGCAATGCAGGGATTGTAACCACAAGTTCTGTAATATCCTGCATCATCTGCCTTCCCGAAAATGCAGCAACTGTGGCAAGTGCAACCCATCTTCTAAGTTCGCAGCACAAGTATGCCGCCTGTACAGAAAAAACAGACCACAGCAATTTTCCTGTCAACATCCAGAGAACAATGACCAATGGAAGATGCACCGCCAACGGATAAATATGTCTTACAAAATCAGCGCCCTTGCTGAAATATAATATGCTCTGTATCAGCGGGAGTAAAACCATGCATCCTATGAAAATGAGTTTTCTTTTCCTAGTGGACAGCGCATTACAAAAAGACGCTGATAATATTCCCCCAAAAAAGCTCACAGCCATATTGTTAAGAAGCGAAATATATAGGCTCATATCATTACCTGCCTGTTCTGGAACGCATATTCAAGGAATGCATCCTTTACTTCATTGTATTTTCCCCGTGGAACCGGTATTTCTGCAAGACTAGACATGGTAATCCCCCTATATGTTATGTTTTGCACATATTCCAGATTTACCAGATAAGAACGGTGAGGTCTGTGAAAAAAAGGATACGTGGAAAGCTGCTTTACAAGCTCATCCATGCTGCCGGCGCTTTCCAGTACTTTTCCTGTATTCAGGTGAAATATAAGGGTGCGGTGAATGACTTCGCAATATTCCAGGGCTTTTATATCTATACGGGTGATTCCACTCTTACATCGCAGAATGAGGCTGGTCTCCGCCTCCTTTTTACAGGCTGCAAGCACAGAATCAAGCAAACGGAAAAAGCTCTCTGCCCAGATGGGCTTTAATTGATAATAGTATGCGCCTATAACGTAAGACTGCACCGCAAACTCAGAGGACGAAGTGACAAATATGATCTTGACGTTTTTATCGTATTTTCGTATCTCCGTTGCCGCTTCAATTCCATTCTCTCCCGGCATCAAGACATCCATAAACAGGATATCATATCTGTTTCCCTTCTCTATTTCCGCCACCAGGTCAAAAGGATGATTAAAAATATTGTATTCTATTTTGCAGTCTCTCTCCGCACAATACTGTTCCATAAGTCTTTTCATCTCAGCAAGCACAGAAACATCATCATCACAAAACGCAATTTTTGCCATAATCCCCTTTATGCCTCCTTGGCGCCAAATACTTTCTCCAGCACTCATTATCGCACATTTTCCACAATTCGACAACAAAGGGGCTATTCATCGTTTTGCATCGATTTATACGAATTTATTTTCTCACCCACCTGGCATAGAGTTTCCTGCTGCCGGTGCTGCCGGCTGCAATCTTCGTAACCTTTTTCTTGAATTTTGGATCGCTGTACCACCCCTTAAATGTGTAGCCTTTTCTGACCGGATTCTTCAAGACTATAGTCCTAGATGTGACGGTATAACCGGCTGGATTTGACCGGCTGTTTGTCCCCTTGCCAAGCCTGTACTGGATCTTATACTTTACCAGCTTCCACCTTGCGTATAATGTCTGATTCCTGGCGGTCCTCACAACCGAGCTGCTGCCGATCCTGCTGCCGCCACTCTTTGCTGTGTACCAGCCTGCAAATTTATATCCCCTTCTGGTAGGTGCCGGCAGTGCTCCGTAAGTTTTTCCACAAATGACTGTCTTACTTCCAGAACTCACACGCCCTCCATTTGGAGCAAATACTATTCTCACGCGCTTTACTGTGTCCGTATATTTTGCAGTAAAAGAAAGCTTGGTGGATGTTCCTGCCACACGCAATGCAACCTTTTTACTTCCCGCCTTCCACGTCATCTGATTTAAGGCATATGCGATAATCCCATTTTGAATACCCGAAATGCTCGGCGGATATGACGCATTGTCAGTGCTGACTTCGAATTTGGTTTTACCTGCATTGAGATTTTTCTGAATCCTCTCAGCGTAGGCTCGCGCCCACTTTGCGGCATCTCCGTTCCTGACAAAATAGTTATCTGCCAGACTTGTGGAACGTGTACCATAACCGCTTGCCGTATAAATCTGATCATGACCGTTGTGTGCCAACGCCATGAGTTCATCCGTCAGTCCAAAATACAAATGCGTTTGATCAAAGTTATAATAATTGTCCTTTGTATCATCCCATGTACAGTCCACCTGATACCATTTGCCATCCAGCTTCATGGCATTCCAGGTATGTCCATCATAGGTATCCCTTGTCTCAGCATTTGTTATGCCGGCTGCAGTAAGCAGTTTTGAATAGGCACTCTCATAGGCTTGACATGTCCCCAGCTTTCGTGTCAGTGCGCTCTCTGCCGAAGACCATTTCAGGGAATGATCGTAATCAAGCTGCTGCAACAGCCAGTCATGCAGCCACAATGCCTTTTCATAGTCTGAACCATCTGTCTCCTTGCTACACTTTTTTACCGCAGCATTCACGATGTCACCCACGCTCGGATAAGCCTTGTCAGATACCTGTATATTGGTGCTCACACGCATATAATAGACACCTGACGTCTTGTCCATTACATAAAACCTGAAGTTATAGACTCCCGAAGCAGTCATTGTGAATTCAAAGTCGTGAGATTCACACTCATCTGTATATTGAATCCACGCTCCGCGGCTTGGATCCGCCACGGATTCAAAACTATACTCACCCGGATTGGAATAACTCGGTGCATCCATTCTAAACAAATACCGGCCACTGCCACCATCCGCCGAAACGTGGAATGTTGTATCCTCTCCTAATTTGGGTTCGTTCCATTCAACCTTTAATGCGACACCTTTTTGAGAATCACTTTCAGCACTGTACTTATATTCTGTAACTCCCTCTTGGGGATTTGTTGATGAACCAGAAGATTCTTCCTGCGCATAGCCTATCACACGAATCGTCGATACACCTGTCATCACCAGTATTAATGTCAACATAAATGTTGCTAATTTCCTTTTTATCATAAGCAGTACCTTGAACCTTTCTTAATGTCAAAATAACATCACTACATATCAATCTCTTAATATATCTAGCATAACAGAAACACCGTTTTTTTGCCACAAAAAAACCCCGCTGCAGAGTATTTCTGCTTCGGGGTTTTGCGGTTATCTGTTGACCGGTTCAAATAACACCATTACTTGATTTTTGCGCTTATAAGCTTGCTGTAATCAGAAGCCACAACAGCCTTTCCGGCCTTCTTGTTGGCAACAACCTTGAAGTAGTAGGTCTTGCCGCTTGAAAGCTTTTTGATGTCTGCGCTGTTTTTGATAACAGTGAGCTTTTTGAAGCCGCTGTTTTTCTTTGTGCTGTAATACACCGTATAGCTGTTTGCACTCTTAACCTTTGTCCAGCTGACGGTTGCCATTTTCTTTCCTGCCTTGACCCTGACCGACGTCGGCGCAGAAAGCTTTGTTGCGGTCAGAAGCTCCTTTGAAACGAGAGAAAGAACCTTTTTGCCATCAATCTTCTTATAGGCTTTGACAACAATCTTGTACTCCGTACCCTTTGAAAGCTTTTTAAATGTGTGTGAGAGCTTCGTTGTATCAGCTCTATTGACAAGCTTTTTGCCCTTGTAAATGTATACTCTGTATCCGCTTACACCGGCAACCTTTTTCCATGAAGCCGTGATTGAGTTTGTGGTCTGCTTAACGCTGATCGTGCTCGTCGCAGCGGGAAGAATGTTGAAGCTCAGCTTTTTGCTGCCGCTGTAATTGCCCTTGAAGGTAACGGTTACTGTTGCCTTGCCGATATTTTTGTTTTTGCTGTAAGCAACGGTGTAATCTGTTCCATTCTTAAGCGTTTTTTTGTTTGCATCCTTAACGATGACCGAAGGCTTCTGAACCTTTCCGTTATATGTATACGCCGACTTTTTCAGCGAAACTGACTTAATTCTCGCTATCGAAATTGTTGGTTCTATCGTACTGCAAACAGTGCACTTCTTGGTAATCTTGCCATTTGAGGTAAGAGTAGCCTTGACAACAGACTTGGAGTACTTATGACCGAGAGCCTTGACTTTGGTCTGAGCGACTATAACGGTGTTACAAACTGAACAGTGCTTACCTTTGGTGAGACCTGTCTTTGTGCAGGTTGCTTTAATTTCGTTATCTATAACCGCATTATGTTCCTTACAGGAGATGTTAACTATGCAGTCTTGGCTTTCTGAATTAGTGATATACGGTGTAACATCGTAGGTTTTGTCTTTTTCAAGTCTGACTTCGGTAACTTTGCCTTTATTGTTACTAGAGACGAATTCACTAAGCCGGTTATTCTCTACAAGGTTTACTTCTGTTCCCTGAATATTTCCGCTGCCGAGATTTGACGAAGTTATGGTGATAAGATAAACCTTCGTTTCCGTCGGAGTAAAGAAGTAAGCGGTTATGTTTTTACAGGAATTGTCACCGTAACCTATTTTGGTCGGGTTAACATATTGCTTGCAGCTTTGGCAGTATGTGCCATTACATACAAGGCTCTGGTGCTGCTTCGGAATGACTTTCTGAATTGCATACTCACAGCCTGTGTGTTTGCAGTGTCTGGATTCCCTTCCATCTTTGTCGCAGGTTGCCGGCCAGTCAACCGTATAGGTGTCGCTCAAATCGTGTCCAAGTGCTGGCAGTTCGGTGTAACCCTCATAATATTTGCAGCCGAAGCACTCATAGCCGACCGTTCTTCCCTTTCTGATGCATGTTGCCTCTTTAGCAGCGAGAGTTCTGCCAAACTGATGCTCCTGGAAGCTTTCAAGAGCATCACACTTTTTACAGTACTTGTAGTGACCAAGAAGTGATGTCCTTTCCTCTAATTCAGGCTCAGAATCGTGACAGGAGGAGATAATTTCTATATCCGCATCCAACTTAACAAAGTCAGGCCAGGTATTGTATACCCTGGTACCGTTGTGCATAATAACATAGTTCGGCTTGTCCAGAGATTGTGATAGAACTATGTCATAGAAATGAGGAGGCTGGCCACCGTAATAGATTGAATTTACATTTCCCTTTTGTCCAATATAACAGCCGCCAAGCCTTACTTTTCTGCTGGATGGGGTGTTTTGGAAATATATTGTGCTGAACGGCTGTTCATTAAGAAGCTGATTTGAAATTACTTCTATTTCTGAGTTTCCTGTTATTGTAACATTGCCCTGCGGCTCCGGTCCGTATGAATATATACAAGACGGGACGCGTGCATTATTCTGAATAAGAGTACCGGTGATATAGAGATTGTTTATATCATAGAAGGAAATAACGTGGTGCCTGTTCTTATCGTTTATATAAGTGTCACTTCCGGATTGTGCTGTAAGAGTGAGATTATAGTTGATAAACTTCCCTGCTTTTCCAAGAATATTCACATCTGCGTTTGGGTTATTCACAGCGATCATCGAAGTTCCGTTGGCTGTTGAGTTAAAGATTATCTGTCCGCCGGACTGGGTTGTGGTAATTGTGAAGTCGGTGTTTGCCTTGGAACCTGAAAAAACCACAAACAGATCCCTTGTCTCCTCGTCTGAACGAATATCTGTTGTAACTTTCAGGGTTTTTCCGTTCAAGTCAAGGGTGATTTTTCCAGGATAGCTAACTGTGATTTCGGAATACCACTCCTGCTCATCCTGATAGCTCCAATCGCCCGGAACTTGCTCTTCGTAATCTATGTTGTTTTTGAGAACAACAAGCTTATCGGGTGGGTTTGTCTCGTTCGAGGTGGCTTCAAGAGCTTTTTCAAGCTCAGCAAAGTTAGTTACATAGGTTGTGTTTTCGTCAACCGAATGATTGTCCGCTGCCGAAACAGTAAATACTGATGCCCCGAGCATCAGTATGACAAGTGTTACGACAGTCAAAAGTTTTTTCTTTTTGTTCATAAGTTTCCCTCCTTTTAAAATTAATAATATGTAAATGTTTCCCTTCCCTACCTTAATCGGCAATGCAGAATTTTAACAGGTTTCAGATTTTTATTTTCCACTTTTCGCTATCTCCGTGAAGGCTATAACCACAATAAGAACAGCATCCGTTTTCATCTGGCAAGAATGTTGCTCCGCAGCTCGGACATTCCTTTTCAACAAAAAATTCACCGTCAGACTTTCTTTTTTCTGGATATCTAGCCCTTTGCATGGTCAGTTTCTTTTTAAATTTTTTTGTAAACGGTTTCTTATTTTCAGGAAGAAAGGTTTTCGTTCCATAAACTTCAGACTTAACCGTTGTTATTTCATCTGTGTTAGAGACTTTTAAAAGCTTGATCGTGCCAATACTGAAATCAAGCAGATCATTGTCATTTTCGTTTTTGCTAAAGTATTCGTTTAAGCAGGATCTGAGGTAGTTCTCTGAATATCCTACGATCTTTTTCGCTAAATTGTCTTGTTTAACTTTTCCACAAATAATAGGTGTAACAATCGTTCCAAAAGCAAGAATCGCTGCACCGACGCCGGCTGCAAGGGAAATCTCCGTATCCTCGATCAAGTATAAGCATAGAAAGACACTTAAGAAAAGTATGAAACCGGACAAAAGAAGCTGTAAAAATCTTTTCATATTTGTACTGATCGTTTCATAAATCTCAAACGATTCGGTCTGCCAATCGTAAAACTCGTTTTTTATAACGGCGCCGCAATATTCACAGGTAACCTGCTGACTGTTCAGCTTGACTCTTGCACCGCATGATGGGCAGGTTATTCTCAACATATCGTGATAATAGCTTTTCTTATTCTCTTTTTTGTCTGTGCGGCGAACGTGTCTCGACTGAAGTATTCGGAGATATGAATTTTTACGGTATATCTCATGCTGAACCCTGTTGCCTTGCATTGACTCGAAACGCTCCAGGGTGCTGCACTTCAAAACCGATTCCCGCCATTCTCTGCCATCATCGTTCCATGTTTCAAAGTTATTTTTAGGAATGGGAACAACATCCGTGACGTAAATTTTGCGGCATAGCTTATTCTTATTAAGTACGTCGATCTGACTGACGATTTTTTTTCGAAAAGCCAGGTCCATTCTTGCCGTAAGAAGCTTTTGATCCGCTTTTCCAAGCGGAATCAGTACTCTTTCAAATGCTTTTCTTATATCCTTTCGGATTTTCGAATCCTGTAGAGGAGTTTCCCTTTTTGCCAGCAATCTTTCCAGCTTAGCTTTTTTCAAATTCTTGGGAAGATATTCCGAAAAATCCATTACAAGTATACTTTTACCGATATAGAATGTACATAATATAGCAAAAGAGGCTGCAATGCACAGCGATACTGATAAATCCATAAAATCACCTCTGATTTATTCCTTGCTGACCACCTCATTTTCGTTCTTCTTTTTCCGTTTGTCTTTTACAATGTCACATATCATTATAACAACGAGGAAAAAGCCAAAGGGGATCGCCGCACAATAGAGAAGGAAATCAACGGGATTCCCCTCCGGGGAAAGCTTGTAATTTCCTTTTGTAGTTTTATAGACCTCTACTTTTATTGTATCGCCTTTTCTCAATTTATCGTATGTGTATCCTTTTGCGATATCTCTTGACCAAACACGCTCTTCGCATTTCCCTTTATAGGTTTTTCCGTCAATTTCATATGAAATTCTGAATTTATATGTTGTATAATCTACATCGCCATTGTCATCCTTACTATCGTGGGTTGAAAAGTCAACAATAACAGCGGAAACTTTCCGTATATCAGTTGAGGCTGCATATTCTTTCTTTTCAATTCTGCTTGTGACAATTCCGAATACACCCAAAACCATCGATGCTATGCCGGCGACCATAATAAATATGGTCATTTTGATGTGCTCTTTTCTTTTACTCATAACAAGTTCTCCTTTCGCAATCAGGACTGTGCCCGAAAGAGTTCAGGCACAGTTCCCAATTTTAAGCCATATTTGTCTAAAGGCTGTCAAGAAGTCCTGTCTATTTTTTTTGAATAGGATTTCCGTCTTTGTCAGTGAATTTGCCGGTAATGATCTTTATCAGATCAACAAGTACACCGATTCCAAAAACGCCGGCGGTAAAAAGATAGAGAATGCCTGATCCTACTTTGCCCACATAGAAACGGTGGCCACCAACTCCGCCGAGGAAAAGGCAGAGAAGAAGGGCTACAAGCCAATCCTTTTCCGTCTGTCCACTGCCGTTTACACCAACGGGTGCTACATAATCTTCAACCTGCTCGCCGTTGAGTATCTTTTTAACATTTTCGGTCACCTCATCAAGATACTCACCTCTTTGAATAGGAAGATTAGCTACTCCGCTTACACCTTTTTGAATTACGCTGTTTTTGTCAACTCGCATACCATTGACGGTTGTTGTGTTCTCCTGGATGTTTGCCATGACTTTAATTTTGTTGCCATCCTTAACAAAGACCCAGACCGTAACGTCGAGGTTCGGTTCTTTCTCAAAGGAAATGCGCTTTCCTGGGATGCCCCCTTTGATTTTGAAAGGCATTTTAAAAGCCGAGGCATGTGTGCTAAGCTTTTCATATACATCTTCAATTGTGGTTGTATAAGAGAGTTCAAACTCTCTCGGGGCTGTTGCAGCTGCCATTGATTTAATATCTACCATATTTTTTCCCTCCTTTTTTTCTTTTTCCCTTTTTTATTTTATTATTCCGTGCTTTAACTCACACGGTAAGTTGTGTGGATGTTTATCCTTTTCCGAGCATCTCCCATTTGTCGTTCAAGGAATCATAATAATATATAAGGTTGTCACATACTCCGTAATAACGTTCTCTGACGAATTGATCGTCTCTGTCTGTGCCGAGTACAAAAATCCAACACGACCGTCCCTCAATTTCATCAATCTGGCCCGTATACTGTACACTCATGCCCATGCTTATGTAGTATTGCACCTCCTGAGACTCCAAAAGGATTTCCCTTGCTATTGCTACATTCTTATCCTCGGACTCACCGCTGCCGACATAATCGGAATATATTGAAAAATCATAGTATTTTCCATCGACAAGCTGCCCATCCATTCCTGACAACATCGGGAATACCGAAAAAGAATCGTTTCCTTTTTTAAAGCTCAGCGATACATTTGAATGTATTTCACTCTCATTGCAGCGCAGTAAAAAATAATCAATTCCATTTCCGTTGTAATTATAGAGTGTATTGTCGGTATTTACAGAATATTCACCATTATCAGTTATTTCCGCCCGATAAACAGACACACTGTATTTTGTATCGGCAATAACTACCGCATAAAGCTCCGCACCGCCTACATTTACAAGGGGCGCGCCGCAGAGAAAATCATATTTATCCGCATACTGACTGTCTTTTACGAAATTTATGATTTCTTCCTCATCAGCCTCGTAACCGACATAACCGATATAGGCAATCCCAACCGATTCTTTGTTATCAAGAATGGTGTTTTGAAGTTTTGATAAATCTGTGTCTTTTTGTACCGATGCTTCTGTGGTTGCTTCTATGGTCGCTTCTGTAGTTGCCTCTGTGGTTGCTTCTGTAGCCGCCTCTGTGGTTGCTTCTGTAGTCGCCTCTGTGGTTGCTTCTGTGGTTGTGGCGGTTGTTTTATCTTCGGTCAGATTAGAATCCTCTGACGGTTTTGCCACACATCCAGAAACCAAGGCTGGCATAATTAAAACCATCAACAGGGTCATAATGTATTTGTTATATTTCAACATTCATTGCTCCCCCCTTTCTACTACAACTATAGTCTTACACATTCTATTGTACGGATTTTTTGAGGTCTGTCACTGGCACAAGTGCCAGTAACGGAGCGAAAAAAAATGCTTTTTCAAAATAA
>ERZ507039.626-NODE-626-length-13263-cov-5.231526_pt1 | contig 13263 bp, 8 predicted proteins | sample MGYA00512872_ERZ507039 | MGnify/ENA metagenome assembly ERZ507039
CCCCTCCACCGCCTAACGGCGGTCCCCCTCCCCTTTCAGGGGAGGCTGTCATAAAAATTGCTTTTCATGTTTTTTTGTGAAAGAGTTGACTTTTCTTGAAAGATATGGTATACTGTGATTGTAAGTATTTTGCAACGAAAAAGAAACGGAGGAATGAAGATGAAATTGTGGAAAAAAGTTTTGTCAGTGGCGACCGCAGGGGTGCTTTGTCTGGGCAGCGTGGGCGTGACCGGCATGCAGAGCGTGCTGGAAAGCGTGGGGACGGTGTTGTCTGTGAGTGCGGAAGGAACAGATGAAACGGAAAGAGTTCCTGTTAGCACCGGAACAACAACAGTTCGTGTAGGAACTGGAACGACGCAATTGGAATATCAAGCGTTTGACGATGATACAGTTGAAATCACAGATTGTGACAATGAAGCAGCTGGAGAACTGGAAATTCCGGCGGAAATCGACGGGAAACCGGTGACGAGCATTGGAGATGGTGCTTTTTCTGTCTGTAGTGGTTTGACCAAAATTACGATACCGAACGGCGTGACGAGTATTGGAGATTATGCTTTTTCTGACTGTAGTGGTTTGACTGAAATCACGATACCGAACGGCGTGACGAGCATTAGAGATGGTGCTTTTTCTAACTGTAGTGGTTTGACTGAAATCACGATACCGGACAGCGTAACGAGCATTGGAGATAATGCTTTTTCTGACTGTAGTGGTTTGACCGAAATCACGATACCGGACAGCGTGACGAGCATTAGAACTGGTGCTTTTTCTAACTGTAGTGGTTTGACCGAAATCACGATACCGGACAGCGTGACACGTATTAGAAATAGTACTTTTTCTGGTTGTAGCAGTCTGATTGAGATCATGATGCCGGACAGCGTGATGAGTATTGGAAATAGTGCTTTTTCTGGTTGTAGCAGTTTGACTGAAATCACGATACCGGACAACGTGACTATGATTCAGGCACATGTTTTTTCTGGCTGTAGCAGTTTGTCCGAAATTATGATACCAGATGGTGTGACAAGCATTAATGAGGATGCTTTTTCCGGCTGTAGCAGCCTGAAAAAAATCATGATGCCGGACAGCGTGACAAGCATTGGAGAAAAGGCTTTTTATGGCTGTAGTAGTCTGACTGAAATTATGATACCGGACAGTGTGATGAGTATTTGGGCATATGCTTTCTGTGACTGTGGTAATTTGACTGAAATCACAATACCTAACAGTGTGACGAGTATTAAAGGAGGAGCTTTTTCTGGTTGCAGCAGTTTGACCGCGATTACAATACCAGATAGTGTGACTAGCATTGAAGAAACGGTTTTTAGTGGCTGTACTAATCTGACCGCAGTCACAATACCGGATAGTGTGACAAGCATTGGCAGTGGTGCTTTTTCTGACTGTAGTAGTCTGACCCAAATCGCAATACCGGACGGCGTGACGAGCATTGGCGATTGGGCTTTTCAAGACTGTAGCAGTCTGACCGAAATCACGATACCGGACGGCGTGACGAGTATTGGAGAATGTGTTTTTGTTGGCTGTAGCAGTCTGACCGAAATCACGATACCGGACAGTGTGATGGGTATTGGAAGGGCTACTTTTTCTGGCTGTAGTAGTCTAACCGCAATCACAATACCGGACAGTGTGTGGATTATTGAATCGTATGCTTTTTCCGATTGTGATAACTTAACCATCTACGGCTACACCGATTCTTATGCAGAAACCTATGCTAAGGAAAATGACATTCCTTTTGTTTCTCTGGGCAATGCCACAACAACTGAAACTACCACCACCACAGAAACCACCACGACAACAACCGAATCGACCAACACAACCACAGAACCCACCACAGCCACATCTGACCAAACAACTGAAACAACCGTATTGACCGCAGCAACCACTACAGCTGCAACTGATACAACCACCAAAACAACAGCGACTACCGCCACAACTACCACAAGCACAACCACTACCACAAACCCAGAAACTCCGACACTCGCCAAGGGTGATCTCGACGGCAGTGACAACATCGACTCCACCGACATCTTCTACACCATGCTCTACATCGCCAACGTTGCCGTAGGCAATGACGGCGGACTGACACCGGAACAGATCGCCGCCGCTGATGTAGACGGCAACGGCATGGTGGATTCCACCGACAGCTTCTACATCATGTACTACGTGGCTCTCCACGGGGCAGGACACAACACCTCTTGGGAAGAAGTCCTTGCGAAGTAACAACGCATTATAACAACATAGCAAAAACCGGCTCCCGCATTTCCCATGCAGGAGCCGGTTTTCGATTTTCTTACATTTGCAGAATCGCCGTCAGGATTCGCAGAATCTTTGCCCCGTAGCCGGCACCGCCTGCCCAGCCCCTGCCGTGGGGATTCTCCGGAATCCCCAGCCACTCCACATAGGGGGCACAGCCCCGCTGCACATACCGGAAGCGGTCGTCCACGCAGGCCTGCTGCAAGGCTGCCGTGCTGGCATAGGCTTTCAGGTGCTGGATCTGTGCACGGATTCCCAGCTGCGGCGTGGCAAAGGAATTGCCTTTTACTCCGTTGCTGGTCACGCCCATGCCACAGAAATTGTTCTGCTCCAGCGTCACCGCCGAGCCACGAAAGGTGAAGTTCCCCGTTTCCAGACAGGACTGTGCAAAGGCAATGTCCCCGCGGATCCCTTCGGCAGCCCCCTCGCTCAGGTAGCAGGGGATCATGTCCAGTACGCTCTGTGCCACATTGGGATTCACTGCACGGAGATAGGCGGTCATCTGTGCGGCAGTCGCCTGTGCCGTGCCGGTGATCGGCGTGAGTTCGGTGGTCAGCCTGCCGCTGGCATCGGCACGGTAGACCACGCCGTCCAGCGTCACGGTGCGGCTGCAAACCAGCTTGCCGTCCACGCCGAAATAATACAACGCCCCGTCGATCTCTTGCAGCCCCAGCAGGGCGGTTTCGGTGTCCTCGCTGAAGTAGTAGCTGCTGCTGCCGTCCGTCTGCCAGCCGGTCTGTATCTCGCCCTCTACATTATAATAGGAAAGGCTGCCGTCAGAAAAGGCGTGTATCCCTGTGTCCTGCATGCCATATGTTTCCGAGAAGCTGTAGCGGTGTCCGTCGATTTCCTGTTCGCCGGTTTCTTTCAGTCCGCTGTCGTCGGTGTAATAGCGGTAGCCGCCGGACTCCACCCAGCCCAGAACCAGTTCGCCGGTTTCCGGATCGTAGTACCGGCGTTCTCCGTCAACTGTCCGCCAGCCGGTTTTCTGGGTGCCGGTGTAGTCGAACAGATAGGCGGTGCCGTCTATGGTGACTTCGCCGGTGACCGGTATCCCGTCGGCATCGTAATAGCAGCGGCTGCCGTCCCCGCGGGTTTCCCATGTGCCTTGGGTGGTTGCGGTTGCCACCGGTACGGCAGGGAAGTCCTCCGCCGCTGCGGAAACACCGCCCAGCAGACAAGCAGTCCCCAGCCCCGCGGCAAGTGCCAGCCAGAATGGAAAATGTTGCAAAATAAACCTCCTTGAAAAAATTAGATTTTGCGTTCGCTATCTATTTTACCATGCTTTTTGCGGAATTGCAAGTGCTTTTTAGCGTATTTATACGATAAAGTGCTGCTGCATGCAGCGGAAAAATCGAGATTTTGTCAAAATTACGGGGGAACGGCGAAAACCGGCTTGTTCTTTGGCGGAATTGTCGAAAAAAATAACGCAGACTTTGTTGACAATACGGCAAAAATCCGCTATAATGTAGGAGAACAGAAGTAATAGGATAAGATTGAGGAAAACAGGGGGATACTGGTGGGAGAACGCACCGGAGAAAATTGCTGCGATCTTTGCAGCAGGAGGAATTTATGTCTTTACAGGAAAAAGAAACACTGGAACTGGCACAGGCAAAAATGCAGGAATATTTGCAGGACAATGCGGTCTGCTCCATGGACGAGTATGTTCAGCACGGAACGACCAGCACATTACAGCACTGCCTTTCGGTAGTGCGGATCAGCTGTGCCATTGCCGTTGGTCTGCATATCCGTGTAAATTATGAAAATCTGATCCTCGGGGCACTGCTCCATGATTTCTACTTGTACGACTGGCACAACCATGTGGACGAGGGTGTGCTCCACGGCTTTGCACACCCGCACATTGCCTGCAAAAATGCGGCAATGCGATTTCATGTCAATGCAGAGGTGCAGCATATCATCACCACACACATGTGGCCCTTGACGCTGCGGTTCGTGCCCCGTTCCAGAGAAGCGGTGATCGTCTGCCTTGCGGACAAGTACTGCTCCACGCTGGAAACGGCAGCGGGCATGGTTCATGCAGCGGCAGCTCTGTTCCGGAAAAGGAGGGTCTGACAGATGGTATACAATTTAACAGAATGTGCTGCCCTTTTCTTCGCCTATGCCGCCATGGGCTGGTTTATGGAAGTCTTGTACATGGGCGTGCGGGAACGGCATCTCACCAACCGCGGTTTTCTGCTGGGACCCTGCTGTCCGATTTATGGAGCCGGCATGCTGGGCATCACCCTGCTGTTTCAGGGCAGCCACTACGGCTATTGGCACGTGTTCTTCTCGATCATTCTGCTGTGCAGTCTGCTGGAATACGCAGTCAGTGCCCTCATGGAACGAGTGTTCCACACACGCTGGTGGGATTATCACGATATGAAGTTCAACATTCACGGACGGATCTGTCTGGAAACCATGCTGCCGTTCGGACTGCTGGGTACATTTGCCCTCTATCGCATCAATCCGTTTCTGATGATGCTGTTTCACCGGATTCCCGGCTATGTTTCCGGAAAACTGGTGACTGGTGTAGTCGTTTTGTTTCTGGCAGATCTGGTCATTTCTGTTTGCGTGCTGCGGAATCTGTCCCTGCCGGACGGTGATGCAGACCATACCGCAGAGATCTCCCGCCGCGTCTGGGAAGATCTGAAAAAGCGGCTGGAGTAAGAGTTTGTTCTGATTTTTTTTGTGGTTCTGAACAAATTGAATAAAACTTTTTCGTGCATTCTGCTGTGCTTTGGCGGAATGCACTTTTTTGTGTCAGGCAGATGAAAACTGCAAAATCCCCTTGACAAAATAAATAGCATGCGTTATAATAGAACAAAGTTATTTCATAACAATGTTATTGAATACGAATAGGAGGTGGAACACTTGAAGTGTGATGCAAAAACATTTTTCGGGGTGATAAATGCGTTTCGCAGTCTGAATCTGTTTTCGCTGCTGCCGCTGTCCCGACAGGAGTATATGGTGATGTTTGTAATTGCTGGACAGCGGAAAACCAATCCGGAGGGCAGCACGGTGTCTATGGTGACACAGAAGATGCACGTGCCCCAGCCGGCAGTTTCCCGCACGCTGCGTGGACTGGAAAACGACGGTTATATCTGCCGCGAAGTATGCCGCACTGACCGGCGGAATACCTATGTGACGCTGACGGCTGCCGGCGAGGCAGAGGTGCAGCGGGCGAATCAGCTGTTGGAGGATTTTCACAGGGGGATTCAGAAACGCTTTACACAGGAAGAAGCCGACCAGCTGATGGAACTGCTTCAGCGGCTCTATGCGGCGGCCTCAGAGGAACTGGAGGAAATGAAAGGAGAGAGAGCGACCAATGGGTAAACTTTTCAAAAATCTGAAACCCTACTGGAGTTCCGTGTTGCTGATCTTGGTGCTGTTGGTGGTACAGGCATTTTGTGACCTGTCCCTGCCACAGTACACTTCGGATATTATTGACACCGGAATCCAGAACAGCGGCGTGGAACACATTCTGCCGGAACAGATCACGGCAGAAGAATTCGAAAACGCCCAGCTTTTCATGACGGAAAGCGAAAAACAGAAGTGGCAGAATGCCTATGACGGAGAACAGAGAAAGGAAAGTCTGTCGGGCAAAGATCTGGATGAACTGGACAGCGACCTGCTGGTACCGGTGCTGCTGAACTATCAGATGTCCATGATGAGTGAGGACAGCTTTCGGGAGATGCTGGCACAGCAACAGACCGATCCCAACGCGGCAGCTCAGATGGAGCAGATGACCGTGGAGGAACTCGGTGCTGCCATGGGCGTAGAACTGCACCCGTTCCAGCGGACAGAGGAGGACAGCGACGGCAACTCGTCCACAGTGACTTGTGTCGATGTCCGCCCCGTGTTTGCGGCAATGCAGCAGAGCGGACAGCTGAATGAAGATACAGTCACCCAGATGCGTTCCCAGCTGGAAGATATGCTGGACACTATGGGGGATTCGCTGGTACAGTCTATGGGCGTTGCCTATGCGGTGCAGTGTGACAAAGACGCAGGGCTGGACGTAGACAAGATCCAGACCAGCTATCTCTGGCGAACCGGCAGCAAGATGATGGCGATGGCATTTGCCATGATGGCTGCGGCGATCTGTGTTTGTTATGTGGCTTCCCGCGTGGGTGCCGGTGTCGGACGTGATCTCCGCGGCAAGGTGTTCAGCCGTGTCATGCAGTTCTCCAGTGCGGAAATGGATCAGTTTTCCACTGCTTCACTGATTACCCGAAGCACCAATGATATTCAGCAGGTGCAGATGGTTACGGCGATTTTCCTGCGAATGCTGCTGTATGCTCCGATTCTGGGCATTGGCGGCGTTCTGAAGGTGGTACACACCGGAGCCGGCATGGGCTGGGTCATTGTACTGGCAGTGCTGGTAATTCTGGGAATCGTCGGCGTGCTGATGGCGATCGCTATGCCGAAGTTCCAGAAAATGCAGGTGCTGGTGGATAAGGTGAATCTGGTTTCCCGTGAGATCCTGACCGGACTGTCCGTCATTCGGGCGTTCGGACGGGAAAAGACCGAGGAAGAACGCTTCGACAAGGCGAACCGCGATCTCACCAAGACCAACCTGTTTGTCAACCGTGTCATGACCTTCATGATGCCGGTAATGATGCTGATCATGTACAGCCTGACCATTCTGATCGTGTGGGTCGGTGCTCACCGCATTGACGGCGGCTCTATGCAGGTCGGCTCTATGACTGCATTCATTACGTATGCGATGATGATCGTCATGTCGTTCCTGATGCTGACTATGATGTCCGTCATGCTGCCCCGTGGTTCTGTGGCAGCCAAACGTATTGACGAAGTGCTGCAAACCAAGACCTCTGTACAGGAAACAGCACAGCCGAAACATTTGCAGGACAGCAAGGGCGTGCTGACCTTTGACCATGTCTGCTTCCGCTATCCGCATGCGGAGGAGGACGCTCTGACAGACCTTTGCTTCACGGCAAAGCCCAACCAGACCACGGCGATCATCGGCAGCACCGGCTGCGGCAAGTCCACACTGGTGAACCTGATTTCCCGTCTTTACGATGTCACAGCAGGCAGCATTACGCTGGACGGCGTGGAACTGCGTGACCTGCCGCTGGAAGAACTGCGGCAGCAGATCGGTTTTGTTCCGCAAAAGGGTGTGCTGTTCTCTGGTACCATTGCCAGCAACCTGCGGTTCGGCAATCCGGACGCTTCTGATGCAGAAGTACAGCAGGCGGCGGAAATTGCACAGGCAATGGAATTTATCCAAGAGAAGCCCGACCGGTTCGACAGTGTCATTGCACAGGGCGGTACCAATGTTTCCGGCGGACAGAAACAGCGTCTGACTATCGCCAGAGCCATTGCCAAGCACCCGAAAGTGTTCGTCTTTGACGACAGCTTCTCCGCACTGGATCTGAAAACCGATGCGGCTCTGCGAAAGGCACTGGGAGAACAGGTGCAGGACAGCACCATGATCATCGTGGCACAGCGAATCAGCACCATTCTCCATGCTGACCAGATTCTGGTTCTGGAAGAAGGCAAAATTGTCGGCAAGGGCACCCATGAGGAACTGCTGAAGAACTGTGAGGTATATCAGCAGATCGCCAAGTCCCAGCTTTCCCCGTCGGAACTGGGCTTGGAGGAAACACCGGAGGAAGGAGCGATGACAGATGGCGAATGAAAGACGGCGTATGGGCGGACGCGGACAGATGCCGGTAGAAAAGGCGAAGGACTTTAAAGGCTCTATTGGCAAACTGTTTGCATATATGAAGCAATATCATGCCGCAGTGGCCGTGGTAATTCTGTGTGCAATTGCCTCCACCGTGTTCAGCGTGATCGGACCGGACATTTTGGGTAAGGCGACCACGGAACTTTCCAACGGACTGCTGGCGAAGATTCAGGGAACTGGCAGCATTGATTTCACCAAGATCGGACAGATTTTGCTGTTTGTACTGGGACTGTATCTGCTGAGTACTCTGTTCGGCTTTGTGCAGGGCTGGCTGATGACCGGTGTCACACAGAAAGTCTGCTACCGCATGCGGAAAGACATTTCGGAAAAAATCGACCGCATGCCAATGGCATATTTTGAAAGCCGTACCTACGGCGAAGTGTTGTCCCGCATCACCAACGACGTGGACACACTGGGACAGAGCCTGAACCAGAGCATCACCCAGATCATTACTTCCGTGGCGACTATGGTCGGCGTACTGGTAATGATGCTTCGTATCTCGCCGCTGATGACTCTGATCGCTGTGGTAATTCTTCCGATTTCCGTAACTCTGATTTCTCTGGTGGTGAAAAAATCCCAGAAGTACTTCAAGCAGCAGCAGGAATATCTGGGACACATCAACGGACAAGTGGAAGAAACCTACGCCGGTCATACAGTGATTCAGGCGTATAATAAGGAAAAGGACATGGTGCAGCAGTTTCAGGAAACCAACGATACCCTGTACCACTCCGCATGGAAATCCCAGTTTCTGTCTGGCTTGATGCAGCCGATCATGATGTTCGTGGGCAATCTGGGTTATGCCGCTGTGGCACTGTCCGGCGGTCTGCTGGCGATTCGCGGCACGATCACCATTGGTGACATTCAGGCGTTTATCCAGTATGTGAAGAACTTCACCCAGCCCATGCAGCAGATCGCACAGGTACTCAATCAGGTGCAGTCTATGGCTGCGGCAAGCGAACGTGTCTTTGAATTCCTCGAAGAAGCGGAAGAAGTTCAGACAGCAGAGCACCCGCTGGAACTGGCAAACGTGGAGGGCAATGTTGATTTTCAGCATGTTTCCTTTGGTTACCAGCCGGAGCAGTGCGTTATCCACGATTTCAGTGCCAAGGTAAAGTCCGGACAGAAGATCGCCATTGTAGGTCCCACCGGTGCCGGAAAAACCACAATGGTGAAGCTGCTGATGCGGTTCTATGATGTCAGCGGCGGTGCGATCCTGCTGGACGGCCATGATGTGCGGGACTTTGACCGCCACAAGCTGCGGGAATCTTTCGGCATGGTGTTGCAGGACACATGGCTGTTTCAGGGTACCATTATGGAGAATATCCGGTACGGCAGACTGGACGCGACAGATGAAGAAGTCATTGCCGCCGCAAAGGCTGCCCATGCGGACAGCTTTATCCGCCAGCTGCCGGACGGCTACCAGATGGAACTGAACGAAGATGCCAGCAACGTTTCACAGGGACAGAAACAGCTGCTCACCATTGCCCGTGCCATTCTGGCGGACAATCGGGTCATGATTCTGGACGAGGCGACCTCCTCTGTGGATACCCGTACAGAAATTCTGATTCAAAAGGCAATGGATCACCTCATGGAGGGCAGAACCAGCTTTATCATTGCCCACCGGCTGTCCACCATTCGCAATGCCGATATGATTCTGGTCATGAAGGACGGGGACATCATCGAGCAGGGCACCCACGAAGAACTGCTGGAGAAGAACGGCTTCTATGCCGATCTGTATCGTTCACAATTTGCCCAGACTGCATAAGGCGGTACCGCACGAAGAATAGCATTCCCTTGAAAATGCCTCGTACAGCGTTGTGCTGTGCGGGGCATTTTTGCATTTGCAGGGGAATTTTGCAGGGCAGGCGGCTTTCGTGGTTTTTATGGATTTTGGGATATGGCTTTCGTACTTTTCCGTGTTTTTTGCATAAAAAGGGCTTGCCAAACGGGAAAGATTGTGCTATAATGTTGGTATCTGTTGTTCTGTCCGCAGGAGGGGAACGGCGGAACACACTTTCCGGATTCTGTTGCTGGAATCCGGCGATCATCTTATCATTTAAGGAGGACTTTCATGGCAACCACCAAAATCCAAGCTGCCCCACAGACTGCAAAACGCAGTTTCAGTGCCGGCAGTGTCATCTCTGCAATCGGCAGATGGATCGTCCGGAACCGGATTTATCTCATCGCCTTTGCCATTCCGGCTGTGCTGACCTATCTGGCATACGCCCTTTTCGGACTCTACCCCTTTGGCGAAGAATCCGTGCTCTGTCTGGATCTGAACGGACAGTATGTGTATTATTTCGAGGCACTCCGTGATGCGTTCTGGGGTGACGGCAGCATCTTCTACAACTGGTCGCGAAATCTTTCCGGCGAGTTTATGGGCATTATTGGCTATTATCTGGCAAGCCCGTTCACGCTGATCGTCATGCTCCTGCCGGAGAAATTCATGCTGAGTAGCCTGCTGATCATGCAGCTGTGCAAGCTGGGTGCAGCCGGTGCAACATTTAACTACTTCTTACAGAAACGCCGCGGCGTACAGCCGTACCCGTCACTGCTCTTTTCCACCATGTATGCGATGATGGCATACGGCGTGATTCAGCTGATCGACCCCATGTGGCTGGACGGTCTGGTATTCCTGCCGCTGATCATGCTGGGCATTGAATATCTGGTCGATGACGGCCGCCGGCTGAATTTCATCATTCCGCTGGCACTGATGTGTGTGGCAAACTTCTATATCGGCTACATGATCTGCTTCTTCGTGATCCTGTACTTCCTGTTTTATTTGTGCTTCGGCTCGGACAAGAAGCGGAAGGGTTATGACTATTTCACCGCGTTTGTACGGATCGCGTATTCTTCCGTCATTGCACTGGCATGTGCGGCATTCATGCTGCTGCCGGTGTACAACGCTTTGAAACTGGGTAAGTTCGAATTCACAGATCCGGACTACAGCTTCCGGTTCCAGTCGTTCCCGCTGAGCAAGAAACTGCTGGAAAATGCACAGGATTCGCCGCTGCTGGTGTTCCTGTGCGACCTGCTGGACATGTTCCCGCAGCTGCTGCCGGCACAGTATGACTCTGTAAACGTACAGGGCAAGCCGGAAATCTACTGCGGTCTGCTGACACTGGTTCTGCTGCCCCTGTTCTACCTGAACAAAAAGGTCAACCGGAAAAAGAAGATCGGTTATTCTCTGCTGATCGCTGTAATGGTAATGTGCATGCTGATCACACCGATAGACATGATGTGGCACGGCGGACAGGTGCCGAACTGGCTGCCGTTCCGCTATGCATTCCTGCTGTCCTTTGTGTTCCTGACCATGGCGGCAACTGCATTCGCAAACCGCGACGGTATCGAAAAGAAGCATCTGATCGGATCGGCAGTGATAATGGCGGTCATCATTGCCATTGTTGCCGGTCTGAAATTTGACCAGATGGCAAAGGGTGCTGTCTGGATCTCTGCGGCACTCATGGGCATTTACCTGATCCTGCTGTACTTCATGCTGGGCGGAAAGATCACGCAGGGCAAGCGTGGCGTAAGCGTTGCCCTGACCACTATGATGCTGATCATGGTAGGCGGCGAAGCAACCTACAACGCTGTAGATTCCATGAAGGACATCGACAAGGAAGTGGCATACTCCACCCGTGCCTCCTATCAGAACTACGTGCAGAACGGACGTGCGGCAACACAGATGCTGGAGGAAAAGGACGACGGCTTCTACCGTGCGGAAAAGACCTTCTTCCGCTGTGTCAACGATAATGCGGCATTCGGACTGAAAGGTATCTCGCACTCCAGTTCTGTCATGAACACCCGTGCCATCAATTTCATTGAAACCTTGGGTTACTGCATGCACAGCTACTATACCCGCTATGACGGCAACACCGAAATTGCGGACTCTCTGCTGGGCATCAAGTATGTGCTGGACCGCGGGGAAAGCGGCGATCAGAACCGCCGTCTGAATCCGGCATATGAAGCACGCTGGGCATACGACTATACCAACGAAAATGGTACTGCAAAGACCATTACCGCTTATGAAAATACCAATGCTCTGTCTATCGGCTACATGGTAGACGAGGATGTGCAGAAGATCGATCATCTGGGCAACGACAATCCGTTCAACAGCCAGAACATCTTCATGAGCACCATGAGAGGACAGACCACATTTGACGAAAACGGACAGTTCCAGAGCTGGCACGAGTATTACACACCGCTGAATCTGGCAGAAAATCCGATCGTCAGCGATGCAATCACCACAAGCCCCTACGGCGAACAGACCAAGTATGACGTGACTGGCGACGGCGACCCCACTGTGGACTTCCATTTGGTGGCAGAGTCCAACGAACCGATCTACATCTACTTCAAGACCGAGTTCCAGAAGAAAGTCAACCTGTGGATGTCCACATGGAACGACAGCGAATGGAGCGAGGCAGAAAACGGCTGGAAGGAATCCAACAGCGGCGACTTCACTTGGAAAGATGCCGATGAATATGCCAAGAACAACGGCGGCTTCCAGTCCATGGGCGAATACTTCGAGGGCGATAACTACATTGCTCTGCGTCTGGGTACCTTTGAGCCGGGCACGAAGATCACCCTGCGTATGACCATTGCCAATGAGGAAAAGTTCACCATTGTCAAGAACTTCCTGTTCTACACCTATCATCCGGACGTATTCCAAGAAGATGTTGACATTCTGAAGCAGAATCAGTGGCAGATCGATACCAAAAAGAGCAACGACCGGAAGCTGACCGGTACCATTACCGCAGAAGACGGTCAGATCATGATGACTTCCATTCCGGATCAGCCGGGCTGGACCGTCAAGGTGGACGGCAAGAAGGTCGATCAGGTGGCAATCGTAGATGCCATGATCGGTGTGCCGCTGTCTGCCGGAGAACATACCGTGACCATGACCTACACACCGCCGGGGTGGTGGATCGGCATGGGCACACTGGCAGGCGGCATTATCCTGATCGTGCTGTTCTGGTTCGGTGACCGCAAGCGGTATGCTGCAATGCTGGCAGAGATCGAAGCTGAAAAGGAACGGGAACAGCAGCAGGCGAAAAAACGCGTGAAGCTGAAGTCCGGTACCAAGGACAAGGCAAATGACGACTCTCCGGAGAAGCTGCTGGAAAAACTGGAGGCACTCCACCAGCAGGGCATTCTGGACGACAAGGAATTTGCAGCCAAAAAGGCGGAAATTGAAAAGAAAAAGAAAGCGGACGGCAAACAGACATAATCGTTGGTTTTCGTAAGGGCAATACCGCACAAAGATTGTGCGACAGATGCGTCGTCAAATTTTTCGTCAG
>ERZ507039.643-NODE-643-length-13097-cov-3.093467_pt1 | contig 13097 bp, 7 predicted proteins | sample MGYA00512872_ERZ507039 | MGnify/ENA metagenome assembly ERZ507039
GCCCAATATTGACAGCCAGTTCCGGCGGGAGCGGGCAGTGGATGAATTGCCCCAGTCGGCGGCGGGGCGGACGATTATGACCACCGAGCCCAAGTTTATTCCCGAGGACGCGGAAGTGGACAATCCCCTCCGCCCAAGGACTCTGAACGAATATATCGGGCAGGAGCGCGCAAAGGAAAACCTCCGCATTTTCATTCAGGCGGCAAAGATGCGCGGGGAAGCGCTTGACCACGTCCTTCTCCACGGCCCTCCCGGACTCGGCAAAACAACTCTTGCGGGCATAATAGCGAATGAAATGGATGTCAATCTCCGCGTGACCTCGGGTCCCGCGATAGAGAAGCCCGGTGACCTCGCCGCATTGCTGACGAATCTCAACGACGGAGACGTGCTCTTTGTCGATGAGATACACCGTCTGTCCCGCGCGGTCGAAGAGGTGCTCTATCCCGCCATGGAGGACAGCGCGATAGATATAATAATCGGCAAGGGTCCGTCGGCGCGTTCGATAAGGCTTGACCTGCCGCATTTTACCCTCGTCGGCGCAACGACCAGAGCGGGTCAGCTGAGTGCGCCTTTGCGCGACCGCTTCGGCGTTATTCTCCGCCTCGAGATGTATACCACCGAGCAGCTCTCGCAGATAGTCACGCGCTCCGCCGGTATACTCGGTATAGAGATGGATCCGAGCGGCTCGGTTGAAATAGCCTCCCGCTCGCGCGGAACTCCGCGAATCGCAAACAGATTTTTAAAGCGCGTGCGCGACTTCGCCCAGGTCATGGGCGACGGCGTAATAACCCGCGAAACAGCTTCGATGGCGCTCGACCGCATGGAGGTCGATGCCCTCGGGCTTGATTCGATAGACAGACTTGTTCTTACCACCATGATAAGAAACTACAACGGCGGCCCCGTGGGGCTGGAGACGATAGCCGCGGCAGTCGGCGAAGAGGCCATAACCATTGAGGACGTCTATGAGCCGTACCTCATGCAGATAGGCTTTTTGAGCAGGACTCCGCGCGGACGCACGGTCACTCCCGACGCATACAGGCATCTCGGCATAGCAATGCCGGGTCAGCAGCAGTTCGACATTTGACAATCGGAGGTTCTTTTATATGGGAAGACTTTTCGGAACAGACGGTGCAAGAGGCGTTGCAAACAGTGAGCTTACCTGCGAGCTCGCCATGAAAATAGGCAGAGCTACCGCCATGGTGCTCACGGACAGCGCGCATAAGCGCCCCCGCGTGCTTATAGGTATGGATACCCGCGCATCCTCGGAGATGCTCGAGTCCGCTATCAGCGCAGGCCTTTGCTCTGTCGGAGCGGATGTTCTGCTCCTTGGCGTTGTGCCGACCCCGGCAGTGGCGTTCCTTGTGCAAAAATACAAGTACGATGCGGGCATAATGATTTCCGCTTCGCATAACCCCTGCGAATATAACGGTATCAAAATTTTCAAGTCCGACGGATACAAGCTCCCCGACGCGCTCGAGGAGGAAATAGAGGCGATAATCCTCGATGAGACGGTTATTCCTCCCGTCAAAATAGGCGGCGACGTCGGCAGAGTCACAACGTCGGAAATGCCGATTTTCGATTATATAACCCACCTGTGCTCGACCGTCGATTACAGGTTCAACAATATGAGAATAGCTCTCGACTGTGCCAACGGCTCCGCAAGCATAACCGCTCCCGAGTTCTTCATGCAGATGGGCGCTGAGTGCGATGTGCTCTCAAACAAGCCGGACGGCGTCAATATCAACGACAACTGCGGCTCGACTCACCTTGAAAATCTTCGAAAATATGTCGTTGAGCACGGTCTTATGGCGGGCTTCGCCTTCGACGGCGACGCAGACAGACTTCTTGCGGTTGACGAAAACGGCGAAGTTGTTGACGGCGATAAGATAATCGCCATTTGCGCAAAGGATATGAAGGAGCGCGGCGAGCTCGACGGCGACACGGCCGTTGTCACCGTCATGAGCAACATGGGCTTCCACAAGTTCTGCGCCGATAATGATATAAACTGCGAGATAACGAAGGTCGGCGACCGCTATGTCCTCGAGCGTATGCTCGAAAAGGGCTATGCCATAGGCGGCGAGCAGTCCGGCCATGTCATTTTCCTGCACCATTCGACCACCGGCGACGGCGAAGTTACCGCCGCTCAGGTGCTCCAGACCATGAAGCGCACCGGAAAGTCGCTCTCCGAGCTTGCAAAATGCATGGAGGTCTATCCGCAGGTGCTCAAGAATGTCAGAGTCTCCAATATCGGTAAGGTGCGTTTCGCAAGCGATGAGGAGATAAAGAAGGCCATAGCCAGAGCCGAATCCGAGCTCGGCGAGGACGGACGCGTGCTCGTTCGCGTGTCGGGCACCGAGCCGCTCGTCAGAGTCATGCTCGAGGGCAAGGATAAAAAGCTTATTGAAAAGCTCTGCGACGAGATTGCCGAGGTCGTCAGAGAGAGACTTATATAAAGGGAGCGCGGTTTTCCGCGCCGGAGAGGAAAAGATATGCGCGTTGCCGATAAATGGAAGGATTATGAGCTGCTCGACTGCTCGTCGGGGCAGAGGCTCGAGCGTTGGGGAGATGTTATACTCATACGACCCGACCCGCAGGTTATCTGGAAAACAGAAAAGACCCATCCGCTCTGGTATAAGGCGCACGCTGTCTATAACCGCTCCTCCTCGGGCGGCGGAAAATGGGATATCAGAAGAAAGATACCCGATGCGTGGAAGATAAAATACGGCGAGCTCGCGTTTATGGTCAAGCCCATGGGCTTCAAGCATACCGGAGTTTTTCCGGAGCAGGCGGTCAATTGGGATATGACGGCTCAGATAATCAGAGACGAGCGCAGACCCCTGCGCGTGCTGAATCTTTTCGCCTATACGGGCGCGGCGACGGTTTCGGCTCTCAACGCCGGAGCGCACGTCACCCATGTAGACGCTTCAAAGGGCATGGTTGCCTGGGCTAAAGAAAACGCCGCCGTAAGCGGACTTTCGGAGCAGCCCGTGCGCTGGCTCGTTGACGACTGCATGAAGTTTGTCGAGCGCGAGATACGCCGCGGCAACAAATACGATATGATAATCATGGACCCGCCGTCATACGGAAGAGGACCGGGCGGCGAGGTCTGGAAGCTTGAGGATGCGGTGTATGACTTTGCGTCGCTGTGTACCGCCGTGCTGTCGGACGACCCCGTTATGGTGCTCATTAATTCCTACACAACGGGACTTTCCGCGTCCGTCATGCAGTATATACTCGGCAGCACCGTGTCGCCGCTGTTCGGCGGCAGGGTGACCTCCGATGAGATCGGTCTGCCCGTCACAGCCTCGGGGCTTGTTCTGCCCTGCGGCGCAAGCGCAGTGTGGAGAAGATAAGAATGAGCGAGAAGTTTATTGAATTTAAAAATGTAACCTATACCTATGAGCCGGAGGAGCAAGGCGAAGCCAAGCCCTCTCCGGCACTTTGCGATATAGACCTGACCGTTGAGCGCGGCGAATTTATAGCCGTCCTCGGTCATAACGGCTCCGGCAAGAGCACTCTTGCGAAGCTGACAAACGCCATATTGGTGCCCGAGAGCGGCACAGTCACCGTCGACGGGATAGACACCTCCGACGAGGACAAGCTGATAGATATCCGCCGCAAGGTGGGTATGGTGTTCCAGAATCCCGATAATCAGATAGTCGCCACCATAGTTGAGGACGATGTGGCATTCGGACCCGAAAATTTAGGCGTAGCTCCCGAGGAGATACGCAAAAGAGTCGACGGCGCGCTTAAGGCCGTCGGAATGTACGAGTACCGTCTGCGTGAGCCGCACAAGCTCTCGGGCGGTCAGAAACAGCGCGTAGCGATCGCGGGCATAATCGCCATGCAGACGGGCTGCATAGTGCTCGACGAGCCTACGGCCATGCTCGACCCGCGCGGCAGGCGCGAGGTCTTTGATACCGTGCGCCGATTAAACCGCGAGATGGGCATAACGGTTCTTTTTGTCACGCATTTTATGGACGAGGCGGTCAAGGCCGACCGAGTCATAGTTATAGATTCGGGGCGTCTCTGTCTCGACGGAACTCCGCGCGAGGTGTTTTCGCAGACTGAGCTTCTGCGCCGCTGCGGACTTGATGTGCCGCAGAGCACAGAGCTGTGCCACCGCCTTATCGAAAAGGGGATAGACCTGCCCGGCAATATTCTTGACGCCGACGAGTGCGTTGAGGCGCTTTCGAAAATAATGGAGGTGAGCCGATGACAATTCTTGAAACAGAAAATCTCACCCACTATTATGAAAACGGCATGGCGGGAGCCGTCGCCGCTATCGAGGATATAAACGTAAAGTTTGAAAAGGGCGAAATAGTCGGAATAATCGGTCATACCGGCTCCGGCAAGAGCACCCTTCTTCAGCATCTCAACGGTCTTTTGAAGCCCGATTCGGGCAGAGTTCTGCTTGACGGCGAGGATATCAACAAGGATAAGCGCACCCTGCGCGCCGCGAGATTCAAAGTCGGGCTTTGCTTCCAGTATCCCGAATATCAGCTTTTTGAGGAGACTGTTTATAAAGATATCTCGTTCGGTCCGAAGAATATGGGACTCGACGGCGACGAGACGGATCGCCGCGTGCGCCGCGCCGCAGAATTTGTGGGGCTTAGCGAGGAGCATCTGAAAAAGTCACCCTTCGACCTCTCGGGCGGCGAGAAGCGCCGTGCGGCGATAGCGGGCGTTATGGCCATGGAGCCGGAGGTGCTTATCCTCGACGAGCCTACCGCGGGTCTTGACCCGCGCGGCCGGGAGATAATCCTCTCGCTTGTGCGCACATACCGCGAGCAGACGGGGAGCACCGTAATTCTCGTCTCCCACAGCATGGAGGATGTCGCCAAAACAGCCGATAGAGTTCTTGTGCTCAACCGTTCCCGCGTTGCGATGTTCGGCACTGTGCCCGAGGTCTATTCGCGCACGGACGAGCTCGAAGAAATGGGGCTCTCCGTCCCGCAGATAACGAAGATTTTCAGAGCTTTGCATGACAGGGGCTTCGATGTCTCCCCGTCCGTGTTTACCGTCAATCAGGGCGCGGACGAGCTTATTCGCTATTTTGAGGGGAGGGGAATAATATGATAAGCGATATCACCATAGGCCAGTATTATTCCGGAACCTCCGTCATTCACCGCATGGATGCGCGCATGAAATTTGTGCTCACCATGGCGCTCATAGTCATTCTTTTTGTGTGCAGGAATTTCTATTCCTTGGCACTCGGGCTTGTCTTTGTCGTGGCTGCTCTGCTGCTCTCAAGGGTGCCGATGAAGATGATGTGGCGCAGCATAAAGCCGCTTGTCATTCTCATGCTATTTACCGCCGCTATCAATGTTTTCTATAACCGCGGCGGCGAGACACTCGTCTCGTTCTGGAAAATAACCATAACGACAACAGGCGTTTATACGGCGATATTCACCACCGTTCGTATAATCCTGCTCGTCGTCGTCAGCTCGCTGCTGACATATACTACCACGCCCACCATGCTCACCGACGGCTTGGAGCGTCTGCTCTCTCCGCTAAAGGTGATAAAGGTGCCCGTGCATACTCTCGCCATGATAATGACGCTCGCCCTGCGCTTTATCCCCGTGCTTATCGAGGAGATAGAGCGTATAATGAACGCGCAGAAGGCGCGCGGAGCGGATCTTGAAACGGGCGGGCTTATTAAGCGCGCCAAGGCGCTCATACCGATACTCATTCCGCTGTTTATTTCATCCTTCCGCAGAGCCTACGAGCTGGCGTTTGCCATGGAGTGCCGCTGCTATACGGGCGGCGAGGGCAGAACGCGCATGAAGCAGATGAAGCTTGCCGCGCGCGATTTCATCGCCCTGGGTATTACCGCCGCACTGCTTGCCGCCGTAATTGTCCTCAACCACTATCTCGGACATCTTATCTGATCGGAGTGAAGGCTTTGAAGAATCTGCTTTTTACCCTGCGCTATGACGGCACCGCTTATCACGGCTGGCAGGTGCAGGAAAATGCGAATACGGTTCAGCAGACCTTTCAGGACGCCGCCGAGCGAATCTGCGGAGTTCGGGATAATGTCATAGGCTGTTCGCGCACGGATTCGGGCGTTCATGCCGAGATGTACTGCTGCAATATGCGAACGGAGTCCCTGATTTCTCCCGAAAAGTGGAAGAACGCGATGAACGGCGTTTTGCCGCACGATATCGCCGTGACGGACTGCCGCGAAGTGCCGTTTGAATTTCACGCGCGCTATGACTGCTCCGGCAAGCGATATGTTTACAGAATCTGGAACGCGCAGGAGAGAAACCCTTTTATTTCAAGATATTCATATCACTATAAATATCCGCTCGATGCGGATTTCCTGAACCGTCAGGCGGCCGAAATGCTCGGAACTCACGACTTTTCGGCATTCTGCGCAGCAGGCGGCAGCACCGTAGATAATGTCCGCACGCTGACCCGTGCCGAGGTCGTGCGCCGCGGCGACGAGGTTCTCATGTACTTCGAGGCGGACGGTTTTCTATACAATATGGTCAGAATAATGGCGGGCACGCTCCTTGATATTTCGAGGGGGAGAATAGCGCCCGATTCGGTACGGGATATCATTTCATCGCTCGACAGAGACAGGGCGGGGGCTACCGCTCCGGCCCGCGGACTCTGCCTTGAGCGGGTTTTCTATAACGGCAAATACTGAACACGGGGGTGCGGCAGATGGCTGAGAAAAAGGTCAAAAAGAAAAATAGCTTTAAAAAGCTGACGGGCGGACTCTTTTTAAAGAAAAAGGCGGATAACCCCGCCCGAAACGGCAAGAAAAAGACAAAGCCCTCAAGGCGCGAGACGATAATCATTACCGTGATGACCGTCATTGCGGTCGGCGCAGTCGTCTTTTTTGCCGCGCGCTCGTTCGGCGGCATGAAGTATAACGACGTCGAGGACTCTGCGAAGCAGCTGATATCCGCGTCCGGCACGGGAGCGGGCTATCCCTATAAGATAAGCTCGAACGACGTGCTCGATATGAAGCCGTTTAAGTCGAATATCGCCCTGCTGACCCGCGATTCCGTTGTAGTGCTCAATTCCTCCGCCAAGGAAATAGCTCGCCTCGAGCATAACTATTCCGACCCCGATATGGCGGTCTATAACGGCAGAGCGCTGGTCTATGACCGCGCGGCGGGAAATTTTACGCTGATGAATTCGAGCAAGATTTTGGGCGACGGCAATACGGGCTCGCCCATCTATACCGCCGCCATGGGCAAGGACGGCACCTTGGCGTTCTCTTTAAAGACCTCCTCGGCTCAGAGCGAGCTTTGCGTCTATAACCATAAGCTCGAGAAGATTTTTGCATGGGAGTGCGCGCAGGAGAAGATATTCGATATCTCGTTAGCCCGAAACGGCAAGAGCGCCGCGCTGATACTTGTCGGCTCCGAAAACGCCGTTACATATTCGCGCCTTGTCGTTCTGAATTTCGGAAAAGACAACCCGGTAGTTACCGACATAAAATATGACAACACCCTGCTTTTTGACGTCATATATAATTCGAATACGAGCATAATAGCCTACTCGACCGATTTCAAAACGACCGTCTCCAAGTCGGGGCATAAGGAGGATTACTCCTTCGGGAGCAACACTTTGGCGCATGAGGCCGCGTCGGATTCCGGCAGAAGCGCCGTCGTGCTCTATGAATACGCCAACGAGGAGAAGCCGAAGGTAGCGGCCTTTGACAGGCGCTCAAAGCTCCTTTTCGAGCGCAGCTTCGACAAAAAAATCTATGCGCTCACCTGCACCGACAGATATGTAGCCGTGCTGTTTGACGACGGCGTGGAGCTGATATCCTCCGGCGGAAAGACCGCAAAAACCGTCTCCGCCGGCAAAAACGGAAAGAGAGTCATCTGCGCGGGAAGCGACGTATATGTACAATATGCGTCAAATATCACAAAAAATTAACAGCCGCTTAATAATAAAAGGTTTGCCACTGTGAATGGCGTGTGATATAATGGAAAAAACTGTGAACGGAGGGATGAGCCACGGATTTTTTAGTTGATATACTCATGGTCGCGGTCTTTGCCCTGTGCATTTTTGTCGGCGTCAAAAACGGGCTTATCCGTTCGGTGATAGGTCTTGTCGTGGTCGCCGTGTCCGCCGCGCTCGCCGTTTGGCTGAGCGAGCCGGTCGCAAACGGCATATATAATCTGTTTATAAAAGAGAGCCTTGAGACTGCCGTGGCGGCGCAGCTGCCCGATATGTCCTCGGCGAAGCTTACCTCGCAGAATGTGCAGCAGGTCATATCCTCTCTGCCAGCGGTTATCGTCAAGGCGGCTCAGAGCATGGGCGTCGATATTGCCGCGATATCCGAAAAGGCGGGCTCGATAGACCTCAGCGCTGCAAATATAGCAGCCGAAATCTGCGACAGCGTCGCAAAGCCGATAGCCGTCGCCGTGCTCCGAGTGCTGAGCTTTGCGGTTGTTTTCTTTGTCTGCGATTTAGTGCTCCAGCTCGTCGCAAGAGCTGTCTGCAAGCTGTTTGAGCTGCCTGTTATCCGCTCCGTCAACCGCGTCCTCGGCGGTGTTTTCGGAGCCTTGAAGGGCTTGTTTGTGGTTGTGTTTGCCTGCCTTTTGCTCGATGCAGCAGCGTCTCTGCTGCCCGGCACGCAGTTTGCCTCGGCGGTCGGCGCGTCTAAACTCGTAACTTTTATCGTATCAACCGATATATTTTCGCGGCTGATAACGGTTTAATATTTCCGTCCCGCACAGGGCGGAACATATTCGAGGAGGATAATTATGATTAAAAATCTGTTCAAGGGCTGTCTTACCGTCCCCAACCTGCTTTCGCTTATAAGAATCTTTCTTATACCCGCATTCGCCGTGCTCTACTATAAGGGACATATCGGTTGGGCGGTGCTCATGCTCGCGCTTTCGGGCATAAGCGATTTCCTCGACGGAAAGATTGCCCGCCGTTTCAATCAGGTCAGCGAGCTGGGCAAGATACTCGACCCCGTAGCGGATAAGCTGACCCAGATAACCATAGCGGTCATGCTCTATATAGAGTTCCGCAGCTGCAACGATCAGCTGATGCGCGCCTTCAGCTGGGTGTTCCTCGTGTTCCTTGCGAAGGAAGCGGTCATGGTTATCGGCGGAGGCATTATGATACTCTGCGGCATTAAGCCCGGCGCCGCCGAGATATACGGCAAGGTTGCAACCTTTGTGTTCTATTTTGTCATGCTCATTATAATCGGCTTCGGCCCCGAAATCGGCGCGTTCAAAAATTATTGGACTCTGCCCGACCCGCTTCTTATGGCACTTGTCATAATTTCGGCAGTACTTACTTTAGTCGCTTTTGCAAGCTATATGCCCGCAACCTACAGACAGTTTAAGGAAAAGCATCAGAGCAAGCAGGAGAAAAAGACCGAGAAATAATTGCGGCTGTGCAGGCTCCGACAAAGTAAAATAGAAACCCGGAGATTATTTAAATGAAAAAGATGATGTGTTCCAGGTGCGGCAAACGCCCTGCAATGTTCTTCATAACCAAGGTCGAGGGCAACGAGACCAAGCAGGAAGGACTCTGTATGAAATGCGCCATGGAATTGAATATTGGACCCATAAAGCAAATAATGGAGAGCATGGGCATCTCGGAGGACGAGGTGGATTCCGTCAGCGAGCAGTTCGACGAGCTGTTCGGTGAGGACGGAACAGGCTTCATGCCCGGCGGCGCGGGAACGCTTCCGTTTATGAATCAGTCCGAGCAGGATGATGACGATGAGGAAGACGAGACCGACGTTGAAGATGAGGATGACGGCGACGAGGGCGACGGGGACAAGCCCCGCGTCGGCCCGTTCGGCATTCCCGTTATCAACGCAAAGAACCCGAGCGAAAAGAAAAAGGGCAAGAAGAAAAAGGGGAGAAAGTTCCTCTCTCTCTATTGCACCGACCTCACCGAGAAGGCCCGTGAGGGTAAAATCGACCGTATAATCGGACGCGATAATGAGATCTACCGCGCGGTGCAGATACTCTGCCGCCGCTCGAAGAATAATCCCTGCCTCATAGGTGAGCCCGGCGTCGGCAAAACAGCCATAGCCGAGGGACTCGCTCTGCGTATAGTCAACGGCGATGTCCCCGCGAAGCTCGCCAAAAAGGAGATACACCTGCTCGACCTCACCGCCCTTGTCGCAGGCACTCAGTTCAGAGGCCAGTTTGAGAGCCGAATAAAGGGTTTGATAGACGAGGTCAAAAAAGAGGGCAATATAATCCTGTTTATCGACGAGGTGCATAACCTTGTCGGCACGGGTGATGCCGAGGGCTCGATGAACGCCGCAAATATCCTGAAGCCTGCCCTTTCGAGAGGCGAGATACAGATAATCGGCGCAACGACCTTCACCGAATACAGAAAATATATCGAGAAGGACGCCGCTCTTGAGCGCCGGCTTCAGCCGATAAAGGTCGAAGAGCCGTCGATAGAAGAGACCTATCAGATGCTCGTCGGCATAAAGGATTATTACGAAAACTTCCACAAGGTTACCGTGAGCGATTCGCTCGTTCACAGAGCCGTTGTGCTCTCCGAGCGCTATATAAACGACCGCTTCCTGCCCGATAAGGCTATCGACCTGCTCGATGAGGCGTGCACCTGCGCGAACCTCAGAAACAAGAGCATAAGCGATCTTGAGACCGCCGAGGAGGATCTCAGGCTCCTCAACGACCGTCAGCAGACGATGATGGAGGAGACGGAGAACACCGACTACGAGGGACTTCTCAAGGTCAAGAGCAGCATAGCCGCCAAGGAGAAGGATATCGAGGCGCTCAAGCCGCTTGCCGCAGACAACGCGGTGACGGAAAGCGACATCGCCAGAGTTATCCAGCTCTGGACGGGCATACCCGCCAACAAGATAATGGAGAGCGACCTTACCCGCCTTGCCGATATGGAGCGGCATCTCAAGGCTAAGCTCATCGGTCAGGATGAGGCAGTCGAGCTTGTCTGCGCCGCGATAAAGCGCGGCAGAGTGCAGATAAACCCGCGCCGCCGCCCGTCGTCGTTTATCTTCGTCGGTCCCACGGGGGTCGGTAAGACCGAGCTTGTAAAGCTGCTTTCTCAGGAGCTGTTTGATACTCCCGAGACGCTCATACGCCTTGATATGTCCGAGTTCATGGAGAAGCACTCCGTCTCGCGTCTCGTCGGCTCCCCTCCGGGCTACGTCGGCTATGACGAGGCCGGTCAGCTGACCGAAAAGATCCGCCGCAAGCCCTACGCCGTCATTCTCTTCGATGAGATCGAGAAGGCGCATCCGGATGTGCTGAACATCCTGCTCCAGATACTTGACGAGGGCAGAATAACCGACGCACAGGGCAGAACGGTCAGCTTCGAAAACACGATAATTATCATGACCTCCAACGCCGGCAGCGAACGCCGCGAGGGCGTCATGGGCTTTGCGAAGAATCAGAGCGATGCCAATAAAGAAAAGGCGCTCAAGGCACTCAGAGAGTTCCTGCGCCCGGAGTTTATCGGCAGAGTTGACGAGATAGTTGTCTTTAACGACCTGACTCCCGAGAACCTCGAGCAGATATCGAATCTCATGCTCTCCGAGCTTGTCGAGCCCCTGCGCGACAAGGGCATAGAGTTCACCTGGGATGAGAGCGTGCCTAAGCTTGTCGCCTCGATGTCCGAGGGCGGTCTGCGCGGAGCGCGCGACCTGAGGAACAATATCAGACGGCAGGTCGAGGATAAGATAGCCGGCGCAATAGTCGACCACGCCTCGTCTCCGCTGAGCGAAGTCCGGGCTCTTGTTGAGGACGGAAAAATAGTTATCGACGCAAAATGATAATCGGGGACTGTCGTGCGGCAGTCCCTTGTTTTATAAAAGTGAGGAGTACTATGGATATTTGTTTTATCTTCGCGCGGAATATCCGCAGTGAGCGCTATGAAAAAGCATATGTGGAGGCGGCACAATGAAAATTCTGACTTCATCGCAGATGTTTTCTGCGGAGCAGGCACAGGTAAACAGGGGAATGAGCTTTACGCGCCTTATGGAAAACGCCGGCAGCGCGTGCGCAAGGGAGATAAGAGAGCGCTTTGCCTCTCTTGAGCAGTCGCGCGGACTTGTGTGCGTGCTCTGCGGAAAGGGCAAGAACGGCGGCGACGGCTTTGTTATCGCACGCAAGCTTGCACTTGCGGGCTTTAATGTCGCCGTTACGGAGGCTTTCGGCGAGTCTACCGCCGAGGACTCTATACTCATGCGCGAAAAGGCGGTTGAAACAGGGCTTGTCCCGGAGTTCTTCTGGGGAGAGGATAACGCCCGAAAGTCAATAGAATCCGCTGCGGTTATAGTTGATGCCGTGTTCGGAACGGGCTATAAATACAGAGAGGACGAACGGGTATCGGAGGTCTTTGAGGCGGTCAATGCTTCGTCTGCAAAGGTCGTTTCAATCGATGTCCCGAGCGGACTCGAGAGCAATACGGGCGATGTGCCGGGACGCTCCGTAAGAGCGGATATCACGATAGCCGTGTCCTGCATGAAGCCCGTCCATGTGCTGAAGCCCGCGTGCGTGCTCTGCGGTGAAATAATAACCGTCGCAATAGGCATAGACGACGATGTTATTGACGGCATTGAGGGCGATACCCTCGCCGTGCTCACCCCGCCTCAGGCGAAAAAGCTGTTCCCGCGCCGCGGTCTTATGGCGAACAAGGGCACCTTCGGACGCGCTCTGAGCGTCTGCGGAAGCCGCAATATGCAGGGCGCCGCGGTGCTTGCCGCTTCGTCCGCACTGCGCAGCGGAGCGGGTCTTGTTACGGCCGCTTTCCCCGATGCCGCATATAACGCGATAGCCCCGAAGCTCACCGAAGCGTTGCTGCTGCCTTTGCCGTCTAACGAGTTGGGAACATTTTCCTCCGGCGCTGTTCCTGCTCTCCTTGAGCAGGCGGAGCAGTCCTCGGCGGTGCTCATAGGCTGCGGAATGGGGCTGAATCTGCATACGAAAGAGCTTGTCTCGGAGCTTGTTCGGAGCTGCACAAAGCCTATGATTATTGACGCCGACGGCATAAATGCGCTCGCCGCAAATATAGATATACTGAAAAATATCAAAGCTCCCGTTATTCTCACTCCGCATCCCGGCGAGATGTCCCGTCTGACGGGCATGAGCATAGCAGATATCGAGCGG
>ERZ507039.652-NODE-652-length-12988-cov-4.583701_pt1 | contig 12988 bp, 9 predicted proteins | sample MGYA00512872_ERZ507039 | MGnify/ENA metagenome assembly ERZ507039
ACCATAGTTGATTATTTATTAACAAACTCAATAAAAATTCTATTTTAGGAGGAATGATTTTATGTCAGTAAAAGTTGCGATTAATGGTTTTGGACGTATCGGTAGACTTGCATTCAGACAGATGTTCGGTGCAGAAGGATACGAAGTAGTAGCTATTAACGATTTAACAAGCCCAAAGATGTTAGCTCATCTTTTAAAGTATGATTCATCACAGGGAAGATATGTTGATTTCGGTGAGGAAGATCAGGTAACAGCTGATGATGAAGCAGGTACAATTACAGTAAAGGGTAAGACAATTAAGATCTACAAAGAGCCAGATGCTAACAACTGCCCATGGGGAGATCTTGATGTTGACGTAGTTCTTGAGTGCTCAGGTTTCTATACATCAAAGGCTAAGGCTCAGGCTCATATCAATGCAGGTGCTAAGAAGGTTGTTATCTCAGCTCCAGCTGGTAATGATCTTAAGACTATCGTATTCTCAGTTAACCAGGATACATTAACAGCTGATGATCAGATCATCTCAGCAGCTTCATGTACAACTAACTGTCTTGCACCAATGGCTAAGGCTCTTAATGACTATGCTCCAATCCAGTCTGGTATCATGTCAACAATCCACGCTTACACAGGTGATCAGATGATACTTGACGGACCACACAGAAAGGGCGATTTAAGAAGAGCTAGAGCAGGTGCTGCTAATATCGTTCCTAACTCAACAGGTGCTGCTAAGGCTATCGGTCTTGTTATCCCAGAGTTAAATGGCAAGCTTATCGGATCAGCTCAGAGAGTTCCAGTTCCAACAGGTTCAACAACAATCCTTACAGCAGTTGTTAAGGGTGCTGATGTAACAGTTGATGGAATCAACGCTGCAATGAAGGCTGCTGCTTCAGAGTCATTCGGTTACAACACAGATCCAATCGTTTCATCAGATGTTATCGGTATGAGATATGGTTCATTATTTGATTCAACTCAGACAATGGTATCAAAGATCGCTGATGATTTATATGAGGTTCAGGTTGTTTCATGGTATGACAATGAGAACTCATACACAAGCCAGATGGTTAGAACAATCAAGTACTTCGCAGAGTTAGCATAAGTTATTTCAAGCTATAATTAGCTTTTATAATGTAAGCTCATTTAAAAGTATTTATTAGACCTAATAGAGGGTCCGGTCTCCAAGGACCGGGCCCTTTTTTCTTCGTAGGAAGCAATTATGCGTTTCTATGTTCCCGCATAAGAGCGGGTAGGTAGCTGGGCAGAGGACAACTTATAGTTTTCTGTTCTATAACATTATTTAGGAGGAATTAGAAATGTCATTAAACAAGAAATCAGTAGATGATATCAATGTTAAGGGCAAGCGCGTGCTTTGCAGATGCGACTTCAATGTACCATTAAAGAACGGAGAGATCACAGACGAGAACAGACTCGTTGCAGCTCTTCCTACTATCAAGAAGCTTATCGCTGACGGTGGAAAGGTTATCCTTTGTTCACACCTTGGAAAGGTTAAGACTGAGGAGGACAAGCAGACTAAGACCCTTGCACCAGTTGCTAAGAGACTTACAGAGCTCCTTGGACAGGAGGTTAAGTTTGTACCAAGCCTTGAGGTTGTTGACGACACAGTTAAGGCTGCAGTTGACGCTATGAAGGACGGAGATGTAATCCTTCTTGAGAATACACGTTTCAGAGCTGAAGAGACAAAGAACGGAGAGGCTTTCTCTAAGGATCTTGCAAGCATCTGTGATGTATTTGTAAATGATGCATTCGGAACAGCTCACAGAGCTCACTGCTCAAACGTTGGTGTTGCTGGACTTGTTGACACAGCAGTAGTTGGTTACTTAATGCAGAAGGAGATCGACTTCCTTGGCAATGCAGTAGAGAACCCAGTTAGACCATTTGTAGCTATCCTCGGTGGTGCTAAGGTTGCTGACAAGCTCAATGTTATTTCAAACCTTCTTGAGAAGTGTGATACACTTATCATCGGTGGTGGTATGGCTTACACATTCCTTAAGGCTAAGGGATATGAGATCGGTAAGTCACTTGTAGACGATTCTAAGATCGATTACTGCAAGGAGATGATGGCAAAGGCAGAGAGCCTTGGCAAGAAGCTTCTTCTTCCAGTTGATACAGTTATGATCGAGGATTTCCCTAACCCTATCGACGATCCAAGCATCAAGACAGAGGTATTTGACGCTGACAAGATGCCTGCAGACAAGGAAGGCTGCGATATCGGACCTAAGACTATCGAGCTTTACTCAGACGCAGTTAAGACAGCTAAGACAGTTGTTTGGAATGGACCTATGGGTGTATTCGAGAACCCTGTACTTGCAGCCGGTACAAAGGCAGTTGCAGCAGCACTTGCTGATACAGATGCTACAACAATCATCGGTGGTGGAGATTCAGCAGCAGCAGTTAACCAGCTTGGTTACGGTTCAAAGATGAGCCACATCTCAACAGGTGGTGGAGCTTCACTTGAGTTCCTTGAGGGTAAGGAGCTTCCGGGCGTAGCAGCAGCTAACGACAAGTAATTTGTATATCACTGAGATATAAAGATTATACTGGTGGGTGCCGGTTCAGGCCGGTACTCATCAAAAAATACAAATATAAGAGGTAGATTACAATGGCAAGAAAGAAGATTATTGCAGGTAACTGGAAGATGAACAAGACTCCTAGCGAGGCTGTTGAGCTTGTTAACCTGTTAAAGGACTTAGTAAAGAATGATGACGTAGATGTAGTATACTGTGTACCAGCTATCGATATCGTACCAGTTGTTGAGGCAACAAAGGGAACAAACGTAGCTGTAGGTGCAGAGAACATGTACTTCGAGGAGAGCGGAGCTTACACAGGCGAGATCTCAGCAGCAATGCTTGTTGATGCTGGTGTTAAGTACGTTATCATCGGACATTCAGAGCGTCGTGATTACTTTAAGGAGGATGATGTTCTTCTCAACAAGAAGGTTAAGAAGGCATTTGAGGCTGGTATCACCCCTATTCTTTGCTGTGGTGAGTCACTTGAGCAGAGAGAGCTCGGTGTTACTATGGACTGGATCCGTCTTCAGATCAAGTCAGATCTCGCTGGCGTAACAGCAGATCAGGTTAAGTCAATGGTTATCGCTTACGAGCCAATCTGGGCTATCGGAACAGGTAAGACAGCTACATCAGATCAGGCACAGGAAGTATGTAAGGGAATCCGTGATCTCATCGCTGAGATCTACGATACAGATACAGCTGAGGCGGTAAGAATTCAGTACGGCGGTTCTATGAACGCTGGCAACGCTGCTGAGCTCCTTGCAAAGCCAGACATCGACGGTGGTCTTATCGGCGGTGCTTCACTCAAGGCTGATTTCGGTCAGGTTGTAAATGCCGGAAAGTAATTTTAAACAGGCCAAAATATATTAGTTTTAGATTAAATCTGATATAGAATATTGAAAGGGATTATCAAGTGCTTTATCACAAGGTAATCCCTTTTGTTTACGCTTAGAAAAACAAGGAGGTATATTTCAGGAACTAAGTATTGTTTTTATGAAATGGGGTTTGCCTTAAATTTATATTTCTATAGTTCGCAGGTGTTAGACCAGTATGTAATCTGAACTGTTCGGTAAAATAACTCTGACTTGGAAATGCGAGAGTCTGTGCTATCTGGGCAGGGCTATAATCAGAGTATATGAGCATGTTCCTTGCAGTATCAAGTTTTAGCATTTTTATATAATGTCCGATATTATCTCCGGTCTCTTTTTTGAACAGCCTTGACAGGTATGACGGGGTGAGATTGACACGTTTTGCCAGAAGTTCAACAGTGATCCTAGTATGCAGATGATCGTATATGTAGTCTATGCACTCTGCGACCGGTTTGGAGCATATGGAATTTTTCTTAAGGTTTCGCATTTTTTTTGCATAGTCGATGCACATGAACGCATGTAATTCAGATATATCCTCCACAGACTTCATTGTATCTGACTTTTTTATATAAAAATCACTGAGATTGTAAGCAGTTGCCACATCGAGACCACCTTCAATACAGTATCTTGCAACAAGGGCTGTTGTTATGACAAAATGATATCTTATGTTGTTGACCGGCTTTTCAGATAGTAAGCCGAGTCCTTTTTTATCCTTAAGTGGTGAGGCTTTACACAATTCTTTAACCTGTTCTATATCTCCATTTTGTATTATTGAGTAAAATTCAAGTTCAGGGTTATAGGGCGCTCTATTGGTTGAATCTTCGCGTCTTATAAATTCCTGGTAGAATATTTCCTTTGAGTATTTCATATGTGTATAAATCCTTTCCAGTAAATTGTGTCAGGGTAAAAATTTATATGTTATCAAAAGTTTATAAAAGTCTTACTTTACAACTCCTCTATAATATATCATGTAAACTATATAAAAAGCAATAAAACGATATATGGCAAATGTATAAGATGTTATTATCAAAATACTTTATAAAGATGCGACGTCGTAAATATTATTATTTTATTTTTGGAGAGGAGTATTTTATGAGAAGGTTAAAACAGCTTGTGGCTATGATACTTGTAGTTTGTATGTTGATCACTCTGTGTCCATCAGACGTTAGCGCTAGAACATCAAAAGCTGCGGTAAAGTCTGTAACTGTGACAAATCTTGTCACAAATAAACTTGTACTAAAAAAGGGTACAAAGTTTCGGGTGAAACCTAGAGTTGTAGTTACAGGTAAGATCAGCAAAAAAGTAACATATGTATCATCAAATAAGAAGATAGTTACAGTAGATAACAAGGGTGTTGTCAAAGCGGTAAAATCAGGAAAAGCGGTTGTAGCAGTGAAGAGTGCTGCAAACCCAAAGGTAATGTATAGGTTTAATGTTTATGTTGGGGTTCCTACGAAGACTGTTAAATTGTCTGCAAAGGCTGTGAACATGTTTAAAGGAACCAGCAGGACGTTAAAAGCTTCAATTGCTCCAAAGAATGCCACATATAAGAGAATTCAGTGGTCATCATCAGATAAAAGAATAGCAACAGTTTCCTCGAAAGGTGTTGTAAAAGCAGTTAAGGTTGGAAGAGTATATATAACTGCGAAGGCTATGGATGGAAGTGGCAAATATGCAAGATGTAAGATTACAGTAAAACAGCCAGTTACTTCTATCAAGCTTTCAGCGGCAACACTCACTATCACAGAGGGAAGCAGTAAAACTCTTACAGCTACTGTCGCTCCTGCATCGGCAACCAACAAGACGTTAAGTTGGACATCGAGCAATAAAAAGATTGCAACGGTTTCTGCAAAAGGCGTTGTGAAGGCTATAGCACCAGGTACAGCTACAATCACAGCAAAAGCTGCTGACGGTTCAGGAAAGAAAGCAACATGTAAAGTGACTGTAAATAAGAAGGTGACTGTAGAAAATAAATACGAGTCGCAGGGGTATAAACTTTTATGGCATGATGAATTTGACGGAACAGAGCTCAACCGTGATATTTGGAATGTTGAACTCCATGAGCCTGGCTGGGTCAATAATGAGCTTCAGTCATATGTTGATTCTGAAGATAATATAAAAGTCAAGAATGGCACACTTATTATAAGCTCAAAGAAAAAAGTGAATGAGGATGGTTCTATATCATATACATCGGGAAGAGTAAACACACAGAATAAGCAGGATTTCAAGTATGGCAGAGTACAGTTCAGAGCAAAGGTACCTACAGGTAAGGGCTATCTTCCTGCAGCATGGATGATGCCTACAAATGAGAGTCTGTATGGACAGTGGCCTAGATGTGGTGAGATAGATGTGATGGAGGTTCTTGGAGACAATACATATACAACCTATGGAACGATTCACTATGGCAATCCGCATTCAGAGTCACAGGGAAAATATACACTTTCAAATGGAAAGTCATTTGCGGACAGCTATCATGTATTTACATGCGACTGGGAGCCTGGAAAAATTACGTGGTATGTAGATGGAGTTAAGATGCATGAGGAAAATGACTGGTATTCTACAACTGCCGGAAAAGGTACAGTTACTTATCCGGCACCGTTTGATCAGCCATTCTATGTAATACTCAATCTTGCAGTTGGCGGCAATTGGCCAGGAAATCCGGATGCAGATGCAGATTATATTAACAGTGAGAGCTTATATGTTGATTATGTGAGAGTATACCAGAAGGAGTCTTATGACGAAAATGTGACAAAGCCAGAGCGTGAAGTTATAATTCGTGATCCGGATGAAAATGGCAATTATGTAATAAATGGTGATTTTAGTGAGACCGAGGATCTGGGAGATGCAGAAAACTGGATTTTTATGGCGCAGAATGGCGGCGAAGGAACAGCGGTCATCGAGAACAATACAATCAACATAAATACAATTGATGCAGGAACGGTTGATTACAGCATACAGTTGGTACAGCCTGATATTCCTGTAGAAAAAGGTGCCACATACAAGCTTTCATTTGATGCGTGGGCGGATGAGGCGAGAACAGGCATAATTGATGTCTCAGCGCCAACCAGATCATGGGGAAGATATCTTAAGGATACAAAATTTGATATGACAACAGAGAAACAGACATTTGAGTATGAGTATACGATGACTGATTCATCTGATGACAAGGGAAGAATAGAATTCAACTTCGGCAATCAGGGAAGCGTGGCTGGTGTACATATTGCAAATGTAAAGCTGGTAAAGACAAATCAGACTGAGATAGTTGACAAGAAGACGATCCTCGCTGATGGAAACCTAGTTTACAATGGAGAATTTCAGGAAGGAACAGGAAGACTTGGATATTGGACAGTCAGCAACAATTGCGGTGCTGAGTATAAGGTGACAGGTCTGTCTGACGGAAGAAGATTTTCATACAAGTCATTGGATGAGAGTATAGATGGCAACTTCGTATTATCACAGGATGAGCTTGCGTATGCCCCAAATACAAAGTATGTACTTAAATTTGATGCTGAGACTGCAACTGAGGGAAAGAATATAATTATCACTACAGGAGATTCAAAGTTTGCTGTAACTCTGGATAAAGGAATTAAGAATTATGTTTACAAGTTTGAGACCGGAGAAGAAGTGACTGACAGTTCAATCAGCATTGATTTTGGTAACAGCGGAGAAGTTCTGTTAGACAATGTGAAGATAATGCAGGATTCACTTCTTCTCAATGGGAACTTTTCAGCAGATTTTGCTGGATATGATGTGTATATAGACAGCAGTGCGGATGCAGAGTCTGTTGTGGACAGCCAGAAGGAGGACAATGCTGCTGACTTCACAATAAAGAATTCAGGTGACCAAAACTGGAAGATACAGCTCAAGCAGAATAATATCAAGCTTGAGAAAGGTCAGTGGTACAAGCTTTCATTTGATATAAAGAGCTCTGTGTCGAGAACTGTTCAGTACGCGATACAGAGAGATGGAAGCACGCATAAGGATAGTACAGGTGCAGAGGACTGGACACCATATGTTCAGGAAACAGTAAAGCTTGATGCATACGATCAGGCTGATCAGAAATATATGACTGTTTCAAACACATTCCAGATGGCCTGTGACACAGACGAAGAGAGTATTTTCAATATTGCACTTGGCGCAGGCGGAGAAAATGGTTCGGCAATTACTGATCAGCATAGAATCTGTATTGACAATATTGTTCTTGAAAAGACTTCAGCTCCAGAGATAGATGTGCCTGTAGGCAAGAATCTTATCACAAATTCAGAATTTGAGATGAGTGAGGATGGTAGCCTTGCCGGTTGGGAAAATGCAGTAACTGCTCCTGGAGATGCCACATTTGAGGCTGGAGATGGAAAGATCACATACAGTGTTGAAAACGTGGGTGAGGCAGACTGGAACATCCAGCTTAAGCAGATGGGATTATCTCTTGAGCAGGGCGAGTCATATACTCTTAAATGTACATTGGTTTCTGATGTTGATAGAGTTGTGAAGGTTGCTGTTATGACTCCTTCAGCCGGATATGCATGGCATGGCGGTGAAGATGTAGTTCTTACAGCTGGTGAGGCTAAGGATGTAACACTCACAATTACACCTAAGGAAGAAGTTTTCACAGATGGTATCACTGTTGATACAGGTGCCGGATTATTCTTCTCAATGGGATATGTTGAAGGATACACACTTGGAGCACATACAGTTTCTATATCAAATGTATCATTTGTAAAAAATTAAATTTGACCCCTAAAAATAATATATACCCTTAGGCAGCGGCGGATCGTCGCTGCCTTTTTCATTGTGGCCATAGCAGGATTTTGGTGAATTTTTAAATGATTTGACAGTCAGAATGGGTGTTTGTATGATATAATGAGCATTGCGACGGATGCGCTTGCGCAAGCCGTCATAATGCGAATGCCTGCATGGAGCCGGTAGGCGACATGATAAAATAAAACATGATTTTCCCCAAATAATAATGAAAGGATAAAATGGTATATAAATTTATGAAAAAACTTATCTCATGGAACGTAAATGGAATAAGGGCATGCGCCGGTAAAGGCTTCATGGACTTTTTTAACAGCATAGATGCAGACATATTTTGTATACAGGAGTCCAAGATGCAGGAGGGACAGCTCACACTTGATATGCCAGGATATTATCAGTATTGGAACTATGCGGATAAGAAGGGATATTCAGGTACGGCTATTTTCACAAAAGAGAAACCTTTGAGTGAAACAAAAGGTATAGGCATAGATGAACACGACCATGAGGGTCGTGTCATAACACTTGAATATGAGAACTTCTACATGGTGACTGTATATACACCAAATTCACAGAACGAGCTTGCAAGGCTTGATTACCGGATGAAGTGGGAGGATGATTTCAGAGCATATCTGAAAAAGCTTGAGGAGAATAAGCCTGTTATAGTGTGCGGCGATATGAACGTGGCTCACAATGAGATAGATCTGAAAAATCCAAAGACAAACAGGAAGAATGCGGGATTTACTGATGAGGAAAGAGAGAAGATGACGGTGCTTCTAGATGATGGCTTCATCGACACATTCAGATATTTTTATCCGGATCAGGAAAATATATATTCATGGTGGTCGTACAGATTCAAGGCAAGGGAGAAGAATGCAGGTTGGCGTATCGACTATTTTCTCACATCTGAGAGTTTGAAGGACAAGCTTGTCGATGCTAAGATACACACTGATATCATGGGATCTGATCACTGCCCGGTTGAACTGGATATTGACCTGTGATTTGAGTTGGATTTGAACTTGAAAAATAGGCATTATATAAGTATAATCTCAAATGAGTGAATTATGATTAAGAGGCATTTAGCCGGAATAAATAAAAAGGAGAAAAATTATGAGTAAGAAACCAGTAGTTTTAATGGTCCTCGACGGATATGGTCTCAGTGACAAGACAGAGGGCAATGCAGTAGCACTTGCAAAGACACCTGTTATGGACAAACTTATGGCTACAGCACCATTTGTGCAGGGCGCAGCTTCAGGACTTCCTGTAGGACTTCCAGACGGTCAGATGGGCAATTCAGAGGTAGGTCATATGAATATCGGCGCAGGCCGTATCATATATCAGGAGCTTACAAGAATCACAAAGGCAATCGCTGATGGAGATTTTTTTGAGAACGAGGAGATGCTTGCTGCAATAGAAAACTGCAAGAAGAACAATTCAGATCTTCATCTCTGGGGACTTCTCTCAGATGGTGGTGTTCACAGCCACAATACACACCTTTATGCGATCCTTGAGCTCTGCAAGAAGCAGAACTTTGAGAACGTATACGTTCATCCATTCTTCGATGGAAGAGATACACCGCCTGCATCAGGTAAGGGATACCTTGAGGAGCTTATCGCAAAGATGAAGGAGATTGGTGTAGGTAAGGTTGCATCTATGTCAGGCCGTTACTACGCAATGGACAGAGATAACAGATGGGACAGAGTAGAGCTTGCATACAAGTCACTTGTAACAGGTGAGGGCGTTCAGGCTGAGGACCCGGTTGCAGCTATGCAGGAGTCATATGACAAGGAAGTATATGATGAGTTCGTTCTTCCTACAGTAATCACAGAGAATGGTAAGCCTGTATCACTTGTTAAGCCAAATGATTCAGTTATATTCTTTAACTTCAGACCAGACAGAGCCCGCGAGATCACCAGAGCATTCTGCTGTGATGATTTTGATGGATTTGAGAGAGCAAATGGCCGCATGCCACTCACATATGTATGTTTCAAGGACTACGACGAGTCAATACCTAACAAGCTTGTAGCATTCAAGAAGGAAGAGATTGACAACACATTCGGTGAGTACCTTGCAGCTAAGGGCCTCAAGCAGCTCAGACTTGCTGAGACAGAGAAGTATGCTCATGTAACGTTCTTCTTCAACGGCGGTGTTGAGGAGCCTAACAAGAACGAGGACAGAATCCTTGTAAAGTCACCTGCTGTAGCAACATATGACCTTCAGCCAGAGATGAGTGCTCCAGAGGTAAGCGAGAAGCTCAATGCAGCTATCCTTGGTGGCGAGTATGATGTGATCATCATCAACTTTGCAAACCCTGATATGGTTGGTCATACAGGTATTATCCCAGCAGCTATCCAGGCTGTAGAGACAGTTGACAAGTGCGTTGGCGCTGCTGTAGAGGCAATTGATAAGGTTGATGGTGTTCTCTTTATCTGTGCTGATCATGGTAACGCAGAGCAGATGATCAACTATGAGACCGGTGCTCCACATACAGCTCATACAACTAACCCTGTACCATTTATCCTTTACAACTATGGTGAAGATGTAGAGCTTCGTGAGGGCGGATGTCTTGCAGATATCGCACCTACACTTCTTGAGGTTATGGGACTTCCTCAGCCTAAGGAGATGACAGGTAAGTCACTTATCGTAAGAAAGTAATAAAAGATGATGTGCGATGAGCGATGACAGCAAATGTAGATATATGTCATATCAATCATGCGAGAAACAATAAATAAAAGATACGGCACCGAATTATAATATAAGTTTGTTATGATCGGTGCTGTATTCAGTTGGGAGGATACATATGAAGAAGTTTTTGGAAGAGTTTAAGGAGTTTGCCCTTAAGGGAAATGTGATGAGTCTTGCAATCGGTGTTATCATTGGTGGAGCGTTCCAGTCATTGGTTACATCTTTTACAGACTGTTTCATCACACCAATAATCAACAGTATCGGTGGAGCAGAGATTGGTGGACATTTTCAGATATTCCATACAGGACAGTATATCGAGTATGGAGCGTTTATTTCAGCAGTTATAAACTTCATAATCATGGCATTTGTTATATTTGTCATCATGAAGGGAATCAATGCGATCATGGATCTTGGTAAGAAGAAAGAGGAGGCAGCTCCTCTCACAAGAAAGTGCCCATACTGTATGGGTGAGATAGATATCAAAGCAACAAAGTGTATGCATTGTACATCTGATGTACCTCCTGCCCAGGAGTAGATCAGGTCTGACCTGGATCAGTGCCAGCGTAGGGATACATACAGCATAAAAAAAGCGGCTGTGCCTTATGGTATGGCCGCTTTTCGTCAAAAAAGATTAGCAGATAAACAACAGAGTATATATAAAGGAGATAGAAAAACATGATAAAAGAGTGCCTTGAAAATGTGAGAAAGAATGTACCTCTGGTACACAATATAACAAACTATGTAACTGTAAATGATGTGGCAAATGTCATTCTGGCGTGCGGTGGAAGTCCTATCATGTCGGATGATGAGGGTGACGTGGAGGATATCACAAGTATATGTGGTGGTCTGAATATCAACATAGGAACACTTAACAAGAACACTATTCCATCAATGTACCTGGCAGGGAAGAAGGCAAATGAACTTGGACATGTTGTACTTCTCGATCCTGTTGGAGCAGGAGCAAGTAAGCTCAGAACTGATACGGCTGTTGGACTTATGAAGGAGATTAGATTTGATGTTATAAGGGGAAATATCTCTGAGATCAAAACTCTGGCATATGGTTCCGGCAGCACAAAGGGTGTTGATGCCGATGTGGCAGATGCGGTTACGGAGGATACGCTTGATAATGCAGTGGCATTTGTCAAGAAGCTATCTGCTGAAACGGGATCTATCATAGCTGTAACAGGCGCAATAGACCTTGTTGCGGACAGCGAGAAATGTTATGTAATCAGAAACGGCCGTCCTGAGATGGGTAAGATCACTGGAACAGGCTGCCAGCTCTCAGGAATGATGACAGCATATGTTGTGGCAAATCAGGACAACAAGCTTGAGGCTGCTGCAGTGGCTGTCATGGTCATGGGACTTGCTGGGGAGATCGGTTATTCCCATCTGCAGGCATTTGAGGGGAATTCAACATACAGGAACAGGATAATCGACGCCATATACAATATGGACGGGGATACACTTGAACAGGGCGCAAAGTTTGAAATCAGATAATTGACGGAAGTCTAATAATTGCCTGGATCTGCATCAGATCGGGATCGAAATATATAGGAAGGACGGATAGTATGATAAATTGCAGTGAGAAAGAGCTCTTGCTCTACGCAGTAACTGACAGACACTGGCTTGGTGAAGAGACTCTGTATGATCAGGTAAAGAAGGCACTTGACGGCGGTGCAACATTTGTACAGCTCAGGGAGAAGAAGCTCGACAGAGAAGACTTCCTCGCTGAGGCGAAGGAGATACAGAAGCTTTGTAAGGAATATGGAGTTCCATTTGTCATCAATGACGAGGTCAGCATAGCAAAAGATATAGATGCTGACGGTGTACACGTGGGACAGAGTGATATGGAGGCCATGGACGTCAGAAAGATACTCGGTCCTGACAAGATACTTGGAGTGTCTGCACAGACTGTCGAGCAGGCGATTATAGCGGAAAAGCACGGCGCAGATTATCTTGGTGTAGGAGCAGTGTTTACAACAGGTTCAAAGGATGACGCGGACGATGTGAGCCATGAAACTCTCAAGGCCATTTGTGAGGCGGTGTCCATACCGGTCATTGCCATAGGCGGCATAACAAAGGATAATGTGGCCGAGCTTGCGGGCTCCGGAATATGCGGTGTGGCAGTTATAAGTGCCATATTCGGACAGAAGGACATAC
>ERZ507039.659-NODE-659-length-12920-cov-3.434124_pt1 | contig 12920 bp, 10 predicted proteins | sample MGYA00512872_ERZ507039 | MGnify/ENA metagenome assembly ERZ507039
GGATTCCAGCCAGACAGCAAGCTTTGCATGTTAAGAGAACTTTCTGATCAGGCCGAGATCGTCATCGTCATCAGTGCCGAAGACATTGAAAAGAACAAGATCCGCGGTGATCTTGGTATCACCTATGATTCCGATGTACTTCGCCTGATGCAGATTTATCAGGGACTGGGGCTTTATGTCGGAAGCGTTGTTATTACCAAATATAACGCTCAGGAAAGTGCTGAATTATTCAAAAACCGCCTGGAAAAACTGGGTATCAAAGTGTACCGCCACTACCTGATCCCTGGCTACCCTACAAATGTACCATTTATTGTAAGTGACGACGGATATGGAAAAAATGATTATATTAAGACAAGCCGTCCGCTGGTCGTTGTAACTGCACCAGGACCTGGAAGCGGTAAAATGGCAGTCTGCCTGTCCCAGTTATATCACGAACACAAACACGGAATCAAAGCCGGATACGCCAAATTCGAAACATTCCCAATCTGGAATATCCCGCTGAAGCATCCGGTAAATCTGGCATATGAAGCAGCTACTGCTGACTTAAATGATGTGAACATGATCGACCCGTTCCATCTGGAAGCATATGGTGAGACTACTATTAACTACAACCGTGACGTTGAAGTTTTCCCTGTTCTTCAGGCTATGTTTGAAAAGATCATGGGCGAGTGCCCTTACAAATCTCCCACAGATATGGGCGTTAATATGGCCGGTAACTGCATCGTTGATGATGAAGTCTGCAAGGAAGCTGCACGTCAGGAGATCATCCGCAGATATTATAAGAGCATGGAAGCTCTGATTCGCGGAACAGGCCGCGAAGAAGAAGTTTATAAGATTGAGCTTCTGCTGAAACAGGCTCATGTGACCATCGAAGAACGCAAGGTGGTTCCTGCTGCGCTGAAACGTGAAGAAGAAACAGGTGCACCTGCTGCTGCCATGGAACTTCCTGACGGACGTATTGTTACAGGTAAGACCTCTGAACTTCTTGGTGCATCTTCAGCACTGCTTCTGAATGCACTGAAAGAACTGGCAGGAATTGAGCATGACAAACATGTTATCTCTCCGGAAGCATTAAAACCAATTCAGGCGCTCAAGACAGAATACCTTGGAAGCAAAAATCCAAGACTTCACTCTGATGAAACTCTGATCGCGCTTTCCATCAGTGCCGCAGATAATGAAGATGCGAAGCTAGCCCTGCAGCAGATTCCGAAATTAAAAGGCTGCCAGGTTCATACTTCCGTACTTCTGTCTCAGGTGGATATCCTGGAGTTCCGTAAGCTCGGTGTTGAACTTACCTGTGAGCCGAAATCTGAGCATGCTAAGAAACTGCAGAAATAATTTCTGAAATGGTTTTCAAATAGCAGCAGAAAACTCTGAAAATCCACAATATCTATATAATGATACAAGAAAGAATCCTGCCTGAACATATGACAGTTTCATATGAACAGGCAGGAATTTTTTATTTCTCTATAATCTCAATCGCTCTGTCCGGATAGTTTGTAATGACAGCTTCTGCGCCTGCATCTTTTACCAGCTGGATGTGTTCTGGTTTGTTGGCAGTCCATACGTGCATTTTGAGTCCGGCGCGTTTGACTTCTTCCATGAACTGTGGGTATTTCAGGTGGTAAACTGCAGGGTGTACGGCGTTGATTCCGAGATTTTTGGCGTACATGGCTGGATTTACCCATCCGTCGCTGAAAAGGATTCCGGTCTGTACATGGTCGTCCAGTTGTTTTAACTGTAACAGGCTGTAATGGTTAAAGGAGGAATAGATCAGCTGGTCTTCCATGTTCATTTCTTTTACCATTTTCAGGATTTTCTCTTCCATTCCCGGATAGAAGCAGATGCTGTTCTTTAATTCAATGTTTACCATCATGTCTGTAGTGCGCATGAGGTCCAGCACTTCTGCCAGAGTTGGGACGCGATAGATTCCTGTTGGTTCTGCGGAAGTGCTGACTTTTAATTCTTTTAACTGAGCCGATGTCATATCTTTGATTAGTCCAGTACCGTCTGTGACACGGTCTACAGTTTCATCATGCATTACGATTAGTTCACCGTCTGCGGAGGTATGTACATCCAGTTCGATTCCGTCTGCGCCCTGTCTGATGGCAAGTTCAAATGCTTCCAGAGTATTCTCAGGTCTGTATCCGCTGGCACCCCTGTGTGCCCATACTTTTGTTGTTCTCTTTGTTGTTTCTGTCATTTCCATATGCCTCTCTTATATAAAATTCATTTACAATATCCCCCAATAATATATTTCACCTTTTCCATCTCCGCTTTTTTGCAAAATACCCGGACAGCCAGGCTGTCATATTGTGGAAATTACCGTAAATCTTCATAAACAGGGAACCGCATACGCAGCCCCCTGTCCTCATTTAAGTATAAATATTTTTCCTGTGAATGATTATAACACTTCTCAATATACTGTTATCAATATTTTTATTCATTCAGCAAGTTATAATCTTCGATGGATTTGTTCATATCAGAAGCCATTTTGCTCACCGCATCCTCTGCAGATTCTTTTCCGTTGAGCATATTCTCAATCTCTGTTTCTACAATCGCACGTGCTTCCGGGAATACACTGAGAAGTGCACCTGCATATTCCGGTGCAGAATCATGAAGCTGGTCAATGGCTGTCTGGAACTGTGGGTATTTTGCAATGTTGTCTTTGAATACCTGCTCGTCATGTGCTGCTGTTGTTACAGGGAAGTATCCTGTCTGTGCATTCCAGTATGCCTGTGATTCCGCAGATACCAGATATTTTACAAATTCCCATGTAGCTGCTTTCTTTGCATCATCCTGGTTGTCAAGCATCCAGAGAGAAGCACCACCGATGGATACACCACCTTTATCATCATCTGTAATGGATGGGAAGTATGCGGTACCTACTTCAAAGGAACCGTTTACATCCTGCAGAATCTGTTTCAGGGACGCTGTGGAACCTAATGTCATAGCTGCTTTTCCGGAAGAGAAATCTGCAAGTCCGGAATCTCCGCCTCTTCCTACGTTTGGTGCATAGCCTGCGTCATAAAGTTTCTTCCACTCATTAAGAATATTCAGTGCACCTCCGTTTTCATCGAATGCAACCTTTGTAGCTGCTGCCTCACGTCCGTTTCCGTTATCTACATATGGCAGACCCTGTTTGCACATAAACTCTTCGAAAAACCATCCATATATTCCCATGGATAATGCTTCTCCCGCACCGCCTTTGTTTACAAGGTCATCTGCAACCTCTGCGATTCCCTCAAGGCTTGTAGGTACCTCTGTCACACCTGCTTTGTCAAACATATCCTTATTGTAATAAAGAATCGGTGTAGAGGAGTTAAATGGCATGGAATATAATTTATCATCTACTGTATAATAAGCTGTGATATTTGGTTCCAGATCAGATACATCATATCCTTCGCTGTCAATCATGTCCTGCATTGGGATCACCCATCCGGAATCGATCATGAAACGGGTTCCGATATCATAAATCTGCACCAGATCAGCTCCCATATTTCCAAGCTGGGCACTTTTTAACTTATTGATCTCATCGTCATATTCTCCCTGATACTGAGAATCCACTTTAATTCCATATTCATTTTCCTCATTAAATTTATTCACCAGATAGTCCAGTGCTTCCCCGTTGACACCGCCCATTGCGTGCCAGAATGAAATCGTTGTTCCCTCCGGAATGTCTGCCTTTTTCTCTGCTGCCATGCAGGTAGTTGGAAGAATTGCGCTGAATACTGTTGCTGCTGTTAATAATACTGCGAGTTTACGCTTCATAACTTACCTCTTTCTTTTCATGTTGTTTGTTTTTGTTTTCTCTATTTCTCAGCCTTTTACGGCACCTGAAAACATACCTCGGATCAGCTGCTTCTGTCCTGCAATGAATATGGAAATGGACGGAAGGATGATCAGCACTACGCCTGCGATCATCAATGTAATAGACTGGGAGTCTACGCTGTCCAGCATACCGATACCAATCTGCACAGTACGCATCTTGTCTGATCCTGTCACAAGTAATGGCCACATATACATATTCCATGCATTAATAAATGTGTACACTGCCATAGCTCCCATTGCTGATTTGGTCAGCGGCATCAGAATCTGCCAGATAAATCGCAGATTGGAGCAGCCGTCAATCTTCGCTGATTCATACAGCGAAATCGGAAATGTAAGATAAAACTGTCTGAACAGGAAGATTCCCATTGCAGATGTGAGATAGGGCACGATCAGTACCTGATAGGAATCCAGCCAGTTCCATCCGCTGACTGTCAGGTAATTGGAAATAATCGTTGCCTCTCCCGGAATCATCATAGTTGCCATCACCAGCATAAACAGCACATTTTTTCCTTTGAAATCCAGAAAGGAAAAGGAAAACGCTGCCAGTGAACAGGAAATGATCTGTCCGAAAGTGATGAGACCTGCTACCAGGAAAGAGTTTACTACAAAACGAACCAGCGGAACCTTCTGCAGTGCCTGTCGGAAATTCTCCAATGTCGGATGTTTGGGCAGGATATTCATATCCAGAGTAAAAAGTTCACCGGATGACATAAATGCAATACTTACTGCGTATAAAAGAGGCAGAAGAACAATTAACGCCACGACAATATTTAATGCAATGTGTCCGGCAGTTCTGGCCACTCTTTTATATTTCTGCTGTGCCAGCATTTTTGCTTTTGCTTCCTGAAACCTCTGGCGTTCCAGGGCCATCTGTTTTTCTTTTTCAGCAGTGATGCTGCCTAACTGTGACATTAATATTTCACTCCTTTTTTCTCAATTTTAAACATTACCAGAGTAAGTACCAGCACGATCAGGAAAAGTACCACTGACTGAGCTGCTGCACTTCCGAAACGATAGTTAAAGAAGGCATCTCTGTAAATGGAATACACGATCAGGTTTGTGGATTCTCCGGGACCACCCTGTGTCAGAATCTTGACCTGTCCGAATGACTGGAATGCCTGAATGATGTTTACCACTAATGTGTAGAACATCATTGGTGCCAGTCCCGGAAGTGTCAGGCGGTAGAATTTCTGGAATGAACTTGCGCCGTCTACGGAAGCTCGTTCATAAATAGTTTCATCAATGTTACTTAATCCTGCTGAAAAATACAGGAAGTTGATTCCACTGTTAAGCCATGCAGTAAGAACTGCTACGCAGATCAGTGCGTATTTCGGATCACTGACCCAGTTGATATCCAGATGAAAAATCTTATTGATGATTCCTACGGATGGATGAAGCATGATCTTGAAAATCATTGCTGCTGAACTGGATGCGATTGCCATTGGCAGTGCATATGCAGTACTGAAAAAACGGATTCCCGGAAATGTTTTGTTGCAGAGGACTGCTGTTGTAAGTCCCAGGATCATACTGACTGCAACTACGATCACAACAAAGATCAGGGTAACTGCCAGACTGTTCCAGAATGAGGATGACTGTAATAATTCTTTGTAGTTGCCAAGTCCTACGAATAGTTTTGCCTGTCCCATCTTATTCGTTTTAAAAAGACTTAAGTATAAAGTCTTAAAAAACGGGTAGAATAAGAAGATTCCAAAGATCAGAAAGCTTGGAAACAGGTATGCGTAGGCACCTGTGTTTTTTAACTTCTTCATGTATTGAACACCTTTCCTGTTTTTATGAGTTTTATATTGAACTTTTGAACAATATCATTGCTTATGAAAACATCCCTTTTCTCAGAGTGATATTCTCCTGAGTTTCCAGATCAAATGCTGAAATGTATGCCATATCGATCCAGAGTGTTACTTTATCGCCTTTATCAAGCAGACTGTCACCGGAAACTTTTGCACAGCAGTCCTGACCATCGTGATTGAAATGAAGGATTACTTCTGCCCCAAGCAGTTCTCTGGCTGTGACTGTGACTTCCATTTTCCACTCACCTCTGGTATCTGCTTCTGCCGGTTTTTCCAGGAAATGTTCCGGACGGATTCCGAGTTCAATATTTCTTCCAACATAGCCCTGTCGCTTCAGGATTTTCCATAAGAAATCCGGAATGGGGATGTCGCCATCGTTCTCTGTACGGAATGTAGGGATTCCTACCTTTTCCATTACCAGACCTTTAATAAAGTTCATAGACGGAGAACCTATGAATCCTGCAACAAACCTATTTATCGGATAATCATACAGGTTCTGCGGAGTATCTGCCTGCTGCACTACGCCCTGATTCATCACTACGATCCTATCTCCCAGAGTCATTGCTTCTGTCTGATCATGAGTAACGTAAATAATGGTGTTTCCAAGGACTTTGTGAATACCTGCAAGTTCTACCCTCATCTGGGTACGAAGTTTTGCATCCAGATTGGATAATGGCTCATCCATGAGAAGTATTTTCGGCTCACGAATGATGGCATTTCCGATGGCTACTCGCTGACGCTGACCGCCTGAAAGATTCTTTGGTCTTTGTTTCAGCAGATTTTCCAGTCCCAGAAGTTCTGCTACATGATGAACCTTTTTATCAATCTCTTTTTTCGGTACTTTTCTTACCTGCAAAGAGAAAGCAATGTTATCGTAAATATTCATCTGTGGATAGAGAGCATAGCTCTGGAAAACCATTGCAAGGTCGCGCTCTTTTGGTTCCAGATAGTTGACCAGTTTGTCTCCGATCCATAATTCACCGTCGCTGATATCTTCCAGTCCTGCAATCATTCGAAGTGTGGTTGACTTTCCGCATCCGGACGGACCAACGAAAACTACCAGTTCTCCTTTTTCTATTTCAAGATTAAAATTCTTTACTGCCTGAAAGCCGTTTTCATAGCTTTTGCAGATGTCTCTTAATATGATTTCCGACATTTGATTTTCTTTCCTCTCCTGCTTTTGCAATTAATATTTTTCACTGATATTTTGGGGTCGGGCTGTTTTGGCAATGTAATACCTTTTCAGTTATCTTTATGAAAAATATCCGGCAAGTTTCCCCAGTGACTGGCACCGGAAACCGTTTTTCCATTCTTCTGCACTGGCTTCGCCTGTCAGTACCAGACAACTGTCAATGCCTGCCCGTTTCCCGCATTCCATATCTGTATAGATTCTGTCACCGATAAGCAGGGTCTGTTTCGGAGTGCATCCTGTTTCTTCCAGACAGGCATATACCATTCCGGGTGCAGGCTTACCGATATATTCCGGTTCTCTGCCAACAGATGCCGTAATCATCCGGCAGATGGAACCGCAGTCCGGTACCATTCCGAAATCAATGGGGCAACGCAGATCCGGATTTGTTGCAAACCAGGGAACCTTTGTCTCTGTGAGCTGTTTGCAGACCTGAACCAGTTTCTCGTAGGTAAGCTCTGTATCATAAGCGCAAAGTACGCAGTCTACATCATCCCCTGCCTGATCAGTGATGTTCAGGCCTGCTTTTCGCAATTCGCTGCAGTAGGTTTCGGTAGCTGCTACCAGAATTTTCTCATTTCCGTAATATTTCTTCATGAAATCTCTGGCGTAAGTTCCTGCAGTGATAAATTCCTCTTCCGTAGTTTCAATTCCCCAGTCATGAAACTGCTCTACATAATCACTGGCTGCTTTGGACGAGTTATTTGTCAGAAAACGGAAAATTCCACCGTTTTCTTTTACTGTCTGAAGAAAGTCTGCTGCACCCGGAAGAAGTTCACTTCCCAGAGCAACAGTTCCGTCAATATCCAGGAGGAACAGCTTTTTTTCTTTTATCATTGATGCAAGATTGTTCTGCATATTGATATTTCTCTCCTCTTTTTGAGCTATATTTCTTTTTATTGTCATTGCACTGTCCACCGACTTTTTGCGTTTGACACTAAAGTGTGTTTGAAAAATGCTTTCCGCAAGATGTATGTCACAGTTTGTGAGAATGATTTTTCAAATACGCTCTGGCATTATTATAAAAACTTTTTGGCATCACCAACAATCTTATTTTGGTCAAATGAATGTTAAATGCGCATAAAAAAATCACGACTGTTCGCCGTGATTTTTTTACATTTTGATTTTATTGCTGTTGTCTTAATTATCTGTTTCTGCCTTTGTTTCTGCATTATTCATGCATTGGATATGAGTTTTTTTCTCATTTTACTTAGATTTTATTTGTTTAATTTACAGAGATTCCGGTCTTTCTATCTCATAGTTGGACCAGTCATCGACTGTAGTAGATGCAGATGTATCTGCGCTGTCCTGATAGGAGCCTACTGTGATTGTGTAGTCACTGTCACCCTCTACATAAGTTGTTCCGTCTGTACCTACGATGGAAACTGTTTTGCCGTCTGCATCTGTGATGGTTCCTGCGTTTGACAGGGATGTAATGATGCTGTCGCCGGTTACTGTCCATGTAGAATCTTTGTCAATTACTACGTTACAATATCCGTCTCCACCGTTTCCTGCGTTGGATTCGTCATTGACAAACGCACCTTCCAGTGTGCTGCCGTTAGTCATGTAGAAATCAAGGTCACTGATGGAATCCCAGATTACATTTCCTTTCATATCCTGGCTGTCTGCTGTGAAATTGCAGTCAGATCCGTTGGCACCGCTCTGTCCCCATCCACGCTGGTTGTTGTTTCCTGTACACTGCAGGAAGAATTCACTGTCATCGTTATATGTGATATCTACGTCCTTTAATGCAATGGTGCATTCTGTATTAGTTGTATAGAATAAACCACCGTTCTTGGATGTGATCGTACCACCATCCATCTGGAATGTGCTGTTACCTACTTCAGAATCACCTGACATACTCTGATATAGAATGACTGTCCATGTAGTATCATTTTGATCATCATCACTCATATTTCCGGTCAGGTTGCTGTTGTAGAGTCTCAGAGAGTTTAAGCCCTCAATGCAGACTGCTTCTGAACCATTTGCTGTCAGTTCTGCATTGTTGACTGCAATATCTGCTGTACAGTAAACCGCAGGAGAGCCTACCCCGTTAGATGTATAAGTACCGCCGTCCACTACCATTGTTCCGCCGCCTCTGTCACTGCGGATTGCCGCGGAGGATTCGCCATTTGTCTCTACATTCAGATCCCAGGCATAGAGCTTGCCGCCACCTGCTGCGTGGATTCCACCTGAAGTATCCTGCTGTGTGGTGATATCTGTATCTGCTGCATATACGGTTCCGTCACCGTATGCAAAGAGTCCTGCACCGCCTTTGCTGTCTGTGGTTACTGTACTGTCTTTAACATATGCAGTTCCGTCTGTAGCAAGAACTGCTGCACCTACACCATAGAAGCTGGAGTTATCACCGCCCTGGCTGTCGGAAGATGTTCTTGAGATTGCGTCATTGCTGAAAGCAACCTCTGCACCATTGGAAACAAGTGCTGCGTTTTCGTCTGTTCCTGTAGATTCCAGAGAGGTATCGGAGACTGTTTCATCTGAGCTGTATTCATTTGCTGCATCGTAGCTGTCTACACCGGAAGCCTGACCGCCAGGACCACCCTGTCCGCCGCCCATATCCATGGACTGGACTGTGATGGTTGCTGCGTTTCCGTCGTCATCTAATGTGATAACTACTACGTCTCCCTCTTTGATGTCATCTAATGTAATCTCCTCGGTCTGACCTGCGCCGTCTGGTGCTCCCTGACTATCTGGTGCCTGACCGTTACCATCCGGGGCTTCTCCCTCTGGTTTTTTCGTAGCTTCGCTGTCTGTATTGTCGCTGTCAGATGCTTTTTCCGTCTTTTCTGCGTCACTGCTTTCTGAGTCGTCAGATGCATCTGTCTTTTCTGAATCATCAGTGTTTTCAGTATCTTCCGATTTTGCATCTGCATTGTCATCAGCATTATCTCCATCCGGTTTCTCTGGCGTTTCTCCGTTATCTCCGTCTGGTTTCTCCGGCGCCTCTCCACCAGGTGCTCCCTGACCACCGCCCATGGACTGTTTCGTAATCACTGTGCTGTCTGTAACTGTGATTTCCTGTTCTTCGCCTGTCAGATCTAACATGGATGGTGCTTCTCCGTCCGGAGCTCCCTGACCATCACCGTTACCATCTGGCGCTTCGCCTTTGTCTGTGTTATCTGCGGATGCGTCATCCGTTGATTCAGTATCTTCTGTTGCTTCATCTGTATCTGATGACTCGTCTGTGCTGGCATCGTCTGTTTTTTCACTGTCTGCATCTTTAGAACCTTTGGCATCGCCATCTGCCTTTGCATCATCTCCATCCGGTTTCTCCGGCGCTTCGCTATTTTCGCCACCCTGGGGCTGTTCACCAGGCTGGCTCATTTCTTTTCTGGTTCCTACTGCAATGGTGATTTTTCCATCTTCTACAAATTTTACTTCTCCGAGAATTTCATTTTCGTTTGTTTCTTCTTTGCTGTCGTCTGCTTTCTCGTCAGATGCTTCTGCTGTATCTTCTGTGGTGTCATCTGCATCCTGAGTACTTTCTGTTTTGCTGTCCGCCGCAAACGCAGTTGCCGTAGAGCCCACAGACGTTGCTGTTATCATAACTCCCATGAGCATTGCCAGATGTTTATATTTCATAATAATACCTCTCTGTTCTTTATATTTTGAATTTTCTCTGTTTCTTTTGTTTTTGTTGATGGTATTACTATATCTGACAAATGTGTTTGATCTATGGTCTGTCTGCGAAAAAAATGTGTTCTCCTATAAATGATACATTTCAGATTTGCGGTGTTTTAATAATGGAAGCTGTTCTCTGATCTGGTCTTCCCGGTCCAGATCTATTTCTTCTATTAAAATACCCTCTTTCTCATCCAACTGTTTCATAACCTTTCCCCATGAATCTGTTACAATAGAATGTCCCCAGGAAATATATCCTGCCTGTGTATCTCTGGCAGGAGCACATCCAAGCATGTAGATCTGATTGTCAAGGGCTCTTGCACGAAAAGTCAGTTCCCAGTGTGCCGGACCTGTGGTCATATTAAATGCTGCCGGGACGAAAATCATCCTTGCACCGTCCAGTACCATTGTGCGGGCAAACTCCGGGAAGCGGATGTCGTAGCAGATCATGACACCCATTTTCCCAAATTCAGTATCAAATACTGTGGCATGATCTCCCGAAGTCAGAGTATCGGATTCCTTGAAGTACTGGCCATTTTTTACATTGATATCAAAGAGATGAGCTTTTCTGTGCTTACCAATCTGTTTTCCATCTCTGTCAAAAATATAAGAAGTGTTGTAAACCTTTCCCACATCATCTGCTTCCGGCATGGAACCTGCGATCAGATAAATATGATACTTTCTGGCATAATCAGACATTTCCTGCCAGGATGGACCACCTTCTTTTTCTGCATAAACTGGAAAATTTTCGGTCTGATACGGACAGCAGAACATCTCCGGAAGAATTACAAAGTCCGGATTTTCTGCCTTTATTTTTTCTATATAAGTGCCGGCAGTACGGATATTTTGTATTTTATCTTTTACTGTAGGCATCTGAATTGCTGCTACTTTCATATGCGTCCTCTCCTTTCTTTTATCTATTATAGCTGAAAAAAATCACATCGCCAATCCTACATTAAAGTTGCTTCCAATATTTTTATATGCTATATTAAAAACAAGCCGAAACATATCTGCTTCTACCAAAGATAAAAATTCTAAATATCCCGGAAACCCCGGAAAAGGAGCATTTCTTTGTTTCAAATCACATATTCTAAAAAGGCTGAAAAATTTTTACGAAAGCAAGATAAAACAACACAGTATCGACTATTTACTGCTATCAGCAAATTACCATTAGAGGGAAATATCAAAAAATTACAAGGTATCTCCGGCTATCGACTTCGTGTTGGAAATTACAGAGTACTATTCGATGTCAATGGATTCGTTGTTGATATCATAGATGTGGGAAATCGCGGACAAATATATAAAGGAGTGTGAGTATCATGTCTAATGTAAAAGAAAGAATTATAGGTGCAGTTACAATTATGAGCGAAGAAGAGGCTGAAAAAGTCTGGAACTTAATTCAGGCATCATTTATTTTGTCCGACGTTGAAGAAATAGAACCAGACCCAGAAGAATTGGAAGCACTACGCCGATATGAAGCTGGCGAGCCTGATTATCAACCATCCATCTCTGCTGAAAATCTGAAAAGAGAACTAGGATTATAATTTAAAAACATCCCCCACGCATGAACATTCCTTCCATGTGTGGGGGATATTGATTTTCCGCAGGTAAGTTGCTAAATGCACCTGCATTCAGTTGATTTAATTAATTATTCTTCATAACCATTCGGGTTATTGGACTGCCATCTCCAGGAGTCTGCGCACATTTCTTTAATACCGTTTTCGGCTTTCCATCCCAGTTCTCTCTCTGCTTTGGAAGCATCGGAATAGCAGGTTGCGATATCGCCTGGACGACGTGGCTTGATCACATATGGAATTTTAACACCTGTAGCAGCTTCAAAATTCTTCACAATATCAAGAACACTGTAGCCTTTTCCTGTACCAAGGTTGTAGATACTTAATCCGGAATTATCTTCGATTTTCTTAAGAGCTTTTACATGTCCCTTTGCAAGGTCAACTACGTGAATGTAATCTCTCACACCTGTTCCGTCCGGAGTATCATAATCATTTCCGAATACGCCAAGTTCTTTCAGCTTACCAACTGCAACCTGTGTGATATATGGCATCAGGTTGTTCGGGATTCCGTTTGGATTCTCGCCAATAGTTCCGCTCTTATGAGCACCGATTGGGTTAAAGTAACGGAGAAGAACTACGTTCCATTCCGGATCTGCTTTCTGAATGTCTGTCAGAATCTGCTCAAGCATGGATTTTGTCCATCCATATGGATTTGTGCACTGTCCTTTCGGGCACTCTTCTGTGATCGGAATAATTGCCGGATCTCCGTATACAGTTGCAGATGAACTGAATACGATATTCTTAACACCTGTCTGTGCATCATCAAAGTTACCCTTAATTCCAATTACGTGAGTATTAGCACCCTTCTGTGTAACCATCTGCTTTTCCTGAATAGGGCTTACACCGTTCTTAGGATAGAATACAACAATTCTTGTT